>WNFB01002677.1_pt1 | contig 15540 bp, 19 predicted proteins | sample 5400501 | NCBI WGS metagenome assembly WNFB01 (sample SAMN13153341, study PRJNA577476) | soil metagenome | isolation source: 200 cm saprolite under Douglas fir tree site 2 hole 1 | place: USA:California | collected 2015-04-18
ATTGAGGGCGTCCATGCGCGCATTCGTGGCGCTCTGCTTTTCGACGGCCTGCACACTACCGCCCGTGCCGATATTGGCCTGTCCGAAAGCTGCCGCCTGTTCACCGAGCGCCATAGCGGATCTGCGCTGTGATTGCGCCATGTTCGCGGCCGCCGTATTGCTTTCCGAGACGCCTTGTTGTGTCAGAACTGTGGCATTATAATCCGCCGCCTTAGCCTGAGCTGAGTACTGGTTGCTTCTCTGGATAGCCCCCATCACGCCGGCTGTGGTCCCTACGATAGCCATCGTTACCGGGTCCATTCAATTAAATCCTCGAATAAAGCATAGCATCGCGCCCTTCGCCCCAGTTGCGCATGACGCCCTCGGTCTCGAAACCCAGAATGTCAGTTACCCATCGATGGCCTTTGACATTGCCCATGTAGACGATGGTCTCAATACGCGGAGCCTTGAATTCTACGAGATACGCCCGCACGAGTTTGCAGATGGATACAAAATGCCGACTCGCCAATTCGGGATCGGTAAAGGCCCAACAGCGGAAATTGCCAGCATTTTGTTCACATAGTCCCATAGCCGCTACCACCCCCTCAGCAACGAGGCCGGCGAATCCATTGATCGAGAGCTCGGCGAGATATGATTCTCGCGAAAGAATAAGAGCGACGTTCTCCACTCCGCGGTCGCGCAATCGCTCTAGATGCCAGCGTTGTAACTTCTCCACTCGCATCGACCCTCAACCCAACCTCCGCCCTCGAACCGGCGTATGCGCAGGAAGCGTGGCTTCCACTTTTCGTTTGAGTATCTCGACGTCTCTATGAGAAAGCGATGGCATTAGGATGTTGGAGGGCCCTGCATAATAACGATACTCCCCCGTTCTTGGATGTTTGCGAATATGCCCGACGGTGCCCATTCCACTGTGCAGCACTTCGATAGATCGTCCGCCACCGAGAGTCGACTTCTCTTTAAATTCAACCGCCATCACGTACTCGCTCGCTGGACTCCGTTTCTGATTTTCCAGGTCTGCATCGGGCTCACCCCGAATCGATCCGCAATAGCCTGATACGTGCCCTCGGCCGCACGGATTGCGTGCACTGTTTCTGCCGGAATGCGCGGTGGCGCGCCGATATATCGTTGACGCCCCTTACGTATCATGTCACGCGAGTTATCTAGCGGCGTGCCTAGAAACAGATGATCGGGATTCACGCAACGCGGATTGTCGCAGCGATGTAGAACGCAGAGTCCGGCTGGAATCGGGCCGTTAAATAATTGCCAAGCAAACCGATGCGCACGGACCGGACGGCAGCCAATGCTCATCCTCCCATAGCCATAGGTATGGCCTTTCCTCCATCTCCAGCAACCATTGACGAGTACCTCGTAGCCGGAAGTAAAGCGTTCCCATAGTGGGCGATGTGGATAGTTCATATAACGTCTTATAGACTAATCCTCTATTTCAAAGTTGGGATAGATACCCACAATCGTCACCGGATATGGCTCGTCGTTCACGTAGGTCATGCGCCCTTCGACTTCGGAACCGGCGGGCCAGTTCATCGCATAGGTCTCCTCGGGCCATAAGCCATTATAGACCTTGAGTGGCTCGTCCATCGGATCATCGGGGTCGCGGAATTCCAGTCCATCCATTATGGTCTGTGGCGGGTCGCTCAACTCGGCGTCGGGGTCTTCCCGCCCGGCGCGACCGCCGAGCGTATTTAGGAATCGGAAGGTGACATCCACAATGCGTTTGACCTTTGCCTGGGCGGTTCCATTAGGCACGTTCGCTTCGAGGGGCATCGTAGTTAGCCGACATGTTTGGGGCAGGCCCCATTGGACGATGCTCGCCACCCACTCCAGCGTAATCTGACCGCCAGTCACTACGCGGTCCGGGTGCCTACTCCCATCGGTTAGAACCTTCACGGTCTGGCCCTCCAGACGATCCATGCCCGTAATCACTCGCGTCGGCGGACCATTGTATGTGCCGCCCGAATCCGAATAGAGCGACTGCGTTGCTAAATCGTCGCCGGTGAGAAAGTGCGGGGCCATAAATTCAATGTAGCGTCTGGTGACTCCGTTGATCGTGCGGTTCACGACCATCCACAATTCGTCCTGCTTGCCGGTAGGCGACGGGATACAGGCAATCGTTTCCAATGCACCGATTAGCGGATGCCGGTGCCACGCGATAACCTGCTGTTCCTCATTGAAAGTGAAGCCAACGAGGTTACCGTCCCGCATGCCACCAGGATATTGTGGCGGAGGCGGCGGCGGCGGTCCGCAAGATTTCCCGACGACGTTTTTATTCTTGAGTAGTAAACTATAGGCGAACCACGCATTCCGATACCGGACGCTTCCGAGCTGGGCGATTTGTTGCGCTTCCGTGTAGGCAAATACGTCCGGCACCGGATTGCAGGAATCCGGGGTGCCTAGGTACCCTACTTGCCATTCGCCCTGATTTTGCCGTTCACACAGCAGAGTATAACCCGGCGGGGCATTAGGGCTTGGAGGCCACGATCCCGTGCCAAGTGGATTGATTTCCGCAAAGAGCAGCAGCGATACGTCATTGCGCCAGTCCGGCGTTAAGCCCGGCGCTCGTGGGCTGCCATCACCGCCTGTGGCAGTTTTAAAGCCATTGAAGAGGTGCGCTGGATCTACATGAACAAAGGCGTAGACGATGACCGTCCACGTATTTAACGTGGGCCGCGGCAGCAGCCATTCATAGCTGACGACATCCGATTCTGTAGGCCCTGCGACCTTATAAAACAGCCATGAGGCGGCAGGTGTGGAAAACCGATTTTCGAGATATGTGCCGGGCAATGGTAGCCACCCGACGGGAGTAGATAGAAATGCCCCCTCCCCAGGGGCTGTGCCATCTGACCAGATGTGCGCAATCAATAGGTCGCCAGGTTGCACCCCATCCGGTCGCAGCGGGTTGAGCGCGGCTCCGCTAAAGACCCCAAACGCGGTGTCTCCGCTACAGCTACGGAATAGGATGTCGCTATACGCAGTTGTGGATGGGCTAAATATCGCCTCATCGGTCAGCAGCGGCGGTTGAGCCGTGTTGACTAGGCTGGAAATCAGCGAGAATGTGCCGGAGCCCCAAAACCAGGTAGAACTTGGATCGAGAGCATTATTCGACGCGATAAAAGTGCCCGAACTGCTTGCGCCCTGAACGTAAATATAGCCAGCCCAGAAACTGGGGGCTCCGATACCACCAGTCGCTTGAACCTGTGCGAGGCCACCAGGGCCGATCGGCGGTCCCGGCTCGCTGACCACGAATTCAAGATAACTGACGAGGACGAGGGCATTCACGCTCGGCGTGACGGCGTCACTGGTTTTGCTGTTAGCAGGATTGACCTGCGACATCGCCGCCGTATCAAGGCTGATGGTGCCACCGCCTTGACTATACGCGGCTAGGCTATTGAACGTGTATGCTCGATTGACGGCATCCCATGTGAAGGTCCAGCTAGCAGGTTCGTTGTTCGCGCGTTTCCAGAACGCCTGAAACCCGGCGACAATAGCGTTAATCCGGGTCCACGTGCCGTCCGGCGGATTGATCTGGACCCCGGTGCTGACATTGCCCGTGACAATGATCAGGTCATTATTCGCGGTGTTGGGCGGCCTAGGAACGGCCGCGGTCGATTGGCCCCCGGTCGAGCCTATCGAACCACCGCCGCCGCCGCGTATTGCAGGATCGTAAATCGGCATGAACTAGACCCTGAAAACCCCGGGCGCTATATCATCCCAATGAACCGAAATATTCACGCCACTCGTAGCAACCGGGAATCCCAATATCGTGTCGAACAGCATTAGCAATGGCGAGGTTACATCGGCCACACTGCCATCGCCGATAAGTTTGTAGAGAGCTATATATTTCGCGAGAGATCCCCCAGCAACTGTCGGAAATGTCACATCTGCCGCATCCAATGTTCCGGCTGTTGTCGTGATGGCGGCGAGCGTCTGATCTGTTGCGAGCCGATTAGTACCGAGGGCATCTACGTGGACGTGTGCCGCCAAGTTCGGGACGTAGGTATCTTTGAGTAGACATACCTTGATGGTATCCACTGATGGAACGAGATTGCCGTCAAGTGCGTACTTTCTGCCGCTATCGAACCAATTATTTGCCATGCTATTTCAGGTTCCCGTTGCGGATCATCCAAATCACGGTGTCCGGTTCCTGTTGGAATGCGAGCGTCAGAGGGCCGTTTTTCTCGAAAATGTGATTGGCGAGTGCGGCTAGGTCTTCGCTCTGATATTGATCGGTGAAGAACTGGTATTTCATGAGTCGCACTTTTTGACCGCTGGTTTGCGACCAGATGAGCGAATAGCCGATCAATGTAGGCTTGATGGCGCGCGAGCCGTGGCGCATCTGCGCCTTACTTGCAATATTGGCCGGCCCGAGTGGTTGGGACGGATTCGTCTCCTGAATGACGTGTTCACCGCTTGCGGTCCCGACCACTAGCACGCGCCCTTCGACGAGCCATTCAATCGCATCCTGAGTCGGTAACGTGATGCTAATCGCCATGTCGGCTGTGACGAGCCCGCCGGGCGTCAAGGCAGAGAAGTTCTCAAAGTCCGCAGATACCGAGAGGAATACCTGACCATGGCGTCCGAATACTAGCCGACCGCGAAAAAAGGAAACGGTCTGCGGGAAGCCATCGCGGTTATTGAATGCCCCGACCGCCCAATTGGAGGTGGCGTTCTGTGAGAACACGACGGCTTGCGGAAGCCGGTTGATCGTACCGGCCTGTGGTTGTTCGAGCACATTCGCAGTTACCGTCCAGAGCCGATTATCGACGGTCCCGCCAGATGCGTATGGGGTCCAGAGTGTCCCGTCCACATTAGGACCGGTGCCGTCACCATCTATATCGTCCTGATGTAACTGGAAAGTGTTCCCCGATATGTTAGCTGCCCGATAGAACTTGTCATTCACCTCGACCATGCCGACGACATCTTTGATGAATACAAGATCGCCGTTGGCAAATACCGGCGGGGTCGCGAGGGTCACCACTGGCGGATTGGCCGCAGTGATACCCGTGATCACAGCCGTACCTCCCGCCGGATCTGCACCGCGCCCGATTAGCTGAACGAACCCGAATCCGGGATCGCGGTAAGCCCAACGTATGCCCGCAGTATCACCGTTATCCCACGCCTCGCCGCTGATATGCGTCGGCGGGATTGTGCCGGTCGTCCCGCTGTTCATCGCCTCATAAGTAATTCCGTTGAAGCGGCGTCGCTTTCCTTTGCCTACTACCTTGGTCGATTCCCACGGTCTGATAGTGCGGACGTTCTGCTCCGTAAGCTGGAAGAGCGCGCCCATTATGCTGGGAACAAAGATGTCAGCCGAGGCCGTTAGGGTAACAGTGCCGTCCTCGCCAGAGGCGAACACAATTGGATTCGTCCCCGGGTTGGCGTCGCCGAATGGACCGCCGGTGAATTCAGTAAAACGGTCGAGCCTCCAGTTCGTCTTCCCGAAATGCAGCAGCTTGTAGATGGGAAACTTGGTGCTCCGATGTGTGATGTAGATGACATCCGCGCTCTGCACGTAATCGAGTTGGGCGAAGCCGTTGGGATCGTACAAATCGGTGAAGGCGTAAGGGGTCGGAATTTCGTAGGCCACAGAGGAGATCGTACCGACACCGCTTAATCCACCGCCGCCCGCTGTCACCCGCTGAATTCCGACAGGGCTATAGATAACGGCTAATGCCGCAAAGACCGTGAGGGGAGCCCACTGCGGAACACCGAGATTCGTCCATTGGACGCCCCCGCCGAAAAACGTGCCGTCAAACGTAATACCTCCGAGGAACGGATTCCAGATCGGATGCTCACCGGGGAACAATGGTGTTAGCGATGTCCCAGCTTGGGTACAAATCTGAATCTTGCTATTGCTGTCGAATATTATGTCGCCGAGATTGTACGCGGTGCTCGGTTGCCACTGCGGAAACCCCAGATTCGTCCATGTCAGCGCCCCGTCCGCTGTGGTGCCACCAACCGTGGGATTCCAATTCGGGCCGAGAGCGGATTCGATCGTGACCGGCGCGTGGTTCTGATGGAAACGCAGATAATGGTCGCCCCACTCCAGCATGAACGATTCGGTGACGTTGAAGACGAAGGGCATCAGGAATACGAGTCCCGAATTCTTGGTCTCGGCCTCGAAACGCGTGCCCGGACGCCGGCGCACCGGACCTTGAACCATCGGGATGAAGTTTTCGAGACGGAAGCATCCAGTCGTGTATTGCTTGATATCGGTGCGGCTCTCGCACGCAGGCGATAACTCACCAGAATTGAATGCGACTAATCCGGGCGAAGCTCTCACTACACACTCACTGGTATTCCGTGATGATTAGGACGCCGCTTCCACCTGCGCCGCCGGTAGTTGTGCTGGTGGTAGCTACACAAATACCCCCGCTCCCGCCGCCACCAGTATTCGCGCTTCCAGCAACACCAGACGTACACGTCGCGGTATTGACGTTGACGCCGGGAGCCCCGCCCCCAAATGGTCCAGGCGCGCCGAACCCGCTCACAACGTTCACCGTCGTAATGCCAGCCGACATTCCGATGCCGCCAGCATTCCCGACTGGTACATAATCACCCGTTCCAGCTACAGCGCGTGTGCATGCAGTCGCCGCGTTCGTGCCACCAGTCATCCCACCGCCGCCACCGCCGCCCTTACCAACGCAAAGCGTGCCGAGTGATGTATCCCCACCATTGCCGCCTGGGTTATTCCCTGCCGCGCCTGTCGCGCCCGCAGCACCAATCGTGACGGTCTGACCAGTAGCCGCAGCACCCGTCAGCCGTACTCGGGAATAGCCGCCCGAGCAGCCACCCGAGGCACCTGAATCGTTGCTTGAGCTTGCCCCGGCATCACTACCGCCCGCGCCGCCGCCGCCAATACATTCGACAATGACAAATGCCGTCCCAGCAGTAGCCGTGTATGTGCCGCTGGAAGTGAAAATTTGTTCGGTGACATTGGATGGGCCTGTAGCTCCGGTAGGGCCGGTTGCCCCAGTGGGGCCGGTCGGTCCGGTCGGGCCGGTAGGCCCAGTCGGACCCGTGGGTCCTGATGGCCCCGTCGCTCCGGTCGCACCCGTAGGACCGGTAGGACCACTAGGCCCCGTGGCACCTGTAGCTCCGCCAGCGGGACCAGTTGCGCCAGTGACTCCAGTAGCTCCTGTCGCACCCGCAGCGCCCGTTGCGCCCGTAGGACCGCCCGCGCCCACTGGCGGGAAAGGCTCAAAGGCATAGGCCAGCCCGGATGCAAGGAAGGCACATAAGGCCAGTGCCAGTACTACATTTCGGCGCATATTGATAATCCCTCGCATCAGAAAATTACGCAGGCTGCCTGTCTCGCGTTGATGCTCGATCCAACTGTCACGTCCTTGATGACGAGCTGATCGCCTGCTGTCACTGGGCAACTTAACCCCGTCGCCGTACAGCTCGTCGCGCTATTGCCGCTGATTGCGCAGGTAATCGGATTCGCGGTGCAGACGTGGCCGATATCGAGAACTGTGAAGGTGTCCGATTTCGACGTACCGGGGGATGCCGTGTCGAAGCAGGTAATCGACGTGAATGTCTGAGTGTACGGCCAAGGATACTGGGCGTTCGCCTCTGTAGTCGTTGAGGCTAGCTGTCCCGCGACGGGACAAAATGCTGTGGTAGCCGAGGTTTGGAGCGCGGTGCATATGCCGTGAGCGATGACCGGCCCCGTAGGACCAGTTGCCCCAGCCGCACCTCCTGAACCTGCCGCGCCGCTCGCCCCGGAAGCTCCAGACGCACCTGTCGCTGCGGCCGGGCCTGTCGGTCCTGTCGAACCGGTGGCACCGGCTGCGCCATTGGAACCATTGGAGCCTGCCGCACCTGATGCGCCCGAGGCACCGCTTGCGCCGGTAGCGGCTGCTGGTCCGGTCGGTCCTGTAGGCCCTGAAGGGCCTGTTGGACCAGATGCCCCGCCCGAGCCTGTGGCTCCGGAGGCTCCTGAGGCTCCAGTCGCAGCAGCGGGACCGGTTGGGCCAGTGGGGCCTGTGGGTCCAGTAGAGCCAGTCGGTCCTGCTACCGAGACGGCGACCCAGGTGGAGCCATTCCACTGTAGAAGCGTGCTTGAATCGAAGCAGAACTGGCCGACCGTCAATTGACCGCTAGGCGTGGCCTTATCGCAACCGCCAGTTGTCGCCCACGACGACGGTGCGCATAGCACCAGCGCCAGTAGGAAGATGCCTAGGGCTCTCATCCAGGCAACCTCGCGATGACCCAAGAATTATCCGGGAGCGGGTCCGGCGGTAGCTCGATAGCATTCGCGCGAATCGCGGCAATGATAGCCTCTTTATACTCCCCCTGAGCGAGCGTCCGCTTATTTGCCGTCTGGATCAGGTCCTCGGCCATTTCCATGGCGAGTCGGCTTGCGAACGCTTTCACGAAACAGGCATCGAATTGATTAGGGTCGGTGACTCTCCGCATGTAACGAATGCCCAGCGGGGCCGGGAAGTTCGTCACGATGGTGCTGCCCTCGATACGGTAGTCGCTCCCATCTACGACCAGGCCGAGCACCCTCGTGCTGCCGGGTGAGATCACGTCCCCCATGCCGCCCGGCGAGAAGCGCCCGGCCTGAATCAGTTTCAAATAGTCGTCGGGAAGCTGGTATGCGTGGTTGTAGCCGAAGGCTGGCACATCGACGAGGGCGGGCAACAGTACACGCTTCATCGCAAACGACCACTGATGCGCGCGGATTTCATTATCGCGCTCCATCGCGTAGATGGCGTTCAGCGAGCGCGCCGACTTGACGTTATCGGTGAAGCTGAGTATCCGCTGCTGGCCCAACTTCGTGAGCGCAAGGTTCGCGATATCTACGTCCGAGGGCATTCACGGATTCCCCGGCCTGTGTAGGCAATGGGCGAATTCAGCAGTGGAAACGTTCAAGGTCCCCGAGTCCGAGACGCACTGCCAGCCTAGGGACGGGTCTCCTGTGACCGCGTTATCGACCACGCCCGCGCCGTGTTGAATGATGAGACCGTGAGTCGCCGTTGGGGTGTCGACTGGCGCGGCAAGCTGCGGCGGAAATGCGAAACAGCGCAGATTCCCGCCTTCCGTCCAACTCCACACCCAATTACAGCGCGGTCCCGATGCCGGAGCCATCACGATGACGGGAGTGCTGGTGCCTACCGCTACGGGAGACCCCGTAGTCCCCTGCGCATTGATCGCCCAACCATCCGCGGTTAGGGTCGGCGATGCTGCAAATGCCCATGCCGCGGCAACGAACGACGCGACGAATAGAACGATTACCGTCCGTAAGTGCCGCATCAGTTCACCGCTGTGATTTTGCCGGCGAAGTAGTTCTTGAGTTCGTCCAGGAACTGCATCACCTGCCAATTGGTATGTCCCTCAAGTTTCGTCAGATCGACGCGGAATTCCATATCGCCCGCGCCCGGCGCTGAAGTGCCTGCGGTGATCTGGAACTCGGTCTGGCCGATCGTTTTGCTCGCGCTAATACTCGCCATTATACTTTCTCCTGCGCGCGCACGATGCTGAGCACGCGCTTGACTGCGACGTATTCCGCCGCGCGTTTTAGACTGTCTGGGTTGTCACCGAAGAGACCGAGCGCACGATTACAACTGCCACACAGAAGTCCGCGCACATTATCGCTCACGTGATCGTGATCGACATGTGGACCCCGGTCCGTTGTGAACGGCGCTAGGCAAATTGCACAGGCGTGGTTCTGTGCGACGAGCATTCGTTCAATATCGTCCGGTTCGATACCGTACTGATAGCGACGTTGGTAGGTGAGCCGTTTGCCGGGATTTCTGCGCTCCCAGTCTTTATAGATTTGACTCATCCGTTCTGGCTCCTCTCGCCACCTACGAGCCTGACGGGCGCTCGTGTCTGCGATATGCTCGGCCGCATGCTGTCGGTAATGCCTGCGGCGCTGCGCTCGTTCCCGCTCAAGGTTCTTAAGCCGCCAAGCGCGCATATAATCAGCCCTTTTGCAACGATGACACGAGCCTCGGCTCTCTAGCCCGTGGGGACAATAAAGAGACCGAGGCCCTGTCACATAGCGCTTCATTGCATCTTATAAGTAACCTCCAAAAGTATGGTCCCACCCGCGACGATAGCCGCCTCCGCGACGACCACCAGGTCGTACTCGGTCTGCGGATCGGCTGCGAGGCCGAGCACCTGCCAAATCATCTGGTCGGCATTGAGCAGCGTGTAGAAATTGGTGTTCGCGAACAACTGCTCGGCCTTGGTTGCGGCATTGGTCATCGCGACCGCATCGCCGAAGAACTGATCGGCACCAGTTACTCCACCTGCCAAAGTTAGCCATCCCGTGGTCGAGCTGAATCCGCCGCGCAACGGTGTCTCCCAGAGACCGATATCGACCGTGGTAGAGGCCGACAACGCGGCATTCGACAACTGGCACGACACCACAACGGCGTTTGCCGGAAGCGTGAAGAATCCGTACATGGACGCAATCGAATCGGCGGTCACGGTCAGCACGCGCGCGCGTTTCATGAAATTGCGGCCCGCAGTGCGCAGATCGGACGGTAGCGGCGGCGAAGCGTCGCGGTTGGTTATCACTCCTGATTTACGAATGAATACGGCCATTTGTCTTTACCTCCGTCCCCGCCAGGGCAACGGTGCTAAGGCAACGTGGTCCATGCGCCCATCGTTGACGTTTGACGGCCTTGGACTCCCACCGTTTGCGCGACCAACGGTGGCGGATCCGATACGGGCACTGTCATGACGCTCGCTGCCATCTGCTCAATGATGTCGTTCAGTTCATCGAGCTGATCGACGGTCAGGCTTGTCGTGAGAACCAAGGCCGCCAGATTTGCACTGGCGACCTCTAAAGCTGCAACTGCCTCAGCTTGTGTCACGGCTTTTTCACATCGGCCAGCTTAGCTGATGCAATCGCAGCAGCCGCCGGGGCCATCGGTTTCTTAGGCGGATCGTCCGCGCCCTTGGTGGCCGACTCAGGGCCAGCCACCCCGACGCGATGGACGATTCGCTTTACTTCATCGGCCATTTGTCTACCTCGCCTTATTACTTAAGGCAGTTGACGATCCACACCTTCTTTTCCTGCAATCGACACGCGCCGAAATATGCATCGATGTAGATCTGCCACGGATGTCCGCGCAGGTCGAACCGCTGCGTGATTTTCGTCTCGATGCCTTGCCAGGTCCCGAAGTGCATCCCACCGCCGGCGTATACCGGAACTTTCCGGTAGGCGAGCGTGGTATCGAGCCCGAGCTGCTCGCTGTGGATGAATTGGATACCGAGAAAGCGGGTGATCTTGCCTTCCGCGAGCACAGGTGCATCCGGCTGGTTGAAATCGCGGTTGATGACCTGCGCCTCGGCCAGCAGATTGTCGAGTTGGGTCGCCGATGCGACGCACCAGAGCTTCTCGACATCGAGATCGACCTCAGCCGCAAGCAACGAGCGCCGCGCCTCACGGAGCTTGGCGACGGTCAAGCCGGTGTCGGCAGACGCTCCGAAATTCGACGCGATGATATTGCCCGACGGGAATGCGGTCGTGTCGTTGCCGAGCTGGCCGGTCTTGCTGGTTTCGTCGAATGCCCGAATGCACTCGGCGTCGTGCTGCCGGTTCATCGCCGCTTGCAATGCCTCCGCATAACTGGAGCGCGGGTCAGCCATCGTCTGGATTTCGTCCCACTTGTCAAATGGAACTGCGCCGTCGAAGGGCTTCGGCGTTACCCATCTGTCGTCATGGGGGACGTCCATGAAGGTTATGGGCTCCAAACGCACGGTACGTTGTTGTACGCCGAGTATACCTATCTGTTTGACAGCCTGAGCCTGCTGTGACCGGGTATGAACGCCATGCTTAAAGGATGAGACGATGCGCTCATATCTTTGCTGAGCGAGTAACTCGAAAATTTGAGTGAATTTATACTCATAGAGTGCTACGACACTCTGGTCCACGGTAGCCATAGCTACGTTAGTTCCTCTTGTCTAGTTGAGCCGCGACGCTCAAGACAAGAGGCTGCAACAGATTTATGTCGGGATTGATTTTGTTCCGGCCTTCATCCGGTGCAGCCTCTAGGTTGAATCCTCGTTCAACGGTCGACGCGGCCTGCCCGGATAACCGGAACCGTAGTCTGCTCAGATCGGCTGAGCTACCCGCTCCGTCTTTTCGGAGTTGTCAGCGGACCTCGTTAGGCTACCCGCTGATTTAGCTATACGCGCAATAAAAGGACTTGACAAGATACCCGCGACCAGCTTATTATCATCGTGAGTAGTGAGGTGCGCCGAAGTGCAGCCGAGAACTGTTGTGTATTGTCGTGTACTGAAAGCGGCGTGACCCGAAGTCGAGTCCTGATGTGAATCGGTGTGATTTGGGTCGTCGTGAGGTGCTGTGAAGTCGAGGAATGCAGTGCATTGTACCGTATTGACGTGTAGCCGAGGTTTGTTGTGCCCCGTGGTGTCGTGCCGTGAGCCGCAGCCGAGTCGTGGCGTGCCGTGCAATGAGGTGGTCTGAAGTCGAAGAGGTGATTATGAAGTACAAATGTGCGAAATGCGGGCATGAATGGCGCGGGCGTTTAGACCAGCCGCCACTTAGTTGTCCCAATTGCAAACACAGAAAATGGCAGACAAAGGAGGCTGCCGGGAAGAAGTGAAGCCAAGTCGTGTGCTGTCGTGAATTGTGCTGAAGCGCATTGCGGTGAAATGTAGCCGAGAATTGGTGCGGGCTGAAGCCGTGAAATGCGATGCCATGAAGTGTCGTGGAATGAAGCCGAGTGCTGACGTGCAGTGCGTTGGAATGATTCGAAGCCGAGTAAATGGAGGAGATGAAAAATGTGGACCAAGTTCGAAGTTGAGCTCAACTTTCTCACGAAGTTGTGTGGCTCCGTCCCGAGCGATCCGGGGATGGTGAAGAAATGGCTGGACGCCCGCAAACCTGCGAACCGACCGCCGGATTCCAAGAGCATCACCGAGGTCGCGGAAGAAGTCATGGATTCGCAGCCCGAGGAAATCGAGTCGAGCACCCTGATTTTTCAAAGGCAAGAGAGCGGCCTTGTCGTGCGGCTCGCGACTATCCGGGCGCATCTCAAGGATTGCGCGCGTACGCTATCGCGCCTGTGGGTTGGGAAAATCGAAAAGGAAGCATCATTCGCGGTGAAAGTCCTAAATTGTGTCTATTACGATCCCCGGGTCTACTGGCTCCCGATAATAGGTCAAGACGACAAACAGATGCGGGAACCGACCGGAACGCTCGACAAGGCGGTCCATGCCATGACTCCCCGGGGTATGATTTCCGCTCTCAAGACCTACGAGTTTGTCGAGGGGGCTAGATTGCGGGTGCCCCTCCTAGTGATGACAGCAAAGTCGGGTCGGCTGTCGATCTCCGAGGATGACCTCAGCAGTCTCTTCGCGTATGGAGGTGTTCACGGCTATGCCGGCGAAAGATCCGACGGCGAAGGACGTTACGTCGCCAGCATCCGGCGCATCGACTTATAAAGCAATGAAGTGATCTGTAGTCGAGCATTGGGGTGTACTGGCGTGGGTCGGAGTGCGGCGAGATGGACTGGGATGGAGCCGAGGAGCGTGCTGCGCTGAGACGTCGTGTGATGAAGTCGAGTCGTGGTGTGAGCGGACGTGGATTGGCATGGGGTGGCCCTGAAGTCGAGTATCGTTATGTGGTGCGACGCGTCCTGAAGCCGAGCCGTGTCGTGAGGTGACTTGTCGAGTGGTGGCGTGAAGCCGAGGGATGTTCTGGAATGCCTTGACGTGGGGTGAAGTCGAGTGAGCTGAAGACGAGACGTGATGTGTCCTGTGATGAAACGTTGCGAAGCCGAGCTGTGCGGTGTCTTGCGTCGGGCTGGGCTGTGTTGTCGTGAAGCCGAGAAGTGGAATGAAGTGGACTGAAATGTGGCGCGATGAAGCCGAGATTTGGGCCGGCCTGGTCTGTCTCGCATCGTAGTCGATTTTATTCTGTAACAAGGGAGAACGGACACAATGACCAAACTGCAAACTCTGGAAGAGATCGGGAATGCCCGCGAGAAACTGTATTCCGAGTTGGAGGCCGGCAAGATCACTGAGACCCGCGCGACAACTCAAGAGCGCGTATTACGTGGCCAAAGCGATCTGAAAGCCACCGTTCCGCTGCGACTGTTGAACATCATTGCAAAGACACGGAACCCTGGCGTCGCGAAGTACAGCGAGCCTTTGATGAAGGCACTGCTCAAATTCACGACTGGGGCGGAGCCGGAAGCACTCGAAGCGCCCATGGAGAAGTGAAGTCGAGTGGTGTAACGGCGTGCGCCGGAGTGGGCTGAAGTGTAGTCGAGATCTGGCCTGATTTGAAGTGAACTGGATTGATCCGGAGCCGAGGCGTGAAGCGCAGCGTGCTGAGTTGAGCTGAAGCCGAGTCGCGCGGTGTTATGATCCGGTCTGGAGCCGAGGTATGAACCGATGTGAGCCGCTGAGTGGCGTCCTGTGTCACAGCCGAGTTGTGATTTGGCGTTGGTGTGCCTTGGAGCCGAGTCGCGAAGTGGCCCGCAATGAGGTGCTGTGAAGTGAGGTGGGCCGTAGTCGAAAAGGGGAGTCACATCGGTGGCTTCCCTTTCTTTTTCCATATAGCGAGCAGGATCGCGGATAGCGTAGCCAAGGATATTGTCTTGCCAATCTGGCGTATTCGCGTTGGGTGCGACAAGTAGGCATACGCCGCGGTATCGCGCGGTGTATATTCGCCCCTTGTCGTTGTCTCGAATCCGCTAACCGCCAAATTGTGCGGCGTCCACCACGAGTCATTTAATTGGATATATCCCTTGGGCGAGGCATGCCCGAGATTCGCCGCGATCAGCAGCCCGATGGCAAGGATCACTAGCACCTGGCCATGTTTCACGTGAAATAGAGTCTCAAGGGCCCACAATGAAAGCAGTGGCATGAAGAGGGCGGGAAGCGCGAGCGTGCGCCATGGAAACTGAAAGTACTGGAAGATCGGGATGCGGTCCCAGACCCAGACGCTGTAACCCGTAGCCAGGAAGGCACCGATTATCGACGCGGCGGTAAAGATACAAACACTTGAGATTCGTTCGGAGTTTCCTCGCCGCAGTCGGGGCAATGCCAGCCGATTAGGATCTGGCCCTTCTCGGCCATCACCGTCACGGGTAGTGCATTCAGATGTTCGCAGCCGGTCTTGAAAGGCATAGATGATTCCTCCTAGTGCTAAACCAATGTGCGGCAACCCGAGCGAATAATCCATCCCCAGGGGCGAGTAGCCGAATTGCCAGTGACCCCAGACGAGTTGATTCAGCCAAATGAAGTGCCGGTGGTAGTCGAAGAAATCGGTGCGCAGCAACTCGGGCCGCACATACTGCATCTCGAATAAGCCGGGGAGCCAGAAGTAAGCGCTGAGACCTACAGCACCGGCCAGCGAAAGGGGATAACGCCAGCCGGTGCTTCGGAAGGAGGAGATTGCGATGAACATCGGGAACATTAGCAAACTCATGGCATTGTGTGCAAGTGGCAACAAGGCGAGCGCGAAGGCAGCGAGATACCACGGCCATGCGAGCAGTGCATAGAGTCCCAGTGGTGCGACACAGAGGGCGG
>WNFB01002678.1_pt1 | contig 15537 bp, 12 predicted proteins | sample 5400501 | NCBI WGS metagenome assembly WNFB01 (sample SAMN13153341, study PRJNA577476) | soil metagenome | isolation source: 200 cm saprolite under Douglas fir tree site 2 hole 1 | place: USA:California | collected 2015-04-18
GACGTGCCGAAAGGCGGCATCGTGGCGCTGCTCGGCGCCAACGGCGCCGGCAAGACCACCACGCTCAAGGCGATCTCCAACCTGCTGCACGCCGAGCGCGGCGAGGTGACCAAGGGCTCCATCGTGTTCGACGGCGAGGAGGTGCAGGCGCGCGCGCCCGACGAGCTGGTGCGGCGCGGCTGCATCCAGGTGATGGAGGGGCGCCACTGCTTCGAGCACCTCACGGTCGACGAGAACCTCCTGACCGGCGCCTATACGCGGCGCGACGGCGGCGCGGCGATCCGGCGCGACCTCGATCTGGTCTATTCCTATTTCCCGCGCATCCGCGAGCGGCGCGGGGCGCTCGCCGGCTACACCTCGGGCGGCGAGCAGCAGATGTGCGCCATCGGCCGCGCGCTGATGTCGCGCCCGAAGATGATCCTGCTCGACGAGCCGTCCATGGGGCTCGCGCCGCAGATCGTCGAGGAGATTTTCGAGATCGTGCGCCGCCTCAACGAGAAGGAAGGCGTGTCGTTCCTGCTCGCCGAGCAGAACGCCAACATGGCGCTCAAATACGCCCGCTACGGCTATATCCTCGAGAACGGCCGCATCGTGATGGACGGCAACGCGAAGGCGCTGCGTGAGAACGAGGACGTGAAGGAATTCTATCTCGGCATCGCCGAGGGCAAGCGCAAGTCGTTCCGCGTCGTGAAGCACTACAAGCGCCGCAAGCGCTGGCTCGCCTGATCGGCGCGGCCGGGCGCGTGCCAACCATGCCAGGGCCCGTCCTCTGGGGTGCCGCCATGCCTGACAAATTCAATCTCGCGCAAAAATTCTCGCTGTTCTCCGAGCACTGGCGGCCCAAGGTCGTTGCCGCGCTCAACGGTCAGGAAGTCAAGATCGTGAAGGTGCAGGGTGCGTTCCCGTGGCACCATCACGACCAGGAGGACGAGTTCTTCCTGGTGTGGAAGGGGCGCTTCCGCGTGGAGTTTCGCGACCGCATCGTCGATCTCGGGCCGGGCGAAGGCGTCGTGGTCCCGCGCGGGATCGAGCACCGCACCGCCGCCGACGAGGAGGCGGAGGTCCTGGTGTTCGAGCCGGCCGCGACGCGCAATACCGGCAACGTGGTCGACGCGGCCTTCACGGCGCCCGACGGCGCGAGGATATAGTCATGTCGAAGTTCTACGATGCGCTGGAGACGCGCGAGCCCGCGCTGCGGGAGAAGGAGCTGTTCGGCGGCCTGCCGGGCGCGATCGCGCACGCCGTGAGCGCGCCCGGCTGGGCGGCCCGGCTCGAGGGCATCGACCCCAAGGCCGTGACCTCGCGGGCGGCGCTGGCAAAGCTGCCGCTGCTGCGCAAATCCGACCTGCCGGGGCTGCAGAAGGCGAGCCCGCCGTTCGGCGGCCTCGCGGTCAAGCCGCCCAGCCAGCTCAAGCGCCTGCTGATGTCGCCCGGCCCGATCTTCGAGCCGGAAGGGTTCGGCAGCGACTGGTGGGGCACGGCGCGGGCGCTCTATGCCGCGGGGCTTCGCCGCGGCGACATCGTGCACAACGCGTTCTCGTATCATCTCACGCCCGGCGGCCACATTCTCGAGGCCGGCGCGCACGCGCTCGGCTGCGCAGTGATCCCGGCCGGAACCGGCAACACCGAGCAGCAGGTCGAGGCGATCGCGCATCTCAAGCCGTCGGCCTATACCGGCACACCCGACTATCTGAAGATCCTGCTCGACACCGCGCAAAAATCCGGCAAGGACGCCTCGTCGATCAAGCGCGGCCTCGTCTCGGGGGCGGCGCTGCCGGCGTCGCTGCGCAGCGAGCTCGCCGGCCGCGGCGTCGCGGTGCTGCAGGCCTACGCCACCGCCGAGGTCGGCGTCATCGCCTACGAGAGCGAGGCGCTTGAGGGCATGATCGCCAGCGAGACGATCATCATCGAGATCGTGCGGCCGGGCACCGGCGATCCGGTCGCCGACGGCGAGGTCGGCGAGGTCGTGGTCACCTCGTTCAATCCCGATTATCCGATGATCCGGCTCGCGACCGGCGACCTGTCGGCCGTGCTCGCCGGGCCGTCGCCGTGCGGGCGCACCAACCTGCGCATCAAGGGCTGGATGGGCCGCGCCGACCAGACCACCAAGGTCAAGGGCATGTTCGTGCACCCGGCCCACGTCGCGGAGGTCGCGAAGCGCCATCCCGAGCTTGGTCGCGTGCGCCTGTCGGTGAGCCGCGAGGCCGAGCAGGACGTGATGACCCTCGCCGCCGAGTGCGCGGCGGCGTCCGAAGGCCTCGCCGAGGCGGTCGGCGCGAGCCTGCAGTCGGTCACCAAGCTCAAGGGGCGGGTGAAGCTGGTGCCGCCCGGCAGCCTGCCCAACGACGGCAAGGCGATCGCGGACGAGCGCAGTTACGGATAGGGCATGATCCCGAAAAAGCCTGCCCCGGACTTGATCCGGGGTGGATACCGGTTTTCGGAAAAGATCATGCCCCAGCAATAAGTGTGCAGCATATCTCTTTATATCCCCCTTGAGTTGCGATACGTTTGCCGCTTCGGTCGAGGGAGGATGTCATGACAGCAATTCGCTCGAAGATTCTGCTCGCTGCCTTGTTCGCGATCGTCGTCTCCGGGTTCAGCTGGGCGCCGACGCCCGCGGACGCCGCCATCTGCCCACGAATCTTCTTGCCGGTTTGTGCGCTCAATCCGGCGGGCGTGCGCATGACGTACGCCAACGCGTGCTTGGCACGCGCGGCGCACGCCACGATCCTGCACCGTGGCAAGTGCATCGGGGGCGTGTTCTGTCCTTTCATCTGGCAGCCGGTCTGCGCGATCGATCCGTTCTGGAAGCAGAAGCGGACATATCCCAATCTGTGCGTCGCCGAGCACGACAACGCCGTGTGGGTTCACAACGGCCCCTGCCCGTAAGCTGAAGACTCTGACCGCGGGCGGCGGCTTCGCCGGCACGCGCAAGCGGCATCACGCACCCGTTTCATTCTCCGCGCCGCGGCGTAGCATGCGCCGCGGCCGCGGCCACGTTTTGCCGCGGCCATGCCGAGCGGAGAGTGCATGAACCAGGCGGAAATTCCGTCGGCCCGGCCCCCGCACGCCCCCGCCGAGCACCCGCCGGTCGCGGCCGGGCGCATCGGCGTGCTGCTGGTGAACCTGGGCACGCCGGATGCGACCGACTACCGGTCGATGCGGCGCTATCTCAAGGAGTTCCTCTCCGACCGCCGGGTGATCGAGGAGAACCGGCTCAAGTGGTGGCTGGTGCTCAACCTGATCATCCTCACGGTGCGGCCGCGGCGCCGGGGCCGCGACTACGAGCGCATCTGGAACCGCGAGCGCAACGAGTCCCCGCTCAAGACCATCACCCGCTCGCAGGCGCAAAAGCTCGGCGCCATGCTGGACGCGCTCGATGCACGCATCGCCGTCGACTGGGCGATGCGCTACGGCAACCCGTCGATCCCCGCGCGCCTCGACGCGCTCAAGGCGCAGGGCTGCGAGCGGATTCTCATCATGCCGCTCTATCCGCAATATTCGGCGGCGACGACCGCGACCGTCTGCGACAAGGCGTTCGCGGCGCTGATGGCCATGCGCTGGCAGCCGGCGATCCGCGTCATGCCGCCCTATCACGACGACCCGATGTACGTCGATGCCGTGGCGTCCTCGATCGACGCGGCGCTCGCAAAGCTCTCGTTCAAGCCGGACGTCATCCTTGCGTCGTTTCACGGCGTGCCGGAGGACTATCTGCACAAGGGCGATCCCTACCATTGCCATTGCGTGAAGACCGCCCGGCTCGTGCGCGAGCGGCTCGGTCTCGACGAGAGCGGTTTCATGCTGAGCTTCCAGTCGCGGTTCGGCTCGGCCGAATGGCTCAAGCCCTATACCGACGCGACCGTGCAGGCGCTCGCGCGGCGCGGGGTCAGGAACCTCGCCGTGGTCATGCCGGGGTTCGCGGCCGACTGCCTGGAGACGCTCGAGGAGATCGCGGTCGAGAACGCCGAGATTTTCCGCCGGCACGGGGGCGAGAATTTCGCCGCGCTGCCCTGCCTCAACGACGGCGAGGCCGGCATGGCGGTCATCCGCCATCTCGCGACGCGGGAGCTGAGCGGCTGGATTTGAGCCTGGGGGGAGTTGTTCGCTAAATCGGAAGGGATGTTGCCCCCCGCCCGTGCGCCATCCACAATGCCCTCCTGCCACGAGGGGGATTCGCCATGTTCTTCGGCTATAACATTTTCGTCATCGTGCTCGTGCTGCTGGTCGTGCTGACCCTGTTCGCCGGCGTCAAGACGGTGTCGCAGGGCTACCATTGGACGGTCGAGCGGTTCGGCCGCTACACCCGCACGCTCACGCCCGGCCTCAACCTGATCGTGCCCTACTTCGATCGCATCGGCCGCAGGATGAACGTGATGGAGCAGGTGATCGACGTGCCCGAGCAGGACGTGATCTCGAAGGACAACGCCACCGTCACGGTCGACGGGGTGGCGTTCTATCAGGTGTTCGACGCCGCCAAGGCGAGCTACGAGATCACCGCGCTCGATCAGGCGATCATCAAGCTGACGATGACGAATATCCGCTCGGTGATGGGATCGATGGACCTCGACCAGATGCTGTCCCATCGCGACGAGATCAACGAGCGCCTGCTGCGCGTGGTCGACGCCGCGGTGTCGCCGTGGGGCGTCAAGGTCAACCGCATCGAGATCAAGGACATCGTCCCGCCCGCGAATCTGGTCGAGGCGATGGGCCGGCAGATGAAGGCGGAGCGCGAGAAGCGCGCCGAGATTCTCACCGCCGAGGGCCAGCGCCAGTCGGCGATCCTGCGCGCCGAGGGCCAGAAACAGGCGCAGATTCTCGAAGCCGAGGGCCGGCGCGAGGCGGCGTTCCGCGACGCCGAGGCGCGCGAGCGCCTGGCGCAAGCCGAGGCCAAGGCGACCGAGATGGTGAGCGAGGCGGTGGCGCGCGGCGACGTCGCGGCGCTCAACTACTTCGTCGCCCAGCAATACTTGAAGGCGCTCGGGCAATTGGCCGAGGCGCCGAATCAGAAGATCCTGATGCTGCCGATCGAGGCGACCAGCGTGCTCGCCTCGCTCGGCGGCATCGCCGAGATCGCCAGGGAAACGTTCGGCAGCGACGGCCGCGCGCCGGCGCCGGCGCGGCGGCCGACCGGCCCGCCGGCGGGCGCGCCCGCGTCGGCCTGACGGAGCCCGCCCATGCTCGCGCTCGTCGTTTCGCTCGGCGCCTGGAGCTGGATCATCCTCGGCGGCATCCTGCTCGCCGTCGAGCTGTTGGCGCCGGGATCGTTCATGCTGTGGCTCGGCCTCTCGGCGGTCCTGGTCGGCGTCATCTCGTTCGCGATCGACTGGAGCTGGCAGGCGCAGGGCGTCGCCTTCGCGATCCTCTCGGTGATCTCGCTGGTGCTGTGGTGGAAGCTCGGGCGGCGGGTGAAGGAGGACAGCGATCAGCCGTTCCTCAATCGCCGCGCCCAGGCCTTCGTCGGCCGCGTCTTCACGCTCGACAAGCCGATCGTCGGCGGCGCCGGCACGGTGCGCATCGACGATACCGTCTGGCGCGTCACCGGCCCCGACAGCCCGGCCGGCAGCCGCGTCAAGATCGCGCGCGCGGACGGCGCCACGCTGTTCGTGGAGCGGGCGGAGGCGTGAATCCCCGGTTGAATCCCTCCCCCGCTTGCGGGGGAGGGTAGGGTGGGGGCCCCTTGGCGCAAACTCAAAGACACACCCCCACCCGCCGCCGCTGCGCGGCGGCGACCTCCCCCGCAAGCGGGGGAGGATTTACGCCACTCCCGCGCGCAGCAGGTCGTGGAAGTGCACGACGCCGACCGGCTTGCCGGCCTCGACCACCATCAGCGCGGTGATCTTCGACGAATTGATCAGCTCGAGCGCCTCGCTCACCAGCTGGTCGGGGCGCACGGTCTTCGGCGCGCGCGTCATGACGTCGTCGACGCGCACGTCGAGCAGGTCAGCCCGCATGTGGCGGCGCAGGTCGCCGTCCGTGATGATGCCGACGAGCCGCCCGGCTTGATCGGTGATGCCGGCGCAGCCGAACGTCTTGGCGGTCATCTCGACGATCGCGTCCGCCATCAGGGTGCCGAGCGGCACGAGCGGAATTTCCGCGCCGGTGTGCATGACCTGGGCGACGAACTTGAGCTTGGCGCCGAGCCGTCCGCCCGGATGGAACGTGTGGAAATCGAGCGCGGTGAAGCCGCGCCGCTCGAGCAGCGCGATGGCGAGCGCGTCGCCGAGCGCGAGCTGCATCAGCGAGGACGTGGTGGGGGCGAGATTGTGCGGGCAGGCTTCGCGCGCGTGCGGCAGGGCGAGCACCACGTCCGCCGCCTTGCCGAGCGTGCTGTCGTCATAGGCGGTGACGGCGATGAGCCCGATGCGGAAGCGGCGCGAATAGTCGATCAGGTCGGTCAGCTCGACGGTCTCGCCCGACCATGAGAGCGCCATGATGACGTCGTCGGCGGTGACCATGCCGAGGTCGCCGTGGCTGGCTTCGCCCGGATGCACGAAGAACGCCGGCGTGCCGGTCGACGCGAAGGTGGCGGCGATCTTGCGGCCGATGTGGCCGGACTTGCCCATGCCGGTGACGATCAGGCGCCCCTTGGCGCCGTTGATCAGCTCGACCGCGGCGATGAACGGACGGCCGAGCCCGTCGCCGATCGCGGCGGCCAGCGCGGTGACGCCCTCGGCCTCGACCTCCAGCGTGCGGAATGCGGATTCGACCATACGGTCGGCGGGATCGCGCGCCGGGCGGACGCTGGTCGAAAGTTTCGGGTTCACCATGAACGCACGACTCAGGATGTCGACGCTGGCAGATAGCACGGAACGCCGCCCTGGGCGACCGGCCTGCTCAACCGGGCGTTAACCATAGTCCTTTTACATCCATTAACCAAAGGCCCGCCGGAGGGTCGGCCTGAAGGATATCGCACGTGCCGCGTCTTTCCACCTCCCGCCTTGCCGCGCCGCTGTGCGCCGGAGTGCTGCTTGCTGCACTCGGCGGCGGGATTGCTTCGGCGCAGACGGCGCCGGCGGGCGGGCTGCGCCCGACCTTCGACGATAACGGTCAGGAGGCGGCGCGTCCCGGCTGGGTCAAGCCGCCGCGCCGGCCGGCGCCGCCGGTCGGCGTCGTCCCGAAATTCGGCACGCCGCCCGCCGCGGGCGCCGGCAGGACCGGATTCGTGTCGACCAACGTGCCGCTGCGGCGGAAGACCCCGGCCCGGCCGGGCGTCGCAGGAACCGCAGGCACGCGCAGTCCGGCGTCCGCAAGCGGCGCAACCCGGGCAGCGCCGAAGACAGCGGGCACGCCGGACGACGCGGCGGTCGTGAAGCCGCTTGCGTCCGCGCCGTCCGGCTCAGCCGTAGCGCCGGCGCCGGCCGGCGTCGCAACGACCGGCAGCGTGCCGCCGACGACAGCGGCCGTGGGACCCAATGGCCTCCCGGTGCCTCCGCGCAAACGCCGTCCTCCGCCCGAGGAGGATCCGTTCGACGCGGTCGGCATCCGCGCCGGCGGCTTCGTGCTGCGCCCGGCCATCGAGGTGACGACCGGCTACGACACCAACCCGGCGCGATCGACCGCGCCGCGCGGCTCGCCGCAGCTGCTGGTCGCGCCCGAGCTGGTGGCACGGTCCGACTGGGAGCGCCACAAGCTCGATGTCGTCATCCGCGGCAGCTACAACTATTACCCCGACGTGCCGGTCGCCGATCGGCCAAGCCTCGATGCGCGCGCGACCGGCCGCATCGACGTGACGCGCGACACGCATATCGACCTTCAGGGCCGCTACATCATCGGCACCGATTATCCCGGCAGCCCGAACGTCGCGGCGGACGTCGCCAAGCTGCCGATCTACACCGACATCGGCGCAACCGCCGGGATTTCACAGAGCTTCAACCGGCTCGAGGTGTCGGCGAAGGGGCTCGCCGACCGCATCGACTGGCGCGACTCGCTGCTGACCGACGGAACCCGTTCCAGCAACGCGGACCGCAATTACGACCAGTACGGCGCGCAGATGCGCGTGAGCTACGAGCTCACGCCCGGGGTCAAGCCGTTCGTCGATGTCGCCGCCGACACGCGCATCCACGACTTGGCGGTCGATCGCACCGGCGCCATGCGGGATTCAGAGGGCATCACGGCTAAGGCCGGGACGACGTTCGAGATCACCCGCACGCTCACCGGCGAGATCGCGGCGGGCTACATCACCCGGCTCTACAAGGACCCGCTGCTGCCCGAGATCCGTGCGCCGCTGTTCGACGCCTCGCTCGCCTGGGCGGCGACCCCGCTGACCACGATCAAGCTCGCCGGCACGACGACGGTGGACGAGTCGGTGGTGCCCGGCGTGTCCGGGGTGCTGCGCCACAACGCCGGGATCGAGGTCTCGCACGCGCTGCGCCGCTGGCTCCTCGCCACCGTCAAGTTCAGCCACGGGCTCGACGACTACATCGGCTCGACCCGCCAGGATCACCGCTATCTCGCGTCGGTCGCCTTGACCTACAAGCTGACGCGCAGCCTGCAGCTCAAGGGCGAGCTGCGCCAGGAATGGCTGCACTCGAACATCGCCGGCTCGGACTATTCGGCGACCATCGGCCTGATCGGCGTGCGGCTGCAGCGGTGATTCTCCCTCTCCCGCAAGCGGGGAGAGGGAGGCATGCGGCTGTTCATTTGTTTGACAGCAACCCCTCGATCTCGGCCCGGAACGCGGGCGCGATGTCCTCGCGCGCGAGCGCATAGGCGACGTTCGCGCTCAGGAACCCGATCTTGGAGCCGCAGTCGAAGGTTCGTCCTTCGAATTTCAGCCCGTAGAACGGCAGGGTCTCGGCGAGGCGGATCATGGCGTCGGTGATCTGGATCTCGCCGCCGGTGCCGTGCTCCTGGGTCGCCAGCAGGTCGAAAATCTCCGGCTGCAGGATGTAGCGGCCGGTGATGATGAGGTTCGACGGCGAGGAGCCGCTCGGCGGCTTCTCGACCATCTGGGTGACGGTGAACGCCTTGCCCTTGCGCTCGCCGACCCCGACCACGCCGTACATGTGGGTGCGGTCGGGCGGAACTTCCTCGACCGCGATGATGTTCGCGCGTTCGCCCAGCTCGCGGTAGGCGTCGATCATCTGCGCGAGACAGCTCCGGCGCGCCTGCACCAGCACGTCGGGGAGCAGCAGCGCGAACGGCTCGTGCCCGACCAGCTCGCGCGCGCACCACACCGCGTGTCCGAGCCCGAGCGGCGATTGCTGCCGGGTGAAGCTCGTGGTGCCGGGGCCCGGCAGATCGCGCGACAGCAGCTCGAGCTCGGAGCTCTTGCCGCGCTCGGTCAGGGTCAGCTCCAGCTCGAGCTGGCGATCGAAGTGATCCTCGATCACGCTCTTGTTGCGGCCGGTCACGAAGATGAAATGCTCGATCCCGGCCTCGCGCGCCTCGTCGACCACGTGCTGGATGATCGGCCGGTCGACCACGGTGAGCATTTCCTTCGGCATCGCCTTGGTGGCGGGCAGGAACCTGGTACCGAGGCCGGCGACCGGGAAGATGGCTTTGCGGATGGTCATGGGGCGGATATCCGGGGAGACGGCGGGGCGTGCGTCAGCACGTCAGCTGCGGTTTGGATACAACGAGGGCTCTGGAGGGGTTGCAACGGGGCAGGGGCGGGGCATCAGGTCGCGATCCGGTTAATGGGCCGTTAAGGCGGCGCTAACCATACCTGATACCCTAGTGGACGATCATCCGGAGCGAAATCCGTTGCGCGGGCGCGGGGCATGAGCAGGCAATTTTCTTCGGGTATCGGCGGTTCTCGCCAAACTGCGCGCGTTGCGGCGCTGGCCGCATGCCTGCTCCTCGCCGCGCCGGCGTTGATCCAGGCTCAGGACGACCGATATCCGCGTCCGCCTGCCGCGACCGCCAGCGCCGTTCCGCAGGCGACGACGCCGGGCGCTCCCCCGTGGAGCGGCGAGGCCGGCTCGTCCGGCCATCCGCTGATGACGCCCGACGCGATCCTTGCCGCTGCGGCGAATTTCCGCACCTGCCTCGAAGGCCTGTGGCCGGCCGCCGCAAAGCGCGGCGTGTCGCGCCGCACCTTCGACAGCTACACGGCCGGCCTCGAGCCGGATCTGCGCATCATGGATCTGCTCGACGCGCAGCCGGAGTTCACCAAATCCTTCTGGGACTATCTCGACCTGCTGGTGAACGAGGCGCGCATCGCCAAGGGCCGCGAGATTCTCAGCATCCATCGCGCGGCATTCGACGCGGTCGAGAAGGCCTACGGGGTCGACCGCCACGTCATCACGGCGATCTGGGGCGTGGAGTCGAATTTCGGCACCGCCGTCGGCGAGCGGCCGGTGATCCGCTCGACCGCGACGCTCGCCTGCGTCGGCCGGCGCCAGGCCTATTTCCGTGACGAGTTCCTCGCCACGCTGGAAATCCTCGAGCGCGGCGACGTGCAGCCCGACCGGCTCAAGGGCTCGTGGGCCGGCGCGTTCGGGCCGACCCAGTTCATGCCGACCGCGTTCAAGCGCTACGCGGTCGATTTCGACGGCGACGGGCGCCGCGACGTGGTCGACTCGATCCCCGACGTCATCGCGTCGACCGCCAACAACCTGCGCAAGGACGGCTGGGTTACGGGACAAACCTGGGGCTACGAGGTCGTCGTCCCGCAGGGCTTCAATTATATGCTCGCCGACCGCGCGCGCCAGCTCACCATGCGCGAATGGGAGCGCCTCGGCGTGCGGCGGGTCGGCAACCAGCCGTTCCCGCGGCCGGACGAGCGCGGCTACCTGCTGGTGCCGGCGGGCGTGCGCGGGCCGGGCTTCCTGATGCTCAACAATTTCCGCGTCATCATGAAGTACAACCCGGCCGAGGCCTACGCCATGGCGATCGGGCATCTGGCCGACCGGTTGCGCGGCGGCGGTCCGATCGTGCAGCCGTGGCCGCGCGACGAGCGCGTGCTCACCCGCGCGGAGGTGTACGAGCTGCAGCAGCGCCTGGTGACGCGCGGCTTCGACGCCGGCGAGCCGAACGGCCGGTTCGGCGCCAAATCGCGCGCGGCCTTGCGCGACTTCCAGGCCAAGAGCGGCCTCATTCCGGACGGTTTTGCCTCGGCCGACGTGCTCGACCGCCTGCGCGGGCCTTAAACGGCCGCACGGCGTCCAACCTTCAAGTTGACACGTTCCTTGTGCTAGCATTCGCCCGGTCATAGCCCCGGATCGGCGGGAACATTCCGCGGTTTCAACGGGTTGTGTCCGAGCCCCGGCAGCGCGAATCGGCCGGGTCCCTGGCAGAGAGCGGTGATGCGGCGCCTATCGACGATCATGCGGCGGATGGCCGGCCCGGCTTTGCTCGGGCTCGCCGAAGTCGTGGCGGCCTTCGCCCTCGTGGTGGCGGCGACGCCGCCGGCCGCGGCCCAATTCGACTTCCGCTTCCCGTTTTTCGACTCGCGCCAACGCCGCCAGCAGGCGCCGGGATGGCAATGGCAGTGGCAGCAGCAATGGCCGCAGGAACGGCGCGAGGCGCCGGCCGACTATTCCAAGGCGCCGCCGCCGCGCAAGCACGACACGGCGCCGACCATGAACATCGTGGTGCTCGGCGATTCGATGGCCGACTGGCTCGCCTACGGGCTCGAGGATGCGTTCGGCGAAACGCCGGAAATGGGCGTCGTCCGCAAGCATCGCGCCAATCGCGGCCTGATCAAGATCGAGACGCGCAACGAGGCCTATGACGCGGTCGCCGCGACGCGCGAAACGCTCAGCGCCGAGAAGCCCGACTTCGTGGTGATGATGATCGGCCTTGCCGACCGGCAGTCGATCCGCGAGCGCGCGACGCGCGCGGCGACGCAGCCGGGGCAGCCGGCCGCCAATCAGCCGCCGGCCAATCAACCGCGCGCGCAGCCGGCGCCCGCCGAGCAGCCGGCGCCGCCGGTCGACGCCGAGGCGCCGGCCGAGGACAAACCGGTCGTCGCCGCGCCGGAATCGGCGCCCTCCGGTCCGGGCGTCACCCATCAGTTCCGCTCGGAGAAATGGGCCGAGGCCTACGCCAAGCGCATCGACGACACGATCGCGGCGCTCAAGGCCAAGGGCGCGCCGGTGTTCTGGGTCGGCCTGCCGGCGATCCGCGGCACGCGCTCGACCTCCGAGATGGTCTACCTCAACGACCTCTATCGCAGCCGCGCCGAGAAGGCCGGCATCGTCTATGTCGACGTGTGGGATGGCTTCGTCGACGAGGACGGCAGCTTCGCCGCCGCCGGCCCGGATTTCGAGGGGCAGATCCGCCGGCTGCGCGCGGGCGACGGCGTGCACTTCACCAAGGCGGGCGCCCGCAAGCTCGCCCATTACGTCGAGCGCGAGATCAGGCGGGTGATGCTGGCGCGCGGCGCGCCGGTGGCGATGCCGGTGCCGGAGGAGAAGGAGCCGCAACAGCAGGCGCCGGGCAGCCGCCCGGGCACGCCGGCCGCGCGGCCCGTCGCCGGTCCGGTGGTGCCGCTGTTGGGCCAGCCGGCGTCGTCGGAGGCGCTGGTCGGCGGCGGTCCGGCGCGCGGCCAGAGCAGCGACGCGGTCGCCAACCGCGTCCTGGTGAAGGGCGAGCCGACGGCCGCGCCCGCCGGCCGCGCCGACAATTTCGCTTGGCCGAAGCCGGACGCGTTGCCGGCCGCGACCGCGCCGGGGCCCGAGCCTGCCGCCGAGCCGGCCGCGGCCACCCCTCCGGCCGCTCCTTCGGCGGGGACGCCGAAGCCGGCAGCGCCCGCCGCCAAGCAACCGCCCAAGCGCCCGACCGTGCGCAACGACGCGCCGCTGTTCACCCGCGAGGACCAGCCGCGTCCGCCCGGATCGATCCGCGGCGGCGGCTGGTCGGGGTGGCGCTGGTGATTGTTTGAAGAACCCGCCGCCTCACCGCGGCAGCTGGGTCGATCCCATCAAAAATTCGTCGACCGCAGAGGCCGCTTGGCGGCCCTCGCGAATGGCCCAGACGATGAGCGACTGGCCGCGCCGCATGTCGCCGGCGGCGAACACTTTTTCGAGCGAGGTGCGGTAGTTTTTGGTATCGGCCTTGACGTTGCCGCGCGGGTCGAGCGCAAGGCCGAGCGCCTTGATCATGCCTTCGTGCACCGGGTGGACGAACCCCATGGCGAGCAGGACGAGGTCGGCCCGGATGTCGAACTCGGTGCCAGCGACCGGCTTGAACTTGTCGTCGACGCGCGCGCAGTGAAGCTTCTTCACCTGCCCGTGGGCGCCGCTGAATTTTTGCGTCGTCACCGAGAAGTCGCGCTCGGCGCCTTCCTCGTGGCTCGACGAGGTGCGCATCTTCCACGGCCAGTCCGGCCAAGTGACGAGCTTGTTCTCCTGGTCGGGCGGGCGCGGCAGCAGCTCGAGGTTGGTCACCGACAGCGCGCCCTGGCGGATCGCGGTGCCGATGCAGTCGGAGCCGGTGTCGCCGCCGCCGATCACCACCACATGCTTGCCGCCGGCGAGGATCGGCGGCAGATCGCCGATCGGCTCGCGGCCGATGCGGCGGTTCTGCTGCGGCAGGAAATCCATGGCGAAGTGGATGCCGGCAAGCTCGCGGCCGGGGATCGGCAGGTCGCGCGAGTGCTCGGCGCCGCCCGCCAGCACGACGGCGTCGAAGCCCTCCATCAGCCGCTCGACCGGCATGCTCACGCCCACGTGCGCGCCGTAATGGAAGACGACGCCCTCCGCTTCCATCTGCTTGATGCGGCGGTCGATGTGGTGCTTGTCCATCTTGAAGTCGGGGATGCCGTATTGCAGCAGGCCGCCGGCCTTGGCGTGGCGTTCGAACAGGTGCGCGTCGTGACCGGCGCGGGCGAGCTGCTGGGCGGCGGCGAGTCCCGCCGGACCGGAGCCGACGATCGCGACCTTCTTGCCAGTCCTGGCGGCGGGCGGCACCGGCTCGATCCAGCCCTCCTTCCAGCCGCGGTCGACGATCGCGCACTCGATCGTCTTGATGGTCACCGGGTTGTCGTCGAGATTGAGCACGCATGCCGCCTCGCACGGCGCCGGGCACAGGCGGCCGGTGAATTCCGGGAAATTGTTGGTCGAGTGCAGGTTGATGCAGGCGGTGTACCAGTCGCCGCGATAGACCAGGTCGTTCCAGTCCGGGATCTGGTTGTTCACCGGGCAGCCGTTGTGACAATAGGGAATCCCGCAATTCATGCAGCGCGCCGCCTGGTCGCGCGTCGCCTCCTCCGACAGCGGGATGACGAATTCCTTGAAATGACGAATCCGGTCGGAGGCCGGCGCGTAGCGCCGGTCCCGCCGTTCGATCTCGAGGAAGCCGGTGACCTTCCCCATCAGCGCCTCAGGCTCCGGCCGCCGCGAGCGGCGGCTCGGCCGCCTCGCGCGCCTTCATCTCGGCCAGCGCGCGGCGGTACTCGACGGGCATCACCTTGCGGAACTTCGGCAGATAATGGCTCCAGTTGGCGAGGATGTCGCGCGCCCGGCTCGAGCGGGTATGGCTCGCGTGGTTGGCAATGAGCTGATGCAGCCGCTCGGCGTCGTAGCGGCTAACGTCCGCCATCACGTCGACCCGGCCATGGTGATCGAGATCGCCCGCCTGGTGATAATGGCGCGCGATCATTTCCTCCTCGGCGAGCACCGGCTCGAGGTCGACCATCGACATGTTGCAGCGGCGCGCGAAGGTGCCGTCCTCGTCGAGCACGTAGGCGATGCCGCCCGACATGCCGGCCGCGAAGTTGCGCCCGGTGTAGCCGAGCACGACCACCACGCCGCCGGTCATGTACTCGCAGCAATGGTCGCCCGCGCCCTCGATGACGGCGACGGCGCCGGAGTTGCGCACCGCGAAGCGCTCGCCGGCGATGCCGCGGAAATAGCACTCGCCCTCGATCGCGCCGTAGAGCACCGTGTTGCCGACGATGATCGATTGCTCCGGCACGATGTTGGTCGCGTCGCGCGGCGGATAGATGATGATGCGCCCGCCGGAGAGGCCCTTGCCGACGTAGTCGTTGGCCTCGCCTTCCAGCTCGAAGGTGACGCCGCGCGCCAGCCAGGCGCCGAAGCTCTGGCCGGCGGTGCCGATCAGCTTGACGTGGACGGTGTCGTCGGGCAGCCCGGCATGGCCGTAGATTTTGGCGATCTCGCCCGACAGCATCGCACCCGAGGTGCGGTCGGTGTTCTTGATCGGCATTTCGAGCTTGACCGGCGCGCCGCGGTCGATTGCCGCGCGCGCGTCGGCGATCAGCTTGCGGTCGATGATGTCGGCGATCTTATGGTCCTGCGGCTCGCACTTGAAGAGGTTCACTTCCGGCGGGGCCGGCGGCTTCTCGAAGATGCGCGAGAAGTCGAGGCCGCGCGCCTTCCAGTGCTCGACCAGCTTGACCTTGTCGAGCATCTGCATCTGCCCGATCATTTCGCTGAACTTGCGATAGCCCATCGCCGCCATCATCTCGCGCACCTCTTCGGCGACGAAGAAGAAATAGTTGATGACGTGCTCGGGCAGGCCCTTGAAGCGCTTGCGCAGCACCGGGTCCTGGGTGGCGACGCCGACCGGGCAGGTGTTGAGGTGGCACTTGCGCATCATGATGCAGCCGGCCGCGATCAGCGGCGCGGT
>WNFB01002679.1_pt1 | contig 15533 bp, 13 predicted proteins | sample 5400501 | NCBI WGS metagenome assembly WNFB01 (sample SAMN13153341, study PRJNA577476) | soil metagenome | isolation source: 200 cm saprolite under Douglas fir tree site 2 hole 1 | place: USA:California | collected 2015-04-18
AATCCCGTGAACGAGCGCGCCTCGAGGCCCAGGCCGTGCAGCGCCATCGACAGGAGCGCGATCGTGACCTGCTCGCCCGTGGCCAGCAGCATGTCCATCTCGCGCGGCTCCGGCGCCGGCGACACCTGGTGCGCGAGGGCCACGAGGTTGTCGGTCGTCTTGCCCATCGCCGAGACGACGACGACGAGCCGGTTGCCGCAGGCACTCCCCGCGACGCGCCGGGCGACGTTCTTGATCTTCTCGTCGTCGGCGACCGACGAGCCACCGTACTTCTGGACGATCAGCGCCATAGAGTTAGAAATCTATCACGATTACGTGGCCGGCCGGGCGTGCGTGGCCTCGCCAAGACTCACCTGCTCGCGCAGGAGGTAGAGCCAGCCCAGCGCGATGGTCGGCAGGAACTGGCTCGCGTGGAAGACGAGCGCGTAGCCGACGGCCGCCGCCTGCGCGACGCCGAAGAGGCCGACGGCGAGCGCCGCGGCGGCGTGGAAGACGCCGATGTAGCCGGGCGCCGACGGGATCGAGATGCCCAGGGCGACGAAGGCGAGCACCGTCCAGCCGGCGATCCAGGGCAGAGTCAGGTTCATCGCCGCGAGCATCATCCACGCCGCGGCCGCCGGGAGGACCCAGACGATCGCGCTCCAGACGAGGATCGGGAGCGCGTGGGAGGGCGCCCGGATCCCGTCGAGCCCACGGACGAACGTCTCGAAGACGCCGAGGACGCGCTGCTGGAGCCGCGGCCAGCGCGCGGAGAGCCGCTCGATGAGCCGGGCGCAGCGCGCGGGCGCGGCGATCAGCGCGACGAGGGTCGCGATCCCGACGAGGTCGATCGCGAGCACGGCGAGCGCGGCCGCTTGGAGGAAGGCCGGCACCGGGACGATAAGGACCAACACTGCGAGCATCAGGACGACGGCGAGGCTGTCGAGCACGCGCTCGACGATGAGCGTCGCGAGCGCCGTCCAGAAGGCCCGGCCCGTGCCGCCGGCGCCCGCCGCGCTCCAGCGTCGTGCGACGACGTACACGCGCACGACCTCGCCCGCGCGCAGCGGAAGCACGTTGTTCGCCATGTAGCCGATCATGACCGCCGGGACCAGCCCGGGCGGGTCCGAGCGCGGAGGGAACAGGTAGCGCCAGCGCCGGGCGCGCGCCCAGAGGCCGAGCGGCGTCAGGGCGGTCGCGCCCGCGGCCCAGCCCCAGCGGGTCGCCCCGAGCTGGCGCCCGAGCTCGGCCAGGTCCACGCTCCAGAGGAGGTAGACGAGCAGAACGACGCTGATCGCAGCGCCGACGAGGATCTTCGGCCGGCTCAGAGGCCCAGCTGCGCGAGAACAGCGTCGATCAGAGGCGGGACCGTCGTCGGGCGTGACGCCGACTCGAGCGCGGTGTCCGGATCTTTCAGGCCGTGCCCGGTGAGGGTGAGCACGACGGTCGCGCCCGGCTCGAAGCGTCCCGCCTTGACGCACTTGATCAGGCCGGCGACGGTGGCTGCCGACGCCGGCTCCATGAAGATGCCTTCCTCCCGGGCGAGCATCCGGTAGGCGCGCAGGATCTCTTCGTCGCTAACGATGTCGATCCAGCCGTGCGAGTCCTTCATGGCCTCGAGCGCCGGTCCCCAGTTCGCCGGGTTGCCGATCTTGATCGCCGTCGCCACAGTCCGCGGCTCCGCGATGACGCGGTTCTCGTAAATCGGCGCGGCGCCGGCAGCCTGGAAGCCGACCATGCGAGGCAGTTCCTTCATGCGCCCGGCACGGTGGTACTCGCGATAGCCGCGCCAATACGCGGTGATGTTCCCCGCGTTGCCGACGGGGATCAGGTGGTAGTCGGGTGCCATGCCGAGTTGGTCCACGACCTCGAAGGCGGCGGTCTTTTGCCCCTCGAGCCGGAACGGGTTCACCGAGTTCACGAGCGTCACCGGATGGCGCTCGGCGATCTGGCGGACGATCGTCAGCGCCTGGTCGAAGTTGCCGTCCACGGTGAGGACCCGGGCACCGTGGATCGCGGCCTGCGAGAGCTTGCCGAGAGCGACCGAGCCCTTCGGCACCATGACGAAGGCGCGGATGCCGGCACGCGCGGCGAACGCCGCCGCGGAGGCCGAGGTGTTGCCGGTGGAGGCGCAAATCACGGCCCGCGAGCCCGACTCGAGCGCCTTCGAGATCGCCATCGTCATCCCGCGATCCTTGAACGAGCCCGTCGGGTTGAACCCCTCGCACTTGAGGTAGATCGAGAGACGCGCGTCGGTCGCCTCGGCGAGGCGCGGCGCGGCGATGAGCGGCGTGTTGCCCTCGCAGAGCGTGACGACCGGCGTCTTGTCCGTCACGGGGAGGAAGTCCCGGTATTGCTCGATGACGCCGCGCCAGGCCTTCATGCGGGCCCGCCCTCCACGCGGAGCATCGTCGTCGCCGCGGGAATGTCGGGCAGGCGGTCGATCGCGGCGAGCGCCCGGCGCATGTCGCGCTCGCGCGCCTCGTGCGTCAGCAGGACGACCGGCACGGCCTCGCGCGTCCCGCGCCCCTTCTGGATGACGTTCGCGATCGAGATGTCGTTGTCCCCGAGGATGCCCGCGACCTTCGAGAGCACGCCGGGGCGGTCCTGAGCCATCACGCGCAGGTAGTAGCAGCACCGGATCTCGGCCATCGGGGAGAGCGGCAGCGCGGCGGGGCCCGCGGAGGGCAGCTCGAGCGCGAGCGCGGGGATACCGTGGGCGATGCGACGCGCGATGTCGAGCGTGTCGGCCCAGACGGCGGACGCCGTGGGCAGCTGGCCCGCGCCGCGACCGTAGAACATGAGGTCGCCCACGGCATCGCCGGTGATGAAGATCGCGTTGAAGACGCCGGAGACCGCCGCGAGCGGGGAGTTCGCGGGGATCATCGTCGGGTGCACGCGGACCTCGACACCACCGCCGGCCGCTTTCGCGATCGCCAGGAGCTTGATGCGGTAGCCGAGCTCGCGCGCATACGCAATATCCTGAGATCCCACCCGCGTGATGCCCTCGGTATGGATGTCCTTGAGGTCGATGAAGGTGCGGAACGCCAGCGTCACGAGGATCTGGAGCTTGTGGGCGGAATCCATGCCCTCGATGTCGAGGGTCGGGTCGGCCTCCGCGTAGCCCGCCGCCTGCGCCTCCTTGAGGACCATCGCGAAGTCGAGCCCCTCGTCGGTCATCTTCGACAGGATGTAGTTCGACGTCCCGTTGACGATGCCGAAGACCGAAAGGATGCGGTTGGCGACGAGGCCCTCTTTGACGGCCTGGATCAGCGGGATACCTCCGGCCACAGCCGCCTCGAACGCGAGCGTGACGCCACGGCGGCGCGCCTCGTCGTAGAGCTCGGCGCCGTGGTGGGCGAGGAGCGCCTTGTTGGCGGTGACCACGTGCTTGCCGGCGCCGAGCGCCTTCAAGATGAACGAGCGGGCGGGCTCGAGGCCGCCGACCAGCTCGATGATGATCTGGACGGAGGGATCCGCGAGCACGCGCGCCGCGTCGGGGGTCATCGGGAGCTTCTTGATGTCGAGGCCCTCGCGCGGGCGGGTGAGGTCGACGTCGGCGACGGCGGCGAGGGTGAGCCGGCACCCGGCACGCTCCTCGAGCATCGCCCGGCGCGACTCGAGAATCTTGGCGACGCCCGCGCCGACGGTGCCGAGGCCGAGCAATCCGATCCTGACTTCCGTCATGTCAGTGGGCCCGCCCGGTAGGAATGGACGGTCAGCCGGCGAGCTGCTTGAGCCCGCGGAGCGCCTGTTTGATCCGCTGCTCGTTCTCGACGAGCGCGAACCGCACGTAGCCCTCGCCGTACTCGCCGAACCCGATGCCCGGCGAGACGGCCACCCGCGCTTCCTCGATGAGCATCTTGGCGAACTCGAGCGAGCCGAGCGCGCGGAACGGCTCGGGGATCGGCGCCCAGACGAACATCGTGCCCTTGGGCTTCGGCACGGACCAGCCGAGCTTGTTGAGCCCGTCGACGAGGACGTCGCGGCGCTTCCGGTGGACCTCGACGATCTCGGCCACGCACTTCTGATCGCCCTCCAGCGCGATGATGCCGGCAATCTGGATGGGCTGGAAGGCGCCGTAATCCAGGTAGGACTTGATGCGGGCCAGCGCATGGATCATCTGCGCGTTGCCGCACACGAAGCCCAGCCGCCAGCCGGGCATATTGTACGACTTCGAGGTCGAGAAGAGCTCGACCCCGACCTCCTTGGCCCCGGGCACCTCGAGGAATGACGGCGGCCGGTAGCCGTCGAACGCGAAGTCCGCGTAGGCGAAGTCATGGACCACCATGAGCCGGTGCTCGCGGGCGAACGCCACGACTTTCTCGAAGAACCCGCGATCCACGCACAGGGTCGTCGGGTTGTGCGGAAACGAGAGGATCAGGAGCTTGGCCTTGGGCCACGCGAGCTTCGCCGTTTCCTCGAGGCGCGCGAAGAAGTCGCCGTCCGGCGTGAGCGGGACCGAGCGCAGGTCGCCGTCGGCGATGACCACCGAGTAGGAGTGGATCGGGTAGGTCGGGTTCGGCACCAGCGCGCCGTCGCCGGGTTGGAGGACCGCGAGGGCCAAGTGGGCCAGCCCCTCCTTGGCGCCGATCGTCACGATCGCTTCGGCCTGGGGGTCGAGGTCGACGCCGTATCGGTCGCGGTACCACTTGACGATCGCGACGCGCAGCCGCGTGATGCCGCGGGAGGCCGAGTAGCGGTGGTTCTTCGGATTCTGGGCGGCCTCGATCAGCTTCGCGACGATGTGCTTGGGCGTCCCGAGGTCGGGATTGCCCATCCCGAGGTCGATGACGTCCTCGCCGCGGGCGCGCGCCTTCGTCTTGAGGTCGTTGACGATCGCGAAGACGTAGGGCGGAAGCCGCTTGATCCGATAGAACTCGTCCATCGAATTCCTCGTCGCGTGCCCGCCATGATACTGCGCGGTGACGTGAAGTGTCAATAAATGACGATCTCACGCGGAGTTACGGCCCGGCATCGTGTCATGATGATAACGTGAAGTGCCGGCCTGGTTGCCGGAATGGCAGGCCAGTGCGCGCCAACTGATTGATTGTGCGTGCGCTCGCGCCCGGCACGGCGTTTGCGGGGCTCCATCCTGGCATGCGGACGGAGCAATCCCCCGTTGACGGCGTCGTCGACTCGGTGCTCGTACCCGCTCAACCCCCTAGACCGAACCCCGGGCGGGCCCGCGCGCGCGTGAGGAGCCGGGACCACTTCAGTCTGCTCGTCGTGCGGGGCGACGGAGCCAGGGTCGTCCGGTTCAACTTCACGCGGCCTGTCGCCGTAGGCGCCTTCGTCGGGCTGGCCTTCGCCATCTCCGTGGTCGGCGCGCTCGCCAGGGACTGGACCCAGTTGCGCGAGCTCACCCGCGAGGCGAGGACCTTCGCCAGGCAGATCGCCGACCAGCGCGACACCATCGACTCGTTCAACCGCCGCGCCGCCGAGCTTCGCCAGGAGATGATGGGCTGGCGCGAGCTCCACGCGCGCATCTGGGAGCCGTTCGGTCCCGAGCTCGTGCCGGGAGCGCGCGACAAGGGCATCGGCGGCGGCGCGACCAAGCTCCCCGACCGGCTCTCGCCGAAGGACGAGGTGGAGCGCCTCGCAGAGAGCGTGACGGAGCAGGGCGAGCACCTCCGCGCCCTGGACCGCTTGATGGCCCGCGCCGGCAAGGCGGTGGCAGCGCTTCCGTCACGCTGGCCCGTGCGCGGCGCCGTCAACTCCGAGTTCGGCAACCGCCTCTCGCCGTGGACGCGGGTCACCGAGTTCCACGGCGGCATCGACATCAACGCGCAGCCCCGCACGTCTGTCCGCGCCCCCGCGCAAGGGACGGTCACCTTCGCCGGCACGCAGCCGGAGTACGGCATCACGATCGTTCTCGACCACGGCCAGGACGTCCGCTCGCTCTACGGCCACCTCGCGCAGATCGCCGTGAAGCAGGGCGAGCGGGTCGAGCGGGGCCAGGTGATCGGCTACTCCGGCAATACCGGGCGCTCCTCGGGCCCGCACCTTCACTACGAGATCATGGTGAAGGGGCAGTCCGTCAACCCCCGCGCCTACCTCTGGAATTAAGTCGGAGGGGGCCTCGACGGCCCCCTCCGAGACCTCCCCCAGATCAGGATTGCGCGGGCGAAGCCCGCGCTCGAATCGCGGTTATTCTGACGCGCTCGTCCGGAAGCGGTTCCCCTCGCTACTTAATCGCGACGCCCGTGCGCACCTGGCAGGCGACCCAGTGCCCCTGCGAGACCTCCTTGAGGACCTGTTCGTTCTGCGAGCACGACGGCACCCGGAGCGCGCAGCGCGTGTGGAAGCGGCACCCGGAGGGCGGGTTGATCGGGCTCGGCACATCGCCCTCGAGCAGGATCCGCTTGCGCTTCATCGTCGGGTCGGGGATCGGCACGGCCGACAGGAGCGCCTCCGTGTACGGATGCTTCGGGTTTGTGTAGAGCTCCTTCGCCGGCGCGATCTCGACGATCTTGCCGAGGTACATCACCGCGACGCGCGTCGAGATGTGCTCGACGACGGAAAGGTCGTGGGCGATGAAGAGGTAGGTGAGCCCGAACTTCGCCTGGAGGTCCTCGAGCAGGTTGATGATCTGCGCCTGGATGGACACGTCGAGCGCCGAGACGGGCTCGTCCGCCACGATGAGCTTCGGGCTCACCGCGAGCGCGCGCGCGATGCCGATGCGTTGTCGCTGGCCGCCGGAGAACTCGTGCGGGTAACGGCGCAGGTGGTCGGCCGCCAGGCCGACGGTCTCGAGGAGCTGGACGACGCGCTCTTCCCGCCGCTTCCGCGTCGCGGCGAGCTTGTGGATCACGAGTGCCTCGCCGATGATCGAGCCCACCGTCATCCGCGGATTGAGCGATGCGTACGGGTCCTGAAAGATGATTTGCATCTCTTTCCGGAGCGCGCGCAGCGCGCGCTTGTCGAGCGTCGTGACGTTCTGCGCTCCGAACCAGACCTCGCCCGACGTCGGCTCGATGAGCCGGAGAATCGAGCGGCCCGTCGTGGACTTGCCGCAGCCGGACTCACCGACGAGCCCAAGGGTCTCGCCGGCCATGATCTCGAACGAGACGTCGTCCACGGCGTGGACGCGGGCAATCTCGCGCGAAAAGAGGCCGCCGCGGATCGGGAAGTACTTCTTGAGGTTCTTGACCCGGAGCAGGGGCTCTGTCATGGCGGGCCTCAGTAGAGGAAGCAGGCCACCTTGTGGCCGGGTTTCAGTTCCTTCAGCGGCGGATCGCTCTCGGAGCACATCGGCATGACGAACTGGCAGCGCGGCGCGAAGCGGCAGCCGGGCTTGATGTTGCCGCGCAGGGTCGGCACGGTGCCCGGGATCGCCTCGAGCTTCTGGCGCTGGGTGGCGGCGAGGTCGATGCGCGGGATCGAGCGCAGGAGCCCCTGGGTGTAGGGGTGCAGGGGCTCCTTGAACAGCTCCCCGACCGCCGCCTCTTCGACGATCTGGGCGCCGTACATGACGGCGACGCGCTGGGCCGTCTCGGCGATGACGCCCATGTCGTGGGTGATCAGCATGATCGCCATGCCGAGCTTCGCCTTGAGCTCGTTGAGCAACTCGAGGATCTGCGCCTGGATCGTCACGTCCAGCGCCGTCGTCGGCTCGTCGGCGATGAGGAGGTTGGGGTTGCATGACAGCGCCATGGCGATCATCACGCGCTGCCGCATGCCCCCCGAGAGCTGGTGCGGGTACTCCTTCACGCGGCGCTCGGCGTTGGCCATGTGCACGAGCTTGAGCATGTCGACCGTCTTGTCCATCGCGTCACGGCGCCCGAGCCGCTCGTGCAGGCGAACGGCCTCGGCGATCTGCTCGCCGACCGTGAAGACCGGGTTCAGCGAGGTCATCGGCTCCTGGAAGATCATCGAGATCTCTTTGCCGCGGATCTTCCGCATCTGGGCCGGGGGCAGCTCGATCAGGTTCTTGCCGTTGTAGTTGATCGCGCCCTCGACGATGCGCCCGGGCGGCGTCGGGATCAGCCGCATGATACTGAGGGCCGTCACGGTCTTGCCGGACCCGGACTCGCCGACGATGCCGAGGGTCTCGCCCTTGTTGATGTAGAGGTCGATGCCGTCGACGGCGCGGACGACCCCCTCGTCGGTGAAGAAGTACGTCTTCAGCCCTTTGACCTCGAGAAGCCGTTCGACCATGGCGTGCCCTTTAGCCCGTTACCACCGACTGGTGATCTCGCCGAGCGCGTCGAGCGCGCGCTCGATGTCCTCGGCGTCGATGTCCTTGTGCGTGACGCAGCGGATCGAGGTCGGCCCGATCGCGTGGACCGTCACCTTTCGCGCGGCGCATTGCGCCACGAGCTCGCGCGTTGCCGCCTCGCTTCCGCCAGGTCCCTCCGGACGCTGGACGCCGAAGATGACGATGTTCGTCTGGACGTCGACCAGGTTGACGGTGAGCCCCGGCAGCTTCGCCACGCCCTCCGCGAGCCGGCGGGCGTTGGCGTGATCCTCCGCCAGCCGGTCCACCATCCGCTCGAGCGCGACGATGCCGGCGGCGGCGATGACGCCCGCCTGCCGCATGCCGCCACCGATCATCTTGCGCATACGCCGGGCCCGCGCGATGAGGTCGCGCGAGCCGCAGATGACCGAGCCCACGGGCGCCCCCAGGCCCTTGGACAGGCAGAAGGTCACCGAGTCCGCGTGACCCGCGAAGTCGCTCGCCGGGCGTCTGAGCGCGACTGCCGCGTTGAAGATGCGCGCGCCGTCCAGATGGACGGGCACTCCCGCGCCGTGCGCGATCGCCGCCACCGCGCCGATCTCCTCGGGCGTGCAGCACGTCCCGCCGTGGCGGTTGTGCGTGTTCTCGACGCAGACGAGCCCCGTCGGGGGGACGTGGATGTTGGCCGGCCGCAGCGCCTCGCGCACCTGCTCGGGCGTCAGGAACCCGCGCGCCGTTTTCACCGGGCGCATCTGCACGGACCCAATGACCGCGGCGCCGGCGACCTCATAGTTGAAGATGTGCGAGTCGAGGTCGAGGACGACTTCCTGGCCCGCGCGCGTGTGGCTCACGACCGAGACGAGGTTGCCCATCGTGCCCGACGCGACGAAGAGGCCCGCCTCCTTGCCCATCCGCTCGGCGGCGATCGCCTCCAGGCGCTTGACGGTCGGGTCCTCCTCCCAGACGTCGTCGCCGACTTCGGCGCGCGCCATGGCCTCGCGCATCTCGGGCGTGGGGAGCGTGAGGGTGTCGGAGCGCAGGTCGACGATGTCGTGCACGACGATTACCGCTGGGCCCTGAGGCGCTGCGCCGCGCGCCGGCCCCACTCGGTGTAGCCGTACTCGCTCGAGAGGCGGCGGAGGAGATCGAGGGCCTGGGCGGTCTTGCCCTCGTAGAAGTTCACGTCGGCGAGCAGGTAGAGCGTCTCGGGGATCACGAGCGTGCGCGGATAGCCTTTCAGCACCAGCTCGAGCCGCTGCCGCGCCGCGCTCGGGTTCCCCTGCGTGATGTAGTAGTTGGCGACCCACACTTCCTTCTGGGCGAGCCGCCCGCGGCAGACGTCGACCTTGGCGAGCGCCTCGGTCGCGTACCGGCTCTCCGGGTACTCCTTCACGAGCTTCTTGAACTGGTCGAGCGCTTTCTGCGTGAGCCCCTGGTCCTGCTCGACCGGCTTCACCTGGTCGTAGTAGCTCATCGCCAGGCGGTACTGGACGAGATCAGCGATCTGGTGGCGGGGGAAGAACGAGAGGAAGGCCTCGAACTCCTTGATCGCCTTGTCGAACTCCGCCTCGCGATAGTAGGCCTCGCCGATCAGGAAGCGGCCACGCGGAGCATAGGACGAGTTCGGGTGGCGCTCGACAATCTTCTTGAAATTCTCCCGGGCCTGCTCGTAGCGCTTCTCGGCCAGCTCTTTCTCGCCGATCGAGTAGAGCTCGTCGGCGGGAAGGATCGGCGTCGGGGCGGGCCGGAGCCAGCCGCAGCCGCTCGCGACCAGGAGCAGGCTTGCGAGGAGCATCCGCGCGTGCCGGGCGGGGGAGTTCAGCATGGAAAACCGGCCACTACATATAGCATACTCCGTCGCCAAAAACTCTTTGACTTCCCCGGAGCCGCCCGGTATTACGAAGGCACTCAGGAGGCGTCCTATGGCGTGGCCCCGAATGCTCAGAATCCGCCAGACCTTCCCGCGCTCCCGGGTGGCCGACATCCCCCGCGCCGTCGCCCAGGCGCTGGGCGCCGCAGGGCTCCCGATCAAGGGCGGCGACGCCGTCGCCGTCGGGGCGGGCAGCCGGGGGATCGCGAACATCGACGTGATCGTCGGCGCCGCCGTCCGGTGGCTCCGGGACCTCGGCGCCAGGCCCTTCGTCTTTCCGGCAATGGGCAGCCACGGCGGCGGGACGCCCGAGGGGCAGCTCGCGGTCCTCGCGCACTACGGCATCACCGAGGCGACGATGGGCTGCCCCATCCGCGCGACCATGGACGTCGTCCGGGTGGGCGAAACGCTCGGGCTGCCCGTATGGCTCGACCGCTACGCGGCGGAGGCTGACTGGATCGGCCTGGTCAACCGCGTGAAGCCCCACACGGACTTCAAGGGATCGATCGAGTCGGGCCTCTTCAAGATGTTGACGATCGGGCTCGGCAAGTACAAGGGCGCGATCCAGTATCACCGCGCCAACATCCACCACGGCTACGAAACCGTCATCACGTCGGTCGGTCGCGAGATGCTTTCGAAAGCGCGGATCGGCTTCGGCCTCGGGGTCGTCGAAAACGGGTACGACGAAACGGCGCGAATCGAAGCATTCACCGCCGCGAGCCTCGAAGCCGGCGAGCGTCGTCTTCTGAAGGAGGCGCGCGAGTGGATGGCGCGGCTGCCGTTCTCGGCGATGGACGTGCTGATCGTCGAGGAGATCGGCAAGAACATCTCCGGTGCCGGGATGGACACGAACGTCATCGGCCGCCCGTCCAACCCGCACGAGCCGTTCCCGGCCGATCCGAGGATCCTGTGGATCGTCGCCCTCGACCTGACGGAGGAGAGCTACGGTAACGCGGTCGGCATCGGCAACGCCGACTTCACCACTCGCCGGCTCGTGGACAAGATCGACATGAAGCCGACGCTCATCAACGCCATCACCGCCTGCGCGCCGGGCGGGGCCAAGGTGCCGCCGACGTACGACACCGACCGCGAGGCGATCGAGACCGCGCTCTCGTGCATCGGGCTCACGCCGCCAGAGAGGGCGCGGGTCATCCGCATCAAGAACACCCTGAGGCTCGGCGAGATCGAGGTGTCCGAGGCGTTCCTGCCCGAGGTGGCCAAGCGCTCCGATCTCACCCGGCTCACCGATCCCGCGCCGCTCGCCTTCGACGCCGCGGGACGGCTCACGCCGATCGCGCGCGATTAACGCTCTCGTCCCGCGCGCGATCGCGAAGGCGGTGCACGTGCCGTGAGGACGAAGCTCCTGCTCGTGCTCGGCGTCCTCGTCGCCCTCGCCGCGCTCGGCTACGGGGGCTGGGCCTGGCACCACGCGGTCCACTACGTCTCGACCGACGACGCCTACGTCGAGGGCACGATCTCGCCGGTGAGCGCCAAGGTGGCCGGCCACGTCGCGGCGCTCCTGGTCGGCGACAACCAGCCCGTGCGGCACGGCGACCTCCTGCTCCGTATCGACCCGCGCGACTACCAGGCGAAGGCCGCGCAGGCGCGCGCCGCCGTCGCGACGGCGGAGGCGAATCTGCGCGCGGCGCGCTCGGAGGTGCCGCTCACGCGCGGGGGGACGCGCGCGACGATCGACCAGGCGAACGCGAACCTCGAGGGGGCGTTCGTCGCGGTCCGCGGGAGCGAGTCGGCGGTCGCGGAGGCGCGCGCCCGGCTCGAGGCGCGGCACGCCGCAGCCGCCGCGATGCGCGCCGACGTCGCCGGCGCGGAGAGCGCGCAGCGCCAGGCGAGCCGCGAGCTCGAGCGCCTTCGGGAGCTCCTCAAGCGTGAGCTGGTCGCGCGGCGCGACTTCGACCAGGCGGAGGCGACGTACGAGACGGCGAGCGCGACGGTCGAGGCGACGCAGCGGCGGCTCGCCCAGACCGAGAGGGAGGTCCAGCAGTTCGAGGCGGAGCTGGCCTCGCGCGTCCACGCCGTGGACCAGGCCAAGCAGCGCGTCGCGGAAGCGCGGGCGTCGGTGGCGCACGCCGAGAGCCAGCTCCACCAGGTGGCCATCAAGGACGCCGAGCTCAGCCGCGCGGAGGCGCGACTCAAGGAGGCGCAGGCGGATCTCGCCTTCGCCGAGCTCCAGCTCCAGCACACCGAGGTGCGCACGCCGATCGACGGGGTCGTCTCGAAGCGCTCGGTCGAGGTGGGCCAGGTGGTCCAGATGGGCCAGCCGCTCCTGGCGATCGTCCCGCTCCACGAGGTCTGGGTGCTCGCGAACTTCAAGGAGACCCAGGTCGCCCGCATCCGCCCGGGCATGCGCGCCGAGATCCGGGTCGACGGCCTCCCCGACCACGCCTTCGCGGGCATCGTCGACTCGCTGAGCGCCGGCACCGGCGCGCGCTTCTCGCTGCTGCCGCCGGAAAACGCGACCGGGAACTGGGTGAAGGTGGTCCAGCGCGTCCCGGTGAAGATCCTCCTCGACTCGAAGCAGTTCGGCAACCCGCAGCCGCTGCGCGCCGGGATGTCGGTCAGCGCGACGATTCGCGTGAAGTAGTGGGCGACACGTTCGAGCGCGGGCTTTGCCCGCGCAACCGATCCCGGGGGTGGCTCGGAGGGGGCCGCCGAGGCCCCCTCCGATTTACTAGCGCCCGAGGCCGGGCGGGACCTGGTAGAGGTACTCCTTCAGGTACTCGATCTCCGCGCCCCGGTCCTCGATCGCGACCCGCATGAGGTCGCGGATCGACAGCATTGAGAGGAGCCGTTCGCCGCTCACGACGGGCAAGTGGCGGATGTTCGCCTGGTCCATCTTGCGCATCGCGGACTGGTAGTCCTCGTCGGCGTCGGCCACGACGAGCCGGGCGGTCATCACGTCGGCGACCGGCGTGCGGGCCGGGTCGAGCCCGCGGTCGACGACTTTCTGGACAACGTCGCGCTCGGAGAAGACCCCCACGAGCCGGTCGCCGTCGAGCACCGCCACGATGCCGACATTGTTCGCCGCCATCGTGCGCACCGCCTCGGCGACCGTCGCCCCGCGCTGGACCGTGAAGAGGAACCCGTGTCGCATGATGTCGTGTAGCTTCTTCATGGGCGCATCTCCCCAACGTTCCGGGCCGGTGGCGAGCCTCGAAAGGTAGACGCGATAGTACCACCGAATGCGCTACAGTAGCCGCCGACCGCAGAACGTTTGTTCGGGAGAATCACAATGCCGAAGAAGCGACAACCCGCCGAGCCGCGCCGCGTGACGCCCGACGCCGTCGACCCGCGACACGCGTGGGACCGGCCCCTCCAGGCGCCGGGCCACACGCAGGTGGACTTCGAGGAGCGGGTGGACTTTCGCCGCTTGCACGGGTACCGCCTGGGCCGCGTTCGCCAGGCCCTGGCCGGCTCCGGGCTCGGGGCGCTGCTGGTCTTCGACCAGCACAACATCCGGTACATCTCGAGCACGGTCATCGGCGAGTGGGCCCGGGACAAGCTCACGCGCTGGTGTCTCCTGACCGGCAACGGCGAGCCCTGGGTGTGGGACTTCGGCTCGGCGGCCCGCCACCACCGGCTCTACGCGCCGTGGCTCCCGCCCAAGCACTCGCTCGCCGGCCTCGTCGGCCTCCGCGGCGCCGTGGCGCCGAAGGCGGGCCTGTTCAAAGCGGCCGCGCGCGAGATCAAGGCGATCCTGGCCGACGAGGGCGTCGCCGACATGCCCCTCGGCATCGACGTCGTCGAGCCCCCCTTCCTGTTCGCGCTTCAAGAGGCGGGGGTCCGCGTGAGCGATGGCCAGCAGGTGATGCTCGAGGCGCGCGCGCTCAAGAGCGCGGACGAGCTCGTGCTCCTGAACATGGCGGCGGCGATGGTGGACGGCGCCTACCAGGACATCGCCCAGGCCCTCCGGCCGGGAGTCCGCGAGAACGAGATCGTGGCTCTCGCCACTAAACGGTTGTACGAGATGGGCTCGGACTGCGTGGAGGCGATCAACGCGATCTCGGGCGAGCGCTGCAGCCCCCACCCCCACAACTTCACCGACCGACTCGTCCGCCCGGGCGACCAGGCCTTCTTCGACATCATCCAGTCGTTCGTCGGCTACCGGACCTGCTACTACCGCACCTTCAGCGTCGGCCGCGCGACCGCGGCGCAGGTCGGCGCCTACAAGAAGGCGCGCGAGTGGATGGACGAGGCGATCGCGCTGATCAAGCCTGGCGTGACGACCGACCGGATCGCCCGGGCCTTTCCGAAGGCGCCGGAGATCGGGTTCGAGAGCGAGATGGCGGCGTTCGGCCTCAACTTCTGCCACGGGCTCGGGTTGGGCCTCCACGAACGGCCGATCATCAGCCGGCTGAACTCGTTCGACGACCCGATGGAGCTCCAGGCCGGGATGGTCTTCGCGGTCGAGACCTACTGCCCGGCGACCGACGGCGTCTCGGCGGCGCGCATCGAGGAAGAGGTGATCGTCATGCCCAAGGGCGCTCAGGTCATCACGCTCTTCCCCGCCGAGGAGCTGCCGATCGCCAATCGGTACTAGGGGACTTCGCCATGCGCACGGTGGGAACCGGGTTCGTGGTGGCGGCGGTGGCGTCCGCCCTCGTCGCCGGCCAGGCGGCGGCGCAGGGACCGATCAAGATCGGATTCCTCTCCCCCCTGTCCGGCGCCATCGCCGCGGCCGGCAAGGACATGTACAGCGGCTGCGAGCTGTACTGGCAGGAGAGCGGCTGGCAGATCGCGGGGCGGAAGCTCGAGGTGATCCTGGAGGACAACGAGGGCCTTCCCGCCACCGCCCTTACCAAGCTCCGCAAGCTCGTCGAGAACGACCACGTCCACCTGGTCGCCGGCGTCATCCTCTCGAACGTCGCCTACGCGCTCGTGCCCTACATCGAGGCGCAGGGAATCCCGACGCTGTACCCGATCAACTCCGCCGACGACCTCACCCAGCGCCGGCGGCCAAAGTGGCTGATCCGTACTGGCTTCTCGGCCGGCGGCAACATGCACCCGTTCGGCGAGTACGCGGCCACGGTCCTCGGGTACAAGAAGGTCGCGACGCTCGGCCTCGACTACGCGTTCGGCTGGGAGACGGTCGGCGGGTTCCACAAGTCGTTCGAGGACAGCGGTGGCCGGATCATCCAGAAGATCTGGGTGCCGCTCAACGTGCAGGACTACGCGCCGTACCTCGCGCAGGTCAAGAAGGAGGCCGACGCGGTGTTCGTGAACGCGCTGGGGCGGTGGACGCTCCTGTTCGCGAAGCAGTACGCGGAGCGTGGCCTCCGTGACCGGCTGCCCCTCATCGCCGGGGGAACGTACAGCGACGAGCACGTCCTCCCTCAGCTCGGCGACGAATCGCTCGGCGTGGTGAGCGCCCACCACTACTCCGCCTCCCTCGACACGCCCGCCAACCGGCGCTTCCGCGCGGCCTTCGAGAAGGCGTACAACCGCACGCCGTCCTTCTACTCGGAGAACTGCTACACCGGCGCACGG
>WNFB01002680.1_pt1 | contig 15532 bp, 13 predicted proteins | sample 5400501 | NCBI WGS metagenome assembly WNFB01 (sample SAMN13153341, study PRJNA577476) | soil metagenome | isolation source: 200 cm saprolite under Douglas fir tree site 2 hole 1 | place: USA:California | collected 2015-04-18
CTGATGTTGAGTGGTTGCTGGCAAACCATGAAAAGGGGCAAGGGCCTGTGGATTGGAGTGATGAACATCAGCAGGAACGCTTAGGACTCGACCTGCGTGGAGCTGATCTGCGCCAGGTCAATCTGCAAAGACTGCCACTCATCCGTATGCGGGGTGGACTCCACTCGTATGAATGGTTTGAGGCGAGCGCAGCGCAACTCCACATGGCAGCTATCCACCTGGAAGGAGCAGACCTGAGGTGGGCACGGCTGGAGGGAGCAGTATCTTTTCTCCTTTTTCCTTGCTGTTCTTGCCGGCTATGGATATAGGCCACTGCGCAGCGTGATGTGGTATTTCGTCATCATCATCGGGTTCGCACTCGCATACCATGTCTTTGGACAGCTTTCGCTCTTCCCCCCGGATGCCCTTGTCTACAGCCTGACCTCATTTCATGGCCGTGGCTTTTTCCCTGGGCTGGAAACCAAACCTTCGTTGCATGACCCATTAGTGATGCTTGCTGCCATCGAGGCTGTGGTAGGCTTGTTTATCGAAATCAGCTTCATTGCAACCTTCACGCAACGGTTCTTTGGAAAATAAGGAATACCTTGCCGAGGCTCTCGACAGTCCGTTTCCGCTATGCTACACTTGATACAGAAGAAATATGCAGGAGAGCTTTCGACGTGGCCAAACAGCGGGATGAAGATGCTGGTTATGGCCAGCCCGCACGCATTCGTCGATTGGTTGCTCAGTGGAGATCGTTTCATCTTTGTCAAATTGGGGTTGCCATCACACATAAAAAAGGGACAGGAACTCACTATGTTAACGAAATATATCCGGGCTGCTATGGGCAAAGCGAGATACGAGATATTGCCGGATGATGGCACGTTCTACGGCGAAATTGTTGGATTCGATGGAGTCTGGGCGAATACGGACACGCTGGAAGCTTGCCGTGATGAATTAGAGGAAGTGCTGGAAGGATGGATTTTGTTGCGCGTTTCTCTCCATTTGCCATTACCTGTTGTCGATAACATTGAGTTACCTGTTGGGGAAGTGGCCTGATGCCTCATCTAGGTCCTATTAAGCGCAAAGACTTGATTTACTACTTGAAGCTATTGGACTTTGAGGGTCCTTACCCTGGTGGAAACCATCAATATGTGGTGAAGGTGAAAGAAAACATTATCCTGAGGTTACCAAACCCGCATCGTGGTGATATAGGAGAGGCTTTGCTGAGCAGACTATTGAAACAGGCGAAAATCGACAGAGCCACTTGGGAAAAGCTGTAGGCTCCCATTATGAGATTGTCTTTGCGATGGGGTCGGCTTCCCGGCCGAGGGATGGAACCCCTACTGTGTGGGACCCTTGCGGAACCCTGTCTGGGGGACAGGTATGCCAGGTACCAAACGTCGCGACGGCGTCTGCATCCGGGCGGGATTGTGGTCGCCCGGCCACCACAATCCCGCCCGGCCTTGCAAATCTCCCTGAAAAAATCGCACGCATACCCCTTCCAAAAGTTCCTCTCGACACCTGGTTTCCGCCTATGCTACACTATCAATAAGAAAAGCAACGTAGAAGGGTCTTCGGCATGGAGAAGGCAAAGGAGTTTACCACAAATGCACGATCTATTCCGAGAAGCACCATTCTATCAAGAGCAAGAGCTTTTACAAGAAGGCCGGGAAGTTGGAACCGAAAAAAATACCGCGCATTTTGCGCGGTATTTGCACGGTGACATGCCTGTGGATCGGCATCTGGGGCGGGATGAGAATGAAATCAAAAAAATGGAATGAAGCAGAAAAGCCGATCAAAGATCGACCATGCCGTATACTTTAACCGTAGCAAGGAAATACCTCATGTCAGTTGAAAATAAAACTCAGACGGTTGACAAAAACCGTCCCGCAAGAAGAAGCAACACAGGGGCACGCATCTTCACGGGAATACACACCTTCTTCTACCGGCTCTCAGGTGGCAGGATCGGTGGGCAATTTGGCAAAAGCCCAGTCTTGCTGTTGACCACCACAGGGCGCAAGACCGGCAAGCAACGCACCACGCCGTTGCTGTATCTCAAGGATGGTGACAACCTGGTCCTGGTCGCCTCCTACGGCGGTGCTCCCACGCATCCTGTCTGGTGGCTGAACTTGCAGGCGAAGCCGGAGGCCGAGGTAGAGATAGGTAAGCAGAAACTGCGCGTGACAGCCAGGCAAGCCAATGCAGAGGAACGCGCACGCCTCTGGCCGCTCCTTGTTGCTATGTATCCGAGTTATGCCGAATATCAGAAAAAGACGACTCGCGAAATACCGGTAGTCATTCTGCATCCCGAGAATTGAAGCCAGGACTGCTCTCAACACGTGACGTGGAACAGGCCAATCACCGAACCTTCGGTCTCGTTCCAGGTCCCGATTGCCGTGGGTGTCGGCAGCAGTTCCACCGGGCACTCTTTGCGCTTAAAGTAGTCGGCCGCCTCCTCGGAAAGCGTGACATTGCCATATTGCCCTGAGCCAATGATGAGGCGTTGCGTGCCTTTTTCATAGACGTGCTTCGCTTCGGCCAGCGACATAATGTGCGATGTGCCGTAGACAGCCTTAGACAATTTCTTCTTGCGTTTTTCCACCTGGCCGTTCAGCCGGATGATTACGTCGTGCTCGAAGACCGTTCCTTCGACGGTAATCGAGCCAAATGATGTCTTATCGATACTGGGCTTCATCTCTCTCCTCCTCATAAAACCTCTGTAACTGTTCAAGGTGCAGTTGCAATGTATCTTGTGAGGAACATACCATGAAAATAGCCTTGTAACAAGAGCCAAATTCTGCTGGGTCTCTGTTCTTTCAAGTGAAACGAGATGGATTATGGAATCGTGCGTACGGGCGTGATTCATCACGCCCCCGTAGGCCCCTCCATACGGCAGTGCAGGGCGTGATTCATCACGCCCGTACGAATGGCTTCCCTCCCGGGGATGGAGAACCATTCTGCTCAGCCTATTCCAAAATAGTGCCACGTGACGTAAAATAGAAAAGGATCTATAACGATATTGTTTGGAGGTGCCGTATGGCATCAGAGGTTACGTGGCAGAGTCATCCGCCAGAAACGTTGCTGAGAGAACGCTTTCGCATCAGGACAGGATTTCATCCGGGGCAGCGTGACATCATCGAACAACTCGTTCAGGGCAAACAGGGCAAACGTCTGCTCGTCATCCAGCGCACAGGTTGGGGCAAGTCGCTGTGTTACCAGATGGCAAGCCTCTACTATCCTCACCTCACTATCGTCTTCTCCCCATTGAAGGCATTGATGCGCGACCAGTGCCAACGCTGCAACGATGTTTACGCGATACCCGCCTCCATCGTCAGTTCGGACTTTTCGCCAGAAGAGAACAGGGCGGCGCTGGAGGAGGCTATAGCGGGTCACTTCAAGATACTCTTCATTTCCCCAGAGCGCCTGGATAACGCCGACTGGCAAAGCTACGTGCTCAGGATGCGCATTAGCATGATCGTGGTCGACGAGGCGCATTGTATCTCGACGTGGGGCCATGACTTTCGTCCCCACTACCGGCGTATCGTTCGACTGCTCACCGCTCTGCCAGAATATACCCCGGTCCTGGCTCTGACGGCCACGGCCAATCAGCGTGTCGAGCAAGATGTGCTGCAACAGATAGGGGTGGGAACGCAGGTCATACGCGGAACAATGCAACGACCGAATTTGTACTTGAATGTCGTGCGCTTATGGGGCAATGAGGATAAGTTAAGCTACCTGGGCGAGCTGCTACCGCGCGTGCCTGGAACGGGCATCATCTACACCGCTACGAAACATGATGCAGAGATGGTGGCGGCTTTTCTCACTAGCCAGGGCATCTCAGCCGAATATTATCATGCCGGCCGAGAAGATGCTGTACGGCAGGATATCGAACAGAAGCTGATGGCGAATGGGTATAAGGTAGTGTGTGCGACCAATGCGCTGGGCATGGGCATCGACAAACATGACCTGCGTTTTGTAATCCATTATCATGTTCCTGCGTCGCCTATTCACTACTATCAGGAGATGGGTAGAGCCGGACGCGATGGCAAAGTGGCGTGGTGTATCCTCTTGTATGACCCTGCCGATTTGACGATCCAGGAACACTTTATCCGCAATGCGAAACCAGAAGGGAAGTGCTACGAAGTCGTTTTGCAACGCCTGCGCATGGAGTCACTGGGCTTGTACGACCTCATGCGGGCAACCGGCTTTGCGCAAGCCTCCGTGACAGCGATTTTAATGGATCTGGAGGAGCAAGGCATGGTTGAACGTAATCCCAGGGACCGTACCTATAGTGCCACGATGCGCCTGGAGCATATAGGACGCAGGGACTTCTCTGACTACGATACCGTGCAGTTGCAGAAGGAACGCGAGTTAAGCGATATACAGCACTATGCCCAGGACGAGCGATGCTACATGGAAGATCTCACGACCTATCTAGGAGATGAGCCTGGGTACTCCTGTAGGGCGTGTGGCCGCTGCCGGCCGACGAACTTTCCACTTGTGAAGCCCGCAAAAAGAATGCAAGAGGCAGTAGCTCGTTTTCTTGAAGAGGAGTTTCTGCCGCGCATTGAAAAGCGTGGCACCGAGAAGCGTCCCATACATGAAGCGGGATGGTCGTTATCGTATCACGGTCGGAGTCGCACCGGGAAGTTGGTACGGGCGAGCAAGTACGAGGATGGTGGACCATTTGCGCTCAGCCTCGTTGCACGCGCTGTTGAGGTGTTACGGAGCCGCTATCCAATGGAAGCCATCGATGCTATAGTGAGTGTGCCGCCGACAAGAAGCGGAATACTGGTAGAGGACTTTGCACGGCAAGTTGCGGATCAGTTAGGTATGGAGTATGTGTCTGTGCTGGCTAAGGTACGTACAACGCAAGAGCAGAAGTATTTGACGAATTGGTTGCAGAAGGCTGATAACGTTAAGGGAGCTTTCGTTGTGCGATCGCCTGAGTTGGTTGTAGGACGGACTTTGCTGCTCATCGATGATATTTACGACTCAGGCTACATGATACGTGAGGTGGCACAAACGCTGATGCAGGCGGGTGCAAAGACTGTGTACCCGTTCACCATCACACGTACAGCACACTCAGATGACCAGTGAGGAGAAAAACTATGGAGAGAGATTTGCAAGAACAGGCATGCTGGCTCCTGCTCGTATTTGAGAGTGGCCTGTCGACGCGCATTGTCAATGATATTCTTATAGCCTGGTGCTATCAACTGGGGCGAACATTGCAGGAATTTTTTGCGGCGGGTGCAGAGGAGTGGAGTACCACCTGCCATCTCAAGCCGGAGATGATCGAGAAACTTGAACGGGCGAAAGAGAAGCTGGTTGGGCAAGCGTTTCTGGTGGAGCAATTGGCGCACGATCACATTCACCTGCTCACCGTGCTTGACGACAACTATCCTAAGCTGCTCAAATCCGCTCTCAAGCGCAATCAGACGCCTCCGGTGCTTTTCTACGCGGGCGATTTGCAGCTTCTCGACCGCACAACTATCGCCATCATTGGCTCACGCAATGCGGGTGAGACGAGTCTCGCTTTTACTCATGATGTTGCTCGCTACCTGGCAGAGCAAGGGGCTAACGTGATCAGTGGCAATGCGCGTGGCGTTGATCGTACTGCCTACGAGGGGGCAACAAGTACGGAGGATGGACATACGACTGTAGTGCTACCACACGGGGTGCGCAAGCTCAGTGGCGTGCAGATGCGCAACTTGCTGCCGAGAATCGAAGGAGGGAAGGTGTTGTTGTTGAGCCAGTTTCATCCCGATGCGCAGTGGGTGGTCAGCCGGGCGATGGAGCGCAATAAGGTGGTGACGGGCCTGGCGCAGATCGTGATTGTCGCCGAAGCCGATACGAAGGGTGGAACATGGGATGGTGCCAATGGGGCATTGGTGCAGCATCGACCGTTGTATGTGCGTCAAACGGAGTCGCCCCCGTCGCTGCCGGGCAATCAGGCGTTGATCGAGCTTGGAGGCCATCCTCTGCCGTGGCCGGTGGAGAATCCCGCGGAGACGCTCTCGCCTCTACTGCAAGAAAGCGTGGTGGTACGTCAACAGCAGGATGGCCTGTCGGCGCGCCCGGATCAACTTTCGTTGCTTGAGGCGTATGCGACGGAGGATGTGGCTGCCCATGACCATCCTTGATCTTCGCGGTCGCGACCTCATCATCATTCCCGTGGCGGAATGGCTGCAGCGACCAACTGCTGAACTGCTCGAACACCTCTTCGGGGCTCACCTGCCGGCGAAGGTGCGAGCCGAGATGGGGCGCGACAAACGGCAGCATTTCCTGCGTACCAGGCCGCTACATTTCAGCGCGGTCAAACATGCTTTGCAGCAACAACGGACGCCGTTTACGGTTGCCTTTGATGAGCGACCCGCGTTACCCTTCGCTACCTCGCCTGGCATGCAGCCGCGTCCATATCAAGCGGAGGCGCTCAGCAGGTGGCTGGCGCAAGGCGGTGCTGGTGTGGTGGTGCTGCCCACGGGTGCAGGTAAGACGTTTGTGGCGGCGCTGGCTATTCATGAAATGAAACTGTGGACGCTGGTTGTCGTGCCGACGATCGACCTGTTGCAACAATGGCAAGCTGCGCTCACCTCGGCGCTCTCTATTGGCACAGATGACATCGGCATCTTCGGTGGTGGCGAGAAGGACGTGAAGCCGATTACGATTATTACATATGACTCTGCCGCCCTCTATCCCCGCGAACTGCGTCACTTTGGTTTGCTCATCTTCGACGAATGTCACCACCTGCCCGCGCCAACCTACCGCCTGATTGCGGAGAGCGCCTTTACGCCTCTGCGCCTCGGCTTGAGTGCCACGCCAGAGCGGAGCGATATGGCGCACGCTGACCTGGACGAACTGATCGGGCCGGAGGTCTACCGGCGGTCGCCTGCAGAACTGACGGCGGGACGTTACCTGGCGCAGTATCAAGAGGTGCGCATTGACGTTGCGTTGTCGAGCGAGGATGAGGTGCGCTATGCTGAACAACGCCGTATCTATCGTTCATTTTTACAGCGCCGTCACATCACCATTCGCTCGCCGGAGGATTTTCAGCAAAAGCTTATCTTCCTCAGCGCACGAGATGCGGAGGCGCGTGCTGCTATGCTGGCATGGCGCGAGGCACGCAACATCGCTATGAACAGCCCGGCCAAATACGTGGAGATTGAGCGCCTCTTGCATCGTCATGCCACCGACCAGGTGATCCTGTTTTCAGAATACAACGTGTTGGTCGATGAAGTCAGCCGCCGTTTCTGCCTGCCCAGTATCACCTATAAGACGCCTGCCGAGGAACGGCGTATCATTCTGGAACGCTTTCGCACAGGCCAATATAGCAAGCTTGTGACGGGGCGCGTGCTGAATGAAGGCGTCGATGTGCCCGACTGTCGTGTGGCGATTATTGTCAGCGGCAACAGCACAAAGCGCGAGTATATCCAGCGCCTGGGCCGCATCCTGCGTCCCAAGACCGGCCAGGCTCTGCTGTACGAACTGGTCACCAGCGGCACGACCGAAGAGGAGATAGCTAAGCGCAGACGTTAGCTGTGCTACTTGATGGGCACGGTGTGACATCGAGGGTCGCCAGGCGCTGGATATCATCGTGGATCTGTTGAGTGCCGGTCTGTACTGATGGGCTCGTCTGACCACTATAGGCATAGGTTGCCTGGGTTGTCAGGTCGTTGAGCAAGGCTTGTGCTGAAGGTTGTAATAATTGAGCGTCACTCAGCTTCACAAGTTGCTGTGCGTCCTGATGTACCTTCTTTAGCAGAAGATTGAGTTCACTCAACTCCGTGGTGATCTGGTTGGCGAGCTTTGTCTGAACGGCTGTTGCGCCAGGGGCGTGAATCACGCCTTTGAGGTGGACCCCAATATGAACGAGGTAGCCGGGTACTGGCAATTGCCCACAGAGCTGCAGGAGGGCAACACTGGCAATATGGGTAATAGCGGCGTTCTCTGGCGCGCTAGTTGTCCCATTAGGCACACCTTGCAAGTCTGGCTGGACACACGCTTGTCCGTCGAGATAGTAGAGGATGTCGACAATGTCCTGCCGTCTCTTTGCTGTGTTCTGGGTTTGCCTGGCATCGCTTGCCCATTGCGAGACCCGTTTCGTGTTTTTCAGCAGCCAGCTATCGAGTCCGCCGTGTAACCCTTGGAGTTTGAGTTTTGGGTCTTCAGACAACAGATGACGCAGGTGATCGAGCAGGCTGAAGCGGTCGGCCGCAGCAGGGGTCTGCGGGATCGTGGCATAGTAGAGCCGTGCGCTGGATGGCACGATTGGTGTGATAGTGCTGTCCTCTGCTGAAATCAGAAAGCTACTAGTGGATGCAAGCAGGTTGTCATGCTGTTGATCACCAGCAAAGACATAGTGGACTGTACCGTGATCGACAGATATTTCCCCGAGTAGCATCGGTTGTGCCTCACTATCGTTGCTCTCTCCCAATAGCCAGGCATAATAGCTTTTGCCAGCAGGCGGTGGGGGAATATTTCTGAGATCGATGGTCAATTCATCGGCAATGCCCTGGGAAGTGTTCTGACTTGTCTTGCCACTGCTGGCAAAGAAAACGTGTCCCACGACTGGACTTGGTGCAATTGGTGTGGTGCTAGTTTTTTGTGCAAGCAGCAAGAACGCACCTAATCCTGAACCGACCACAATTATGACGATGAGGGCAACCAGAGCAATGGATAGCTGTCTGCGTCGTTCTGTTCCTGCCGGCTGCTGTGTGCTTGCCGGTACAGGTGGAGATGAATGCACTGGAAGCACGTTTCCCGTAGGAGTGGGGGTCCTCGTGCTTGCCCGCGTTCCCCCTGGTGGAAAATTCGATCCGGTAGCCTGCGTTGCCCCATAACTACCAGTTATGGGGGTAGTTTGTTCTCCGTTTGAAGATGGCGCAAATGGTAAAGGAGACGAGGCAACATGAGAAGATGACGACGGAGATGGTGATTGCTGAAATTCCCGGAGGTTCATCGATGAAAATTCGTGGTATAGCTCTGGAGGAACAGGTACGTTGAATGCTTCGGAAAGAGCGATAGTCATGGCAGAAGCGCTGGGAAAACGTGCATTCGGTTCTTTGGCCAGGCTGCGCAGAATAACGGCGCATACAGCGGACGAGATATTTGGGTTGATGGAAGCAGGTGGTGGCGGTGGAGCACTGTAATGCTGCATCATGATGGAGAACACGTTATCGCCACGAAAAGGCGTGACCCCGGTCAGCATTTCATAGAGGATTACGCCAAGAGAATAGAGATCGCTACCTTCGTCGCCAGGCTGGCCTTGAGCTTGTTCTGGTGAGATGTAGAGGGGCGTGCCAAGGCCCAGGCGGCTGGAAACAACCGTGGATGGCCCCTGCAACCTGGCAATGCCAAAATCGGTGAGGACAGGTTCGCCCATCGGATTTCTCTTGCCAGGGCCGGATGAACGTTTATCGAGCAGAATGTTGGCAGGTTTGATGTCGCGATGGACCATACCTTTCTGGTGAGCGTAGTCAATAGCCTGGCTGATAGAGTTAAAGAGATGGACAATCTCAGTAGCGCTTGGAAATTTCCCTATGCGAGACGTGTTATGGATGTAAGTGGCCAATGTTTGACCTTCGACGTAATCCATCACCATGTAAGCTGTGGGCGGGTTTGACACTTGAGAATCGGCGAATTGGAAGTCATGAATCTGCACGATATTGGGATGGTGCAGCGAAGCAATAAGCTGTGCTTCGCGCTTGAAGCGGGCCACAAAACCGGGGTCAGCCTGCAGATCAGCAAGGAGAAGCTTAATGGCGACATAGCGCCGCAATTGAGGGTCAAAGGCCTTCCAGACGGCGCCCATACCACCCTGTCCCAAACATTCATACAGTTCATATTTACCAAGAGGTCGTGGTCCTGTGCTCATCATGGCTCCTACCTAATGCTCTGTTCCTACATTATCACGGATGACCTGTTACGTGTCAATGCGGTGCCTCATACCCTCACAGAAGTTGAACGTCGAAGGTGTGTATTTTTTATCAGTGCCGTGAATCTACACAATGTTGGGATGCTCCATGATGTAACATCGTTTGTAACATCACGACGTACAAGGGTTGTTAGAACTGCTCTGTGGGCACTTCATGATATCAAATGATGACTTTGTTGGAGAGATGTTGGCATAGTAGAGACGTCCATTGGGGTTATTCGTCGGAAACGAACCGACACTTCCGGGATCTTCCAGTGTGATTAGAAAAAAGTAAACAAGAGATGGCAAGTTCTCATGCTGTAGAGCGGGATGAGGAGGTGAAGATACGCTGCCATTCTGCACAGTCAATTGCCAGCGAAGGGGCAGGATGCTGTCATTGTAGTACTTCAACCAGGCATAGTAGGTCTTGCCAGAAGGCGTATCGGGAATATCGTGAAGCGTAATTTGTACCTCATCGAGAGTCCCAGGAGGCACATTCGGACTGCTGAGAAAATCAACGTGCCCTACAACCGGGTTCGGAGTGGTTGGTGTCGGCTGTCCCTTTGGTGCAAAGAGAGCATAAAGGACACTTGAGCCGACTACGAGAGTAACGAGCAGAGCTACCAGGCCAATGTACAGGGTCTTCCGTCGACTGGCCGGTTTTTTAGGTAGTGGCAGATGCTGAGATGCTGGTGGTGGAGAGGGCGGTGCTGTGATTAATGGCGACGAGGGTTGCTGTATGGGATTATGGGGGTGTGATATGCCCATCAGATCGGGCGAGGAGGCGGTCTTCCTGAATTCGGCGGGAACGGGTACATTGAGAGCCTCGGCAAGCGCGGTCGTCATAGCTGATGCGCTCTGGAAACGTGCGTCGGGGTCTTTGGCGATGCTTTTCAAAATGACCTCTGAGAGAGCGGGTGGAATAAGGCGGTTGATGAGAGCTGGTGGTGTGGGGTTTTCTTGATAGTGTTGCATGAAGATCGCCATTGGCGAGTCGCCACGAAAGGGGGGGATACCGGTGGTCATTTCATAGAGGATGACGCCGAGCGAATACAGGTCGCTCCTTTTGTCGCCTGACAGGCCTTGCGCCTGTTCAGGGGAGGCATAGAGAGGAGTACCGATTACTCTGGTGGTGTCGGCAAAGGCTCCTTGCAGTTTCGCAATCCCAAAGTCCGTGAGGACCGGTCGACCTGTTGATCGCGCCGTGGGGGAACGCTTGTCAAGCATGATGTTGGCGGGTTTGATGTCGCGGTGGATCATGCCTCTCTCATGGGCATAGTCAATGGCGAGACTGACTGCCGTGAAGATGTAGACGAGATCGGCGGCGTCTGGGTATTGTCCTTTGCGGGACGTGTTGTGGATATAGTAAGCAAGCGTTGGTCCTTCGATATAGTCCATGACCATATAAGCAGAGGTGTCCGAGCCGGTGGTTTGAATGATTTGGAAGTCGTGAATCTGCACGATATTGGGGTGATGCAGCGAAGCGATAAACCGCGCTTCGCGCTCGAAGCGTGAGATGAAATCGGGGTCGGACTGCAAATCGGCGTGCAGTTGCTTGATGGCGACGTAGCGCTGCAGCGAAGGATCGAAAGCCTTCCAGACCTCACCTTGCCCACCTCGTGCCAGGGGTTCGCGCAGTTCGTATTTGCCGAGGCGTCGCGCTTCCGTATCCATGCTTGCTCCTGCCATGTTCTATATACTTGCTTATATGCCTCTTTCTATTATCAGGAACATCGTCAAGGATGTCAATACAAAAGTTCCACGGAAAAGTTCATCACAAGCGCTGTGGTACATTCCTGGTGATGTCGAAGGTTGCCAGCAATTGTGCATCATAGTGCGCTTCTAGCACACCGGGCTTGACGGTGTTTGTATTCGGATCAAGCTGGCCAATATAGGCATAAGTGACCTGTGTGACCAGGTCGTCCAGAAGAGGAACTGCTGTACTCTGAGCCAGTTGAGCGGGCGTCATGTCGAAGAGTTGCTTTGCATCGGTTCGCGCCTGCATCAACCGCCCCTTCGCATTGGTAATCGCGGCAATGATCGCCACCGAGAGTTGATGAATCTCCGGAGTCACGTCAGGTGCCCTGTTCAACTGATCGAGATGCAACAGCAAGTGATCAAGGTCGCCAGGGGGATCAGTTGCGAGATACTGTGGCACTCCCTGATGTGTTGGATCTACTGTCAGAAGGCTAATTCTGGCAATGTTGGGATCCGCTGTAACGGGTGTACCTGGCGGTACGTCCAGGTGCACGTTGGGTATACCGTCCAGGTAGTCCAGAATGCTGGTAAACAGTGCATGCATCTGGCCATAATGTGCTGATGTGCCATCGAAATCATCTCGTGCGCTGGTGGACCACTCCAGAAGCTTGGCCGTATCTCTAAAGACCCAGATATCCAGCCCTCCATACCGGGCTATGACCGGCAGGTTATCTTCGTTATAGTAGATATGGCGAAGATGATCGAGTCCCCGCAGCCCAGTAGGGTCTTTCGGGATAAGCTCCTGGGGAAGCTGCGCATAATATATCCATGTAGAGTGGTCAGTAGATGGGCTGGTAGGCGTTCTCCCTGCAACTTCTAGCGTTATAAGCAGGCGACTGGTCGCCGAGAGCAGGTTATTGTGTTGTGGGTCACCCGGGTACATGTAATGGACGGTGCCATCTGGCCCTACGGGCAGGTTATTTGTCAGCAGAATGGGCGGTTGGAGGGGTGGTGGACCCAGGAGATCTTTTTTGTGTGTTGTGTCTATATCGGCCAGGAGCCAGAGATAGTAGCTTTTCCCGGTCGGCGGCGGCTGGACGTCTTGCATATCAACTTGCAGTTGGTCGGCGATACCCTGGGCGCCATCTGCTAATTGCCCGCTGCTCACATAGAAAGCATGGTCTACGACCGCACTGGGTGGAAGGGCGTTACCTGCCGTATTACCATGGCTGAAGAACAGGAAATATCCGCCCAGGCCTGCGCCGATCAGCACGACGATTATCAGGGCAGCGAAAACAATGTACCACCTTGTAGGGGCGTGAGCTTGCTTCCGCCCTGCCTGCGCGGATGGGGGTTGAGGCACAAACGGTGGGGACGACGGGGCCTGGGGTGGAGGTGATTGGGTTACCACTTGTGGAGGGTAGTTCGTAGCTGATTGTGGGAAAGCAGCGCCTCCAGAATATGATGATTGAAGTGACTGAAATCCTGTCTGAGGGACAGGTGATTGCATTTGCCCCGAAGGAACTTGTCCCCCCGATGCGGCTGCTGGATATGGCTGCGACTGCGCAGGAGTGACAATTGGAAGGTTCTGGCTTGAATCTGCAAATGTGGGGCCCCCAGAAGTGCTGACGGCGGGTATCCTTCCCGAGGATTGCTGGCCAGGTGACGTTGGACTAAAGAATGTTGATATATCTGCAGGATTCAAGCTATCGGTAGGTGAACCTAGACGCTCAGGAACGGGAAGATTAAGCGCGTGAGCAAGTGCTATAGTCATGGCAGTGGCGCTGGGGAAACGTGCATTAGGATCTTTGGCAAGAGACTGCGAGATGACAGATGTCAAAGTGGACGGTATGCGCGGATTAATCAGGTTCGGTGAAATGGGCGTGGCGCTGATATGCTGTGTGATAACGGCGACGGGAGTGTCACCCTGAAAAGGCGTCACGCCTGTGACCATTTCATAGAGGATCACGCCAAGAGAGTAGAGGTCGCTGCGCGCATCACCGAGAAGCCCCCGAGCTTGCTCTGGGGAGATATAGAGTGGCGTACCCATTTGGGTGCCGCTGACGGCGCTGGTGGACATGCCTAGTAACTTGGCAACACCGAAGTCGGTGAGGATAGGTTCACCCATTGAATTGAATCTCGTGTTGTGCTGGTCAAGCAGGATATTAGCAGGTTTGATATCGCGGTGGATCATGCCTTTGTGATGGGCGTAGTCAACGGCCAGGCTGATAGAGGTAAAGAAGTTCACGATGTCAATGGGGGATGGGATCTGCCTACGGGCGGAGGTATTGCGGATGTAGCCAGCCAGCGTCAGGCCTTCAACATAGTCCATTACCATGTAGGCAATAGGCATATCTGTCTCGGGTGGACCGGCTATCTGAAAGTCGTGAATCTGTACGATATTGGGATGGTGCAGGGAAGCAATCAGTTGGGCTTCGCGCTGGAAACGGGCCACAAAACCGGGGTCGGCCTGCAGATTCATGTGAAGCAGCTTAATAGCGACATAGCGCTGCAATTGTGGATCGAAAGCCTTCCAGACCTCGGCCATACCGCCCCATCCCAGGCGTTGCTGGAGTTCGTATTTACCAAGGCTGCGTGGACTTGTACTCATACTGCTGTCTCCTCTTTAAGGTTGCCAACCTGGTATCCGCAAGGGGTACCAGTACATTTGGCAGTGTACTGGTGCCCCTTGCGGGTACCAGGAGAGATTACGCGCAGGAATTCTGCCCATTATTGATCGTGCAAGGCGTAACGTCGAAGGTTGCCAATCTCTGAATGTTGTAGTGAATTTGCACCACACCTTCCTTCACCGTACCGATGTTGGGATCGAATTGCCCAACGAAGGCATAATTGGCCTGCGTAAACATATGATCGAGTGTCTGGAAAGTAGCAGGCTGTGACAACTGGGCATTGTTCATCTGCACGAGCGCCTTCGCGTCGGCATGGACGGCATTTAACCACCCCTGAACGTTGTTAATGTCCTGGTTGATGCGAATAGCGAGCGCACGCTGAGCCGGGGTCACGCCAGGGGAGATCGTGAGTTCTCGTAGATGGTTCCCGATATGCCTGAGATAACCAGGGGGCTGCTGATTGACCGGGTCAAACTCCAGTAGGGCGACGCGCGAAATGATCGGATCAAGTCCTACCCCAGGCGGTACATCTGTCCGAACATACTGGATCCCATCCAGATACTCCAGAATACGCACGATTTCCCGCCGTACGAAGTTGCAATCTGGATTATTCGGGTCTGGTGTGCAGCGCTTCTGTGAGTCCCGGGCAGCGCCTGCTGCTTCCAGTATCTTCGTCGTATTCCTATAGAGCCCGATGTCTAGCCCTTCTGGTAAACCTACCCGATTGAGCTTGGGGTCCAGAGAAAGCAGATGCTTCAAGTGATCATAGAGACTAAAGTGGTTCGCGGTATCCGTTGGGTTGGGCACCGTTGAGAAGGAGGCAGCAAAGCGCCAAGTGCTCGTGTCAAGAGAAGGATTGACCGGAGGTGGATTCGTATTCTCCTCGGTAATGAGAAAATGATTGTAGATAGAGAGCAGATTGGTATGCTGAGCATCGATATACGTCATGGCGACCTGCCCATGATTAAGCGATAATGGACCGAGGGGGATGGCCGGTATATCGTTTTGATGATTGTTCAACAACCATGCAAAGTAGCTATTGCCAGATTGTGGCTGGGGAAGGTTGCTCAAGTTGATTTGTAACTCATCGGTGATCCCCTGGTTGCTGTTCTGGCTCAATAACCCACTACTGACAAAGAAAGCATGTCCTACTATCGGTTGTGCTGGTGAAACGGTGGCAGGGGCATGGCGAAAGAGTACGAAGTAGGCCAAACCTGAGCCGACCACCACCAGTAGAACGATCAACGAAACAATCAGACCGGTAAAGAGACCTCTGCTGCGTTTTTGCTGTTGTGTAAGGTGCGGATAG
>WNFB01002681.1_pt1 | contig 15531 bp, 11 predicted proteins | sample 5400501 | NCBI WGS metagenome assembly WNFB01 (sample SAMN13153341, study PRJNA577476) | soil metagenome | isolation source: 200 cm saprolite under Douglas fir tree site 2 hole 1 | place: USA:California | collected 2015-04-18
ACTCCAGGGGGCACGCGGATAGGTGGATACAAGCTCAAAGGCAGCAAAAGCTCGTTGCGGTAACGGATGGACGGTTCGAATCGTACGTTGGGCATGCCCCGTTTACCTCCTTTCCGGCCGCTAGCCCTCTTCGGGTTTCACTGTGGGACCGGCTGAACACTGATGTCCCCCAAGACTGGACCGCTGACGTTTGGAAGCCAAGGTCCCATGTATCGATCACGGAACTACCAAGCGACCTCGGCAATCGGCAAGTTCTCGGCGAGTACGCGCTCTCCAAGCGGTTCGACTTGCCCACTTGGCCGAACCCTCGCGGAGAACTCTAGCAAGTTTCGTCCACGGATTCCGGTCGCGTTCACGAAAAAGCCGTGTTCTTTACTGGGAGCGACCTTGGCGGGGTGAATGAGAGAAGCACAGCGCGCCTTCAGAGACTGGGCCTCAGGTTCATGACTGGACCCGTCGAGCCAATTTACTTCCTTTTCCGCTTCGACTATTCGAACTGGCTTACCGCCAGAATTCTCGAGGAAGAATCGGAGATAAGGGAGGACATCGAAGTCTTTGAGGCGCAGATTCTCCAGCTTGTTGACTTCATAAATACGATCAGGGCCTGCGTCGAGGACGACTATGCGAGAACCATCGTCCGCATACCGAAACTGAATCGGGCGATGAGGAAGATTGACGGTAGCACGTAGGAGTTTGAATTTCTGATAGAAAGGAAGCGACTCGACCTTGAAATTGGTTGGTTTCTCAGCCATGGTCTCCGCATGAGCTTCATCGACCAGAGCTATCCGTTTTATCAAGTCGGTTTTGTTCATTGGTGATATTGTCTCCTGCATGATAATTTGTCTGGCGCCGCCGCAAGCGGTGCATAGCATTTGAAAGAGCACGATTCCAACCAAACATATGGAATTAGGTCTCATACAAGAATTGACTTCACTTAGAGTTGGCGTCGTCCCAGTCTTTGCCATAGTAATCGGGATACTTCTCATTTGTGTTGCTGGTGACTACCGTGCCTTCATTAAAGCCCTTGCGAACCGCATCCAGTCCCGCTTTTTGTCCCGCAGTGTCGATATCAGCCGCAGCAGCATCCGGATTGGCCTTCTTATAGTCCTCCGCTCCTTTCGCATACGACTTGTTGTACTGTGATTCCAGAGGAAACGTGTCAGAGATTTTTTCTCCTTGAGCGACGAGTTCGTTCTTTGCCTGGATGGATTTCACAGTGCCCACAGACTCCTCCTCAACCATTTTCTTGACGTAGTCCTCTCGCTTGTCAGTTTTCGGTTTTCCGGTAGTTCCACTTTTGGTTGACCTGGCGTGATGAAGTTCGTGAACGATTGTGAGCGCCGCAGAGTTAACGGACTCGCTTCGACTGATGATGATCTTTTTGTCGTCCCAATACGAGCCGTTGCCATCCGCAAAGGAAACAGGAATCTTTTGGTCCTCCAGATACTTAACAGCTTCTTTTCCGGTCGCGCATTTGTTCAGGAGCGCTTTGATATTGTCCAGAGTAGCTTGGTCAGGCGACTTAGCACCCCTAGGGGCTGGAGCAGCTGGTGCTGGCTTGGCGGGGGTGGAAGGCGAGGGGGCGCCGACTTCGCCGATGATGACGGTGAAGCAGCCGAGGACGATGACGCCGCCGTGGGCGGTGGGGTCGCCGATGCGGGCGGCCATGAGGTTGTTAATTAGGACTGTGGGCGAGCCCATGAGAATAACGTCAGGGGGGCCGACACAGGTGGCCATGTCGGTAATGCGAGCAGCGGGGAGGTAGCCGATGAGGACGGTGGGTTCACAGGGCGGCAGGATGGGGCCGCCGACGTGAGGGACGACGCCCGTCACCATGGGGCAAACGTGCATGTCGGTGATGCGGGCTGCTGGAGGCATGGATTCCTGCCAAAGTCTCCGATCCAAATCTAAGCTGCCACATCGAAGCTCCGTGGGACTTCGATGGAAGAGAGATTCCTCGTCCCGTAGAAACATCCGGGACGCAGAAAACTCGCTTCGCTCGGAATGACGGATCTGCCAGTGCCGTGCTACATTTTCCCACCCTTGGTTCCATCGTCAGCTTCGTCGGGCTTTTGCGGGTCCTGCGGGCTGGAGCCGCTGCCGGAGCCGGCGGCGCCGCCGCTGTTGATGAGGACCAAGGTGCCGGAGATGGCAATGCCGGCAGGGCCGATATTGATGAAGCCGCCAGAGGCTTTGATGGTGAGCTGGAGGCCGGCTTCGATGACGACGTTCATCCCGGCCTTCAGGTGAATTTCCATGCCGGCTTCATGAGCGAAATTCTGGCCGGATTTTTCCTGGAGGTTCTGGCCGACCTGCAAGGACATGGTCTGGCCAACTTTTTCGTTGCGATTGCCGGCAGTTTCGGCGTGGAGATCGCCTTCGACTTTTTCCTTCTGGTCGTGTTTCACGATGAGGCTGCGGTCGTTGCCGATGAATTCGCGGGAATCGTTTTCGACGCGGTGGTCCATGTCTTTTTCGGCGTTGATGAAGATTTGCTCGCTGCCCTTTTTGTCCTCGAAGCGGAGCTCGTTGTAGTTGGCCGAGCCGCCGCCCTTGGTGCTGCGGGACATGAAGGTGGTGCGCGTCTTGTGGTCAGGGAGAGGGTATGTCGGCATTTGGTCGTCGTTGTAGACGCGGCCGGTAATGATCGGGCGGTCGGGGTCGCCTTCGAGGAATTCGACAATCACTTCCTGCCCGATGCGAGGGATGGAGACCGCGCCCCAGTTTTTGCCGGCCCAGGGCTGGGAAACGCGCACCCAGCAAGAGCTGTTCTCGTTCTTCTTACCCAGCCGGTCCCAGAAAAACTGCACCTTCACGCGGCCGTACTTATCCGGGTAAATCTCCTCGCCCGCGGGACCTACTACGACGGCAGTCTGAGGGCCCTGCACTATGGGCTTTGGAGTGAGGCGCTGCGGACGAAACGGTACGGAGAAGGGGATGCACGTGAAATGGTTGGTGTAAGTCTCCTCGGAGCCGCCACCTGAACCAGAATAGCTGTCGCCGACTGAAGCAGAATGGGTCACTTCAGTCAGAAGATAATCGCCATTCTGGTCTCGGCGGGAATGCTCGTCCAAATGAAATTTGTAACCCGGGGCGAAGGAGCGGCAGTTGCCGGAACCTGCGACCAAGTGGTGGGCGGCTTCTTCTTCTTCCATGCGAAGTTTGGTGACGGTGTCGCCTTCGGATTTATTAATGTGGATGCCGGGATAGTCATAAATTTCGTATTTGGTGTTGCCACCGATCTCGGCGACGGTCTGCACGTTGGCCATCAAGGACGTGTTCGGCGTCTGAAAGTTATAGTCGGTGAGAGCGTACTTGCCGGGGCGCAACTCCTGCTCGGCGCCCCAGCTCCCCACAATATCTTCCTTCAAGAGAACGCCGCCGGGTGAGTAGTTGAAACGTACTTTATGCTGGACCGGACAGTTTTTGTGCACTGACGGTGACGGTTTGTCCGCGAAGATGAGCTTGTGGGATTTTTGGTCATGCTGAAAGAAATAGAAGATGCCGTACTCCTCCATCAGGCGAGAGACAAAATTGAAAGCGGTCTCGCGATACTGGACAACATATTCGCGCTGGGGGTAGCTGCCCTGGGTGAGGTCCTGAAAATCCTGGAAGCCGTGATCCTGAAACACTTTCTTGACGATCTCGGGGATGGTTTTTTGCTGGAAAATCTGGCAATCGGCGGTGCGGGTGAGGAACCAGAGCCAAGGAACGATTTCGGCACGGTAATAGCTGAAGCGATTGTCGCCGCCCACGCAAGCGAAACGGCTGACGAAGCCATTCCAATGGCGCTGGTCATCCCCGGAGTGATGGACCTGGAGAGTGACCTGCTTTCCGACGATGTCTTTGAAGGAGATAGAGTGATTTTCCGAGAGCAAATCGGCGGAGAAATGAAAGAGCTGCGATATGCCTTCGTGACCGCTGAGGCCAAGCAGCAGAAGAGCGTCCTTGCCCAGCGGGGACTGGATGGTGATGAGACGCTTCTCTTGGGTGTAGGGCATATTCAGAAAGCTCCCTTCTTACTGGAACAAGGCAACCAGAAGATTCTCCTTAGATAGTGACGTTTGGTCAGAAAAGTGACTCTTTACTTTCCGACCGAATATCAGCAACTCTTAGCCCCGATATGCGGCCACTTCAATGGAACCGAACGGCATCGACTCGAAATCAAGTCGCCCATTGCCGCCTGGCCAGGAACAGATAGTTCAGGCGGACCTCAGAAGATCGCAAATTGCGGGTCGAACTCCTTCACGCGCTCATTCAGCGTCTCCAGCAGGATATAGAAACGGTTCCACTCAAAGCCATGGGGTTCGCCTCGTCTGCTCCGATCAAAGCTGCCGTGACCGATAATGTTTTTCTTCGGGATTTTATGTCGTAACAGTATGTCGTAGACCAGCTGAGCAATTGCCTCATACTGCCAATCAGTGAAGTCCGCCTTATCATGCTCCATCTTCCATAACTCGATGCCAATCGATCGGTCGTTGTGTACCGTCGCTTGGTTAGCCGCTTTCTCCTCAGGGACCATGGCGACGATTTGCCCCACTTCGCGCCCAATCAGGTAGTGAATGGAAACCTTTCGGCCGTCTTGGGGATTAGCGAGATATCGTACGCTTTTCTCGAAGTGCGGTTGGCCGCTGCCAGTGTCATGTATCACGAGCTCATCGATCTTCGTTCCATGCTTGCGCGGGCGTTGGAAGGTAGCCGCCACGAACCGAACATGGCTGAGAAGGGGCAGACAGACCTGAATCATTTCTGCATACGCGGGGACGTCACGGAACGATCTCGTAGCTGAGCTCTCTACGCTGCCGTAGTTGAACGTCCATTCATGTTCCCACATCCATTCCTTAGCTTCTCGAATGCTATTGTCAACTAGGTTGGCCACAGCCGAAAGCGCCGACCTTAGGGGGCCTGGAGCGGGCGAAGTTTGACGGCAAAGAGTTCCGTCATGAACATTAAGCGGTCGCCTAACTTGGCACGTCGGCCCCGGGGGTCGATTACCACCCATTTGGATGACTCCTGCGGATCAACTGCTCATATTCCTTCTATGCGTAGGCGAAGGCGCCGTTATCGGCGACGGAGACACGGATGGCGGATGGCTTCTGGCGTTCGGCCATGCGCGACAGGAGGTAGCGGGAGATGTCGGGGAGCATGGTGTTAGTGAGGATGTTGTCGACGTTGCGGGCGCCGGACTCGACTTCGGTGCAGCGCTTGGCGACTTCAGCGACGACCACGGGATCGTAGGTCAGCTCGATCTTGTGATTTTCGCGGATGCGGCGCTGAATCTTGCGGAGCTTAAGGGTGACGATGGTCTTCATGGCCTCGTCGCGCAGGGGAAAATAAGGCACGGTGACGAGGCGGCCCATAAATGCGGGCTTAAAGATTTTGTTGAGCTCGGGCTTCATGGCTTTGGCCAAGCCTTCGGGGCTTGGGGTGGTCTCGGGATCGGCGGTGAGTTTCATCAAGAGATCGGTGCAAGCGTTGGAAGTGAGAATGATGATGGTGTTCTTGAAGTCGATTTCGCGGCCTTCGCCGTCTTCCATCATGCCTTTGTCGAAGACTTGATAGAAAAGTTCCAGAACATCGGGATGAGCCTTCTCGCATTCGTCGAGAAGAACGACGGAATAGGGGCGGCGGCGAACGGCTTCGGTGAGAACGCCTCCTTCGCCGTAACCGACGTAGCCCGGCGGCGAACCTTTGAGGCTCGAAACGGTGTGGGCTTCCTGATACTCGGACATGTTGATGGTGATGACGTTGCGTTCCCCGCCGTAGAGAAGATCGGCGAGAGCCAGCGCGGTTTCCGTTTTGCCGACGCCGCTCGGGCCAACGAGCATGAATACGCCCACGGGCTTGCCCGGATCATCCATGCCGGCGCGGGCGGTGGAAATGCGCTGGGCGATGGCATCGAGGGCGTGATCCTGGCCGATGACACGCGCGGCCAGGAGGTCTTTCAGGGAAAGAACGGTGTTGATTTCATCCTGCTGCATCTTGCCGACAGGAATGCCGGTCCATGCGGAGATCACTTCACCAACAATCTGCGTGTCAACGCACACGCGCATGAGAGGGTTTTGACCCTGGAGGGCATCCAATTCCGCGTTGAAGCGCGCGAGCTCCGCCCGCAGCGCGGCCGTGTCGAGGGCCGGCTTGGCCGCGGTGGCACCTCCGTTACCAGTGGCGGCGCGTGGGGCCGCGGCCGTCTCAAGCTGCGTACGGACATCACGAATTTTCCCGACGAGGCTCACTTCCTTGTCGCGCCGTTCTTGCAGGGATTTCAGCTGAGCCGAAAGCTCCGTCTTTTGTCCGGCGATGGCTGCCAGGCGCTCGGCATGATCGGAACCCACGGCAGCTTCGCGTTCGAGCACGCGCTGTTGAACCTCCAAGTCGTCCAGTTGGCGGCTTGTGTCTTCTATTTGCGGCGGCGTTGCATTTTGTCCCAGAGACAGCCGGGCGCACGCGGTATCCAGAACGCTCACGGCCTTGTCGGGCAATTGCCTGCCCGCGAGGTAGCGATGAGAAAATTTGGTAGCCGATTGCACCGCCTCGTCAAGGATTCGGACGTTGTGATGCTTTTCGAGGGAACCGACGATGCCGCGGAGCATGACCATGCACTGTTGTTCCGCCGGTTCCTCCACCTTGACCACCTGAAAACGGCGTGCAAGGGCTGCGTCCTTCTCAAAATATTTTTTGTACTCAGACCAAGTGGTCGCCGCGATGGTGCGCAATTCGCCACGCGCCAGCGCCGGTTTCAATAGGTTGGCGGCATCGCCCTGACCGGCGGCGCCGCCGGCGCCAATCATGGTGTGGGCTTCGTCAATGAAAAGAATGATCGGCGTGGGGGACGACTTGACCTCTTCAATAAGCCCTTTCAGGCGATTCTCGAATTCTCCTTTGATTCCGGCTCCCGCCTGGAGGAGGGCAAGATCCAGAGAACGGATGGTGACATTCTTCAGCGGCGGAGGGACGTCGCCCGCAGCCACGCGCAGAGCAAAGCCCTCGACGACGGCGGTCTTGCCGACACCGGCTTCGCCGGTAAGAATGGGATTGTTCTGGCGGCGGCGCGTGAGGATGTCAATGATCTGGCGAATTTCGTGGTCGCGCCCAAGGACGGGATCCACTTTCCCCGCGCGCGCATTGGCAGTGAGATCGATTGTGAACTGATTGAGATTCTGCGTTTTGCCACCGCCGGGGACACCGGCTGAGGCCATGCCCGGGACTTCGGCGGCCTGAGCCGTCTCGTGATCCTCAGGCGAGCCCGCCACGATGTTCCAGAAATTCTTGCGAAGCGTTTCCTCACTGATTTTCTGGAATTCACGCGTGACTTCGCGCATCAGGCGCGCCAAATCCGGAGAGGCGGCGATGGCCAGGATGCAGAAGCCGGAACGCACCTGCGCGGCGCCGAAATCAAGCGAGCCGGTGGTCCACGCCTCCGACAACACTTGCACCAGCGAAGGGCTGAAAACAGGAGTTCGCGCATTGCCGGTCTTGAGCTTGTCAAGGCTGGAAGTAAGATCACTCGCGAAATGCGATTTGTTTACCGCGAAATGCTTGAGAATGTGCTGCAAGTCGCTATCGGTGACTTCCAGCAACTTCATCAAGAAGTGTTCGATTTCGATGTCGTAGTGAGTTCGCGACAGGCAGAAACCCGCTGCGGCTTCGAGGCCAGTGCGCGCCGTATCGTTCAGTTTTCCGATGAGCCCTTTCAAGTTGGAGGCCATGGTCTGTCCTTTCTAATTACAAAGCCAGGATTGTGTCCTCAGGGTCCCGCCGAATAGGGCCGGACCGGACCCAGCTTACCCAGCCTAATCTTGGAGATTCGTCGCCTTCCGAGCCCAATTCACAGGCGGGCACTTCATCCCGCTCGAGAACCAACTGCACCTCGAAGTCAATTTCGTCGTTGGAAAAAAATCGTGTGAGCGCGCGCAGAGCCTGGAATGCGGAGCCATTCGGCAGAAAATCGAGATACTGGGAGAGCGAAAGGGGCCCGAGTTTGATTCGCGCGCGGGCCTGCTGGTCCCAGACCTCATTTCCGGCCACCGCGCCTTGCCCAAGTTGTTCGGAAGGAGTCTCCCGGTCACCCAAGCGGCACTCGGTCGCGGAATCCAGCCGGAACCATCCGCCCAGCAATTGCTGCACGTCGACTGGGACTTCGAAGTATTCGTTAAGGATCATTTCCAAGGCCTTGGCCGAACGAGGCCGCTGGGCCAGAATCCCGGCAAAAAAGAGAAAGGCTTCATCCGGGATGGCTTGGCGCTCCTGCAGGCCTTCCGTACCCATGCCGATCAGGTCCAACAGGAGGTGAGAGAAGCGGTCCAGCTCGCCGCGCTCATAGGCGATGGAGAAGCGGTACTTTTCCCAGGCCTGATAGAAGAGAGAAATAAAGCGGTGATTGAAAATGTCGAGAAAGTCGCGCAGCGTCCTGTCGTTGGCCCGCAGGCGTTCGGCGATGAGTCCTGTGTACCAGTGGGGAAGAGCCCCCACGGGCCCCATCAAGCCGAGGAAGTTAACCTTCATCTGGTGGGGCTTATTCGCGCTCCATTCGAGCGATTGAATCTGGCTGGCCGGGAAAGCCAGTGAGGGATTAGAGCCGAAGCGGGCAATTTCCTCAGAAGGATTGACGAACCTGCCGACCGGTTTGCGTTCCGGCAACAGCCGCTCGAGCAGACGCACGGCTTGGAAGAAACCGAAGGCGTACGGCTGCTCTCGGAGCCGGGCTTCGACGTCGGAAGGGGCAAGCGATTGCTTCAGAGCAGTATCGCCTGGCCCGCTCGTGGCGGCCATTGCCGTAAGAGCTCCTTTCGTTGCCGCGTCCGCGCCAACAGTTGACTGAAGCTGTTGATAGAGGCGTACAAACCCAGAAAATGCTCGAGCACGCTGGCAAAGAGGTAGATGCCGCCGCCGACGTATTGCTCCTCATCGAATTCGATTTCGACTTGCCTGCCGCGCACAAAACCAATTCCGTTCTCCGAAATGACGCGGGCGAAGTGGCGGTGGCTTTTCAAAGTCAGCAGGCCTGCAATTTGCTTTTCCTGAAAGGCGGACTCGCTGAAATTGTAGAGGCGCAGTATTTCCGTCAAGGCATCCTTGCCTTCGTCCACGAGCGACAAATAATTGAGCGACAGATGAGAAATGAGCCGCCAGAGAACGCCCTTGCCGGTGGGCGGGCGGACTGTCGCGGTCGGTTTACGCAGTGCCACAATGCGCTTCACGGCCCCAAGTCCCTCCAATTCAAAGTCGCCCGCTTCGTTCCCGAGCGGCAAGCGGTAGGGCAAGTCGCGATTCGAGCAAGTACAGTGAACCGTAATGGTGTCCACATCGGGCCTCATGGGCCTCCCGGTGAGGTCCATCAAGGAAAGAAAGACCTCCGTGCCTTCGTCGTTCCTCCTCTGCGAAGGCCGACGGCTGGCATACCAGAAAGCCTGCTGGCGTTTTTGCTGGCGCGACGAGGCATGGCGAAAACGGTAAAAGGGCTCAAATTGCAGGATCTGATGAGTGTCGCGGTCCGGCGATATGACGTCATCGATGGAGAAAATCTCAAGAGCGTGTCTTCGGCGCACATCCGGAACCACCGGATATTCGAAGTCCGTTTGATCCAAAAGAATGGGCTCCGCGGTCAAGGGGAAGAGATTGATGACGGGCGAACACCCCAGACCCAGAGTCTTCGCCGAGACATTCAGCTCGAGCATCTGGCTGCGCTCGGAGCGTTCGAAACTGGAGATCAAAAAGATGATCTCGACTCGCGGCCCGAAGCCAGCCTTCTCCAATGCCTCGAGGCCGTTGAGATCCAGAAAAAAGAACTTTTCCGGGAACGTGAAATATTCCTGCAAGAGGCGGTAACCCGAGAAGGAATGCCGCGGATAGGGCAGGAGCGCCTCATCATCCTCAAATCCAACAGGGCGCAGGGAACTTGCCGGGAGCACGACCGGCAGTTTCCGAGAATTGGGTGTCAAGTCGCGGATCAAGATTTGCGTGCAACTGTTGCAGAGCAATTCGTAAAGGGCATGAACGAGATTGCTCTCGCCATTCAGATGAAACCGCAACGACCGCATCTGCATCTTGCTGAAATCGGCGTCGGGCAAGCAGCTGACCTCAACACGCAACGCCGCGGCAGCCTCCGCAGCCTTGATCGCGGGCCTCAGCCGGTCCGGCGTGAGCCATTGAGCCTCTGCGATCGAGAGGGGCCAGAGGGTGGTGTCGTAACACGTTCGGAATTTGCAGGGGTGGCCTTCGATTGGTCTGGAATAGAGCATCGAACCGCGGGGAATCGGCAACCCGCCGGAGAGTTTGCCTTGTTCCGGATCCAGGTGAAACTGCACCACGGTCATCGAGGGAATCGGCCGGATGTAATGCGGGTAAAGAACGGTGAGAAGGGCTTCCGAGATTTCCGGAAATTCATCGTCAATTTTCAGGTGGACGCGCGCAGCCAGGAACGCGGCCGCTTCAATCAATCGTTCCACGTGGGGATCTTCACAACGATTGGGCTCCAGCAGCAGGCGTGACGCTACTTTGGGATACTTCTCCGCAAAATCAGCGCCCATTTGACGGAGATACGTGAGTTCGCGCTCGTAATAGGTCAGCAGTTCATCCCGCACTGGCGTCCCCTATGAGCTGGTATTCCCCGCTGGTTAGTTCCAGCGCCGCATCGAAAACGATGTGCTCGGGCGCGGGATCGATCTTGAGCATGCCTTCGATAACAAATCGCATTACGCGAGCAGCACCGGTAGCGGGAACAACGGCAACCTTTACGCCGTCAAGCCGCGGCTCAAACAACCTCACTGCGCTTTCGATCTCCGCGAGCAAACGCTCCTTCTCGTAAAGAAAATTCTGGCCGATTTCCGTAATATCCGGGACCCCGTAGTTGAACACGGAACGCCGCGTTTCGGCGCTCGATTCGGGCAGCGGCTCGATGGTACAACGCGTGTTCAGCAAGTTCTCCAAGTCCCGGCGGATGGCAACTTTTAACTGGGCCAGCGACTTGCTGTGTGTGAGCGGGCCTTCCACCTTGGATTTGGGCTCGTCGTCGAGCAGCCGGTCCAAAACCGAAAGAGTAACCGGCCCGAGGAGTTCGCGCTTTGTTTCTCGTTCCGCCATTCTTACCTCATGCCAGAAAGCACCTGCACCGGGTCCAACCGGCAAATCTTCTGATAGATTTTCTGCTTCGCAGCGTCGTCGTGGCCGAGTTTATCCATACAGCGAAAGAGCAGGGCCAGGGGATGCGCCAACGCGGAGGACTCTTCCCACTCCTCGAGTTTGCGCCGGTCAATCTCCTCGGCAAGCTCCGCCAGAATCGGATAAGCGATACGCTCATGCTTTGTGGAAAGGAAGAGCGCGGCAAGCTGAACTGTTCTTTGGAAACGAGCGCGTCCGGAACGCTCCTGGGCAATTTCCCGCGAAAGAAGTTCGACCGCGTCCTGGATGCGTCCCTCGCGCGCAGCTTGCTGGGCAAGCTGCTGCACGTCGGGTGACGTGCTGCCATTGCTGCCCGCGACAGCCGCGATGCCGACGGCGGGGGCCGTGACGACGATCTCCGTTTCCGGCGGCGGTGGAGGCGGAGGAAAAATGCTCTCTTGAACCCAGGCTTGCGTTTCGTTGTTGGCTGCAGGCGTGTCGTCAGTAAGAGATGCGGTAAGCAGGTCGGGATAGTCGGCGAGAAGAGATTTCAGTTCAGAACGGATAGCCGCCGCAGCGGGATCGAAATCGCTTCCGAGCGATTCGCAGGCGCGGACTGTATAGCGCTGCAAATCGAGCCAGCCTCTGCCGCAGGGCGTGCTCATGATGGATTCCGAGGTCTCCAGGACGTCCGTCCAGTTTCCTTCCATCGCGGACTTCTTGAGTTGCGTGCGCTTCTCGGTTGGTGGCGCCCCTAACATGACCGGATTTAGAGATGGTCCAGCCTCGCGCAATTCGCCCCACCGCATTGCGCGCAGGAGAAGGTAAGGGATGGGATTCCGTGGGTTTTCGCGGCGCAAGAACTGAGCGACGATCGCCAAATGCTGCATCGCATCGTCGCGGTCAGCCGGTTCGGACGAAACCGAACGCTTCTTCGCGGCAGGCGCGCGAGCCCCAGCACCTGCTTCGGGTTCCACGACTTCAGGGGTTTCTTCGATTTTCTCCGCAGGAGCCTCATCGACTTCCGGCGCTGCGGGCCGGTAGTAGTGCTTAGCCACCTCCTGAACTTCTTCAAGCGCAGTGCGAAGATTGGCAAAATTCGGAGCTTCGCGGCCGAACTTGCTGTCGCTCAGGGCCTCGAGCGATTGGAGAGACTCGAGAGCCGTGACAAGATTGGCCGAAAGCTTTTCGTAGAAGGCATCGCCGGTGGCGCGAACGGCCTCGTCAAATTCTTCTGCGGTGCATTTTTTTTCCTCGATGGCAGCCTGGCGCGCGGCCATCTTTTTATCATTGTCGGTGGCATCCGCTTCGTAGCCGACGCGACGTGATTCCTGGAACTGGAATAGAGCCAATTTGTTCTTGGTGAGCGGAAGGCAGCGTACTGCCTGGTCAAGGTTCGAACCAACCCAGGCAAGGGGTGCGGCGCGGAATTCGAGATCGTCTTCTTCGATCTCAGGATAGAGGGTGTCCCAAAAATTCTCCATCAAGCCACGGAGTAAATCGAGACCTTCGCGAAGACCCGCGATGTGCTCGCGGTGCAAGTGCGCTTCCGTCAGCCAGGCGGCTAATTGCAGATCTTTAGTTTTGTTGGCTAGTGCGTCTGTGGTCAACTTGGTGACCAGGAGCCAGTCAGCTTTCTTTATTTCGCGAGACCAATCACCCTGAGGAAGGACATCTTCTTCGCGACGTGCTTCACGCACCTTGTCGTAGATGGGGTCGTAGCGCAGGCTTTTTCCGCTCGGATTGTCGCCCGGGATGGGGCTACGGAGGTTGTCGGGCAGCGGCATAACCGTCAGGAGGCCATCTGGGCGATGGCGATGTGTATGCTACGCAGCTCCAGAAGTGGCCACTCCTCGTCGTCAGCAAGCAAGATCTTTTGGCCGGCCGGCACCTGCTCGCCCTCTGACGTCTCCTCCCAAACAGTCTCCCGACCAAGCCGGACGGCGGGATCGGGATGTTGTGAGGCAAACGGCGTCAAGACGGGGAGAAGGATTTCGCCCAACTCTCGCTCCTCGAATTTATCCGAAGTGCGGACTTTCGCAGGGAGCCACAAGAGATCGCGCAGGCGCTTTGGCGCGGAGATCTCAATCGAAGTGATCATGCTGAAAGGAATCCACATATAACTGCCCGCTGCAAAGACCTCGAGATTCGAAGCGATGCGCGGATCTCCGTCGTGAATGGAGTGATACAACTTCCCATTGATGGAGACGGAAAGCGCTCCGAGACCGGCAGTTTTTTTCGGCATGGGATACTGTTGCGTGGTGAATAAATCGCGCCGGGTTCTTTCCGCATGCAAGGCAGCATGATAAAGAAGCGCACCCATCTCCGCCTGCTGGCTTCCTTGGGCGGCGAGGTCGAGATGCTTTTCGGCGCGGGAGAGATCCCCGGAAAAGCAGAGAAGTTCGAACAAAAAGGTGCGGCGCTTGACATCCTGGGGGTTGTCGCGCACTTCGGCGCTAAGTGCCTGAATGGCTTCGTCAAGCTGACCGGCTTGAAACAATTGTTGTGGGGTCATGGACCGTCCGTCATGCAATTACGGTTCGAGCGCGAACTGAGGAAGGAGCAGAACCCGGCCCCATCAGCGAGGCCGGGAGCACTCTAAACTGGATCCGCAGTCTCCAGGGTCTTCAGGCCGCGACCGCCTTCGCTAGATCGTAGCTGATAGACCCGGTCGAGGTCACCGTTCCCTTGGATGCGTCCTGCGCAAAATATTCGTACGTGACCTTGCTAAAGTTCAAGGTGATGGAGTCAATCAGCTGGTCGATACCCTGCGAGCCGTTACAATTAAAGCTCGACACCAGACAATGCTCCAGAGTAATCTTAAGGAAGTCGTAGGGCTTGGAGTCGCCCCCGGATTTGCGACAGCTCAGAACAGCCTTGTCAATATGCGAACCCTTGGTGCAAGCCTGAAGGAGTTTACCACTCGCTTTGCTGAGAGGTACGTTCAGGTTGATGTCATGCGCGCTGAACCTGCCCGTACCGCCACCTGAACCCACTGCAAAGCTTCCGTCGTTGCTCCCTCCCCAACTCCAACTGATGACCTCAATCTCTTTGGCGTGACCTTCCTTTTGAGATTCGCCCTCAACGGTGTCCAGCTTCAGATGATAATCGGTAGCCATGATCTTCTGTTCCTCCTTTTGCGATGCTGTAAACTTGGAAAGCTAAGACTCGCGCTGATAGATTTGCAAAGTCTCGGCTTCCCAGAAACTAGCCCCTGGCTGACTTGGGAAGCTCGGCCACCAACCGCAGGGAAATCGTAAGCTCATCCAATTGAAAGTGCGGCCGCAAGAACGCGATGGCGCGGTAGACGCCGGGTTTGCCTGCAACTTCTTCGACATCCACGCGAGCCTCCCGCAGCGGGTACTTCGCCTTGGCAGCCTGACCCGCCGTGTCGTCCAAGACCACGTATTGGCTGATCCAGCGATTCAGAAACTGTTCGCAGTCCTTGCGCGACATAAAGCTGCCAATCTTGTCCCTCATGATGGACTTCAAGTAGTGGGCGAAGCGGCAGACCGCGAGAATGTAAGGAAGCTGTGAAGACAACCGCGCATTCGCGTTCGCTTCGGCTTTGTCATATTTCTTCGGTTTGTTGGCGGACTGTACGCTAAAGAAAGCAGCGTAATCGGCGCCTTTGCAATGAACGATCGGAATGAAACCTTGATCCGCCAGTTCCTTTTCGCGACGGTCGGTGATGGCGATCTCCGTGGGACATTTCAGCGCCACGTCACCCTCGTCTGTGCGGAAGGTGTGCGCGGGCAAACCTTCGACGAGGCCGCCTCCCTCCACACCCCGGATGGCTGCACACCAGCCATACTTCGCGAAGGCATTGGTTAGTCTCGCGCCCAGCGCATAGGCGGCATTGCCCCAGAGGTACTTCGAGTGATCCGACCCGTCAACATTTTCCTCGTAGCCAAATTCATCAACGGGCTTGGTATCCCTTCCATACGGCAAGCGCATAAGAATGTGTGGCATGGCCAGGCCCACGTACTTGGAATCCTCACTGGCGCGGAAAGACTTCCATTTTGCGAATTCGGTGCTGTCGAAAATCTTGCCGATGTCGCGAGGTTCGCCCAACTGCGTGAAGTTTTCCAGATTCATGAGCTCAGCGGACGCGGCGGTAAGAAACGGAGCGTGGGCGCCCGCAGCAACCTGAGAAATTTTCTCGAGCAGTTCGATGTCTTCGGGGTGCCGGCTGAACTCATAATCCCCGATCAAGGCCCCAAACGGCTCACCACCGAATACGCCGAATTCCTCTTCATAGACTTTCTTGAACAAAGTGCTCTGATCGAACTCCGGAGCGCGCTGCAAATCCCGCAGGATTTCCTTCTTGCTCACATTGAGAACGCGAATCTTGAGCTGTGAGCTGGTCTCGCTCTGGTCGAGCAGATATTTCAAGCCGCGCCAGGTCGCTTCCAGCTTCTGAAGTGCCGG
>WNFB01002683.1_pt1 | contig 15527 bp, 15 predicted proteins | sample 5400501 | NCBI WGS metagenome assembly WNFB01 (sample SAMN13153341, study PRJNA577476) | soil metagenome | isolation source: 200 cm saprolite under Douglas fir tree site 2 hole 1 | place: USA:California | collected 2015-04-18
AATCCCAGAGAAACGCGTACCGTGCCCGGGCTGACCCCCGCGCGCCGGAGCTCTTCTTCCGTCATGTTGTAGTGCGAGCTGTAGATCGGAAGAATGACGAGCGACTCCACTCCGCCCAAGCTCGCCGCGAGGAGAAACAGGCGCACCCGATCGCAGAAGCGGCGCGCCGCGGGCAGGCCACCTTTTAGATCGAATGCCAGCATTCCACCGAAGCCGCGCATCTGTTTCTTGGCGAGCGCATGATCCGGATGGGACTTCAGACCCGGATAGTGCACACGCGCAACCTTCGGATGTTTTTCGAGGAACTTGGCGACGGCCATGGCGTTTTCGCCTTGGCGCTGGACGCGCACGCCCAGCGTTTTTATTCCGCGAATCAGCAGATACGCCGCGCCGGGATCCATCGAGCCGCCAAGATAGATGATCATCTGGCGTACGCGCTCCATCCACTGCGCGCTGCCGGCGGCGGCCCCGGCGATGATATCCGAGTGGCCGGCCAGTGCTTTCGTAGCACTGTGCACGACCATGTCGTAGCCCACGGCGATGGGATTCTGCAGAACGGGAGTAGCGAATGTGTTGTCGATGATGGAGACCAGCTTGTGCTTCTTGGCGAAAGCAACCGCTTTACGAATATCGACGAGCCGAAGCGTGGGATTCGTCGGTGTCTCCACATAGAGGACTTTCGTGCGCGGCGTGACGAGAGCCTCGATTCCCGCCAGATCCGTGCCGACCTGCCGCACGACGATGCCCATGTTCGGAAACACGTCGCGCATCAAGCGGTACGAGCCGCCGTAGAGCTGCGCCGTGGAGATGACCTCATCGCCTGCTTTCAAAGCCGCCAGCAAAGCGGAGGAAATCGCGGCCATGCCGGAAGAAGTGACGATGGCGGCTTCGGCACCTTCCAGCGCGGCAATTTTCCCCTGCGCGACCGTCAGCGTAGGGTTGCCGTAACGGGTATAGATGTACGCTTTGTTCTTGCCTTCGGCCCAGAGTTTCATTTCCTCCGTGGAAGAAAACGTGAACGTCGAAGAGCGAATAATCTCCGTGACGATCGGGCCGTTGACGCCGCGACGGTTCGGCTCCCCGCCATGGATGGCTTTCGTTTGCGGGCCGAGTTTTCGCGCGGATTTGTTCTTCATAATGGACACCATTTTGGCGGCGGTTCTGCTACAGGCAAGCACCAAATTGGCGGACTGCCTTGTACCTCAAACTAATGATGTGCAGGAAGTGGCCCCGCACTTCGAGACAAGATTCTTCCTACGAAAGTCTACCGATAGATTTCTTTGCGATGGCCAGCGCGCAGGACCAGCACTAGCAGGCGTTCGTCTTCTATTTTGCAAATGAGCCGGTAGCCACCCAGGCGATACTTCCAAAATTCCCCGAGACGCGTACCTTGCAACGCTTTTCCGATGCTGCGCGGATCATCCAGTTTGGCGATTCGTTCTTGAAGGAATTTCAGGATACGCTTGCTCTGCTGCGGGTCGAATTTGTTGAGTTCTCTCTCCGCCGTGGCGGACAGTTCAACCTTCCAGGCCATGACGTTTCAATACGTCTTTGAGAGGAATGGTGCGCTCCTCGCCGCTGCGAACCCGCTCCAGCGCCTGTTCGGCGAAATAGATATCCTCAAGATCATCGAGATGTTGGAGGATGGCCTCACGGACATAATAGGTCTTGGTGCGCCCGGTGCGGCGAGCTAGTTTTTCAAGGCGTTTTTCAATGGACTGCGGAAGCCGGATGGCCAGCATAAGCACCTCGCTATACAAGTATAGCACAGGCGCAGAAGCAGGAGCATGGCCTTGAGCTCGGCCCACACAAAGCATCACGCCTCTTCTTCGACGAGTTGCTCTCCGTGCGTGGCCTTGTGCGTGGCGATCACTTTTTCCGCGAGTTCATTGGGCACATAGTCGTAGTGCGAGAACTCCATCGAATACGTCGCGCGCCCCTGCGTTTTGGAAGTGAGGTCGTTGGCGTACGAAAGCATTTCCGCGAGCGGCACCTGCGCCTTGATGATGACGTTGTGACCGCGGGCTTCGCTGCCTGCAATCCGGCCGCGCCGTGAACTCAAATCGCCCATCAGGTCCCCGGAGTATTGATCGGGCGCATACACTTCCACGTGCATGACGGGTTCGAGGAGCGCGGGCCGCGCCTGCTTCATGGCTTCTTTGAAAGCGAGCGAGCCGGCGATCTTGAACGCCATATCTGACGAATCCACGTCGTGATACTTGCCGTCATAGAGCACGGCGCGGAAATCGACCACGGGGAACCCTGCGAGATAGCCGCGCGCGGCGGCATCGCGGATGCCCTTCTCCACCGACGGAATCCAGTTCCGCGGGATGGCACCTCCAAAAACGTCGTCCACGAACTCGACGCCCTTGCCGCGCTCGATGGGTTCCATCTTGATGCGGCACACGCCGAACTGGCCGTGGCCGCCCGACTGTTTTTTGTGCTTGCCTTCTGCGTCAGCCTTGCCGCGAATGGTTTCGCGGTAAGGAACTTTCGGCGGCTTGAGGGTGAGGTCCACGTGATAGCGCTTGTGCAGTTTGGCGACCACGACCTCAATGTGCTGCTGGCCGGAGCCGGCCAGGAGAAATTCTTTCGTTTGCGGATCGCGCATGAAGCGCAGCGCCGCATCCTCTTCGAGAATCTTGTGAATGGAGACGCCGATTTTATCTTCATCGGCGCGGGTCTTGGGCTCGATGGCGAAGGTGATCGAGGGCTCCGGCAAGCGCGCGGGGCCGTAATAGATCGGCGAAACTTTGTCGCCGAGCGTTTCGCCAGTGGTCGTTTCTTTCAGTTTGGCAATGGCGCCGATATCCCCGGCGTGGAGGTCGCCGACTTCCGTTAACTGCTTGCCCTGCACGACCTGGATGTGCTGGAAGCGCTCCTGGATGCCGCGATTGTAGTTGTTGAGCGTGGCATCGTTTTTCAGCACGCCGCTCTTTACTTTGAAATAATTGATGCGGCCCGCAAAAGGATCGGCGAGCGTTTTGAAAACGAAGAGCGAAAGCGGCTGGCTGTCGTCATACTTGCGCTCGACGCGGTCGCCTTTGCCATCCGGATCTTTGTATCCGACCTGCGCATGCTCATCGGGATGCGGGAAGGCGTCGGTAAGAAACGTCAGCAGGCTGGCGGTGCCGATGTTGTGCAGCGAGGAGACCATCAAGACAGGAAAGATTTTTTCGGCCACGATCGCCTTGCGGACCGCGGGGATCAAGTCGTGGATCGGAATGGTGCCTTCGCGAAAAAACTCTTCCATCATTTCGTCGTCGCCTTCGGCGATCATCTCCACAAGCTTTTCGTGCGCTTCCTTGGCGTCGTCGGCCAGTGCGGCGGGAATTTCTTCAATCGAGGGCTTGCCGTCGCCATCGGGCTTGTAAATATGAGCCTTCATGGCCACCAGATCGATGACCCCTCGGAATCCTCGTTCCGCGCCGATCGGTAGCTGCAATGCCACGACGTTGCGCCCGAAAACCTGCTCCAGCGATTCCATCGAGCGTTCGAAACTCGAGAGCTCGCGGTCCATCCAGGTAAGCACGAAGGCACGGGGAATGTCGTATTCCGTGCAATAATCCCAGACTTTTTCGGTAGTGACCTGCGCCCCGACGTGCGCGTCGACGGTAATGAGCGCGGCATCCGCGGCGATCAGCGACGCTTTCGTTTCGGTGATGAAGGTGGAATAGCCCGGGAGATCGATCAAATTGATTTTGACTTTTTCGGAAGAGCCGGAGGGAGTCGTAGGTGTGGCGGGCCACTCGGCATAAGAGAGGCCCGTTTGAATGGAAATCTTGCGCGCGATTTCTTCTTCGTCCCAGTCCGTGGTCGTGCTGCCCTCCGCAACTTTTCCCCATCGCGGCGTCATCCCCGCGGTGTAAAGCAACGACGACACCAGTTGCGTCTTCCCGGTGCCGCCGTGGCCGACAATGCCAACGTTTCGAATGTCCTTGGTGAGATAGCTCTTCATAAAGCCTCCTGGCTCTGGCGACCGCAAAGCGGTCGGCGTGGCGAGGTCCGTCCAGCAGAATTCGGGCGCGGGCCTGCGCCGGGCAAGTTGGAACTGAGGGAGGAGAACGTGGCCACTGCACCTTGGTCCCCATGGGGCGGGGGCGAAGGTCCTGCGAAATTTCCCTGGTCCGATCTCCTGACGAGCCGGATGCTAGCACAGCCGTTTGCCCACGGCAATGCGTTGGAGCTGTTGGCGGTAGGTCAATTTTGGCTGAAAGCGGGGGACCACGTTCGCTACCCTGTCAGTTTTCGAACAACGCGTTATGCCAGCTTGTAGATTGCTTCAGAGTGCCCCGTGATCCGTGAGCTAGGCTTCCTGCGTCGGTAGTACCTCGGACAACGCCACTTAGAAATTATTACACCTCCGGGCGCGGAAGATCGGAGTACTTTTGTTTGGAGGGAAGGTGCCCTAGTCCTCGGCTGACATGTTGCCCACGCCCCAAAAACAACTGTGGAGCTCGGATGAGACGACTCCTTCTGACAATCGTTGCAGTGGCCGTTCTGCCCGTGGCCGCGCGTGCCCAAACAGCGGCATCTTCCGATGTCACCTTTGCCCAACAGGTTGCGCGTGAGATCACGGAGGTGAAGGGCGGCACGACACCAGCGGAGTGGCTGCGCGCGCACGCGGGCGAAAGACTGCAATTGTTCAACGGGCCGCAGTTCGCAAACGACACGGAGCAATGGTGCGCGCAGACGGTCGTCGAGCGTTCAACAAGCACGGACCGCACGTGGACGCGGTCGGTATATTTCTACGATCCACGCCCTCCTGCCGACGATGCGCTGCCCGCGCCGGGAGCCTCTGGAAGAGAGGTGCTGGAAACGACCTGCCAACTGGGATTGATGTGGATCAACATTCCGGAGAGCAATCCGGCGGCCGGAATAAAACTCTCGGAGGATATTCAGGCGGCTTTGGCGGCGCAGTACGGCTCTAGTTCGACAACACGGTTAGGCCCGGGCGGGTTCGGGTCGGCGGGATGGACCGCTGCCCGGCAGTGGCGCGTGGATGGTGCCGTGCTAACGGTCGCGTACGACCAATTCAAGGGCCAGGCTCATCGCACGCTCGTGCGTCTGGCGTTCGCGAACTCCGACGCGGTCCACGACCTCGTTAAACAGACCGAGCAGGTGCGCATTGACCTGACGACCGAGATCGACGAGTTGGTTCGCAGAGTAAAAGAAGCCGGGCTGCCAGCAGCGGAGACCAGCGAGATGACCTCTTTACTCGAGAAGCCTGACTATTTCATCGGGCAGAACCTGCCAAGCGATACCCAAGTCGTTACAACCTTTCGCGACTGGCTCACGACCGCAAAATCGGCGATCGCCTGCTCGATTTTTTTGCCCATAACGGTGTGCCCGCTGGAGAAGCGGCGCGCGCGGAGATGAAGAGCCTGGGGGCCGATTATGTGCATAACGAGTTGGCTGGCGGCGACGTCTATGCCCACGGACTGTTGAAGCAAGCAAAGGCGCTTGCTCCGGCTGGGCCCTCGGACAACGAGGTCCTGCTGTTCCAGATGGAACGAGGCTTCGACGAGACCGGCATGTGTAGCGCGGGGGCGGAAGAATTCTCACAAGTGATTCAGCAAGGCGAGTCACTGCTCGCGGGCGCGCGGGCCCTGCCGCCCGCGACCCTGTCGTCGCTGCATTTCATGATCGGCGATGCGTATACGACGATCGTGTGGCTGGCCACGACCACTTACGCCGAGTATCACGATCCGAAGAAATACGAGCCGGTGGCGGAATCAGCGCGGGCAAAGGCGCTGGAGCACTACCGCGCCGCCTTCAAACTGGAGCACGGAACTGCCCGGGCGCAGAAGGCGAGGAAGGAGGCTTGGCGATTAGCCGCCGGCCTGCCCCCGACAAGCGGAAGATATTTTTGCGTGTACGACTGACGGAATTGAGTGATCGGGACACCAACCCTGTGCCTTCACCTCAGGGCTGCCAAACCAATTCCGCGAAACGTCGCAGTGTCGACTGAAGTGTCTCGAGTCCCGGTTTGTCGGCAAGCCGGAAACTATCGTGAACTATCGTGAACTATCGTGAACTATCGTGGCTAACCACGCGCGGCTAGCAATTCCTTCCGCAGAGTGGTGGGCGATCCCGCTCTACAGTTTGCGTCAAGGGCCGGGTTCGAGCGGCCGGAGAATTTTCTGCCCCTATCTCCTGACGAGCCGGACCCTAGCACAGGGAAAGAGCCGGAGCAACGCACTTGGAGATAAAATCGGAGAATCCCATCCAGCTGCCACCCGGTAAGAGTCGGCTGGCTGCCAGGAAAAAAATGCAGGGACTAGTACCGGGCAAGAAACCGCGCGTAGCTATCAAGCCTTGTTAAGTGTTGGCAGAACGAGACTTACGCAAACACCAAACGGACGGCACACGGCAATCCTTTTGCACAATGGAGCCTGGAACGAACCTGTCCGTTTCAGGTGATCTCGCGGCCGGCTGTCATCCGCCCATTCGGCTGCCGCTGCAGATTGCAGTGAAGATTTGTCCATCGTTCTAAGAAAAATGAGGCACGGGAGGGTCGCAATGGAAGAGTATCGAGACAGAATGGAAAGAGAAGAGCCGGAAAATCCATCAGGCACAAGCACCGCCCGCTGGCTTGCGATTGCAGCGGGAACAGCGATCGTGGCCGCGTGTCTTGCTGTGGGTTACGGGTACCACCAGCAGACACTCGTTGGCCAGTTGACGGGAAAACAGGAACAGATGACCGCGACAGTCGGCCAACTGCAAGGGCAAATCGAATCGCTGACCGGCAAGCTGAATGAAGTGTCCACTGCGCAGCAGGCCGCGGCGGCAGCGGCTGCACAAGCGAACACCCCGGCGGCAAAACAAGCCGCTGGCAAGCGCAGCGCGGTGGAGAACAAGCGGCTGAAAGAACTTCAGGCGCGGATGGAAGACCAGCAAAAGCAGCTAAAAAATACGCAAGACGAAGTCGCCAAGACCCGTTCGGACCTGGAAGGAAATTTGAGCGCGACGCGGGACGATTTGAACGGGTCCATCGCCAGGACTCACGAGGAACTCGTCGCCCTGCAAAAACGGGGAGAACGGAACTACGTCGAATTCAACCTGCCGAAATCGAAGCAGTTCCAGCGCTACGGGCCGCTGATGCTCTCTCTTCGCAAAGCGGACACCAAGCACAAGAGCTACGATCTGGCCATGATCGTTGACGACAACCAACTCAGCAAGAAAAAAGTGAACCTCTATGAACCGATCTGGATCCACCGCGTGGATGATCCGCAACCCGTGCAAGTGGTCATTAACAAAATTGACCGAGACCGCGTGAGCGGATACGTGAGTGCTCCGAAGTATAGAAATTCGGAGCTTACTCCAAGCCTGACGCCCGCTTCCCAGAAAATACCGGCAGAGAGTCCTGCTCCTGCCAGCCCTCCGGCGAATCCTGACGAGCCTTTGCAACAGCAACCTTTGCAATAGAGAGGACAGACCCATCTCCGGCAGAGCGTGACGTGATGTGACGCTCTGCCGCATCCTTTTCTCTTGATGATCCTACGCGGCCGGCGGTGATGGCGAGAGCCTGTTCCAGAGGCGAGGTTCAACGACTCGGCTCGAGCGTGGCCTTCAGCGAAGCTTTGCTGGACTTTAGGACCTCCAGTGTGCGGCGCCAGTCGGCGCGACCGGGGAATTTCAAGAGGATCGAGTGGCTGCCGGTAGGAATCTTCAAAGTGGCTTGCGTGTTGCCGTGGAATTTATCGTCGACAAAGATTTCGGCGCCGTCTGGGTCGGAGGAGATGGAAACTGTACCAACTCCATCGGGAGCGGGCAGCGAAGCCGGGGTTGATGGTTGGGGAGAGTTGCTGGTTTCGGTCAGCGCCGATTGAGTTGCAACAGGAGCAGCAGGACGGGAGGCGGCAGCGACATTCGGATAGAAACGGCGAAGGACATTAAGAAGGTCGGAGGAGCTGAGAGCAAAACCGATGCCATTGGCATTTTTCTTGACAAGCTTCTGCGTATTGATGCCAATGACTTCCCCGCGCGTGTTGAGAAGCGGGCCGCCGCTGTTACCGGGATTGATGGGAGCATCGGTCTGAATCCAGGTGCCCTGGCCGGCGTTCGGAAATTTTCCAACGGCGCTGACGATTCCCTTGGTGACGCTGAACAGCATGGCATCGCCGGGATTGCCAATGGCGAGCACGCTCTCGCCCTGACGAACGCTGCCCGCGTCAGCGAGGGCGAGGTGCGGAAAATCGATTTGCGCGGATGGGCTTTCCACTTTGGCCAGCGCGATATCGAGCTCCGCATCAATGTAAACGACTTTGGCCTCTACTTGCTCGCCGCCGGAGAGCAGCGTAAGCAGTGATTCTTCGCCGCGAGCAATGTGAGCGTTGGTGACAAGTACCCCCGTGCCCGTGACGAAAAATCCCGTGCCGGATTTGTTCAATGCCTTCAGATAGACAACGGCGGGCTTGGTCTGACGCACCAATTCCTCGAGAGATAGTTCCGGCTGAACCCCGCCGCTGGCATCGGAAACTCTAGCGACGATCTCCCCGGTGAAAGCTTCCGAGATAGGCTGCAGATCCACATGGAAATGATCCGTCTTGAAGAGCCAGTACTCGCCATGGCTGCCATTCAGCGAAAGCCAATTCAACGGCCCTTCGGTGAGCGTAAGCTCCTTGGTGGCGTAGCCGGTGAGGCTGATGCGCGCAACCAGGGGGTGCTCGAGCCGCGCGCCAAAGCAGTCTTTGTCTTGTGAAAGTAGCCGCCGGGGAAATTCTTTTCGCAGGGTGTGGTGCCAATGGCGACGCCGTCCAGTTCCACAGTCGCGCCGGAGGGATTGCTGGTGAATTGCAATTTATCAGCGTAGCCACGCGCGGGGCAGGCGAGCAGCAACAAGACAGCGCAGATTGATATTCCCGACCGGGATGCCATGAAAAGACCTCACCGGATGGACGATCCGCCGCATAACTTACCATAAAGTGACATAACCTTATAAAGAAAAATATGAATGCGGGTCGAAAGTCCGCTGCTACAGTTTCTTCTTGTAACCGTCGCAAGAGAGAACGGGAAGCCGGGGATATTTCGGGAAACGCGGATCGGTGTGGGAGAGTCCGCAGAGATAGAAGACGGAGCCGTGTGAAGATTCAATGCGCCGCGCGTGCAGGCAAGAGGCGCAAAGGCCCGCGGTGGAAGTACTCGCCTTTTCTTCGGGCGGCTGTCGCACTCAGGCAGGATAGCGCAAGTGAAAGGCCAAGTGACTTGTCAATGGCTCAACGCAGCATCTCTCCCCAAGCCGGTAATGGCCGATTCACGCGAATCAAGGATGTTGTGACTGCCGCAACTGATGACCGGGATGTAGTTGACATGCAAATAGATTAAGCGTAGTTTCATCAGAAGGTTCACTATAGTTAATAAAATTCAGATTCGCCTGCGGCGGCACGATGCTGCTGTTGCGGTCGCCAAAAGGGCCGCAAGAAACGCGGATGTTGCGTCCACAGGTATTCGCTTCTCCAGCGGAGACAAATTGGGAGTATTCACCAGACGATCTTGCGCCCTCGCCTTCCTCTTGCTCGCGGGTCTCACGCAGTCCGCACCCCTTCACGCACAGGCGGCGCAAGTCGAACTCGTGGCCGTGCCGAATCGCCCTACTTTTGCGTCAACAGCAGAAACAGTGCAGCGCGGTGTTTTCGAGGTCGAATATGGATTTGAAGCCGCGAAGGGACATCAGAATATCAACGGTCTATTGAAATGGGGCGTTTTCAAAAACCTCGAGCTATGGTTTCTCAACAATCCGATTCAGCGGGACGCTGGCGTGGCCGGAATGGGTGACTCCGGCGCGGGATTCAAATTCGCAATGATTCCTCAGAAGAAGGCCATCCCAAAGGTTGCAGTGCTCTACGTGGCGACGCTGCCGACTGCCTCGGCCGGGCTCGGGGCCGGCGCATCCGGTCATTCCGTCCAAATGCTGTTCAGTAAGGACCTCGGGAAACACCACATTGACATAAACGAAGGCGTGCAATTCGTTGGGAGACCGGGCGCGAGCGGATATGACCGCAATTATTTTACTGCATTATCGTATTTCCATCCGCTGACGGGGAGGTGGGGATATACGGGCGAGATTGCCGGTTTCAGCAGAACAAATGCCGCGACGCCCGCGACGATGACCCTTCTTCATGCCGCCACGTACAACGTGAGCCCCCGCTTGATTCTGGATGCTGGAGCCTATTTTGCAGTCTATGGAGACCTGCCGCGCGTCACATTTTTTGGCGGCGTGACGTATTCGATCGTGAATCTGTACCACCTGCATTCCGCACATAAGCACTCAAAAAATTAGCGCGTCTTCCGGATACCAGGTAACATCTCTTCGTCGGAAGCGTTAGTCCGATGGCGGCGGGCTGGTCGGCGCCGGGGACGCAGCTGGTGCTTGCGGGACAACGGGTTTGGCGAAGCGCGTTTCGTCGATTTGCACGTTGATCTCAATCTTCTCGGCCACCACCGTTTGTTTCAAGTCCGTCCCGGGACTGTCCGAATCGATCTGGAACGCATACTTCACGCCATTCACCTCGCGATAGTCCGAGAAAAACGATTCCCACGGCGTCTCTTTGCCTTCCACCACGCGCGTTTCTTCCCACTTCGCCGGCAAAAAGGAAGTCGCGTCAAAAAGATAAAAGCGGATATTCCCGTTTTTGTTCGTCAGCTTGATGCGATAGGCGGACTTGCCCTGCAGTTCCTCTTTGCCCACCAACTCAATCTGATTGCTTTTGGCCTTGTAATCGATAAACGGCCCGTCGAAATCGGATTCTTCTGAAACGCTCTTCAAATCTTCCGCGGACATGGGCTGCGCGTCCTTCTTCTCTGCGAACGGATTGACCACCCAGCCCGCGGACTTGCCGTCATACACGCGGATAATTTTCTGGTCTTCGACTACAATCTCAACGCGCAGCTTATGCGGGCGCTTGAGCTCCGCGACGAGAGTGCCCTCCAGTCCCGGTCCGAACGTGACGCGTCCGCTGACGCGCTCCGACTGAATCGCCTTGATCTTCTCGGCGCCGCCGCGCGCGGCCAGGGATTTATTCACGATTTCGTCCGCCGTCTGCGCGCTCGCCGCGATCGGCAGCAGCACGAAAATCGCGAACCAGAGAGATCTAGCTTTCATGGAGTATCCGTTCACCTTGCTCCGCGGGAAGTCTGCGCGCCTCTTCATCGTAAGAGCAGAAGCAAACGGCGTCAATTTCGTTGCCTGCTATTTCGCTGGCTTGGCCCAGACGATATCGTACTTTCGGTCGAACGTAACGAACATCAGGCAGGTTACCTTCGATTTGCACGTGAACCAGTGCATCGCTTTGCCGGGCATCATGGCGAACCCGCCGGGGTCCATCGTGGTTTCAGGCATGCCATCCATCCCGGTGAGCACGTCGCCCCGGACCACCATCAATTGTTCCTCCGCGGTGTGATAGTGCGCGGGAACCACGCACCCGGAAGGAGCTTCGAGAAGAAACGTGGAAGCGCCGATATCTGGATCCCCGTTCTCGCGGGCCACTTTGAGACACGCGGGTTCGCCGTCGAAAACAAGGTTGGCGCTCGCGAGCGGCGTGACCACTCCGTGAGCAGCAGTCTGCCCCTGCCCCCGACCGTGCCCATGGCCGTACAATGTTGCGCCCAACGCGCCAAGCAGCATCGCCAGCGCCGCGAGCCCAACTAACATCTTCGTCGTTCTTGCAGAAATCGCGTTCATCATTTTCATCGCTCCCTCAGCGGAAAAGCAGCGAACTAAAATCCGTCAAATTGCGTCGCCAGACAATCCAGGTGTGTCCCCCGGGCGTCTCGATGTCCACGTGCGGAATCTTCTTGGACGCCAGCCACGCGCGAAATTTACGGTTGATCTCGATCAATCGATCGTCCGTCCCGCACGCAATCCATAGCAAGCGCGGCTGCGGCGCGGCCTTCGCGTCCAGCCCCGGGAATTCTTTGTCGAACTCTTCGGTGATCCCTCCGGAGCTGAAGGCCCCAATCCACGCAAACTGGTTCAGCGTGTTCAGCCCCGTCAGCAAAGATTCAGAGCCGCCCATGGAAAGCCCCGCGATGGCGCGGGCGTTGCGGTCCTTCGCCACCAGATAAGCGCTTTCGACCCGCGGGATCACTTCCTTCAGCAGCGCTTCGCGAAATTTATCGAAGTTTCGCTCCGTCAGCGCGCGATCGTGGAATACGCCGGAGTTGGGAAGCAGCACCTCCGGCGCGCCGTAGCCCAGCGGTATCACTACGATCATGGGCTTGGCTTTGCCCTGCGCAATCAGGTTGTCCAGGATCACGTTGGCGCGCCCCACCGCCGTCCAGGCACTCGCGTCATCGCTGAAGCCGTGCAGCAGGTAGAGAACCGGATACGACTGCTTGCCGCGGGGATCGTATCCCGGCGATGTGTAAACAAAAAAGCCGCGGTCGTCGCCCACCACCGCGGACTTATAGAAATGATGATGAACCTCGCCGTGCGGCACGTCAGCGGTTTCCCAGGGAAGCGAGGGCGGTCCGGGAACGTGCACTTCGCTGGCCCGGTAGAGAAAATTGGGTTTGATGGCGTAGTTCGAAGGATCGAAGAGCCCCACGCCGTCGGCGATAATCGTGTAGCCGTAATAATCAGGAGCAAGCGACTCGGTGGTCGCGCTCCACACGCCCGCATCGTCCTTTTGCATGGGGAACGGTTTCGCGGCGCCTTCGAGGGAAACGGCAACTTCCTTGACGTTAGGCCCGCGGAAACGGAACGTAACGCGATGGTCGGAGTGCACCTCGGGAGAAACCAGCGGCGGCGGTGGCGTTTGCGCCGCCGCGGTCGCAGCCAAAAGCAGAATCGTGATCAAACTGAACTTTTGCCTCATGATTCCCCTCATGCCCCCGTTTCTTGTAGGGGCACGATACATCGTGCCCTTCGTGCCCGCCGCGCGCTCATCGATGTCTCGATTTCCGAGCGCCTGCGCCGAGGGATGATACAACAAGCCGCCCCGGTCGCGCGGTAGTGACTCGTGACTAATGGAGGAGAGAGCCCTAGCAACGGGAAAGTGGCTGCCACAGAGAGATAGAGCGCACTTTCGAAGGGATTCTCCGTCGGCGGGTGGGCCAGACTCCGTATAGCCAAAGGCATTCCCGGAAGACTTGCTCTACGCCACCCGCCATGCGTTCAACCTCTACCACGGAGCGGCGAGAAGGAGTGTAACATCACGTAGTTAGTGGACGCCCTTCGGCGAGCTCAGTGTGAATAAAGGGATTGGCGCAAGGCGGAGACGGCCTGGTATAGGTCCACGCGGCCATTGCCGACATCGGCGGAGATGGATTTCCAGACTGACGCTGGGCTCGAACTCGAAGTTAAAGTGAAATTCGCCGAACTTGTTGGCCGTTGCCAGGGCGATGGCGCCCTTGCTCCCGCGGAGCTCAACTGGAATCGTATCGAACTGACAATCGAATCGGGCGGGGTCCACAATCTGGCCAACCAGCGCGATGTGCTGCGAATCGCTCTGCGGCTCAAGCCAGAGATCCGCCATGAGACTTCGGATTGATAGACCAACCGCCGATCGGGGAGCCGTGTGCCCCGGACGCCGGCGGGTATGGGCTGCAGAAAACTGTCGAAAACGAGCTGGGCAGCATCTACGACGCGGCGAAGGATTTTATTGGGGTGCAACAAAGATTCCAAGCTGCCCCAAAGTTCTTGCAAGAGGCGGTCGCGGGATACGCGGCGAAGCGAGTATCGCCGGAGCAAGTCTTCGATTTCCGGTTCGCTCTCGTTACCGCTGAGGACCACTACGCGGTCGCGCAAACTCGGATGAAGTTTGTCAAATTCTGAGACGATCGAAGCGGCCGAAAAGCCGGAGCTTCGCGGGTCCACAATGGCCGCATCGGGGTTTTCCTGCTCCAAAAACGGCAATCGGCTGCTGCACCGTCGACGCGACGACGCACTGACACCCCATGCTCCCCAGCAACACGCGCATGGTGTCGCGCGCAGAGGATTCCTCGCAGAGGATCAATACCTTACGCAACTGCCGCCCGATTTCCATCGACACCTACTGGGGCTCAGAGGCTTCCACTCGAGGATTTATGATCGACGGTCGCCGACAGGATATGGCGTTGGGTGCAGCACGCAATAGAGGAAAGACTGCATTCTGGCAGGGAAAAGACCTTAGGAACAACCGGATCTCGGTGCAGCACGCCGCGGTTGGGGGATATTTGGCGGGCGGTCCATACGCCGGTGGCGTTTACCCCGGCCGGGTCGGGCCGTGTGGGGTCTTTCGCTTTTCTTTCTGAGGCCCCTGGCGTCGCATGCTTGGAACCTGCCACAGATAACCAGAGACAAACCCGTCCTATGCGAGCCTCAGGCGGGTTGCTGGTAGAGGCCGATCACGTTTCCTCCCGGCCGGTACCGGGGATCTTGCGTTGCAGCGAATCAAAGTAGCACTGCATTTTCTCTCGCACCTGTTCTTCACTCAGGCCTAGATCGTAAGCGGGAGAAACGACCGGCATGGCTTCGTCAATCTTGACCAGTACAAAGGACCTAATCTTAATCCGGCCCTCGTCGAGGTTTCGCTCCGCGCGATAGAAATCCAGGATTCGTTCGAACAGGGCTCCCTCCGTAAGCACCGAGGCCACTCCCTTGAAGCGGTAGCCCTTGCGCACCATCGGATCGACCACATTGATCTCCGTCGACGGATTACGCCTTAGATTTGCGACCGTCGCGGGGGAGCGGATATCCGCAAAGACGATGTGATCGTCGTCCCATACCGCTGTCGTTCCCTTGGGCGACAAGTTGGGAGTTCCGTCCGGACATACCGTCGCGACGAAGCCGAGCCGCTGCTCGCTGACGACGCGCTTCATGTCTTCGGTCAAGATTCCCACTGCAACCTCGAAGAGAAACGATTAGCGTCAGGCGGGTTGCTGGTAGAGGCCGATCACGTTTCCTCCCGGATCGCGGAATCTCGCCGTGATCTCGGGCGCGTCCGCGCCAATCGGCTGCACGATCTCGCCCCCATGGGCTACCACCGCGTCAAGGGTCGCCTCCACGCTGTCCACCATGATGTAAAAGAGGAGCCCGGGCTTTGCCGAGGGCGGGCGCCCCAGCACCCACGTGCCGCTCACTTCCCCCACCGAGTCGTCAAACGCCGTGCTGCCATCGCCACGCTTGCGGTTCTGCCAGCCGAAAACCTTCTTGTAGAAGTCGGCCGACCGCGCAATGTCCGTCGCCGGCATCTCGATGTAACAGATCTTTCCATTCGCAAACGTGGGAGCCATCACCATTCGTCTCCGCGCGCCGTTATTCTAGCAGCCCGCAAACGGAACATGCGATAAGCACGGTCATCCTGATGGAGCATCGCGAGTCGGAGGATCCTCTTTTCTCCGTGCCCTCTGTGCTCTCCCAATCTCTGTGACCTCTGTGTTAATTCCGAGCTTTTGACCGGCGTGTGGAAACGCTCTCTTCCCTAGTTTTCTAGTCTAAAATTTCTAGTTTCTAGTTTCTAGTTTCTAGTTTCTAGTTTCTAGTTTCTAGTTTCTAGTTTCTAGTTTCTAGTTTCTAGTTTCTAGTTTCTAGTTTCTAGTTTCTA
>WNFB01002684.1_pt1 | contig 15522 bp, 9 predicted proteins | sample 5400501 | NCBI WGS metagenome assembly WNFB01 (sample SAMN13153341, study PRJNA577476) | soil metagenome | isolation source: 200 cm saprolite under Douglas fir tree site 2 hole 1 | place: USA:California | collected 2015-04-18
TTTGCGGATTGAAGCGCTTCGGCAATTCGACATATTCCGCTTCGGTGATGCCTCCCGGCTTTGGAGTCATGATGGGCCACGAGGCTTCGACGCTGGCGAGTGAGTACGGTCCCCAATGAATAAACATGCCGAACTTCGCATTTCGATACCAGGCGGTGCGCTCGTCAGAAAAGATTGATGCGAACGCGGTCGGCATGAGCAGCGGCAGTGAGCCCGCTAAGGCTGCGATTTTGATGAAGTCTCGCCTGCTGCTCTGGAAAATGGCTTGGTTCGGTTTGCAGTTGTCAGAATTGGGCACTGTTCTCCTCTGGGACCGTCGCATTTGTAGTTTTCGAGCTGACGGCATGGTGCGGAAGATATTTCTTCAGATAGTCCAACTTCAAGCGCTTAAACGTCGATTGACCACACAAAAACGCAGCTATAGTATCACTCCTCGCTCATCTGAGCACTCATTTGTAGTTACGCGTCAATTCACGACCTATTTTCGTTCACACCTTTAATATGTACTCGCATTTCAAACAATTTGATCGAGGGAAAATTCCATGGCGGGCAATCTCGAAGGGAAGGTAGTGATCGTCACCGGCGGCGGGGATGGCATCGGGCGCGAGTGCGCCCTGGCATACGCGCGGGACAACGCAACAGTTGCAATCCTCGACAAAGATCTTACGAGTGCACAGCGGACGGCGGCTGAGCTGAGTTCGCCGGGCCTGGCTTTGCAATTGGATGTCTCCGACGGCGCCGCGGTCAAATCGGCCATCGCGGCCGTGTTGAAAGAGTTCTCCCGAATTGATGCTGTGCACAACAATGCCGGTATTGCCACTCCGTCGAAACCGCTCCACGAAACCACTGAAGAAGAGTGGGACAACCTGCAGCGTAACAACGTGAAGTCGGTCTATTGGACCACGCGTTACGCTTTTGAAGCTCTCCGCGCCAGCAAAGGAACGATTCTTAACACGGCCAGCATGGTCGGATTGATCGGGCAACAGGACCACGCCGCCTATGTCGCAACAAAGGGCGCGATGATTTCGCTTACCAAGGCGATGGCGGCGGACTATGCGCGGCATTCCATTCGCGTGAATGCGATCTGTCCTGCAGGGGTGTGGACGCCGATGCTCGAGCAATGGTGCGGGGAACAAAAAGATCCGGATAGCATTCGTAAGTATCTTGACGACATTCACCTGCTGGGATACTGCCCTCGCGGCGATGTGATCGCCGACGCCGCCGCATTTCTCTTATCCGATAAGGCACGCTTCATTACCGGCTGCATTCTTCCCGTGAGCGGCGGAGCCGAACTGGGATATCGCCGATAGCAAGGCGTGTACTTCAAGCACCTCGTTGCGCCATGGCCAGAACTCCCAGCGCAGTCAGGATAGTCAGCATGCCGAAGGCGAGAAAGCGTTTGGTCACAGCCGAAACGCCGTTCCACTCACCAGTCGCTATCCCGGCGGCGTTGCTCGTCACAATGATCATGCCCATGAGCAAAGGCCAGCCGATCACGACTCCCAGTTGACCCATCCAGGTTATACCGATTGCGTAGAGTGATTGGCCTCCGAACCAGAACAGGCCCATGAGGACACCGCAAACCCAGCCGGTGCCGGCACCATCTCCCGTGAACCTTCCCAGCGTTCCGTTCTTGCGCAGAAGATAGCCGCAATAAACCAGGTTCGAGATGAATCCGCCGGAGACAGCTAGTGCGGTCACAACACCCGTGCTCCATAGCTGGCTGGCGCCAAGAGCGCGTGCGCGATCCAAGGCATCTCCGCCGAATGCGTAAGAAAAATTCAGCGCCGACGAAAACAGCCCCGACAGGCAACAGACCATGAACCCAGCAAAGAATGATCGGTGAGGCGCAGATTCGCCGCGGTTTCGGGCGGCGTCTCTCAGCATTCCAGCGCGCGCACAGAGAGCGATTCCCGCCAGCATAATCACAGTTCCAACCAGGTAGGTGCGGCCTTGAGGTGTGTGCAACTGTTGAGGGCTGAGAATGAGTAACGGAATCAGCGACCCCAAAGACGCGCTCAGTCCCAGGATGATCGCCATTCCAAGTCCGATCCCGAGAAGATTCATTCCTAAACCGGCCAGCGCGGACCCAATTCCCCAGCACAGTCCAAAACCCGCGATGCGAACGAGCACAGGCATTGGAGTGAGTGAATACACTTCAACCAAGTGTGGGACGGTCGCAGTCGTAAGCATCCAAGGCAGGACGACCATTCCCGTCAGACTGTAAATCAGCCATATATTCTCGTAATTCCAGCGCCGAGCATATTTCATCGGCACGGCGAAAAGGCCTTGCAGCACGCCCGCAAATACAACTGCAGCCAGTCCTATCCAGATAGCGAATGACATAGCGCCTCAAGGGTTTGGGCTTGAGAAAAGGCTCTACGGCGCCCAGACTTCCAATGCCGCATGGAGAAACAAATCCGTAACATGAATCAAGGTCTCCTCAGCGAGGTGAGGGTTGCCCTGTTGCAGCACGTCGATGATGAGCCTATGCAGTCGAAGTTGCCTTTCCCAGGGGCCGACGTCCAGCTCTTTCACCAGGGCCTTCATAAGCGTAAACGCATAAAGCGGCACCAGGAGGCGCCGTCCGTACTCCCGCAGGACGGCGTTCCGCGGCTTCTCCAGCATGAGCATGTGAAACCGCTGTACACTCTCGATAACCTGGCGCAGATCACCGGTTCCGACAGAACGGTGAATTTCATTGAAGGCGGCTTCCAGGTCGTCCACGGGGAGCTTGTCTTCAGTGATCAACCGTGCCGCCAGTCCTTCCAGCACGCCTCGCACCTGATAAATGTGAATGATGTCAGCTCTCTCGAGTTTCAGCACGCGCGCGCTGCGGCCGTGTCCTTTGGTCACGAAGCCCTGTGTCGCAAGAATGTTCAGCGCCTCGCGGACGGAGATCTGAGCGACTCCGTATTCGCGAGCCCATTTGCCTTCAACGATTTTTTCTCCGGGAGAAATTCTTGCAGCGAGAATCTCCTCCCGGAGGCGCTGGGCAACGCTCTCTTTGAGCAGGCCGCGTGCCGCGACCGCATTCTGCTCTGCGTGCATAAGTCTCGTACTGTACCACGCAAATGCAAACGCGGACTCCGTGCGTAGTCGGCAGTTGGGGCAACGAGGTCACTGCAGCTCATGCCGAAATCCCGGGTGCCTTGACTTGCCGGAGTAGAATCCCTTTTCGTGCAATTCGGATTACACAAATCACAATGCACCTGAGAGGCGATGATCATGAACCGAGGAACATCGAGACGGGATTATTTGAAGATGATGGCGGCAACCGCAGCACTGGCGACGGGAGCGCCTCTTGGTTTCGCGCAGGAGGATGCGGCAAAGAAATCCGCGCAACAGTCGGGACCTCCTCCGGGGCATGAGCGTCGAATTCAATGGTGGCAGGAAGCAAAGTTCGGAATGTTCATCCACTGGGGACTCTATAGCGTGATTGGCCGTCATGAATGGGCGATGGAAGTGGAAGGCGTACCCATCCCGCAATACGAAATTCTCGCAAAGCACTTCAATCCCAAGCCGAACGCTGCCCGCGACTGGGCGAGGTTGGCCAAGCAGGCGGGACAGAAGTACATGGTGATGACGACGAAGCATCATGAAGGCTTCTGTAATTTCGACACCAAGCTCACCGACTACTGTGCGCCAAAGCAAGCGGCGCGACGCGATCTGGTGCGCGAATTCGTCGACGCCGTGCGGGCAGAAGGATTGCGCGTCGGCTTCTACTACTCGCTGATGGACTGGCATCATCCGGATGGAGCACGGTGCGCCACCGATGAAGCGGCGCGGCAGCGCTTTGTCGCTTACACGCATGGGCTGATTCGTGAACTCCTGACCAACTACGGGAAGATCGACATTCTCTGGTACGACGTAGATTGGCCGTTGACGCCCGCGCAGTGGGAGTCGCAAAAAATGAACGACATGGTGTTCCAGCTTCAGCCGGAAATCATTGTGAACAACCGCAACGGATTGCCGGGAGATTTTTCGACTCCCGAGCAAGAGATCCACGCGGCTGATAAGGGGCGTGCATGGGAAACCTGCATGACCCTCAATGACAGTTGGGGATACCACAAAGCCGACGATAACTGGAAAACACCGAAGACCATCGTCAACAATCTGATCACCTGCGCTCGCGGCGACGGTAACTACCTGTTGAATATCGGTCCCAAGCCGGACGGTTCGATACCGCAAGAGTCGATAGAAATTCTGCAGGCTGTGGGGAAGTGGACTTCAAAAAACGGCGCTGCGATCTATGGGACCGAGCGCAACGATTTCGAGTGGCACGTGTATGCCAACTTCACCCGGCGTGGAAATACGGCGTATGCACACGTCACCAACTGGCCCGGGGACACGCCCGCCGAGCAATGGCTTACGTTCTATCAGCCGCCTTCGGTGATCTCATTTGGTGGCTGGAGGACGAAGGTGAAGTCCGTACGGCTTCTGGTCGGCGACAAACCGCTGACGTTCTCACAGGACGATTTGTCATTGAGGATCACCGGCCTTCCGGCGACTGCGCCCGGCGAGCCCGCCACAGTGATTGCGATCGAGTGTGACGGTGAGCCGGCACTGAGCCACGAGTACGTGAGAAAAAATCGGCGACGCTTCACAGTCGGGGTCAGTTAGATAGAACCCTGGGTGCGCTGCGGGTCACAAATCGTTGGTAGCTAGCGAGAGGGTTCTTTCACCTGGAGTATCTGATCGGCGGAAACTGATTCCAGACGTTGCACAATTCCGCTCGGCCAGGTGATCTCGATCAGTCGAATCTTCTTCGAAGATCCCAGCCCGAAATGCACGCGCTTGTCGCTGGCGGAGATGTAGCTTCCCGCGGTAGTGACAAAACGAGTCTGCTGTTGACCACTGTCAGTCACCAACCGAATCTTCGAACCGATTGCATCGCGGTTGCTGGATGTGCCACTCAGATTCAGCATGAGCCAGTGATTTCCGTTGCCGCCTCGATTATGCAAGATGATTGCGGGTCCGTCATTGCAGTTGATCGCAACGTCGACCAGTCCGTCATTGTCGAGATCCCCGAAGGCAGCGCCCCGTGCCGCTATCGGCGTCGTGAAAATGGAACCGCTCTTCGACGACACATTCGAGAAGCGGCGGCCCTGATCGTTTCTTAGGAGCAGCGGAGGTTCCAAATAGCGAAGGTTGGGCTCAGTGAGTTGGATGTTATCCATCACGTGGCCCTCCGCGACGAAAAGGTCGAGCCAGCCATCGTTGTCATAGTCAATCCATTTCGCTCCCCAACCGGAATGCGACATAGTCGAAGCACCGAGGCCGATCGAATCTGTCACATCATCGAAGTTTCCCTTGTCATTGCGGAAAAGTTTGTATTTCTGATTGGCGAGAGCATTCACGAACACCGAAGGCCAGCCGGTGTTCTTGTAGTCGCCGAAATCAGCACCCATGCCCGCAAACGTGTGGCCGTTCTGGTCGTAACCCAGCCCTGAGATCAGCGCCACTTCCGTGAATGTCCCATCGTGATTATTGCGGAAGAGTTGTTCCGCGGCCGAGTCGTTGGCGACGAAAATATCGGACCAGCCATCACTATCGAAATCGTCGATCGCGATCCCCAGCCCTTTCCCCGGGGAACTCGCGATGCCACACTTCTTTGAAACGTCCGTGAACGTCCCGTCGCCGTTGTTGTGAAACATGAGGTGCGTGATCGGTTCGAATTGGTCGGGGTGGCAATAGGCGCGATAGCCGGGACGGTGTTCGCCACAGTAAACGTCCGAGAAGTCCCACTGCACGTAGCGACTGACGATCAGATCCAGCCGACCATCGCGGTCGTAGTCAACGAAGCACGCGCCCGAGCACCATCCGCTGCCGCCCACGCCTGCCTTGGCCGTAACGTTGGTGAACGTGCCGTCGCCGTCGTTGTGATAAAGAATATTTCCACCGAGGTTCGTCACCAGGAGGTCGACATTGCCGTCGTTGTCGTAGTCTCCAGTCGCGACCCCCATGCCGTAAAGCCGCCCTTGCACGCCGGCCTTCTCAGTAACATCCGTGAAGGTGCCATCGCGATTGTTGTGATATAAGCGGTTCCAGTAACGCGGATCGGATTTATCCGGCGAGCTGCCGCGGGGCATCGGATTCAAGATCTTCGCTCCATTCACGAAGAATAGATCCAGCCATCCGTCATTGTCGTAGTCGAACATCGCGACTCCGGCACCCATGGACTCTGGGAGATACTTCTGGCTGGTGCGACTGGCCTGGTGCTGGAAGCGAATGCTGGATTGTGCGGTCACATCTTCAAACTCAATGACCGGCGGACTCGCAGGTGCTGGCGTTGCACCCAGCAATCTAGCGGCGGGAGCGGCAGCGAGAGCAGTCAGCAGAAACGACCGGCGATTGACCTTCGAGATCAAGCTATCGCTGTTCTCCGCGAACCGGAGGAGGCGTTTCGCGAGTTAGGTCGGTATATTTCTTGGCAAGAGCAGTATCGCCCAACCGCGCGTACACCTGGCTTAGCAGGCTGTAAATTTGCAGATCGATGACGCCTCCCTGTTGCTTGCACGCAGCAGCTTTTTCTGCGTCCGCGCGTGCCTGCTGATAGTTCTGCATTCGCATGTCAAGCTTTGCGCGCTCGTACCACACTGCGCGGATTTGAGGCGCCGATTCGACAGCGCGATCGAGGTGGCGTTTGCTGCCTGTCAGGTCGTTACGCTTGGCCAGAAATCGGCCGTAGTTGTAATCGAGAAAAGCATCGTGATATCGCCCGGCCTGATTCACCTGCAACCCTTTTTGGTAGGCCTGCTCGGTACCATCCAAGTCTCCTACCAGTTCAAGGTTCAGGCCTAGGTAGTCCCATGCCCGCGCGTCGTGCGGATTCAGCGCTGCGGCTTTGCGGAAATGTTCCACAGCTTGCGCAGCAGCCTTTGTCTTGTCGTAAATCGTGCCCAATTGGAATTGGGCCTCGGGATCATTTGGTTCAAGCTTTATAGCTTTTTCCAGCAGATTCTGCCCTTCGGAAGATTGCCCTTTCATCAGAAGTATCTGTCCGCGCAATGCCAGGGCAGCCGGATCGTTAGGATTTTTCTCCACCGCTGCTCCTGACAAGGCATCGGCTCGCATGTAATCGCGTTGCTCAAGGAAGAAGCGGCCGAAGTAGGCCAGTCCGCGCGAGTCACTTGGATCCGTATCCGTGTACCGATAGTAAAGCTCAGCAGCCCCACTAATGTTTCCCTTAGCTTGCGCGAGTCGAGCCTGGTGCAGCACGACTTCCGAACAATCAGGGTAGGAAGCGATGAGCGTGCGCAGCGAATTCTCGGCGACATCGAGAGCATTGACGGTCAAAGCCTTCGAAACCTGTGCTAGTTGCGCCTCCGCACCAGTGCAAGGCCCGGCGAAAGCAGGCCATGTGGCGCACACAGCAAACAGCAGCGATCTAACCGCAATCCTCACGCCTTCATTCCTCGGTCACGGGCAGGACCTGGTCTGCTTTTACGTTGCGCAGCACCTGCACCGTTCCACTCGGCCACTTCAATTCGATTTCTTTGATAACCGTATCGGAGCCCAGTCCAAAGTGGACGCGCGGATCGTTCGAACTCGCGTAGCTTCCAGCCGTCGTGACGTGGTTGTACTGCACAAGGCCGGATGATGTTGTCACTTTGATTCGTGTTCCAATGCCGTCACGGTTGCTTTTCACTCCCACTGTTTTAATCAGAATCCATTGATTGCCGCCGGTTGAGGTGTTGTAAAGCAGTTCTGCCGGACTGCCAATGGCCGAAACCACAACGTCAATCTTTCCGTCGTTGTTGAGATCGCCGAACGCGCACCCGCGGTGGGCAGCACGAATCTGCATGCCAGGACCAGCATCACCGCTCACGTCTTGAAAAGTTCCGTCGTGCATGTTGCGGAACACGGCATTGGCCTGCCGGTAGTGCTGCTGACCATCTAAATCAGCATTCTCACTCACGTGCGAGTTCGCCGTGAACAAGTCCTTGTAACCATCGTTGTCAAAATCCTGAATTCCCGCGCCCCAGCCGCTCATTTTGACGCTGCGAAATCCGATACCTGCCTTGTAACTTTCGTAGCTGAAAAAGCCGTTGCCTTCGTTGCGGAACAGCGGATAGGTTTCGCCGCCAAGTGCGGTGACAATCAGGCTGGGTTTGCCATCATTGTTCCAATCACGAAAATCCACGCCCATGCTGGAGACGGGCAGTCCGCTGTCGGTGTATGCGACGAACGACTCGACCCCCACTTCATCGAATGTTTTTCCGCCGCGGTTTTTGAAGAGAAAATTTCTGTCGTTGTCGTTGGCGACGAAGATGTCCATCCAGCCGTCATCGTTGTAGTCGGCTATCGCTACGCCCATGCCTTTGCCAATATTCCGGGAGATGCCCATGACTTCTGAAACATCCGTAAATGTGCCATTGCCATTGTTGTGGTAGAGGATGTTTGGCTCGCCTTTGTAGAGAGTGGGTGAGCAGGACAGGCGCTTGCCGGGTGAACCACACACGCGGGAAGTTGCAAACGACCAATCCAGATAGTTGGCCACAAAGAGGTCGAGTCTGCCGTCGTTGTCATAATCCAGCCACGCTGCCGAAATGCCCCAGAGCTTTTTCCCCCTGGAGGAAACCCCAGTGACACCTGCTTTGGCGGTTACATCGGTGAATGTGCCATCCCCATTGTTGTGGTAGAGGAAGTTACGATCAAAACCGGTGACGTAGAGATCTGTACGTCCGTCATTGTCATAATCAGCGGCGGCAGCTCCAACGCTGTAGCCTTCGCCGCGCAACCCGGCGCGGTCCGTCACGTCCGTGAAGGTGCCGTCGTGATTGTTGTGGTATAGGCGGTTCGAAAATTTGTCGCTTTCCTTCCCAAGTCCTGGCAGAGTGGCGCCATTGGTGAAGAAGATGTCCAGATAGCCGTCATTGTCGTAATCGAGAAGCGCAACTCCACCCGGTATGCCGTCGATCATTGGCTTGTCAGGAAGCGTACCGTTGTCGAGGACAAAATTAACTCCCGAATTCTTTTGCCGATTTTCGAATTGAATGCGCCCCGCATCAGCACCCCACAAAATCTTAGGAGGGACGGCCAGTGCCACGACCAACGCAACCGTGAAGAGCTTTCGTGGCGTCATTTCGCTTGCCCCATCGATTGCACTCTGGCAAGGAGTTGACGCATGAATGAGTCAGCGGGAAAGCGCTGGACGTAATCTTCCATTCGCGCCCGGGCGTTAGCGTAGTCCTTTACTTGAATGAGTTGAACGATCAGCCGTTTTCGCAGCTCTGCATTGAATGGGTCGCGATCCGCCGCTTGTTTCAGAACCTGAACTGCGTCGCTCGCACGATCCAGTTTCACCAGAGCGTCAGCGAGATCAGTGTACAAGACGGTTTTCGCATGCCCTTCCTTGATGGCGCGCTGCAAGTATTCGACCGCTTCTTGATATTTGCCGGCATGCAGGTCTCGATTGCCGAGTGCGCCCTGCACGAGCGGATCATCGGGATCAGTGCGTTGGAGTTGATCAAGAACGGCGTAGTAGCGGGTCAGATATTCCGGATCTTTCTCCACCAGTTCGCCGTAAGCTTGCAACAGCACCAGCGCCGATGGCGGGGTGCCTTTTGTGCCGGGCGCCGGATTCAGATGAATTAAATCGGGCAGCGCCGGGGTCGTCTGCTGAAACGCAATGTCAGGAAACGGCTCATCCGGGCGCGTCAGAATCCTGTGGTTGGTGATGCTGGAATGCGAAATTTCCCGCACATCGCGCTTTTGCATGTGACAGCCCGAGCAATCATCAGCCGGTTGCCTCCGTTCGCGGACCTGAAGCGGCACTGTGCAGCTCTTTTCGTCGTGACATGTCAGACACTTTTTCTTGAAGTATGCGGGCGCTTCTTCGCGAGTCGGCTCCACGTGAGGATCATGACAACCGATGCAACTCAGCTTCTCGCCGCTCGCGCGATAACACTTGCTCAGGGTCATCGAGTAGTAGTGTTGCAGCAGGTCCTGCTGCGGCGGGGACTCCCGCTTCGGCGGGACCATGAGAATCGTGAGTGTGTCGTCGAGTGGTGTTCCCGGACGAAAATCCTTGTAGTCTTTTCCTGGCTTGAGCACTCGCACATCTCCGGTCTGGTGACACGACACGCAGATATTGTCTGCCAGTACGGGGGTGAGCGATGCGGGATTCACGATTGAAGAGTCATGCCCCTCATCGTTTTCGAATCCCACCTGATGCGCCAGCACGTGCGTGAGGCCGGGACCGTGGCAGTTCTCGCAGCCGATCGCCAGTTCGAAAAATGGCGGATTGGCAAAATGACCGTTGCCCTCAGGGAGGGCATTGGGCCGCCCGCTGTGGCAAGAGATGCAGCCGGGCAAAATCGGCCGATTGAACCCGGAGTTGCCGAGTTCGTATCCCGGCGACAGATCCCAGCGCTGTGCCTTGGAGTAAAAAGACAGCGGCGCTTGAAATGCATAGTCGCCCTGCCGCACGAGACCGCCGAGTCCGTTCTCTCCGGCTCCGATGATCCACTCCACGGCGCGAGTGTCGCGGAAGATTTCGTTTCCCTTGGAATCGAGCTCGTACTCCGACTGAAAGAGCTGCCCGTCGTGTGCATATACATCGAAATGCAAACCAGTGTTCTTGTCTTCGATCGAATCCGAACTCGGCTGCGCTTTCAAAATCTCAGGCGTAACCAGTGACATAGAGCGTCCCATGCCGGTCTGCGAATATTTGTTGTAGATCTGTTTGTGACATGCAGCGCAAGCGATGGAACCAACGTACTCGGAGACCATTGCTTTGGGCTGCGCTGTCGGTTTTATGTTGGAAGGAGATTGTCCGCAGGCGCACATCCCTCTGAGAAAAACAGCGACGAAAATCGGGAGCCACGCTACTAGCCTGACTTTTCTCGGCAGTTCTCGGCGTTGAGATGCATGAAGGTTCCCCACTTCGGATTGCTGACCGACCTCTCCCGCGTCGTTTTGGGTGAGCCTTGCAGATCGACTGTGGAACATCGGTTTGCAACTTTGAAATATCACATCTTCGGTCATCGACGCTAATTCTACGCGGTGGTCGAGGAGCGCAAGCCGAGATCAGGTTAGTGGTCATCCTCCTCGACTCAAACTGCATGATGAACGTTCTCCGCCGATCGCAGTGTCCGATTCGAGGCCCGAGCCTGAACTGCTTTAGGATGTTTCCGGGCAAGAGCCTATGTCTTTGAATACAAAGTGCTTTGATCGCCGCAACGATTCTGCCGGTAGTCGAAAAAGGTCGACGCCGGGCTGATTTTCTAATAATAAGCGCTCAAATCAAGAGGCATGCCTGCTTTCCCGCTCGGATTATCGCTATTATCCTTCCGCGAGCGCTCAAATAGTTCTTGACAACTTCTAGTACTTTGACCCTAGAATGGCGCCTTCTTTCAAAAACGTGGAGTTGCGCATTGGTTGATCGGGATAGTGTTTACGAACAGGCTGGAGGAATCCATGACCGATTCACTCGGGCGGATCTATCGCTTTCGCACTCTGGTGTGCCTAATCAGCGTTCTAGTTTTCTCAACCGTGGCTGCCCTCGCTCAGCTTTCCACAGCGTCGCTTAACGGGGTTGTTCGCGACGCCACGGGTGCGGTCGTGCCAAGAGCGTCGGTTACTCTGCACAATTCGGACACCGGCGTCGAGCGCAACACCTTCACCAACGACACTGGCACGTACGTCTTCTCGGATATTAACCCGGGGCGCTATACGCTCAGGGTCACCGCTCCGAGCTTCAGCACCAAACAGGTTTCCGACTTCGTTCTTGCCGTGAATCAGACGGCGACCATCGACATCGCACTCGACCCCGGCGCTCAGACCGTGGTTGTGAGCGTGGAAGCAACGTCGGAACAACTGCAGGTTTCCACCGCCGAGTTGGGCACGGTCATCGCGGGCAATCAGGTACACGACCTTCCCCTGAATGGCCGGAATTTTACTCAGTTGCTATCGCTGACTCCCGGTGTCGCTCCGATCAGCGTCGGCCAGAACAGCATGGGTGGCCGCTCGGGTGGGTTCGCGGCGCCCATCGCGGAGGGTGCCGCTTTTACATTCCCGTCAATCAACGGCGCAACCAACCGGAGCAATTACTTCCTGACCGACGGCATGAATAACTTTGCGGCGTTTCTCAGCACTTATGCCGTTCCTCCGATCGTGGACGCGATCCAGGAATTTAAAGTGGTTTCCCACACCGACTCCTCGGAATTCGGTTCTGTTCTTGGCGGCGTGGTAAACGTGGTAACTAAGTCCGGCACCAACCGGTTCCGCGGTTCAGCTTGGGAGTACTTGCGCAACGACGCGTTCGATTCACAAGATCAGTTTGCCCCAGTTGTTCACTACCACCAGCATCAGTTCGGCGGAGCTGTCGGTGGTCCAGTTGCCCTCCCCAGGTTGAAACAAAACACGTTCTTCTACTTTGCGTACCAGGGGTTCCGGTACTCCAAGCCCATCAAGACCCGAATCCTGGTTCCCACCGTGGCCATGTATGGCGGTGATTTCAGTTCCATCTGCCTAAACGGCTTTACGGCTGGGATTTGCAATGACCGGACACCTATTACCAACTTAGTAGACCACCAGCTGTACAATCCGTATACAACCGTTGCCGCGGGTTCGGGATTTTCTCGAACACCGTACTTGAACAACCAGATTCCTGTAGGAGCGAATCCCGGCGACATTCAGCCGCAAGTCGTTACTTTCCTTCAGACCGTGCTGCCAGCCGCTGGTGCTTTCGATCCTGCTTTCAACAGCAATGCGTTCGATACCGATCCCAATACCCAGCACCAGAATGAGTACAACATCAGGCTCGACCACACCTTTGGACAGACGGACTCGGTCTGGTTCCGCTACAGCCGAATCAACAGCGATGTTCTTAAGCCCACCAACTTGCCGAGCCTGACGACCAACCAAGCCATTCCAGGTCGTAACTGGGGAGGCAACTGGGTCCACACCTTCAGTCCGAGCTTGCAATTGCAGGCGCTATTCTCTCGCACTACGGTGTCAGACAATGCCTACACCAAGTTCAAGACAGACCTGACCAATGTCATTCAGGCAGCTGGTTTTGCACCTGGGTTTTCCAGCAATTTCTCGGGGGCGAAGGGTTGGCTCCTTCCCAGCTATGATCTTCGAAACGGATACGTGAGCGGAGGCGAGAGCGTCGTGCTCACGCCGCAAGCCACGGACAACAATCAGGTGTCTGTAACATTGAACAAGCTGAAAGGCACCCATACATTCACGTTTGGTGCGAACTATATCAGCAGCGTGTTCTCCAGCCCACTCTCGTTCGACAGCGTTAGTTTTGCCAACGGTCAAACGGGAGACGGAAACGGCAATGGTTTTAGCGTAGCCTCGGCGCTCATCGGAGTTCCCGATAGTGCGAACCGGCGGGACGTGGACGAAAGGACCCGTCCTGGCGGGCTGTTCAGTGCCTTCTTTCAAGACTCCTGGAAGGCGAGCCCGAAATTAACCCTGAACTATGGCGTTCGTTATGACCTTACCTTGATCCCGCCCTACGGGACCAAAAAAACTATCGATAAGTCAGGTGGAATAGAAACCGGAGACTTCGATTTCTCAAACGGCACATATGTGCTGCAGTACCCCCCACCCCCCTGCACGGTGCGCGGACACGCTCCATGCATTCCCAGCATCATGCTGGACGCCAGCGGCAATGCCGTAGCCTGCGATCCGGCTACTCAACAATGCTTGCCTCCGGGAACCTTGCCGCCTCACGTCGTAATTGATCCGCGTGGCCGCATTTCCCACAACACCTACACCAACGTCGGGCCTCACGTCGGATTTGCCTATCGTGCGACCGAGAAAACGGTAGTGCGCGGTGGTGCTGGGATCGTGTATGACAACTGGGCTGCGGTCAGCCAGATGTCGCAGAACATCGAAGGCGACTGGCCTGGTATTGGCCAGCTGATCGCCAACAACCTCAACGTGCCGGGCGGTCCCACGGCTCCGAGCGGCACCCCGACGGCAACTTACGGCGATCCTTTTTCGGCAGGCGGTGTTAGCGCCGGTCTGCCTGCACCGACACCTTTCTTCTCCGGCGGCGTGAACTGGCACTATGATCCGCATATCAAGAATGCGTACGCGTACCAGTTCAACTTTGGCCTTCAGCGCCAGATCAACTCGACCACTACAGTTACCGGAAGCTACGTAAGCGCGTTAACCCATCGGGCGAACATCGGGGGCATGTACAACACGGCTTTGAAGCCAAGCACATTGTCCAACCCGCAATCGCGCTCGCTGTTCCCTTACATGATCTCCACCTTCTATGACCGCAGCGTTGGGTTTGCCGACTATCATGCCTTCCAGCTGTCGGTGGATAAGCGCTTTTCCAGCGGCTTGGCCTACCAGGTCGCCTACACATTCTCCAAAGCCCTGGACGAGAACGATGGATTTTTCGGCGCTGAAGGCAAGAACGTCGCAGATCCTTACAATCCACGAGCCAGTCTGAGCCCAGCAGGGTACGATCTGCCTCATCTGCTTACTGTGAACGCAAACTATGAGCTTCCCCTCGGCCTGGGCAAGCGCTATTCCACCGGAAATCACGCAGTGGATTACATCGTTGGCAACTGGCAGGTAAACGGCATTTTGGCGGTCCGTTCCGGTCAGCGCTATAGCGTTACCTACAGCGATGGTGATCGAGCGAATACGGGGAACGTTGGATGGGGAGGCTATGAGCAGGCCAATCTTGTCGGCGATCCGAATTCGGGCGCATGCCCGAATGCAGATCCCGCCCTTCCGCCAATTCCGGTGCATACCCAGGGTTGCTGGTTCAATACCTCGGCGTTTGGTGCTCCTGAAAAGGGCACGTTCGGCAATCTTCGCCCGAATCCCTTCCAGGCGCAGCGCTACTGGAACGTGGACTTCTCGGTGTTTCGTGGATTCCCAATCTGGGGTGAAGAGCGGAAGCTTGAGTTTCGTGCCGAGGCGTTCAACCTCTTCAACACTGTAATTTTCGGCTCCCCCAATAGCGACATCAGCAATGGAAAGAACTTTGGCAAGGTTACATCGAGAGCGAATGCAAACGCGCCTCGAGTGCTACAGTTCGGGCTGAGGTTCATTTTTTGAAGTGAGAATGAGCCTGTAATTCTGCCCGCCGCCGTTCAGATCAGCGGCGGGCATTTTGTTGCCTACGAGCGACTTTCCGGGGAGTCAGGTGGTACGGACCATCATAGGAAGTCTGGGCACCGCAGCATATCTAAACTCGCCCGCAGCGATGGAGCCTCTAATGAAACGATTTCTCTTTGTTGTCCTACTCGTTTCCCTGTTAACTGCGCCGTCACTAGCACAAACCTATGAACCCACTTGGGATTCCGTCGATAAGCGACCCACGCCAGCTTGGTTCAGTGACGCCAAGTTTGGAATTTTCATTCACTGGGGGACTTATTCGGTTCCGGCCTATGCTCCGGTACTACCTGGCAAACTCGCTTATGCCGAGTGGTACTGGAATGCGCTGACGAATGGCAGGAGCAATCCAAAAGCCGATGAACTCCAGAAGGGGACGTGGGCATTTCATCAGAAAGTGTATGGCGCGGATTTTCCGTATCA
>WNFB01021776.1_pt1 | contig 15519 bp, 16 predicted proteins | sample 5400501 | NCBI WGS metagenome assembly WNFB01 (sample SAMN13153341, study PRJNA577476) | soil metagenome | isolation source: 200 cm saprolite under Douglas fir tree site 2 hole 1 | place: USA:California | collected 2015-04-18
GACGTGATCATCCTGGTTGGTGTCTTCGCCTGGCTCGGCAAACCGATCGACGGGGTGTTCCTGGCCGCGCTGCTCACCGTCATCGGCTACTCGGTCAACGACACCGTGGTGGTCTTCGACCGGGTGCGGGAGATGTGGGCCGCCGCCGCGCGGAAGGTGCCGTTCGCGCAGGTGATCAACCGGGCCGCGCTGCAGACAGTGCCCCGCACCGTGAACACCGGCCTCGGTGCCATGTTCATCCTGGGCGCGCTCGCGATACTAGGCGGCGACTCACTGACCGACTTCGCCGTCGCCCTGCTCATCGGCATCGCCGTGGGCACCTACTCCTCGATGTTCACCGCATCCCCCATCGCCATCGAGCTGCAGGCGCGCAGCAAGACCCCGCCGCCCGGCCCCGCCGGCCGGGGCACGACCAGGGCCACCTCGACCCGGCCTCGCGCCACCCCGGCGAATCCACCCTCGCTGAGGCCCAACATGAGCCAGCCAGCTGGGACGTGGAGGCTTGGTGGCACGGTCTGAGGGCATGCGGAGATCTGGCATCGCCGGTCGACCTGTGCACGGGCCGCGCCTTCAGCCGCACCACGAGCGGCTCACTGCCGTAGCCGGCTCTGGTCACGCCACGAAAGGAGCCAAGGTGCCTTCCCCCCGCATACGCACCACACCGCTGCCGGGTATCGGTGTCCAGCACGACCTCACGACCCTGGAGGGCCAGCATCTGTCGGTGATCGCGCATCGCGACGGCTCTCGCAGCCTCAACGTCTACCGGCGCGACGACCCCGATGCATGTGCGCTGTCCTTGCACCTCACCGCCCAGGAAGCAGCCGTTCTGGCTGATGCCCTCATGCCTGGTCAGCACGATTCGAAGCTGCTGCATGGCACCGACCTCGGCCTGGTCGCAGAACGGATTCCGCTGGCGGCGACCTCGCGCTGGAACGGGCGCCTGCTCGCTGAGACGCAGATGCGGACCCGCACAGGGTCGTCGATCGTCGCCGTTTTGCGCGGCGCCAACGCCATCCCGTTTCCCGGGCCGGGTTTCCGGCTGGCGGGCGGGGACACGCTGATTGTCATTGGCACCCGTGAGGGCGCCGACGCCGCCGCGGCGATCCTTATGCAGGAGTGACCTGGTGCACGCCGCTCTGCTCGCCGAACTCGGCGGCATCATCCTCGCCCTGGGGCTGCTTGGCCGCATGGCCGGCCGCTTCGGCCAGTCCCCGATTCCCCTCTACTTGCTGGCCGGGCTCGCCTTCGGCCACGGGGGGCTGCTGCCACTCAGCGCCAGTGAGGAGTTCGTCGCGACTGGCGCGGAGATCGGCGTCGTTCTGCTGCTGCTCACGCTGGGCCTGGAGTACACCGCCGCCGAGCTGGTTACCAGCTTGAAAGCCCATTACCCGGCCGGCGCCGTGGACTTCGCCCTCAACGCGCTGCCCGGGGCCGCGGCGGCGTTCCTGCTCGGCTGGGGGCCGGTCGCCGCGGTCGCCCTCGCCGGAGTCACCTGGGTCTCTTCCTCCGGCGTCATTGCCAAGATACTGGGGGACCTGGGGCGGATCGGCAACCGCGAGACTCCGGTCATCCTCAGCGTCCTCGTCTTCGAAGACCTGGCGATGGCCGTTTACCTGCCGATTCTTACCGCGCTGCTAGCAGGCGCTGGGCTGGCCACCGGGAGCCTGACCCTCGCCGCCGCCCTCGCCGCCGCCGGAGCCGTGCTGTTCGTCGCCCTCCGATACGGCCGCGTGATTTCCCGCTTCGTCTCCCACGACGACCCAGAAAAACTTCTCCTTGTCGTCCTCGGCCTGACCCTGCTGGTCGCTGGTCTCGCCCAGAAACTGCAGGTATCCGCGGCCGTAGGTGCGTTCCTGGTCGGCATCGCTTTGTCCGGAGAGGTCGCCGAAGGTGCGCAGGTTCTGCTCAGCCCGCTGCGCGACCTGTTCGCCGGGGTCTTCTTCGTCTTCTTCGGCCTGAGCACGGACCCGACCCAGATCCCGCCAGTACTCCTCCCGGCCGTGATCCTGGCTGCGGTCACGGCCGCCACCAAGATCGCCACAGGCTACTGGGCCACCTGGCGGGCCGGGATCGCCGTCCGCGGACGCTGGCGGGCCGGCGGCGCCCTTGTCGCCCGCGGCGAGTTCTCCATCGTCATCGCCGGGCTTGCTGTTGCCGCCCAGATCGAACCTCGCCTCGGCGCGCTGGCCACCGCATACGTCCTGCTGCTGGTGATCATCGGGCCGTTGACCGCCCGTTACACCGAACCCTTCGCTGAGCGCCTGACCCGCCGCCCGGTCCGGCCCGGGCCGCGGCAGGCAGACTCAAGGTCACCGGCCCCGGACGCTGCGCGCACCCGCGAGTGACAAGCTCGCCCGCCGGCGGGACGGTGCTGCCTGAAATGGGGCCACCAATCGAGGACGATCCGGGCAACCCCTGATTGTCCACACCGTCCTGGGTGGCGGGTACCGGTTGCGCCTGACGCTGATAGCAGGTTGCCACTTGGGCTAGCCGCCGGTTTCGCGGAGTGCACGAGCTGGGTGACCAGTGGCAAGCCAAGATCAACACACCCGGGCATGGGCGGCTCAGTGTTTCGGTCTCCACCCCTGGAAGGAGACGAGGGGACCGCAGAGATCCACCCCTGCGGCGATGACCGTTGGTCTCCGCGAGCCTAGCGTTCGGATGGTTGGCGACTTCATCTGGTCGTCACTGTCCATAGGAGATGTGATGCCCTCCCTGGTCGGCCCAGGTCCAGGCCGAAAATCGTGTCGATCGGGGTCAGAGCGGCGCGGAGCCCATGCTTAACTATGACATTCCGCTCGGGATTCCGGTACAGCAGCGACTTCGCGTAGACACCCGGCAGGATGACGGCGTCCGACATGACCTGACGGTCGATCTGGGACCAGATCTGGTTCCGGGCGGCCGTGTCGGTGGTTGCCACCGCCTTCGCGAACAGTTGCGACCGGCGAGATTTCGAGCGGTGCGGTCATCGGTGGCCATCCCTACGTGCCGGCAGTTGCTTCCGTGCTTGTGCTGCCGACGCCGCCTGGCATGCGCTGCCCCGGTTCCGCCGGCCCGCTGACCGCGCCGCCGCACTCAGCTCGAGGAAGGCTCGCCCCCCGCCGTGGACCCCGGTGTGCGGCGGGGGGCGAGCCGGGCGGAGGGCTACCAGTGATGGGCAACGTCGATCACGAGCCGTGACTGGTGGCCCGGCCCGTTCAGGGCAAGGACGCGGAACGGCAGCCTGGCGCGCACGCCGAGGCCGACCGAGGTAACTCCCTCGAACGAGCCGGCGCCGACCACTTGCCTGAATGTCCGGAATCCGTCGACCTTCGCCAGCTCATGGCCGTTGGCGGGAAAACCGCTGCTGGCCGGGGCGAGCACCGTGATGTGCAGTTTCGCGCCGCCGCGCACGCGGATGACCTTTCCTGACGGGTCCTGGATTATCCGCGCGACGTACTCGACCCGGTAACGGGGCTTGGCGCCCCTGCCCAGGTCGATCACCAGCCGGTCGAAGCAGACATGCTGGCCTGCCCGCACCCTCAGCACAGCCGAGCGGACCATCGTTCCCGCGTGCTTGGGCATGCTGCCCCAGTGGGTCGCGCATGATGACGCTCGCGGCGTCGCGCTAGGCGCCGCAGGAGCCGACGCCATAGCCGGTGACGTGAGCCCTCCGAGAATGACGAGCGCCGCGACCGCGGTCCCGGCGAATCCCTCCACGGCATTCCTCCTCCGGACCCGGAGTGATCTGCCCACGTGCGCGGTGCCGTCACGCAGTGGCCGAGATGCCGCGCCTATCGGCGTTCCGCCGCAATAGCAGCCGGGTCCTGCCGCCTATGCCGTTACGGGCGTCGGCCCTGTCATATAACAGGCCAGCGCGCGCGAGTGAAGGAGCGCTGCCGAACCCATGTGGATGGCATGGAGAACTCTCTCCATGCGGTGTTCACGGCGATTTCACAACGCCTGCGCGGCACCACGTTCTGCTTGTCTCGAACATCCGCTGCGACCTCATGGAGGGGCTGCGCTGACCAAGAGTGATCTTGACCCGCCCTAGCCCGGCCGTGCGCCCTGGCACCAGCCAGCACGCCCATGATCGCTGTCACAACTGGACGTATCTCGCCGGCATCGGCAGCAGGCTGCCGTCTTCCTCCCGGCGCCCTTGACGCGCTCATCCCGGTCTTGCCGAGCGGCACCACGGCGGGCCGCCCTCCGCGTGGTCACGGCCGGCCGCGCGGGCCCGCCGATCGCCCTTCTATCGGGCTCGCGGCCACGGGCGGGGGATTGGGCTGATCCGATGAGCGACATCACACTGCTCCAGGAAAAACTCGGAGGTGATGTGAGTGAGCACGATCACGCCGCCCGCGCAGGCCCCCATCCCCACGCCGCAGGGCTACCCCAAGGGCTCGCTGCTCGCTGACTGGCTGTCGTCTACCGACCACAAGGTGATCGGCGGGTTGCTCATTCGCCCGCGGAACGGATCTTTCACGACCGGTGGCAGGCGGTGGCCCGGGCGCTCATGGCGGTCGTCGCTGGCGCGGCCGAGGTCAGCGGGGGCGAGTTCCGGCACTCGATTGAGCGGATGGACCCGGGCCACTATCTGACGTCGGGCTACTACGAGCATTGGCTCACCGCGGCGGCCACCCTGGCTGCCGGGCACGGGCTGGCGACCCGTTCAGAACTTGAAGCACGTGCTGGCGGGCGGTTTCCGCTGAGCGGCCCGGTGCTCGCGCCGCCGGTCGTTGACGCCGGTCCCGACGTCGGTGAGCCGCGCTTCGGGGCCGGGGACCGCGTGCGGGTGCGCAAGCGGCATCCGCCGGCCACACTTGCTGTCCGGGATATGTTCGGGGCAAGGCCGGGGTGGTGGTGTGTTCGCGTAAATCAGTTCCGCCCCGGCGTCCTGCAGAGATACTGCTCGCAGCAAGCCTGATCACATGCACTGCAAGCCTCAGCTCCCGCCCGCGCCCGAGTGACCCGCGCTGCATGCTTGTTCCGCATGAGCCCCCCACGAAATACTGGCGTCCGATGGCAGGAGGAACAGCACGATGCCTGATTTCGAGCAATCCCGGGAGATCGACGCGGCGCCAGAGGCTGTCTGGCGCCTGGTTTCGGATCCGCGTCGGCTGGCCGACTGGGTTCCCACGACTACAGCCAGCCGCCCGGCGGGCGAGAACGCGGTTCAGCTGCAGGGGGAATCCCACGGCCACGACTACAACACCCGCGGCGGGTTCGTTGCTGATGATGACGCGCGCCGCCTGTCGTGGGACAGTCCCCGGCACAGCGGCTACCGGGGCGACCTCACCGTGGCTGAGCATGCGGCCGGCTCGCGGGTGACCGTGCGGCTGACCATTCCGGAGAGTCCAGCCGACGCGGATGAAGAGATAACGCGGGGTCTTCGCGAGACTCTTGACCGGATCGATCACCTCACCCAGACCTGACAACGCGGTCACCGACGACGGCCTGCCGCCGGGCGAAGGTGCCTTCCTCGCCTGCTCGTTCTGGCTCGCCGGCAACCTCACCCTGCTCGGCGAGACTGCCGGGCCCGCAGGCAGTTTGGGACCCTGCTCGGCCCCGCCAGCGACGTCGGCCCCTCGCCGAGGAATACGATCCCCCGCCGGCCGCATGCTCGGCAACTTCCCCAAGCCTTCTCCCACATCGCAGTCATCAACTCCGCTCGGCCGTGCTGATAAGGCCGCGAGCCTGCTGCAGGCGTGATTCCCAGGCGGGCCGCCTGTTGTGCTGGAAAGAGCCAGCTGGCGGCCTGGCGGGTGTACCTGGGCCTGCCGATGACAGGCGCCCGCGCGCCCGCCGGTGGCCAAAAGAAGTTCGCGCGGCTCGGCGCCGAAGACTTCGTATGCAAGCTGGCCGGCCCGATGGTCGAGCAGGCCTTCACCGAGTTCCCGGCCGCGGTGATGGCGCTGCGCGGCAGGCTGCCACTGGACGAGGGACCGATCGGGCTGCTCGGCGGGCAAGGCGTACGCGCCCGGCAGAAACCTCGTCAACGCCTACGCGAGGGTACGTATGAGTGCAAGGACGCCCCCTACACAGGCCAGCGCAGGGAGTTCTACAGCATGGCGGGCTGGAGCGGCACATCCTTCTCCACGCCGCTGGTGGCCGGGCTGATCGCCGCCCGGAAGTCCCACGCCCGCGGAACCGCCCGGGAAGCCGCCGACTCCCTGCTCGCCGACGCGCAGAAACAGGCGATTCCCGGCGTCGGCCCCATCCTCTTGCCCTACGGCAACAAACTTCGACATCTGACCAGTGCGCCCGCTACGTGGGCCGTGCCGACGGGCGCACTGCGAAGGGCCAGGGCCACGCGCAGATCCTGGCAGGAAGGTCTGCCCGCACCCGTCTCACCTGGCGGATGCGGGCGGCGTTCTGGATGCGGGCGGGGTTGCGGGTGGGCCGCGGCGCGGCCCCTGACGATGCGGGAAGGCTGGGCCGGCCCCCCGCGTGGGCCAGCCGCCGCGGCACGCCCTCGCTGGCTTGCTGGCCGTTTGTGCCGCGGCGGCCGGATGTCGAGGCTCAGTCCTTGACGGCCTCCACCTCCACCACATGCTCCCTGATGTCGATGGGGGTGGACTCCGCGTAGCCGAACATCTCCGAGACCTTCTTCGGGTCACCCGTGGGCGAGTGGTTGATGGTCGCGGTCAGCTTGTACAGGCCCTGCCTCGGCTTGGGCGGGCGGACGCGGAAGGTGTGCTCGAACGTCAGCGGGCCAGCTGCGGGGTGGATGGGGATGACCGCGGGACCCGAGATGAGCCCCTGCATCGGGCCCACCTCGTCCATGTTCTTGCTGTACAGCGAGACGACCCAGTAGCCGCCGACGACCGTCGTGGCGGCGCCACTGAGCTGCCAGATGAGCAGGACGTCGAACTCGTCATCCGCCTCGAGCAGCGCGGTTTTCTCGTTCTTCTCGGTCGGGTCGAGCACGTCCATGCTCTTTACCTTGCCGTCCAGGATGCCGGACACCTTGAAGTCGGTGACCGGCGTCTGGAGTGCGCCTGATTCGAGTGACATGATCTTTCCCTCCTGTGGGACTGCTGCGTGGCGGGTTGGCTCGCGCAGGCCACCGGCGCCGGGGCCGGCTACGCCGGGTGGCTCTTAATACGGACACCGGTATCCGGTGGCTGATACATCCGGCCGCCTGGCTTTCGGCCCTTGGCGTGTTTGGCGGGGTGCCCGAGAGCAAGCGTGCGAAACTGGGGCACAGCAGGGCCCACTGGAGATCGGAGTTCGGGTGTCCACCCCACACCAGATGACGCGGACGAGGACGCTGGAGCACGGCGTCGAAGAGTGGTCGTGCACCGAGTGCAGCAGACGGCTGCTGATGCGCAGGCCGCCAGCGTTCGAGCAGTTCGTGCTCGACCGCGGCGACGAATGGGCCGCCCACGTCGGCGGCCTGGGTGGCGGCCTTCAGGCGGCCGGGATGCAGGCGCGCCCCGCCCGCGCGGCCGGCCTTTCCGAGCACGAGCGCGGCTGGCTCGCCGAGCACGGCATCACGTGGGAACCCGACGGCAATCCGTAGCAGCCCCGCGCGGCGCCGAACGATTGGCACCGACCGCGGTGACCGCCCCGGTCCGCATCTCGGTGAGGCCGCTGGCGTCCAGCACCGCGACCGGGGCGCCGGTGCCGGGATCGAACAGGCGCAGCAGCCCGAGTTCCGAGGGCAGGCCGTGGGTGTAGTTGCCGACGAATTCCCCGACCACCCTGACGCCCGCCAGCCCGATCTGGCCGCCGATGAAGCCCCGCAGCACGTTGGTCGGCGTCACCCACACCCGACACGCCGGAGGTGGCCGCGAAGCTGGCCGCCAAGCTCTGGGGGCTGTGCATCCTGAGGGGGAGAAGTCCTGCTCCGACGTGTCGGCGCCGCTGCTGCCCGGCCCTGTCCAGGCCGTTCCTCCTCGGGCCTGACGGCCCTGCGGGGGCTCCGTCTGGACAGCGCCTGCGCTCCGGCAGTTACATGGCAGCTAGCAGAAGCGGGACACAAAGCAAGATCAGCTCAAACCAGAGTGTCCACGCTTCCAGGGGAACCCCGCCAGTGGGTTGGCGCCGCTGGTAGATCGGTGCGTGCCGGTGCGGCGTCGCCAGCGGCTGGGCGTGCATGTTGCTGTACTTCGGTGCTGTACTTCGCTGCGTGAAGCACCAGCTTGGAAGGGTGCGCCGTGCTGGCTGGGACCAGCGTTAGTCCAGGTTGACCGCGCCGCGCTGGTGGCCGTGAGTGACCGTGGTAGCCGCTAGTTTGCTGGTCGATCGCGCATGGCGGGCACGCCCATCGCGTGAGCGGTTACTGGCCGGAGAGCTGGGCGTGGCGGTCCTCAATCTCCCGCTGCAGCCGCGCCATCCGCTTAATCAGGCGCCTCACCGACCAGGGGTCCAGGGCCCCGGCGAGCGCGGCCATCGCGGCCCCGGCTGCCGCCACGCTGTCGGCTATCCGCTGCTGACTCTGCGCGGCAGCGGCAACGGCCCAAGAGCCAGCAAATACCACGGAGATCGCCGCCAGGCTGACTCGCAGCCCCCGTCGGCGCAGCAACCGCTGGGCCGACCGCTGGGCCGAGGCGTGACGGTAACGCGCATAGGCGAGCTGCGCGCCAGCCGGCGTGGCGCGGCTGACCGGGTGGTTCCGGCGGGTCGCCCAGATCACGCGCCACTGGTCGGCCCGGCTGAGCTGACGGCGTGCCTGCTGCCACTCATAAAGGGGCGGCCAGTCGAAGAAGAAGAGCTTCCGCACCATGGGCCGGATCAGCGCAACGAGGATGACGAGAACAACAACGGTTGCGAGCGCAGCTATGAGAAAGACGGTGACCTGCGCGGGATCGTGATCCACTGTCGCCTCCTCGGCTAGGTGACCCACCGTGTCACTACGCCGATGGACATCTTCTACCCCCTGGCCCGGCGCGGCATGCGGTCGCCGCAGCGAGCCGGATAGCGGGCATCCCCGGCGCCAAGTCACAGTAACGAAGGCAGCCCCATGCTAGATACCGGATTCCCGCTGGCCGACGCCGAGAACGACTTCCTGCGGGCGCGGCGGCGCCAGGTCCTGGCCGCGCTGGCGCACCGCCTGCGCCGCCAGCCCCATGACAGCGGCCGCCTCCTGCCGCTCGGCGAGGTCGCCGGCGCACTCGGCAGGCGGGGCGAGCGGCACCGCCTGCTCGCACATCATCATGTAGCCGATCAGGGTCATGGCGTTCCTCCCTGCAGCTCCAGCGCGCGGGTCACGACGGTCAGGTCCTGCTCGCCGAGACCTTGATCAACGGCCTGCTGCCATTCGTCAGCCAGGCAGGCGAGGGCGGCGAACCGGTCATCGCCGGCCGCTTGGAGGGCGAGGTGCACGTCCTTGAGCGCGAGCGAGAGCGCGAACTGGGCCGAGAACTCGCCACGGGCGATCCGTTCCAGCTTGGCTGCCTGCCAGGTGGACACGAGCGGGCCGCCGCCAAGCGCGTCCACCACCGTCTCGGTCTCAAGACCCAGCCGGTGAGCAAGAGCCACGGACGTGGCGACCGCTTCGGCCGCGAATGCCAGCCAGGTGTTGTTCACCAGCTTCAGCCGCGTTCCGGCCCCGGCCTCGCCGACCCAGATCGTGCGCTGGCCAAGCGCATCAAACAGCGGAGCGACACGCTCGCGCGCCGCGCCGGGCCCTGACGCGAAGATCGTCAGCTGGCCACGTTCCGCCGGATCCTTGCTTCCCGACACCGGCGCGTCGAGGAGCATCACGTCAGGACGCTCACCACCGGCCATCGCCGCGACGCGGTCAATCCCCGCCACGCCGATCGTGCTCATCTGGACCCAGATCGCGCCCGGAGCCAGAGCAGCAAGCATGCCCTGGTCCTGGGCGACCGAAAGGACGGCATCGGCGTCGGTCACCATCGTGACCACGATCGCGGCTCGCCGCGCCGCGCCGGCGGCGGTCCCGACGACCTCCGCGCCGAGCTCAGCCAGGTCCCGGGTCGCCTCCAGCCTGCGGTTCCAGACAATCGTCGGGATGCCAGCGCGCAAAGCACTGGCCGCCATCCCGTGGCCCATCGCCCCGATGCCGAGCACCGCAACCGGCTCGTGCGTTCCTGCCATCGGTCTCCCCCTTGCCGGGTGCGTGCTAGTTGCGAGTCCTGCCAGCATCGCGCCCGCCGGCCCGCCCGTCGCTTCTGGACGCATGTGCCTCTGCCCCAACCGGGGAAATACTGCTCATGGCGTGCTCGTTCGCACCGGCGGCGATTTGCCGGGCCCACAGAATGCCCACAGCGCGCCTGCGAATGAGCGTCCGGCATAGGATACCCACAGATCATACGGACGTAAGCGGACCTGGGCGGAACAGCGGTAGCATGGCTGCGTTAGTCCACTGACCAGCGGTTACGTCGGTGAGCTGGGCTTTCACGTCATCCTTGAACGATGGTCTCGGCGAGGGAAAACCGGCCGTCACTATATTCGCCTCGCTCGACCGTCGTCGGTTAGGCGTCGCTCGCTATCGCCGGCGGTTCGGTTGCGGTCGGCTGCGTGACTTGAGCAGTGCGACGGGCCCTTTCGAGGCCGTCGAGGATCAGGTCGAGGCCGAACTCGTACTCGCTGCCAACGTCGTAGCCGGGCTGCAGCACATGCTCGAACGTGAACTCGGCGAGGTGGGGGTACTGGTCAGCGGGGAAGTGCGCCAGCATGACCTGGGCGAGCGCCGCGCTCTCCTGTGGGGTGTCGAACGGCAGGCCCCGCTCCTGCAGCGCGAACCCGTAGATGTAGCTGTCGAGGGCCGAGTAGGCGTGCGCGGCCAGCCCGAGCGAGAAGCCGGCATCCCGAAGGCACCCGAGGACGGCGTCGTGGTGCCGCAGCGTCGCTGGGCCGGGGGACGTCCGCGACTCCATCAGGCTGATCGCCCAGCGATGTCGCGATAGGGCAGTCCGGACCGAGATCGCCCGCTGACGCATGGCCCTCTTCCAGCCTTCCGCCGCGGACGGCAGCTCGATCTCGCTGAAAACCAGGTCGATCATGCCGTCGAGAAGGTCCTCCTTGCTGGCGACGTGGTTATACAGCGACATCGCCTCGACCCCCACCGCCTCGCCGAGCTTGCGCATCGAGAGCGTCTCGATTCCGTTCTCGTCGGCGAAGGCGGCCGCGGCGCGCAGGACTCGCTCGCGACTCAGGGGCATGCGGGGCGCTGGTACGGCATCGGGCGTCGCGGGCACTCGGGACTCCTCTTCTGCACTGCATCAGCGGCGTCGTGGAGAAAGAGCTTGATAACTTACATCGTAAGCATACATCGTACGCCGTGTCGCGCCCAGCCGTCTCGTGGCTCCGCCGCACGCCACATCCCCCGAAAGGACCCCGATGACGAACCGCAGTCGCGCGCCCGCATCAGGAGGCTGTCAGGCCTGGCCCTTCTGGTGTCAGATATGGATGTCGCGATCACTTGGCTGTGGCAGACGTGACAACCCCAGCCTGGGACATGCCAGACCTACCCCCGAGCGGTTGCTTGCCAGCAGGTCTGTTGCGGTCGCCAATGGCGATTCCGCTGCCGCAGGGACGCTGCGCAACCGATGGCGGTTGCCGGGAGTCGCAAGAGCATGCGGGACAGTGGGAGCTGAGCCGGATGCGGCACGTGACATGCCGGAAGGCATGGCTCAGGCGGGCAGCCACTTACCCCGGCACGGTGCTGCTGCTGGTCGCTTGCGCTCGCGGAACGGGCGGGTCCGAGCCGCGAGTCAGCCGGGCGCATGCGACATCATCGCCGGCGGCGTCCCCCGGGCCGGATTACCCGCTGTGGGTGCCGGCCTCGGTCGCGCTGCCACGGCATCTGGAGCCTCGGACCTGGAGTCCGGTGGCCAGCCAGGCATGGTCGCACCGTCTTCTGCTGGTCGGCTGGTTCACCCGATTGGCGGGCGCGGGCCACGTGCGCTACCTGCTGCAGGAGCTGCCGCATACGCCGTATCCGGTGCAGCTCCTGGCCCGCGCTGACCTCGGTACCGGAGATGTCCGCTATGCCACACAGCTCATCCCGGGTCCGCAGTCGGTCGCGGTCACGCCGACCGGGGTGTGGGTGCTCGGATCGGCTTGGATCACCCGCAATCTCGAACATCTGGGGCCCGAGACGTTGTACCGGTTCGATCCGGCGACCCTGCGGCTGGTCAGCGCCCGCCGGATCGGCCCGCCGGCAGGCTGGACGCCGAATCCCGCGCTGTCTGCCGGGGCGGACGGCGAGCTGTGGCTGGCGGCGGGCTCGACCGCACGGCTGATCCGCCCCGTGCCGTGGTCGGTGCTGCGGACGGTCAGCGTTCGGCACGGACGCGTGGCGCAGCTGGCGTTCACGCCGGACGGGCGGCGCGTCTATGTCGTGGTGGCAGTCGGCTCGGGCGCTGGCACCGGCCGCTGGCTCATCCAGGAGCGGGATCGGGCAAGCTGGGCGCTGCTGAGCACCAGGACGCTGCCGGGCTACGGGCATGGTGTCCTGATCTCTGCGGCGGACTCGGCGGTCTGGGTCTCGACCGGCGTGGCGCACTCCGGCGGAGTCCAGCTGCTGTCGGGCGATCTGCACGCGGTACGGCTCGTCCTGGGCGCTGCCGAGGCGGCCCACGGGCCCGAGGAGAAGCACTTCTTCGACTTTGGCACCGAGGTCACGGCTACGGTGCTAGGCGGCGCGGCGTGGCTGACCGCCATGAACGCACTCGCCTGCCTGCAGCCAGCCACCGGGCGGGTGCTGGCGGAGCAGCCGGGCGACCAGCGCCACGGAGCAGCACTCGACCAGGGCCCGACCGTGTACGACGGCAACATCTACGGCCTGCAGTTCCTGGGCGGCGGCGTTCCCGGAGAGGGCTTGGTCGAGGTGCATCCGCCTGCGGTGTGCGCTGGATGAACGGTCGCCCGGGGATGGCCGCGCTGCACAGGGTCGGCTGACCCAGCGCGCGTTTCTCTTCCGTGGAACCGGCCGACTGGCCCCTCCGCGGATGCGAGGACTGTACGCGTCTCGGACTGAGCGCGGCGTTTCCGCTGGAAACACCCGCCGTCACGCCGGACTGCTCGTCAGTGGTCAGCCTGTCACCGAGCGTGGCTGCCCTGGCCCGGGAAGGCCGGTTTCAAGGGCGCCGGATCCGCCGATCTGTACGCCAGCGGCTGCTCGGTACTGGCGGCGGTGACCTTTCCAGATCAGGTCAGGGAGCGTGAACGCAGATCCCGCGGCGGCGGCCGTTCGTGACGCTACGTCTCCGCGGGGGCATGACTGCTCGCTTCCGGCGGATGAGGTCTTGGCCTGCTCGGCGCATCACTGTGTTAGCCGCCCGGGCCTTCGGGCGCCCGCTCACCGGATGGACGTGTTGCGGGCGCCGCGCTTATACACCGACCAGCGGAATGCCGACGGCGTGCGCGGCCGCCCGCAGCTTGCCGTCCATGCTTGCCAGTGGAATGCCCTCACGCTGGGCCAGCAGCAGGTAGGTGCAGTCGTACGCGGTGAGGGCGTGATGGCGCCCCGCATCGAGAACCGCGCCCGCGTCAACACCGGCAGTGTCGATGCGGATGGGAAGCTGCGTGAGCAGCGCCAGGAAGCGAGCGCTTTGGGACTCTGTGAGGCGCCCCCGCCGCTCGGCTAGCAGCAGGACATTGGTGACCTCGAGTTCCCAGAGGGCAGGCACTGTAGCGCTGTCCTCAGCAAGGAGGTCAAGAATTGCGTCGGTGTGCGGCGTTGCCTCGTCCTCGAAGCACCAGGCCAGGGTCACCGACGGGTGGAGGACAAAGGGCACTAGCGCCGCCATTCGTTGATCAAGTCGCGGAGCGGCAACCCGCTCAGCAGCACGCCCCGGCGAGCGTCCCGGAGCGCGTCAATGACCTCACGGGGTGGCGTTGGCTGGCGTATGGCCGGGACAAGCTTCGCCACCGGAACCCCGTGCTTGGTGATGACCACGCTCTGGCCTGCCGCCACCTCAGATAGCAGTTCGGGCAGGTGCGTCTTGGCCTCGTAGGCGCCGACGGATTTCATGAGCGCAGACTAGCCGCCTACTAGTCTAAATACCGGGAGTTGCTCATTTGTCGTATTGTTCGGGTTTGGCATGGAGGCCGCCGACGGCAACGGTGACAACCACGTCAGCAACGATGCCCAGCCACGGCGGATCGTAAGCAGCCAGCTACTGTCGCAGGGCCGAAGGCGTACCGGCGGAAGGCGGCGGGAGTTCGACCCTGCCCCAGATACCCCCCTCTCACCAGCCCAAACGCCGTGGGCAGTCACCCTGTCGAGGCACGCTACTACAGACGGTGTCCGTATTCCGACTCGGGCGCAGGCCGGTCCTCCTGGGCTTGTTCGTCTGTCGCCGAGCCCCGACACCCGGACCGCACGCAGGCACGAAGTGGTCGCTCGCCTTGCAATATCCCTCTTGGGCTTCCCCTTTATCGCACCTTGGCGCAATAATTTGCCCGCCTGCCCGGGGGGGTACCTCGGCGGAAGAGGTAGGGGAGTCTTCGGTGTCTCACGTCTTCTCACGTCCGCGTCGCATGTTCCGCGCTTTGACCGTCGTGGCCATGACCGCCGGGTTGACCATCCCAGCGGTCGCCGTGTTCGCCCAGCCGGCGGCGGCCGCCGGCGGGGCGACCCTCAGCCAGTGTACGAACGGCACGGTGGGTCCCCCGCTGTCACCAGAGCCCTGCGTGGGAGCCCCCGGCACCGGTGGGGCGGTCTCGGTGGCCATCCCGGGCATCAACGGTGGTGCGAAAACCTCGTACAACAACTGGGTGAGCGGGAACTCGAACGGCTCGAAGTCTCACTGGCGAGAGGGCGAGTTCATCTCCTACCGGACCACCATCAGCGGTCTCAGCGCGGGCACGCACACCCTCGTCTTCAGCTACGACACGGTGCACGGCGGGAAACACGCCATCGACTCCCTCGGCTCCTTCGACGGCACCGAGACAACCTCCGCAACGCCGACAAGCGTCAGCGGGGAGATAATCCACGCCAACAACAACAGCCCCTGCCAGGACCTAGTCAACGCCGGCCAGATGCCGCAGAGTCAATGCGGCAGCGCGTACGACGGCGCCGGCCACCAGACAAGTCCAGCGACGCCGGTTGCCACCACGCCTGCCCCTGCTGAGAACTATGGCAGCGGCACCGGAGGCGAGCAGGGTTGTGGCACAGCGGGTGGAACCTACACCGGTCCCACGGGTTCCCGCGGGGCTATTGCCCTATTCGGCCCATCGGGCTCGACGATGGGTCCCGCCACGATCACAAGTGATAACGCCCCGAGTGGAACCGGCCAGTGCACGTCTACCGTGTCGCTGAAGTTCAGCCTCCCAGCCGGCTTCAACTCCAGCCAGTCCATCGTGGTTGCCTGGGGCGGCCACATAGCGAGCCAGCGGGAGTGGGGCGTGGGCAACTCCGCCAGCTTCATCAGCGGCTCGCCCTTCCACATGGCGCTGTCAACCCTCGACGGCGCGTCGACGGGCTCTCAGGACCGCGCGCTTTCCAGCTCAGCTATCTTCTTCACCCCGACCGTCTCGACCACGGTCGATATCAATGGCACCGCCTGCTCGACCTCACCGTGCAGCGTGCCGCTGGGCGGCACGGTCAACGACTCGGCGACG
>WNFB01005374.1_pt1 | contig 15515 bp, 14 predicted proteins | sample 5400501 | NCBI WGS metagenome assembly WNFB01 (sample SAMN13153341, study PRJNA577476) | soil metagenome | isolation source: 200 cm saprolite under Douglas fir tree site 2 hole 1 | place: USA:California | collected 2015-04-18
GACCGCCGCCGTACGCTGGCGCGGCTGACTCCAGCAGGCGAAGAGTTGCATGCACGACTGCTCAACCGTGTACAGCACATACAGACCTTGATTCAGAAGCTGGACGCGGACGACCTGGCCGCATTACTGCAGGGCCTGCGGGCAATGAACCGGATCCTGGATGAGGAAAGTTGAGCGATTCGCACGGGCAGCACTCCTCAATTTAGCAAACAGGCCGTTTCACACGAAAATTACTCTCTACAAGGTACTCTACTGGAAAAGAGGAGGAACGTAATCTGATGGCACAAACACAAATCGGGCGAGCTTCGGCCATCGCCGTCCCTGAACCGCAACCTCTGAGTGCAACTGCCAGCCGGGGACGCATCATCGCGATTCTGATCGGTGTCATACTTGGGATGCTGCTGGCTGCGCTCGACCAGACGGTCGTGGGTACAGCCTTGCCCCGCATCGTCGCCAGCCTGGGCGGCTTCAATCACTACGCCTGGGTCGTCACCGCCTACTTGCTCGCCTCGACGGTCTCGATTCCGCTCTACGGCAAGCTCTCCGACATCTATGGCCGACGCATCTTCTTCATCGGGGGCATGGTCATCTTCCTGGCCGGCTCGGCGCTGGCGGGCACCAGCCAGGACATGACCCAGTTGATCATCTACCGGGCCATCCAGGGCTTGGGAGCCGGAGCGTTGATGCCCATCGCCCAGGCCATCATCGGCGATATCTTCCCGCCTGCTGAGCGTGGGAAATGGCAAGGCCTGATCATTGCCGTCTTCGGACTGACGACGATCATTGGGCCAACGCTGGGCGGCTGGATCACCGACAACTGGGGCTGGCGCTGGGTCTTCTATGTGAATATGCCCCTGGGTGCCATCGCCATCCTGACGGCCGGGTTCGTTCTGCCCAGGACCGTGCGCCGCGTGCGGCATACGATTGACTACTTTGGCGCCATCATGCTGGTCGCAGGGGCTGTTGCCCTGCTGCTGGCGTTCTCCTGGGCCGGCACCCAATATGCCTGGAACTCGGGGCAGATCATCGGCCTGTTCATCGCTGCTGCGGTGCTGCTGACCCTCTTCTTCTGGCTTGAGACGCGCACAGCCGAGCCGATCATCACTCCCCGGCTCTTCACAAACAGCATCTTCCTGGTCTCGGTCATTGCGATGTTCCTGGTCAGCGCGGGTATGTTCGGTGCCATCCTCTACCTGCCGCTCTTCGCCCAGGGCGTGCTTGGCGAGAGCGCCACCAATTCGGGCTTTGTGCTGACCCCGTTGATGGTCGGATTCATGTTCAGCAGTATTGTGGGAGGCCAACTCCTCGCGCGCACCGGCCGCTACAAGATCCTGGCCATCATCGGCTTCGCTGTCGCCGCAGTCGGCATGTTCCTGCTCTCGCGCATGGCGGTGACCACGACCCAGGGTGAGGTCATTCGCAACATGATTATTACCGGCCTGGGCATTGGCGTGATGATGAGCCTTTTCACCATCGTCGTCCAGAACGCCTTCCCGTACAGGCAGCTCGGTGAGGTCACGGCCAGTCTCAACTTCTTCCGCTCCATTGGCTCGACGATTGGCGTGGCGGTGATGGGCACGATCATGACCAACGCCTTTCAGAGCAATTTGCAGCGCAACATGCCCCAGGCGCTCACGCGGCTGGCGTCGGCAAGACACGTGCCCCTGACCCAGCTCAATCCACAGGCGCTGCTCGATCCGAGCCAGCTCGGGCAGCTGAAACACAGCTTCGCGGTGTTCGGCGCCCAGGGCCTGACGCTCTTTCACCAGTTCATTGAAGCCATCAGGGTGAGCCTGTCATCGGCCATCACCAATGTCTTCTTCCTGGGGTTCATCATCATGCTGCTGGGGTTGTTCTCGGTGCTCTTCCTGCGCGAGATCCCACTGCGCAAAAGCAACATCGCTCAACCGGCAGAGGCAACTCCATCCGGCACGAATCGCAGCCGGGCCCTGCTCGGCTTGACCCTGGCGCTGGTTGCTCGTGAGGCGCAGAGGCCTGATGCCAACCAGCAGATCCTGGAGACACTCTCGTCCACCGTCAATGGGCGCTACCCTTACACCTGGAGCGACGAACAGCGCGGCAGGGCCGTGGCTCAAGACATCATTGAACCGCTGTCCATCGCACTGCTGGCCTCCTCTATCAGCAATGGAGGGGCACATACCAATGGAGCAGTACCACAGGTCTCGGAGGGAACGTCTTCCGAGGCGAGCGACACAGCAAACAGCTTTATCGGGTAACGTACGTATAATGAGCGTATGTTTCTAGAAACACGGAGGGGTTTCACACATGCGAACAACGCGACCGGCTCTTGGCAAATACATCTGCGGAATGGTGGCAAGCCTGATCATCTTCCTGGCCGGGGGATGGTTGATCCTGGCCCCGTTCGCACTCGGGTATCAGCCCTATGGAGCCGACTGGGTGAGCCAGACAACGAATGACTTCGTGACGGGCATTCCCGTCGCCGTGGTTGCCCTGGCGAGCTTTGTCCTCTTTTTCTACTCACTTCTCGGTTCCTTACGTGCCGCTGGAGTGCTCACCGCTCGCATGCGGCCAGTGGCGCAGGTTACAGCGCCATACCAGGCACAGGCTTCAGCGCCTCAGGCCCTGGTCCCCTATCAAACTGATCTCGACAAGACGCTGGCAACGCTGGCGGCAGCTCTCGCTGCAGATCTGACGGCACGGCGCCAGACCGGCAGCGACCAACAGAGCGACCAGACGATTGACCAGGCTGTGAATTAGGAGGGAAGCATAATGCGTATAGGAGATGCTATGAGGCGGCTTGTTCCGCCCGGAAGTCTCGTCTTGTTCCTGTTCTTTCTCGCAGGCATCTGGCTGGCCATCTCGCCATTTGCCATGACAACGCAGCCATCCGGGCAGCACTGGACCACTGCAACGGTCAATAATGTCACTCTTGGCACCATCATGATGGTTGTCTCGCTCCTGGGCATCCTGGGCTACATGCTGTTCGCGCTTCGTAGGGGCGGGAGCGGTGCGGATGGGTGGTGGGGATGCTTCTCCTTGCGTCTCACCTGACCCGCAGGGTAGCTGCGCAGCAGCGTTGGTGAGACGGATAGGTGCCAGCATCGCCCCTCGCCGGTAACTTTGACTGCATCTTCGTATAAGCCGGGCAGGGACAAACCCTGCCCGGTTCGCGGTCTCACGATAGTTCCCCGCTCATAAACGCTCGTACCACGCGCGTCAGTTCCACTGGTGAATCGTAGTTGACATCATGGGCACTCCCCGCGCACAACCAGCCCTGGGACCCGTACATGAGGAAGATGCTCTTCAATTCGATCTTGAAGCGCATCCCGAAACGTGCGGGCAAATCGGCGCAAACCTGCAGCCAGGTAATCGCGTACCACGATGGGAAACAAAGAAAACGGCTCGCGAGGAGCATTAAGCAGCCATCGAACAATCACCTGGTAAGCCATTCTTGCCTGCGGATCCATCGTAGGCCCCATCAGTATCACCCGCGAGACGCGCTCAGGGTGGCGCAGCACCAGGTTCGCTATCACCTGGCATCCCATGGAGTTGCCCAGGAGCGTCGCCTGCTTCAGCCCAATTGCCTGCATCCAATCCGCCAGAACATCAGACAACTCAGTAATGTTCAGCACATGTGATGGCTTGTCGCTTTTGCCAAACCCGGGCAGGTCAGGAGCATAGACGTGATAATAGGGAGCCAGCCGTATAGCAGTCGGAACCATGTAACGGCTCGAAACGACCAGCCCATGAACCATTACTATTGCGGAGTCCTCAACAGGTACCGGATCTACTGATACACGAGCATAGATTGACAGACCATTTACGCTAGTCCACTTGCTCTCCAGCCTTCCGATTTGCTCGTTCACATGTATCCTCCTCCTCCTTCATTATCCTGATATAATAACACATCAAGGCTCTTTATGCCGGAGGTTCTCTAGCTTGCACCTCTAACGTATACCCTGATACAATAAAAGCACATTGGTTAGCTGGATATCGTCTGCGGGTATCCCAACAAGACCGTGTATATCGGGTCGAGAAAAGCACGAGACCTGATCGGTGCCATGAGAGGTTACTTGAGAAGACTGGCCAGCTTTGTACATGGCTGGATTTTTGTATTATGGATTTATCTAAGCGTGGGCTGGCGCTTCTATAGCTGGCGTTTGCAGCTCCGGTTCAGGCAATCTTTGGAAAGTACTCAGACAGGTATGAAACAAACCCTGCTTTTTATCCGGCATGGGCAAACCACCTGGAATGTTGAACATCGTCTTCCTGGACAGTTGCCAGGAGTTGCGCTTAACGATACAGGGCGAGAACAGGCCGCCCGGCTCGCCGGTGCGTTGACAGTTCTCCCAATCAGCGCCATCATTAGCAGTCCACTCGAACGGGCAAGGGATACCGCAGAGATCATCGCCAGGCCACACCAGCTCGACATTCAATTCGAGCCTGCCTTGATGGACATTGAGTTAGGGCGCTGGTCAGGACAAAACCTTGACGAACTCGCCAAAATTGACCCTGAATGGAAAGCCTTTGTGCGCAATCCCACGGTCGGTCCAGAGGGGGTCGAAACATTTCCCCAGGTACAGGAGCGGGCAGTAGCGGCTGTTGAATGCTGGCGCAAGCAAGAATCTTCCGGTGCCTATCCGACATTCGTAACCCATGCAGACGTTATCAAATTGCTCATCGCTTACTATACGGGCCTGGAGGTAGGGCGAGCAGGAGCATTGATCATCGATAATGCGTCTGCTAGTCTTGTCGAACTGGATTCAGAACACCGGCCCCGGGTTATCGCTCTCGGCTGGAGTCCCCGGCCAGGATGGCTCAAGCCGCCCACTCCTGAAGCAGAGAAACCACAGGCCGAAGAGCAGGTGGAGGGTGAACAGAAGGGGTAGATAGTCCGGTACTACACCGAAGGGAATGAGAGCATGTTTGATCCGCGTGACCCATATGAACGCTATTGGTGGCACTATGATTCGAGGCGCCAGCTCTCGATAGCACAAATTATCGCGCTAGGCAGTGTTGATACGAGGACGGCTGCGCTGGCCTGGCTGGCGCTGGAACACGGGGCATCGCTTACCGTAGCCGGCCCGACTGATCCACAGCCGGGCATTGGAAAAACCACTACGCTCAATGCGCTGCTCCAGTTTCTACCCGAAGGGACGGCGTTGGCCTACATGTCAGGCATGTACGAGGATTTCGCCTTCACCCAACTGCCGGATATTGACCCCGCTCACACCTACGCGTTGTGCAACGAGGTGAGCAACCACCTGCCGATTTATATGTGGGGGCGCATAGCCAGGCGCTATTTGACCCTGCCTGCCAGGGGCTATCACATAGCCACAAGTGTGCACGCGGACACGATCGACGATGTAACCCATATGTACCAGCACGACCTGCGGGTAAATACCGAAGATGTACGCCGCCTGGGACTGATGATAAACATTGGGCTGGTGGGCCGCGTCTACCCGCTGCGCCGTCGCTGGCTTACCATGCATTTCCTGCAGCCCTACGCCGACCCCAAGTGTCCTGATAGAGTCATCCCGGTACCGCTTTCGCTGTGGAACGAATTCGATGACACCTTTGAACATGCAGATCAGTCCATCCTTGACGAACTGGCAGGTTGGGCAGGTATTACCCCCGCCGAGTTCGCTGCTGCTCTCCAGCAGCGTATTGAATGCCTGGAAGATATATCGCAGGGGCAGGGAGTCGATTCGCACCGGATGTACGAGTCAATCCACGCTTTACGGGCACGCGAAGAAAAGTCTTCATCCTGAAGCAAGAGAATTTTTCTTCTCGTAAAGTTGTTCGAGTATAGAGAGGGAAGGAGGCAGCCATGCTCAATACAAAGCACCAAACGCAAAAAGCAAGCGAAGGACGCTGGCCACGCATTTGCGATGAACGTTACTAACAATCGAAGAAGAGGAGCCTACTCGTTATGAGTTTTTCTGTAGCTATGCTCAGCGTCCACACGTCTCCGCTGGATGCTCCAGGGCGAACCAGGGATGCTGGCGGTATGAATGTCTATATACACGAACTTGCACGCGAACTGGGTCGCTCCCAGACTACAATCGATATCTTCACTCGCCGGACCAATGAACACACACCTCAGATCATAGAGCTTGACCCGCGTGTGCGGGTAGTTCATATCACAGCCGGACCTCCAGCCCCCATTCACAAGCATGACCTCTATCAATACCTGCCCGCTTTCGCACAAGGTATCGATGCATTCCGCCTTGATGAGGGAATAGGCTACGACCTATTGCACAGCCATTACTGGCTTTCGGGCGTTGCTGGCATGCAGCTGGCGCAGTCCTGGGACGTACCACACATCAGCATGTTTCACACGCTCGGGCACTTAAAGCAGCTCGCGAATCCAGACGAAATGGAACCTCCATTGCGCCTGGAAATGGAACGCCGGCTGGTCCAGCAGGCTGACCGCATCATCGCCTCTACCAGTGAAGAGCGCCTGCAGATCATCCGCCATTGCGGAGCCACACCGGGCCAGGTGCAAGTTATTCCCTGCGGCGTTGATCTCAAGCGGTTTGTGCCACACGAGCGGCAGCTGGCGCGTGAGAGGTTGGGGTTAAAGCGCCATCAGCCAGTACTCTTATTTGTTGGCAGACTTGACCCATTCAAAGGTCCCGATCTTTTATTAAAAGCTGCGGCAATGATGAAGAAACAGGCCCAGGTGGTAATCGTTGGGGGAGAGACGACAGGCGATAAAGAGGTAGAGCAACTGCGCGAACTTGCAGAGCAATTAAAGATCAGCAAACGCGTGCTTTTTCTTGGCGCAAGACCACAGCAAGAACTTCCGGTGCTGTATAGCGCTGCCGATGTGACCGTAATACCCTCCTATCACGAGAGTTTCGGGCTTGCCGCCGTGGAGTCGCTGGCCTGCGGAACGCCGGTTGTGGCTACGCGAGCAGGCGGACTCACGGCGATCGTTTGTCATGACGAGACAGGCTACCTGGTTCCACGTTCCCCTGGATTCTTTGCCGAGCGGTTAGATACGCTGCTGCAAAATCCCGATTTGCTCGAGCAGATGCGCATGGCAGCGCGCCCCTCAGTACTCCAGTTTAGCTGGAAGTATGTTGCAAGCCAGGTGCGCGACGTTTACGAGGCCGCGATCAGCGAGGCAAGGTGCCTGGTTGCACAGTAGGGGCAATGCCCTTGCGGTCGCCCAAGAGGCATCAACCTAAGAAAAGCCCATCAAATTCTCCGTAGGGGCGAGGGTGGTGGAGTGGGGAAGGGAGGGCCTTGATGGTCGCCCGCGTCCTGTTCCCTGCGCTCACCTGTGGGGCAACGCGATCACACCACCAGCACCGGGCGACCATCAAGGACTCTGCTGGCGAATGAAAGAACGAGTGCAACGCGGCAGGGCAGGGGCAAGCCCAGCCCCTACTATACACGGGTGGGTCGGCTTGCCAGGCCGTCTAGAGCAACGCGGCAGGGCAGGGGCAAGCCCAGCCCCTACTATACACGGGTGGGTCGGCTTGCCAGGCCGTCTAGAGTAGGGGCGACCCTTGCGGTCGCCCAACTATGGTTGCCGCTCACCTCTCCGCATATTTATACCTCGATTTAGTTGGAATCAATAGCATACCACCTGCCATTTTTGTGTATACTTCCATGTGTAAGCCACCTTTTCCCTGATTGTTACCTCTAGCAGGGAAAGTCCAAGCATATCACAATGCGCTCACAAAGAAAAATAGGCCAGATGGGGGCTAGATTTAGGCTCCCAAATTCCCCGAAGGGGTGGACATTCATGATTCGATATGGTATAATCAATCCAATCAAGAACTAGAATTAGATGTTACTGACGAGGTTAGTTGCTTATGGACTCGGTTTCATCGCTATCACTGGTTGCATCACTGACACAGTCAGTTGCAGATCAGGATGCTACATAGACAATAGGACTAGGGACAGTTTGCCCTGGTTTTTTTTTAACCTTTTCCAGTTTTATACGCACACGGTTGCCGGGCTCATCGATTTTTCTTCATTCTTTGGGCCAACTCTCTGAACACTCGTCGTTTACGAGTGTCAGCATTCTACGAAAGGAGGAAAGAAGAAACCCAATCGAGCTAACGGCGTGCTCGTACGTAGATTTAGACGTGCGCGTCAATGTAGACGACGCACCTACATGCGTATAAGGAAAACAACGAAAAGTGGCCGCGGAGTGGTTGCTAGATTTTAAGGAGAGTACCAACATTGAATTCAAGTATGATCAATAAGATCGCGAAAGCCAAGCGATACGCGGAGGAACCCGAACGAATTCAGTTTACTCGTTTTGAAGCGACGTTCCGGGGTGAGAATGATGTTCACACCACCAACTACGATAACGGTGAATGGCACTGTACCTGTCGTTTCTTCCATGACTGGGGTGACTGTAGCCATACGATGGCAATGCAGCGAGTATTAGGCGTGACTATTCCAGCAGCACACCGACACGGTATTCCTGCTGGCCTGGGCACCGGCCCCCTGTTGCACTAACCCGGGCTTCCTATATCTGGCTTGCTTTGAGGTCGATCCTGCCTCTACGAAAGCCACTCGTGAAATATAAAGAAGCGCTGAATCTTCAAGACTGATCAGCGCTTCTTCACTTTTGAGGACATCCTCTCCGGCCATCGTAGGGTGCCGATTTATCGTGCACCCGATTTACCGGCCTTTGCCGGCTGTTCCGCTATCCCCATGAAATAGGGAACTTGCATTATCCGCCTATCGCAGGCACAAAATGCAGTCCAATAAGAACTGCGAACATGACCAGCGCCAGGATCGCGATATAAATGAGGTCTCTACGCACGTAGCCGTAGTGCTCTGCCGTGATGAGTGTCGTGGATGAACGCTGCTGCGCCTTCTGTGCTGCCTGGCGGCGAGCAGCAAGCCGTTCCGAAGCGCTTGCATTGTGCGTGGCAATAGCTTTCGTACTCTCGCTTTCATTCACGGGAACCGGGACTGTAGCTGTCTTTTTACTTTCTTTTTCACTCACAGAGGTCGCAGTTGTAGTTGTCAATGTCACTACGTCACTGTTTGCCGGTTCCGGGCTGTCTTCTACCTCAGCTTCTTTTTCTATTGCAGTTTGACGCACAAGTTCAAAACTCTTCTGTGCTTTTGGTCTGTTGCGCTGTGCTGTGCTGCGCGTACGCGCAGTTTTTTTCGCCATTATTACATACTCCCCGCCCGGCAGACCTCTAGGCTTTTCGGGCTTGTTTTTATTGTGCTATTCGCTCTACCTGTTTGTAAAGTTTCCAACGCCCCTATGACCTGGAACGTCTCGTTTCGTCTTTCCTCAAAGTAATGCACCACGTTGATCTGTTAGCGCCATTATACACGAAAGGGGGGCCTGCGTCGAGAGGGATGCAAGCCCAAACCATTTGACAACGCAAGCTCTCTGTGCTAACCTTTACGTGGCACAAAAGGGCATCACCAGCCAGCACACACAAAAATGTAGGTAGGCGTAACATGCGAAGACTAGCCCAGGCGGCTAGTCATTTTTCTATACGATTTTAAGGAATCCTCACATATATCTCAGGAGCAGGAATCATGGCGAGAATAGTCGTCGCAATGAGCGGCGGCGTAGATAGTTCGGTAGCTGCCGCGCTACTCAAGGAACAGGGCCACGAAGTGATTGGCATGATGCTACGCCTGTGGTCAGAACCCGGCGTGATCGAAGACGATGGCGTCGAGCGCGTGGCGCAAAATAAATGCTGCTCCCTCGAGTCGGTAGATGATGCGAGGCGCGTTGCGCGTAAGCTCGACATCCCTTTCTATCTCATCAACGTCGAGCAAGAATTCAAGGAAAATGTGGTCGATTTCTTTTACCAGGAATATGTTGCAGGCCGCACACCAAACCCGTGCCTGGTCTGTAACCGCCATATTCGTTTTACTTTGCTGCTCAATCGCGCCCTGGCACTCGACGCCGACTACCTGGCAACGGGTCATTACGTGCGCGTTGATACTCACCCGATCACAGGCAAGCGCAGGCTGAGGCGCGGGCTTGACCAGGGCAAGGACCAGTCCTATGTGCTGCACGTCCTTAACCAGCAGCAGCTTACTCATGCCTGCTTTCCCCTGGGACCCTACACAAAGCCCCAGGTGCGGGCAATGGCAGCAGAACGAGGATTGTCCGTGGCAACCAAGGCTGAAAGCCAGGAAATCTGCTTCGTGGCGCAAAACGATTATCGCGGCTTCATTGACCGCTTCGCAGCATCCCTGGCGGAGAGAGAGCCTGTTGGGGCCGGCGTTGGTATGCAATCACAAGCCAATGGCACCATCCAGCTGCCGAAGCCCGGACCAATCTATGACCTGAATGGGAAGTCGCTGGGCCGTCACCGTGGCCTGGCCTACTATACTATTGGGCAGCGCAAGGGCTTGGGCATCACCTCTCCAGAGCCGTTACACGTGCTCAAAATTGATGCTGAGCAGAATACCTTGATTGTAGGCCCCGCAGAGGCGCTGCAGAGGACAGGCTGTACCGTCGGCAAGATGCATTATGTCAGTGGCGAAACGCCTGGAGAACCATTCGAGGCCCTGGTACGCATACGCTACAAGGCGCCTGAACAAGAAGCAGTGGTAACCCCCCTGGAAGGGCAGCGTGCGCAGGTGACATTTTCACGCCCACAGCGTGCCGTCACTCCCGGACAGGCAGCCGTCTTCTACGGCGGTGAGGATGGTGATGAGGTGTTGTGTGGAGGAATTATAGAAGCATGACGGACCAGGCACATATTAGAAATTTCTGCATCATTGCTCACATAGATCATGGTAAGTCTACGCTCGCTGATCGGCTGCTGGAATATACAGGCACGGTATCCAAACGCGAATTGATAGAGCAGACACTCGACCAGATGGAGTTGGAGCGCGAGAAGGGCATTACCATCAAAGCCCAGGCTGTGCGCATGCTCTACACCGCGCTCGATGGTGAACAGTACGAACTGAACTTGATCGACACCCCTGGTCACGTTGATTTCACCTACGAGGTGTCACACAGCCTGACCGCCTGCGAAGGCGCCCTGCTGGTGATCGATGCTACCCAGGGCATCGAGGCGCAAACACTCGCTAACCTCTACCTGGCGCTTGAAGCCGATCTGAATATCATTCCCGTAATCAACAAGATTGACCTGCCGAGCGCTGATCCTGAGCGTGTCATGCAGGAGGTCGAGGATGTCATCGGCCTGCCCAGAGAGGAGTCCATCCTGGCTTCGGCAAAAGAGGGCATAGGCACGCAGGAAATCCTGGAAGCCATCATCAAACGCATCCCACCTCCAGGGGGCAATCTGCACCAGCCACTACGCGCCCTGGTCTTTGATTCCCATTACGACTCGTACAAAGGGGTGATTGCTTATGTGCGTATTGTCGATGGCGAGCTGCACGAAGGCGAACGCATTGCCATGATGGCTGTAGGCAGCACCACAGACGTACTGGAGCTGGGCTACTTCCAACCTCGTTTGATTGCTACCAGCACGCTGAGCGCCGGCGAGGTAGGATATATTGCCACGGGCTTTAAGAACGTGAAAGATTGCCGCGTGGGAGACACCGTGACTGTTCCCGGCGCGCTAGGCCAAGTCGAAGCGCTCCCAGGCTACAAACCTGCCAAACCAATGGTCTTCGCTGGCATCTACCCGGTGGAGGGCAATGAGTATCCGCTGCTGCGCGATGCGCTGGATCGCCTGCAACTGAATGACGCCTCGTTCTCCTACGAGCCAGAAACTTCAACCGCCCTGGGCTTCGGCTTTCGCTGCGGCTTCCTGGGTCTTTTGCATATGGAAATCTTCCAGGAACGTATTGAGCGCGAATACAACCTGGACATTCTTGCGACTGCACCGAGCGTGGAATACTACGTCACCAAGACGGACGGCGAGGTGTTGAAAGTCGACAATCCGTCGGAAGTTCCCGACGCGGGCGAAATCGAGAAGATCGAAGAACCCTGGATGGATATTTCTATCTTCTCGCCCAGCCGCTACATTGGAACAATCATGGACCTGGTGACAACGCGGCGCGGCACTTTCAAAGAGATGAAATATATCGAAGCCGAGAGAGTGTTACTCTCGTACAGCATCCCCCTGGCCGAACTGATTACCGATTTCTATGACCAGCTTAAATCACGCACCCAGGGCTACGCCTCGCTCGATTACACGTTCGGCGGTTATCAAGAAGCGGACCTGGTGAAGCTGGAAATTCTCGTTAACGGGGTGCCTGTGGATGCCCTGTCGCTGATTTTGCACCGCGACAAAGCCTATGTGCAAGGTCGCACACTGGTGGAGAAGCTGCGCAGAATAATCCCGCGCCAGCTCTTCGAGGTGCCTATTCAGGCGGCTATTGGTTCGCGCATTATTGCACGCGAGACGGTCAAGGCGATGCGTAAGGATGTGCTCGCCAAATGTTATGGCGGCGATGTCACGCGCAAACGCAAGCTGCTCGAGAAGCAGAAAGAAGGCAAAAAGCGCCTCAAAATGGTGGGCAATGTGGAGATACCGCAAGAGGCATTCATGGCGATTCTGTCGCTAGAGGATTGATTTGTTTCCCGCGCTGGAAAGCAGGATACACCAAAAAGCAGAAGGGCCTGGACAAGTCTCAGTCCAGGCCCTCTGTGTTTTTTTCTGCACAACTCCCGTGGCACGTTCAACCGAGTGCTATTACATTTAAGGGGCATGGAGTTATAGATATGCCCTCAGTAATTTCCTCTGGATACCTCTGCCAACCTGCAGCGAAAGCCGCCGAAAGACCGGCTACTCTGTGCAACCAAGAGATAGACGCGGTATGCCAGGTACTGGCTAACTAGCCCAGAGGCTCGATATGCCCGCCTTCACGGGCCCTCCTGGTCGATCTGAAATACCATCCCTAAGAGGCGTATTGGTTTCTTCATTGGCATACTTGTTCTCCTTTCGGATTACCAATGCGAGTCCACTCGCCAGGTGCCAGGGTCTCTTTGCTTCCCTGGGGTTCCCTTTGTGGGAACATATAAAGCATACCATGGGGTTCGGCGAAAGTCAAGGCAAACGTCAGTTCCAAATCGCACAAGACAACATGAAACTGAAGATAATGACACAGCGTGCATACTATCTTCAGTTCAACCTCTTGGATATCTCCCTCTAACACCCGGTATTTATACCGTGGTCTTGAGGCGGCACTCTATCACGCGTTCCTGTCCGTGTAATCATCCGCAGGGCGCGTAGGATCCGGAGAAAATCCCTTGCCAGGGCCGCCCTGGATGATGTCCTGGTCCGTCACAGGGCGATCTGTAGGAGTGCCAGTAGTACCACTGTATTCGTCCCCCATGGTAGCGTTTTGACGACTGGTGGTCTGACCTTTAGCAGCCGCGCTACCGCTGTGGAAGAGGTAGTTAGATGACTCGGGGTCCAACGCTCCCGGTGGGGCCTGATCCACCATGCGGGCAAAATTGTCCAGGTCATGCTGTAGAGACTTCTCAAAGCGGCTGCCGGCACCGAGCTTTTCACCAAGAGCGCCCAAAACGCCGGCGGGCGGATTATAGTTGATGTAAACGTCTACCCGGGTCTGCATGGGTCCGGTAGTCTGGAACGTTACCCTGCCTTTGTTTTCAAAGCCGTTGGAGGAGCGCCAACCAACCTGGCGATTCTCAATCCAGTCCTCGTTCATAGCATCCCATTCGTGATGGCCAACGATCTCGGCTACCCAGTGGCTGCGCTGGTCATCGTAGTACGTTACCTCCTTCACGAAGCTCATAAACTTCGGGAAGTCGTTGAAGTGTGTGAAAAGGCTGTACACCTGGTGAACCGGTGCATTCACTGTCACTGATGCATGATGCTGCACCCAATTTTTTACATTACTTTGTGTCATACTATTTCCTTCCTTTCGGAGTTGCATGTTTCGCCACTTCAGATTGAGATCAACCCGCTGGGCTGATGCTCAAAACACATTTACCCTGCACAAGGTTTCTTCGTTCTGCGTCCCTGATAGCAAGGACATGCATAGCATACCATAATATATGCTCAAAGATCAACTATTTAAACACTTCAATAGCGATCTCTAATTGTATTCTAATCATACGTAATTATAGAGATTGCTATTGTTTAGTTCGATTAGTACTGATGGCCTGGCGCAGCTTTAACAAAGGGGTGTTCACGTTATAATTATTGCTATGTAAGGCATGGTTCAATTTGAAGAAAAGTCCTTGACAGGTTGAACAGTCACCCTGATGAATGTTGACGACCGAATGGGGGAATGTGCGTTACCCGTCCTGTAGGGACAAGGGGCGGATGTGGGGCAGGGAGGGGGCCTTGTGCTTGTCCTGGTGGCAACGCGATCCAGTGGGGGACTTCGTGGAGCACAAAGGTCGCACCCCAACCAGGACAAGCACAAGGCCTCCTCATCCACTCCACCCCGCCCCTTGTCCCTACAGGACCCTGGGCCGCAAGCACCTCAATGGAGATGATTCCCCGATTCGGTCGTCAACATTCATCAGGGCTGGACCTTGCTGCTGCTGAGGAACTGTCAAGTTGCCCTATCCAAATATCGGGTAATTGCCTATTCCTGGGAACTTGCACATACTCTTATAGTATGCAATAGAATAGGTTATAGGTACAGCCATCGCAATGGCAGTATACTACCTCTCCGACCGGCTGAGCGAAGCTAGGACGCAGTCCGTTGCCGGTCGGAATAAGATCGAGTACTGCCATTGCGGATATGAGACGCATACCAGGAACTAAATTTTTCTTTGAGAGGAAGTAATACGATGAGTAGCAAGCGATTTAAAGCCGTGGTCATGATGCTGGCCGTACTGGCGCTTGGTAGTATTTTGCTGGCGGCCTGTGTACGCCCGGGCACCACTACTACCACCAGTACCGGAGGAGGGAGCACTGCAACCAGTACACCGAGCGGCGGGGGGTACACCGAGCGGCGGGGGAGGCGGAGGTGGCTGCGCGAGCGGATCTGTGCATATGAGTTCGAGCAATTTTGTGCAAAACTGCGTCAACATTTCCAAAGGCTCGAAACTCACGCTTATCGACGATGTCCAGATTCCGCACATTATTGGTAATGGCATGTGGGATAGTAGCGGAAATGTAAAACAGGTTACCGAGCCTGGAGCACCTACCGTCAGCAATGTGACGATCGCGGGCGGAAGCGCTGATATTGGGCCATTCAATACGGCGGGAACGTTTCATATCTACTGCTCAGTTCACCTGGGCATGAACCTGGTCGTTAACGTAAAGTAATGAAAAGCGCTGTGAGAGGGCTGTAACATAATTGAGGGTAAAGCCACCAGGTTATAGCCCTTCAGGTCTCATACCCCTGGGCCCAGTGGTACTGTATCGTTGCTGCAATAGGAATGTGGTACCCCCATTTTTGGATTTTCGCACATCTACTGTACTATAGACGTTAAAGAGATTAGATGAATTGGAACCATGCCATTACTCAAGACTACAGCTCCGACCGGATGAGTGCGCAGCACTAGCACGCAGTACTTCCTGTGGTCTTGCCTGACGGACGCAGTCCGTAGTGCTGCTCGTCTCGGCTGAGTGCGCAGCACTAGCTGCGCAGCAGCGTTGCCGAGACGGGTAAGAACC
>WNFB01005507.1_pt1 | contig 15509 bp, 15 predicted proteins | sample 5400501 | NCBI WGS metagenome assembly WNFB01 (sample SAMN13153341, study PRJNA577476) | soil metagenome | isolation source: 200 cm saprolite under Douglas fir tree site 2 hole 1 | place: USA:California | collected 2015-04-18
CTGGAAAGCGCCAAAGCCGCCATCAAGGCCGATGACGCGGCGCGCCGCAAGTTCGAGACCGCCATCCAGGACCTGCATCAGAAAATCTCAAAGTATCGCGATCAGTCTCTCGATGTAAAAACCAATGAACAGTACCGGGCGCTGCTGCACGAAATCCAATTCGCCGAAAAGGACATTCGCGCCAACGAAGACAAGATCCTTGAACTCATGGTGCACGCCGAGCTGCGGGACAAAGAGGTAAAAGCAGCCGAGACGGAGCTTAAATCTGAAATGGCGGAGATAGAAAAGGAAAAGGCCGACGCCCGCCAGCGCACCGCTGAAGATGAAAAGCAACTGACGGAGTGGAATGCCAAACGCGAGACGCTACGCGGCGCGATCGCTGCCGACCTCCTCCGCCATTATGAGCGGGTGATGAAATTTCGGGGTACCGGCCTTTCCGAAGTGCGCGATCACAAGTGCATGGCCTGCCAGGTGATGCTCCGTCCACAAACCTACAACGAAGTGCGCGCCGGAGAGAAGATCGTCATGTGCGAATCCTGCCAGAGGGTTCTTTATTTCAATCCGGCAAACGAGGCCGGCATTGAGCGTACCAATATGACTCGAAAACGCCGCGCCCGGCCCAAAGCCGACGCCGATCAGGCCTGGTATCACCGTTCCGACTACGGGGAGCACGAGGAAGTCTTCCTTGGATTCGTTAATAGCCAGGGCACGTCCAGCCGCCGCGTCTATGATCTGCATACCGGGCGCAAGATTGGCGACACGGAATCTCGCGACGGTAACTATCACACTGCGTTTGCGACCGACCTGGAACACGCCACTCGCCTTAACGGAAGCTGGAACGAAACGGAACTGGACGAGTGGGGAGCGGAATTACCCATGACCGTTCTGGACGCTCTGTACTCTGACCTCGCGGCCGCTCGTGCCGAATCGAATGCACGAACCCACGCGGAAGCCGTTCATTCCGAACATCCTGCTGCCAGCTAACCGTATTCGAAAGAACATTCTTCCAGTTCGTACCTTGCGGACGGGTTAAGACCATGGGTAAGAAACACCCTGTGCCAGAGGCGCATTTTCCCAGCGTAAAGGTCTCTGATCGTGGCGCGAGCCGCTTGCATGGCGGTCACGTCTGGGTATACCGCTCCGATATCGCCTCTGCCGACGGAATTCCACCAGGTTCCCTGGTTAACGTTACCGACCCGCGCGGCAAGTTTCTCGGCGCCGCTCACTACAGCAGCGCATCGCAGATCGCCATCCGCATGCTCTGCTCTGAGTCGATGACGGATTTTCCCACCCTTCTGCGGCAGAGAATCATGGCTGCGATCGCTTATCGCGAACCGATCGTCCGCGACACTGACGCCTATCGCGTCATTTTCAGCGAAGGCGACTTTCTTCCCGGACTGATCGTGGATCGTTACCACGACGTTCTCTCGATGGAATTCCTGACCCAGGCAATGGACAGCGAGCCGTTGCGTGCAGTTGTAATTTCGGCTCTAACCGAAAACTTACGCCCCGCGGCGATTGTGGAGAGAGTCGAACCACGGATCCGCGACTTGGAACAACTCCCGCCCCGGGATTCAGGTTTGCTCCAAGGTGAAAAAAAGGAAACGGAATTCTCCATGAACGGTGTCCGTTTTCGCTACCACGCACTCAAAGGTCAGAAAACCGGAGCCTTCCTCGACCAGCGGGAAAATTACTCCGCTGCTGCCCAATACGCCCATGGCGAAGCGCTGGACGTCTTCTGCTACCATGGAGCGTTCGCATTGCACCTGGCAGGGCGCTGTTCACAAGTCACGGGGGTGGATAGTTCCCGCCCGGCCTTGGAGATGGCTGAGCAGAATGCCTCTCTGAACGGGCGAGAGATCGAGTGGATCGAGGGCAATGCCTTTGACCTGCTCAAGGACTACTCCGCTGCCGGACGCCAATACGACACCATCATCCTCGATCCACCCGCTTTTGCCAGGAGCAAGCGTGCGCTGGAAACCGCGATACGCGGATACAAGGAACTCAATCTGCGTGCGCTGAAGATGCTGCGTCCCGGGGGCATCCTCGTGACCTGCTCTTGCTCATATCACGTCAGCCCGGCTGAATTCCTCGCAATGCTGGCAGAAGCGTCACGCGATAGTCACAAGAATATTCGAATACTGGAAAACCGCAGTCAGGCCAGGGACCATCCGATGGTGCTAACAATCCCGGAAACAGCCTACTTGAAGTGCGTGATAGCCACCGCGTAAGTAGTTCAAAATGTGGGTATGATGTGATATTGACAATAACACGCTCATATTTTATGCTAGTAACATACTAAGCTGGCATCGCAGAGCAGTTATTGATGCCATAAAACCCTAAGTTTGAAGATTTGAAGGAGGAAAAAAATTATGACAGTCATTACCCGTTGGGATCCGTTCCGTGAGTTTTCAACCCTGCAAGATCGTATGAACCGGCTGTTCCGCGAATCGCATGGGCCGGAGGGTGAAGAGTCATTGAGCACCAGCACCTTTGCCCCGCCTGTCGATGTTTACGAGGACGAGCATAACGTCGTTCTCAAGATAGAAGTCCCTGGCATTGACGAGAAAGATATAGATGTTCGTATCGAGAACAACACACTGACCGTGCACGGCGAGCGCAAGCTCGAAAAGGAAGAGAAGGAAGAGAATTATCGCCGAGTGGAGCGGCAGTACGGTAGTTTTACTCGCTCTTTCACGCTACCAAGCACCGTTGACCCGGAGCAGGTCAGCGCCAACTATGAGAAGGGCGTGCTGAAGATCAAGCTGGCCAAGAAGGCCGAAGCCAAGCCCAAACAGATTAAAGTGAACATTGGCAGCGAAAGAACCTTGGAAGGCAAGGAAGCCAAGGGTGCGGGCCGCGCCGCGTAGGACGAGCAGCCCCTCGGCGGTGCAACTGGCTAACAGGCGATATCAATATAAGACGGGAGGCGGCGTAACGTCCCCTCCCGCTTTCAATTTGCAACTGTAATTTTGGTTGGATTAAATCGCCAAATTACTAAATCCCCTCGTCACAAATTGACAAGCAGTAAGATCAGGAGCGAGATCATGCCTATTCGCTGGGACAAATTCACCGTTAAAGCGCAGGAAGCGGTACAGCGCGCGACTGACCTCGCGTCGGAACACGGCAATCCCGAGCTGATGCCGGTACATCTGCTGGCGGCCTTGCTGGAAGATCGCGAAGGCATCGTCCCGCCCATCCTCGAAAAGATCGGTATCGGCACCCAGGCGGTGCTCAGCGATCTGTATCGCGAGATCGAGCGCTTGCCTAAAGTTTCTGGCGGAGGCGCCAATCAGGCGACGCTCTCCGCGGCAGCGAATCAGCTTTTGGAACGTGCCTTCAAAGAGGCCGACAATTTCAAAGACGAGTATGTTTCCACCGAGCACCTGCTGCTCGCCATTACCCACCTCAAACGCGACGCAGCTCAGCAGTTATTGGCCCGTCATGGCGCTACTTACGACGCGATTTTGAAAGCGCTCACTGCCGTCCGCGGCTCGCAGCGTATTACCGACCAGAATCCAGAGGCTAAGTACCAGGCGCTGGAACGCTATGCCAAGGATCTGACTGAGCTGGCGCGCCGCGGGAAACTCGATCCGGTCATTGGGCGTGACGAAGAGATTCGCCGTGTCGTCCAGGTCCTTTCCCGTCGCACCAAGAACAATCCAGTGCTGATCGGCGAACCGGGTGTGGGGAAGACTGCCATTGTTGAAGGACTGGCGCAGCGGATCATTTCTGGGGATGTCCCTGAGGTCCTGAAGAACAAGCGCGTGGTCGCTCTCGACTTGGGATCAATGTTGGCTGGAGCCAAATATCGGGGCGAGTTTGAAGATCGTCTTAAGGCTGTCCTCAAAGAGATTGAAGACTCTCAGGGTCAGATCATTCTCTTCATCGACGAGCTACACACGCTGGTGGGCGCGGGCGCGGCCGAAGGCGCGATTGACGCGTCCAACATGTTAAAGCCGGCACTCGCCCGCGGCGAACTGCGCGCCATTGGAGCGACTACGCTGAATGAATATCGCAAATACATTGAGAAGGACGCTGCCCTGGAGCGTCGTTTCCAGATTGTCTTCGTGGGTGAGCCCAACGTAGAAGACACCATCGCAATTCTTCGCGGCTTGAAAGAACGCTACGAAGTGCATCACGGAGTGCGTATCAAGGACTCGGCAATTGTCGCCGCGGCCACGCTGTCACATCGCTACATCTCGGATCGCTTTCTGCCCGACAAAGCCATCGACCTGATCGACGAGGCTGCGGCATCTATGCGTATCCAGATCGACTCTATGCCGACTGAAATTGATCAGCTTGAGCGTAGGGCCGCTGAAGGCCAAGTGGAAGAAGGAAAAAGACTTGATCGCCCGCACCCGTCAACTCAAAGAAAAAATCGAGCAATTGAAGCTCGAAGAGCAGACTGAGGAGCGTAAGGGCAATCTGTCGAGAGTGGCGGAAATCCGCTACGGCCTGCTGCGTCAGGCCGAAGAGGAACTGGCTCAGCTTACAGCACAGATAGATGACAAATCCTCAGGCGGACGTGCCCCGCGCATGCTGAAAGAGGAAGTTGACGAAGAGGACGTCGCTCGCATCGTCTCCAAGTGGACCGGCATCCCGGTTTCCAAAATGCTGGAGGGCGAAGTTAAAAAACTGGTTGCGATGGAAGAACGCCTGCGGCAGCGAGTCGTCGGTCAAGACCCCGCCCTTGAACGCGTAGCCAACGCCATCCGCCGCTCTCGTGCTGGATTGAGCGATCCCAAGCGGCCCATCGGCTCTTTCATCTTTCTCGGCCCGACGGGTGTCGGCAAAACTGAACTGGCTCGCGCCCTCGCCGAGTTCCTCTTCGACGACGAACACTCGATGGTGCGGATTGACATGTCGGAATACATGGAAAAGCATGCCGTCTCCCGCCTGATCGGCGCGCCGCCAGGCTACGTTGGCTATGAAGAGGGCGGCCAGCTTACCGAGCAGGTGCGACGCCGCCCCTACTCCGTCGTGCTCTTCGATGAAATCGAAAAGGCGCATCCCGACGTCTTCAACATCCTGTTGCAGATCATGGAGGACGGCCGCCTCACCGATGGCAAGGGCCGCACCGTCGATTTCCGCAACACGGTCATCATCATGACTTCGAACATCGGGTCCAGCTACTTGCAGGCTGAAAATATGCGTGCCGCAGACGACTTTGCCCGCGCCAGCGAGCTGGTCATGAATGCTCTGCACGGTCATTTCAAACCCGAGTTTCTGAACCGCGTGGATGACATCATCATCTTCAGCCCGCTTGGAAAAGAACAACTGGTCAAAATCATCGAGCTGCGCCTGGAAGACTTACGCCGACTGCTTGCCGAGCGCAAGATTTCGCTTGAGCTGACCGACGCCGCCAAAGAACTGCTGTTTACGGAAGGCTTCGATCCGAACTTCGGAGCCCGACCCCTGAAACGTGCCATCCAGAAACTGGTGCAGGATCCGCTCGCGCTGAAGATTCTCGATGGCGAAGTGCTGCATGGCGATCACCTCGTGGTTGACGCCGACAAGCGCGCCGGGAGGATGATTTTCACGGTTAGCAAGCGCGTGGGAGAAAAAGAACCTGCGAAGACTCGAAAATAGTTATTTCTCTGAGTTTTTCGCAGAAGCGCCGGGCAGAGCTTTATGGGTCTTGCTTTCTATCATCTTGCATAGCTGCTGCCCTCTCGGCGAGCAACCAGGCGTTGCTGATCATTTCCAATTCCTCCCGACATCACCTCTTTCGCAGTGTTTAGGTGTTCGTTAACACCTAAGATTCATCGGCAAACATCCACACGCGTCGACAGTGGCAGCAGAACGAGCCCCAATTCGCCCAGTCCCCAGCCGATGGCGGACCGCATAGGTTGAAGCCCCGGCCTCCCTTTGCCGATGACCTCACTGGGGATTGAGGAGTTATGAGGCGAACCCTTCGCATGCTCTTTCTGACGATGCTGCTCATTGGTTGTGGGGCGCCCAATGCGCCCCCAGTTGGGTTCGTAAATGAGACTCTGCACTCCACCAGTGACCTGTGGACTATCTGGACGACGGCACAGAATAGCGTTGCCAAGAGAGTGGACATGAATCCCATGCAGCGTTTCCTTTATGGCGCTCCCGCAAATATTCGTGCGGGCGACCCACGTGCGCTAGCCGCTCTGCCCCATCAACTTCGGGTAGCGGCCGAATCCGACGTTCTTTCCAGCGTGCTGTTCGCTGCTACTCGCGAATTCCGCGCTGACCCTACGGGCCTGATTGCCTGTCCGCAACCGTGTAGTGTCCGCTATGCAGTCGCCTATTCCTGGTGTCAGCATCGCCTTACAAAGTACGCTGCGTCATGGGAATTTCAGGATGACAACTTCACCAATATTCTCGAATATGAGTTCGAGAATCAAATCATGTCCGCCTTGGAATACGACATGAAGTGGCGATAGTACGCAACTACATTCCTTCCCGCGGTCAGGATAAAATAAAGCCGATATGCGATATCTGGTACGAGCGCGAGTGAAGCCCGGCCGCGAAGCCGCGCTTCTTAGAGCGATTGAGAATGGCACTTTGGGCGAGGGATCGGTTGCTGAGGGCGAGTACCTTCGAAACATGAAGGACGCTCGGCTCTGCCAGGACGAAACTGCTCGCTGGGTCGAAGTCTGCTATTGCCCAACTCCACTCCAGGAAGAGCGCCCTTATTGGGAACAATATTTCGATTTAACGCGAGTCCAAGACGCACATGACCGCCGCCGTTGCCGTGACCAGAACGGTTCTGAACCTTGGGCGTGTAGTGATTGCGACTGCACAGAACGTTTGGAACGGAAACTGGAGACTACGGGAGAAGGATTTCTGGAATCTCTTCGGCGCGCACTTACTAGGCTTTAACCGGCCACGCCGAGCCGCAGAAAGAGGATTCGGATCAAACCGAGGCTAGTTTTTTCGTTCGCTCTTCCTTGAAGAGCTTTCGGACTTGGAAGAACTCTCAGACTTCGATGAACTTTCTGACTTAGAAGACCCCTCAGACTTGGAAGAGCTTTCCGGCTTATCTGACTTCGACTTCCCTTCCTTCTTGTCTTCCTTTTTCCCGCTGGAGTCGCCGTTCGAAGAAGAACCTGCCGAGGACGATTTCTTCGCGTAATCAGTTACGTACCAGCCCGACCCTTTGAACTGCACGGTCGGCGCCGAAATCAGTTGCTCCACTGGTCCGCCGCAATCAGGGCATTTCTTAATATGACGGTCGGAAAATTTCTGGATCCGTTCAAAACGGTGATGGCATTTCTTACACTCGTACTCGTAAAGCGGCATTGGACTCCCAAAGCGATCGCACTGCTTACTTAAATTGATTCTAGGGTTCGGCCACTCATCCGTCAATTTACGGGGGTAATCGCGCGGATTCGCCCATCACCGCGCCCTACGGCAGCGTACACACCATTCATGTGGACTCTTGCGATGATAAACTTCACGCCATGAAGTCTGAAACCGAGAGCGTGGCGAGCCAAGGTACCCTGCCTCCCGGACCTACGCTCTACCTCGTCGCCACCCCGATTGGAAACCTGGAAGACATTACCCTGCGTGCCCTGCGTGTCATGAAAGAGGTTGACCTTATCGCCTGCGAGGACACTCGCCAGACGCAAAAGCTGCTAAATCATTACGGCATTACCACCCGCACCATCAGTTATCACGAACACAATGAAATGACGCGTGCCGCGGAGTTAATCGTAGATCTTGAACAGGGCACGCGTATGGCGCTCGTGACGGACGCCGGCATGCCCGGCATTTCTGACCCCGGCTTCAGGCTGATCGCGCTGGCAATTCGGCATCATGTTCCCGTCGTACCGATTCCCGGCGCCTCAGCTTTCCTGGCAGGCTTGGTGGCCAGTGGATTGCCCTCCGATTCCTTCCGCTTCAGCGGTTTTCTCCCTGCCAAACGCGGCCAGCGCCGCGATGCCCTGGAGAACATCAAGTCCTCGCCTCGCACCCAGGTTTTCTATGAAGCACCGCACCGTGTCACCGAAACGCTGGAGGACATTGTCGACATTCTGGGAGCGCAACGTCACGTCGTCATCGCTCGCGAAGTCACCAAGTTGCATGAGGAGTTTCTACGCGGATATGCCGGCGACATACTCGAAACGCTGAAGTCCAGGGCGGAGATTAAAGGAGAGATCACACTGTTGATCGGCAAAGCCGACGAATCATCTCAGAAGCCAGGGGCCCCGCACACAACGGTTCGCCAGCGTGTAGGTCAAATCATGTCCGAAGAAAAACTCGATGAAAAAGGCGCCTTGAAAAAAATCGCCAAGGAGATGGGCATCTCGAAAAGCGAAGCCTATCGCGAGCTGCAGAGGAGTAAATAAAGCACTCAAAATTCACTTCTCGGCTTCGTGCACGACCTTCGTCCACGTGCCCTTTTTCTACTTTCCTGCCAACTCCCGCTTCACAATCTCACTCACCTGCTTGCCGTCCACGCGCATGCCTCCCGCGGCGAAGCGGGCCATAACATTCTTCATTACTGTGCCCATTTCTTTCATCGTCGGCGAGCCCATCTCCGCGATAACCGCCTTTACTCCGGCTACGATCTCGCCCTCGCCTGCGGCCTTCGGCATGTAGGACTCGATCAGCGTGATCTCAGCGGCTTCTTTGTCGGCCATCTCCTGGCGGCCGCCTTTGGTGAATTGCTCGATGGAATCCTTGCGCTGCTTGATCAGCGTGCTCAGGACTTGCTGTGCTTCTTTGTCGTCAAGCGGCGACATCTTCTCGATCTCACGGTTCTTGAGGGCGGTCTTGACCATGCGCAGGGTCGAGAGCCGCTGCTCCTCGCGCGCCTTCATGGCCGAGGTTATGTCTTTTTGAATTTGTTCGATGAGGGCCATGAGAGGATTATAGACGGTGGGAGTTTAGGGACGATGAAGTTCAATTGCGGATGAAAACCTGATTCGCCTGAGACCAGATTCTTCGGCTAACCACTAGCCTGCCCCGGCAATTTCACCAGGAATTCCAACCCGAAATAATAGCCATCACGATTGCGAACAATTGCCATAACTCTTAAAGAATCCGGAATCAGGAATTCAATCTCCATGAGATCATCGGGCTCCAGATCAACTCCGGCATACAGGGCCATCCCGCACTGACTTAATTCAGTACCTCGGCCAGTGACCGCAACCGCGGGAAGCCGGCTGCAGGGAAGGATGCGGACTGGCAAATCCACCGGATAACGTTGCCAGCGCCGGGTATTTGTGTGAGACGCGATCATTTCAGTAACTGGAAATGAAAAAATTGTGCCGCGCTGACTACAACCAGCACTCCAAATGCAATTGATCCAAGCACGATCTTCAAGGCTTCTCTTGGCGGGGGTGCCCTATGAACCAGCGTGGATCGGTACTTCGCAATCCATTGTTCTTCATCGGAATTCTTGCTTAAGTGCGACTGAATCCCAAGCTGTAAATTGCGCTGGTTGTTTTGATCGAGAGCAACGAACCGAAACGGCTGCTCGGTCCAAGACACCGGGCTTAACATTTCTGCCTTCCCGAGCACCGGTCCCCCGTCACTGAGGAACATCAAACTCGCTTGGGTATTCGCATTCAGAGGTTGAGACAAACGAAGCAAGCCGCCAGCTATAGAAATGACCTGCAGGTTGCCTGTCACGCGGTTCCCATTCTGGAATCGAAGAACAGCAGGAGTGGGATTTGCGAGATGTGCTCGTGTAGCGCGTCGCGACGCAACGGCTTGGGGGAGGTCTGCCATGCGAAGGCAAGTATGTTACGCAATCGAAAACAAGAGGAGATTACGAAAGTGCTTGACCATTCGCAAAGATATCCAAATGCAGTAATGCTTCGGCTGAAGGCATGCGGCGTCTCTCGGGATTGTCGGAAACTAGCAAGCTGGCAATTCTGAGATAAGTTGATAAGGCCCCAATCCCACTGGGAACTAGTCCGCTGCCAAACCCGAAACCCACCTTCCGCGATAAACTAACTATGCCTTTATACAAGGCGCCGATTTCATGCTGCGTAAGAACCGTCTTTTCACTCCCGGCCCAACCCCGTTGCTGCCCGCCGCGCAGACGGCCATGGCATCGTTTGCTATGCATCACCGCACCGCCGGTTTCCGCGATCTTTTCTCGCACGTGCTGGCGGACGTGAAAGACTTCATTGGAACGAAAAACGACGTCCTTGTACTCTCCTGTTCCGGTTCCGGCGTCATGGAAGCCTCGATTTCCAACCTGACCTCTCCGGGTGACAAGGTGCTGGTGCTGACCGCAGGAAAGTTTGGAGAGCGTTGGCGCGATCTGGCCAAAGCTTTCGGTTGTAGCGTCGAAGTGCTCAGCGCGACCTATGGCGAAACGTTTTCTCTCGACGAACTCCGCCACAAGCTCACACTCGATGTGCGCGCGGTTTTCGTGCAGTCTACCGAAAGCTCGACCGGCGCACGGCACGACATAAAGTCCATCGCCAAGCTGGTGCGATCCGCGGGAGACACGCTGCTGGTGGTTGACGCCATCACGGGCTTGGGAACTACGCAATTCGATGTGGACGGCTGGGGTCTCGATATCATCATCGGCGGTTCGCAGAAAGCGTTGATGATTCCGCCCGGCCTCGCGTACTGTGCGGTGAGCGAGCGCGCCTGGAAGCGCATGGAGACGGCCAAGTCGCCGCGCTACTACTTCGATCTTCGAAAAGAGCGGAAAGCGGCTGCGAAAGGTGAGTCGGCGTTTACGCCCGCCACATCCTTATTCGCGGCGTTGGGTGCCGCGCTCGAGTATGTCCGTGAGATGGGCGAGGGCGATCTGGCGGCCGGAAGGGAAGCATTGATCAACAATGCAGAGCTAGCTGCTGAGATGACACGCGTCGGCGCCCAGGCTCTAGGGCTGAAGTTGTTCGCTCCCTCTTGCCCCGCAACAGCGCTGACGGCGATTCAATCGCCAGTCGGACTCGACTCCGGTGCCATCGTCAAGGAATTCCGCGAATCGTTCGGCGCCGTGGTAGCAAACGGCCAGGGAGAGATGAAGGGCCAACTCTTTCGTATCGCCCACCTGGGTTACTACGATTATCTCGATACCATTGGAGTGCTCGGCGCTCTCGAGCACGTGTTGTCCGACGTGACTGCCAAGCCGGTGGAGTACGGCGCCGCAGTGAGAGCTGCGCAAGAAGTGTATGCTAGGTACTCGCAACGGCAAACCGTTTCCGCCGTAGCACGGCAGTAAAAGCCGGAGTGGATTTTCCGCTCCGTTCATTCCTGCCGAGAACACTACGTCTGTCCTTCTCAACTCAGTATTCCCATTCGCTTGCCCACCCGCTTCAGCACCGACAATGCCTCGTCCAATTGTTCCTTCGTATGGCTGGACGTCATGATGGTCCGAATGCGTGCCTTGCCTTCCGGCACCGTGGGAAATGCAATACCCGTGCCCATCACGCCCTCCTTGAAGAGCTCTCGGGAAAAGTCCATCGTGAGTTTGCCCTCACCAATGATGATGGGGGTGATGGGCGTCTCGCTCGCAGGTGTCGTGCGTCCGCCGATATCGAATCCCAGAAGGCCCAATTCTTTTTTCCAGAAACGGGTGTTGTCCCAAAGTTGTTCGATACGCTCGGGCTCGTTTTCGAGAACATCGAAGGCTGCGATGCATGTGGCTGCCACTGATGGCGGATGCGAAGTCGAAAACAAAAACGGACGCGCGCGATGATAAAGAAAATCAATCAGATCACGCGATCCGCAGACGTATCCTCCCAGTGCTCCGATTGCTTTTGAAAGTGTACCTACCTGGATATCCACGCGCCCGTGGACTTTGAAGTGATCAATAGTGCCCCGTCCGTTGCGGCCCAGGACGCCGGATGCGTGTGCGTCATCAACCATCATGATCGCGCCATACTTTTCCGCCAGATCACACAATTGCGGCAGCGGGCCGATGTCGCCGTCCATGGAGAAGACGCCGTCTGAGATGAGCAGCTTGCGCCCAGGCTGATCTTTTACGCTGGCGAGTTGTTCTTCGGCGTGCGCGATGTCTTTGTGATTGAAGACGAGAATCTTGGCACGAGAGAGGCGAGCACCATCGATAATCGAGGCATGGTTGAGCTGATCAGAAATGATGAAATCTTCTTTGCCCAGAACAGCAGAAACTGTCCCCGCGTTGGCCGCGAAGCCTGATTGAAACACTACGCACGCCTCAACGTTCTTGAAGCGCGCGATCTTCTCCTCCAGTTCCATGTGGATCTTCATGGTCCCGGCGATGGTGCGCACCGCGCCCGATCCCACTCCATACTTGCGCGTCGCCTCAAGCGCAGCTTCACGCAACTTGGGATGGGTGGTCAGTCCGAGATAATTATTCGAGGCCAGGTTAATGACTTTCTTGCCATCGAATGTACAGACAGGCGCCTGCTCGTCCTCAAGCACGCGCAGCCGGAAGTGGGTGCCCTTGGCTTTGAGCTCGTTCAGTTGATCGCCGAGGTAAGAGAGCGGATTGGTGCGGGTTGCGGTGGTCATGTCGTGCCTCGAGAAGCTATCACAACCGTGGGAATCAGCTGGAATATTCAGAACATGATGGGATTGCCCGTCTCAATACTCGTCTCGCACAAGCGCTTCATGTTTTCGAAGAACTCCATCTCGGAACTGGCCAGAATGTCTCGCGAATGGAGCACTGTGTCCACTTCCTTCAACAGCTCAGCCGCCAGATCGCTGGCGATCCAGTCTCCGGTGTGAGTCCCATCATAGATGACCTTGTTGAGAAGAATCGGAAACCGTGGCCCAGGATTTCCCTCCAAGCCGTGGAGAAATGTTCGCAGATGGCCAACCCGCGTGATGTTGCCCAAAGGCAAGGAAAGTAGATATCCGCCATGCTCACACGACTCCTCACACCAGTGGTCGTGAGCTTCCAACTCGTCCTCAGAAGCATCGCCAGTCAGAAACGGTTCGCCGGTCTCATCGAAAGTGAGCCGGTCTGGAAACGGATGCGGTTTGGCCCGGCCATCCCGTATACAAGTGCACCGTACGTGCGCATCGAGGCCCATGATTTATTTCCACGCCTGTGGTTGGGGGTTCCGGGACGTGAAGTTCGCGGGCGAAAGCCTGCCCTGAGCGAAGTTCAAGGAATTGTCCGCCTCACGCATTACTTCACCCCGTTCGGATACACCAATATCTTGCTGGCTTCTCCGGTCTTCAGTCGCTCCATTGCTTTGGAGAAATCTTTCATCGAGATACGGTCAGTGATGACCGGGTGCAAATCTAATTTGCCGGCTTTGAGGAGCGCAGTCATCTGATACCACGTCTGGTACATGCGACGGCCGTTGATGCCTTGAATGGTGAGACCCTTGAAAATTATGTCCTCAGAGAAATTTAATGAAATCGGCTTGGAGGTGAGACCCAGCAGGGAGATGCGTCCACCGCGGCGCACGATGTCGAAAGCTGTTCGGATGGCGTCAGGGTGGCCAGCCATCTCCAGCACCACATCCACACCGAAGCCGCCGGTCTTTTCCATAACGATCGACCGAACGTCCTCCTTTGACGGATCGAGCACATAGTCAGCTTTCATCTTCTTCGCGACGGAACGGCGATGTTCGTTCACTTCAATCGCGAAGATCGTGGTGGCGCCTACCGCACGCGCCACTGCGATGGCGAATAGTCCGATCGGCCCGGCTCCGGTGATAGCAACGGTCCTGGCCGCAATCTCGCCCGCGAGCACCGTGTGCACCGCATTGCCCAACGGGTCGAGAATGGAGGCGTACTCCTGGGGAATGCCGGGGTCGAGTTTCCAGATATTTGATTCGGGAATCACCACGTACTCGGCGAAAGCGCCATCCGTGTCCACACCGATAATTTTTACGTTCTGACAAATGTGGGCTTCGCCGGTGCGGCATTGCAGACATTTGCCGCAGGCCACGTGCATCTCGGCGGAAACAAAATCACCTTCCCTCACGCTGGTGACTTCATCGCCATACGCCACCACTTCGCCGCAAAATTCGTGCCCGGGTATAAGTGGGGGATGGATGCGGTTCTGCGCCCAGCGGTCCCATTCGTAGATATGAAGGTCGGTGCCGCAGATAGACGCAACCTTTACCTTGACCAGCACGTCGGTAGCGCCGAAGCCCGGAACTTTGACTTCGCGAATCTCCGCGCCCGGTGCGGCTTTCGGCTTCACTACTGCAAGCATGGTTTCGGGCATGGAAGTTGTCTTGGTTCGCGGCTAGAAATTCTTCACCACACAGGTCACAGAAGACACCGAAGATTCTAGCACCCGAACCGCTCCCGCCGCTTCTACTTGCCTGCACGCGGACCTGAAGGCCCAGGTTCTCGGTCCGAAATGTCCTTGCGGTTGAATTCTTCCGATTTGCCGCGCGGAATACTCAGCGATTTCCATTCGGACGCGCGAAAGTGTTTAGCGAGGAAGACGATCTGGCCAACGTGGTACGCATAATGTGCGATCTGGCGATTTACAGCTTGCAGCACGCTGTGAGGTTCGCCTCGAATGGTCACCGTGCGAGTCACATCTTCTAGCTTGACAGATTCTATGGCAGAGAAAACGCGGGCCCATCCTTCTTCCCACCAGCGCATGACATCCGCGCGTGTGGTTGCCGATGTGATTTCGAATTCCTGATCGCGATTGCGTTCCGGCTTTTCGCCATCAGTAGTGAGAAAGTCCGTGAAGCGGGAACGCATGTTGCCCGCAACGTGCTTCATGATGATAGCGACAGAGTTTGATTCTGGGTCCAGCGTAAGGAAAAGCTCGTTATCTTTAAGCTGGGCGATGGCGCCCTCCGCGAGTCGCTTATGGCCGCGGAACTGGCGGCGCGCTTCTTCGAGATAGTGAGAGGCCAGATCAGGTGTCATAGAAACATATTGGGTTGCAGACTTTTGCCGCAACTTCTGTTCGTGAGCTCTTATTAAATCAGCCCCATTCGGTTGGCTGTTACAGGTTGCGCGGGACTGGCTATTTGCAGCTCAATTTGGATTCCGCCGAGCCATTTTGCCATTATGTTATAAACCCACGCGCCCAAAGCCCCAACCAGGAATCCTAAGCCGCCATATAGGAACGGGGCGAAAAAGCCAAATGCGACCATCGCAACGCCACCCACAGTGTCTGCGCGTTGGCCGGAAGCCATGCTGGCGAAACCAGCTATCAAGCTAATCGGAAGGGCGAGGAGTCCAATGGCCCCATAAATGGCTCCCAACATCTTGGCGCATGAAATCACATTCACCGACTTGATCGATTGCATCAGGCCTCCTTTAAATTGCGTTCAAGATCGCCCCATCCCCCGCCACCGGGGCTTTCAATACGTATTCTTTCTCCTGCCCTTAGACGGATACTGAACTTACCCGTCAGTTCTTCCACAGCGCCATTGTGGCGAATAATTTCCGCCTTCCCCGGCGAGCCATCGCTGCCACCGGAAAGCCCATAGGGCCCACGCGAGCGCCGGTCAGCCAACAGCGTGACCTCGCAGTCGGTCAACACCTCGATCTCGCGCACGATACCGTCCCCGCCCCGGTATTTGCCACCTCCGCCGCTTTCTGGACGCAGAGAATAACGCCGCACCCGTAGCGGATACGCATACTCAAGC
>WNFB01012011.1_pt1 | contig 15506 bp, 14 predicted proteins | sample 5400501 | NCBI WGS metagenome assembly WNFB01 (sample SAMN13153341, study PRJNA577476) | soil metagenome | isolation source: 200 cm saprolite under Douglas fir tree site 2 hole 1 | place: USA:California | collected 2015-04-18
TGTCCGACAGCCGGACCTTCAGCTACTACGACTGCAGCAGCGCCGGTGAGTTCCACTTCGATTTCGTGAAGCAGAGCTAGCAGGCCCGAGGGGATTCGGCTACCAGACTTGACTTCGAAGTTGCCCACATGTCATAGCCCAGTCCAGCCACGGCAATCATGAGAAGCAGCGGTGACAAGTTGTCAAAGACGTTAGCCACGACGTTCGAAGGTCCCGATGGCCCGCTGACTATGAAGTCAGCAACGCCTACGGCCGCTGCGGCGACGAGGACGTAGCCTGTCCAACGTTGGGCTGAGGGCCCACGCAGGATTGCGACACCAAGGAGGGCTAGGCCCACCACTTGGGCAATGCCTCCAAATATGAAGAACGGTCCGAATGATGGTGGTGGCTCGCTTCCAAGGGCCGCCGGCGCTACGGCGTTCAGATACGGAAATACCAGCGCCAATAACAGACTGAAGAACACTCCGAACATGAGTCCTGTGATAAAAACGAGGACCATCCCAACCAGACCAACGACACTGTTGGCCTCGATCTTGAACATGCCGGGCAGGCCAACCAGCACCAAAGCTGCGCCGCCGGCTAGTAGCAAGTTGACCGGCACGAAGGCGGCGTTTCCAACGTAAGCCTTGGGGTCATGCCCGATGAAGAACAGGCCGGTGTAAAGCAGCATCAAGAACGCCACTATTGCCCCAGTCATGAGCGCCAAACCGTTGAGCCGGTACAAGTGCTGGTCCGACATCACAAACCTCCTCCTAAGGCACGCTTAGAATCACCTGATCCTAGCTACTGGAGACAGCAAGCCTAAGCTGATCGCAGGTGGATGCCATCGTTAGGGTCGGCAGCATTCCGATAGGACGCTTCGGCAGCGACAAGCCGACGCTAGTCCAGCAGCCAGAGGGCGACCGCATAGCGATGGCAGTTGAGGGACATGGTCATCTCCAATGTCCGGCCGAATCGCCAACCAGCTCTTGAGGGCCTTACAGGCCTTCCAGTTCAGCGTGAAGGTGCGCTCTTTTCTGCCCTTTCCGTGCACATGAATTGCTCCGGGTGGACCGCCCTTGCTGATTCGTGGGGGCACCTCAAGATCGGGGAGTCGAACCGCGGTCACTTCCGAGAGCCGTAATCCGGTCTGGAGGATGAGTTCGATAATGGCGGAGTCTCTGACGTCATGACTGCAGGCGAGCCGTTGAAGCAGAAGCTGACTTAGTAGCGGAAGCAAAGAAGTTTTTTGCCGAACACTTCAAGATGAGAAGGGGTGATTTCGAACTCCTGCTGGTCGAATCAGATGAGAATGGCAATATGTTGGGTATTCGGAGAAATGATTTTCTAATTTTTGAGAGTCATGTACGTACGCTGACTCAAGCGATCGACGAATACAAATACGGTTTTGGTATTTACATGTCAGCAAGGCCAGACAGAGAGCCAATAGCTTGGCCCGCATACAGGCCAACAAGACTGATCCAAAAGAGCTGCGCAAGACTTACATTCGCTACGCTGGAAAAAATGGCTAGGGACACCGAATCCAGGAGGCATGCGCGGCGCGGCTAAGCCAACAGCAGACTTTCGCTGCCATCAGTCGCCTAAGACTGATGGGGATAATCCCCACGGTAGTTAGGCGAAGAATCCTATTGAGTCTGGTCCGAAAAGCAGGCTGTTGCCGGGAAAACCTATTCCGACGACCGGACCACCCAAGATATCTGCCCCGTTTCCCACCTGCAAATTAGGGGAAATGCCGCTTGAGCCCATATGTTCGACTGGCGCATCGTAGTGATCAGCAAGCTAGAAGGGAGCGCATTTGTGGCCGATCACTTGGACGCGCCGGGTCTCAAATCCCCCGGTGGCGACGCAAAGGTCGACATCACCGATATCTACGCCTTCCAGAAGCCCGGCGATCCGAACAAGAGCATCCTCATCATGAACGTCAATCCGCTCGCGCCGACGCTGGCTGACTCATTCATGCATGACGCCATCTACGAGTTAAAAATCGATACTGACGGTGACGCCGTCGCGGACCGGTCGTTCAAGATCTTGTTCTCCGAGTTTCACAACGGCAAGCAGTCAGCGCGCGTCTTCCTGGCCATCAACAGGTCTGAGAACCACCCTAAAAAGGGACATGTATTTCTGGACGACGCACCCACCACATTCCCCCGAGATTTTGACGATGGTGACGACGATAAGCACAACGACGATCGCCACGAGTCGTTTGGACGAGTAGTCATTCCGCGTGCACCCGTGTCGTTCGACGCCAACGCGCGAATGACGGAACATGGGCCATTTAAGTTCTTCGCCGGCATCCGCAGTGACCCCTTCTTCTTCGACCTCAACGGCTTTCTGAACAACTTCACGTTCACTGGCAGCGACTTCTTCGCCGACAAGAACGTGTTCGGCATCGTTCTTGAGGTGCCAAACAGTGCGTTAGGGTCGGCGCCGAATATTGGGATCTGGGGCCGTACGCTCGTGCACGAAACGGAACACCGCTGGTTCCAGATTGACCAGATGGGACGCCCGGCCATAAATACGGTGTTCAACCACGGCGACGACAAGAACACCTTCAATCAGATCGAGCCGACGCAAGATCGCGCGCTATTCCTCGCGAGTTTCGTGACCACGCTTATGACACTCGGCGGATACAGCACCGACCAGGCCACCAACATTGCGCAGATTCTGTTGCCTGATATCTTGGCCTACAACTTTTCGAGTTCGGCCGGGTTCCTTAACGGCCGTAAGCTGACCGACGATGTCATCGACATCTCGCTGAACCTGATCACCAATGGGAAGATAACGACCGACATGGTAGGCCCCCACGGTGACTATTTGTCCTCATTCCCTTACCTGGGGCAACCCCATTGAAAGGCGGCAGCATGAACTCAGTGGATCGACGCAGCTTCCTCAAAGTCGCTGGTGTCAGCACCATGGTGGTCGGGATCGGATTGCCGGTAACGAAAATCCTGGCCGCCAGAGCTACCGGCTCGACTTATAGTTTTCGCGGCTTGGCAAGTCTCCCAAGACCGCCGCTCCCGGCGTTCGCCTCGTACGTGCTCGAGGGCAGACTGGACATAGAGAGGCGCACGGGTGCGCTTGTCCAAAATGTCTTTGCCGGCGCCGCGGACCTAATGAGCGATATTGCTCTGCCTGGGCACGCTAGGACGTTCCAGGTGACCGATATACGGAAAATCGGCGACGTCGTTTACGTACGTGGCATCGGCGATGACCAGTCGCAGTTGGATACAAGCGAAAGTCCAATCGTAGAGGTGCGGTTGGAGCCTTCTCGTGGGATGGCCATAACGCAATTTATGGGTTCGGACCTGGAACTTAAACTGAACGCCTCCTAGAACTCTAGTTCTCGGCAGCGGCCAATATCTCACTGCTCACTGAGTTGCAGTGAACGGAGTACTAAGCGGACCCGACCCACAGTAAACGCTATCGCGCGGCCAGTCAGCACTTCAGCCCCGATACAAGGCAGTCCTTACTGGGGCGAGCAAGGTCACTTTCGACACCGAAGAGTGGTTATGTGACCATTCCTGAGCCGCGGCGGGAGAGCGTGGCGCGCTAGGCTGCTGGTGGTTCTTCTGGGCCTATCTCAAAGACTGCGTGGCCGCTCGCAACCATAATCTCGTAGCAGTTTAGATGGGCAACGGATACGCGGTCGGGCTAGTCCTGGATGTCGTTGGTATCTCGATAGCAGCGAACCTCATCATTGGGGTCGATGTCCTCTGAGCAGACCGAACATTTCACCTTGCCAGAAGCGTAGCAAGATAGCGTCGTTTCCGATGCCGTGCATCGGTCGGTCGTCCCAGAGAGGTTAGGTGAAGAAACCCTCGAACTGTGGCCGGAGTTCCTCTATAGCTTTCAGTGGCAAGTGGGCGGCGATGGCTGGCCCATGTACCTTCTTTCTGTACTCAAACGGGCCCATAGCGTGTGTGAGTCTACGCATTACTCCTGAGCCCTTTTCGTCCGGACGCTCGTCAAAAGCTAATCGGCCTCAGGAAACCGGTGGCGTTAGCGGCGATAAGCCGTAATAGCTCCACCCAGTCCTGCGTTTGTCCAGCCGCTGCGGCCGGGAAGCTGGCGCTGAGGGCTCATGAGATTGATGCCAATGCGAAGGCTCCGGTGAAACAGAATCAGGTGTGAAGCGTTTCATAGCGCCTCCGGATGGCGGCTCCTATTGTGAGCACCATCAAATCAGATGGACGCGCGAGGATGATCGCTCTCACTTATCAGGCACGGTCAGCCCCGTACTCTCTACCCGCCGTACGGTTCCCGCCAGCCGCCAGCCGCGCACTTGCTGAAGCAAGGGCTCTGATCGAGCAGCTCGGCCACGTCGGTGTGGTGGCAGACGGCAAGATATTGACTTGCAGGATCTCCCTTTGCTTCTTAAGCGCGAGCCAGTTAAAGTATCGTAATCGTCCAGATCGTCAACAGCAATGCCGACGAACGTCCTAACTACGCGGGAGACACACCAATGAATGGCTGCCCTGTCGTGTTGGTCATCGAAGATAGCTCGGAGCTGCGACAGGAGCTGAGGAATGTGATGACCAACATCCTGGGGCTTGAAGTCGCCGAGGGCGGCGGCGTGCGAGCCGTTGTCGAATCGTTCACAGCTGGCCCCCGTCCGGACCTTGCCCTGGTGAACTTGGACGGTGTTACTGGCGCCGAGGCTGTCGAATCGCTGAAGCGAGCGCACGCTGACCTGCCGGTCATCGGTATGTCAGTTGAGGACTGCCGAGACAAAGCGAAACAGTTGGGTTGCGACGATTTGCTGCTGAAGCCCTTTTTGTTGGAAGAACTGGCCGATGTCGTGAGTCGCTGGCTTCCAGCTGGCTACTAACGCGGTCCATTCAAAGGCGCGCTCACTCCGCGGTGCATCGCTGTTCCGGGTTCGTCAACGCGCGCTTACTCCTAGGGCCGCTGACGACTCACCCGAAAGTACCAGGCCCTCTTCAGGTTCGTCGCCAGCTTCCTGTATAGTCGTCCGGCGGAGAGAAGGCCAGAGTTTCCGTCAGGAGAGGTCTTGGCACTTCAGATGGCGTCCCCCGGCTCCGACGAGCGGATGGAGGTGCTGCTGGTCGGCGACTACCGACCTGGGCATCACCTGTCAGTGGTGAAAGCGCCCCGTGCGCTTGGCTCCCACGCCGATTTCGAAACGGTCCAGGCATGGCTGCTCATCATGGAACGCTCTGGCTGGCAGGTCGGAACGGTTAGACCCACGGTCGGCTTCAGCGGGGTCTTGATCGAGTTGAGCCGCGGGCGCCCGCCCGGATCAGCTACAGGATGAGACGGTACGACAACGACTTGATCATCCGAGCGTTCCTGACAACGAAGACGCTGCTGGCAAGCCGATGGCTGCGTGGCGACCTTCCCAGTAAGGGAAAGCAGCATGTTTAGGCGACGGTTTTCCGACCTGCTGACAGAGTCGGCCTTTCTGGAAGTTCAGCTCATCGTGCTCAGGGAAAGCGGACCGGCGCACCTAACGCGGCAGTGCGGAGTTCGCCTGGCCCGCGTCCACCGACGGCTAAACGCCATGGAGCGCCGACTTCGTCTGATGGCCATGGGACTTGCGGACGACCAGCAAGTATCGATCAGCGCGCTTCGTGGTCGGCTTTCGCACCATACCGACCGGCGTCGGACGAGAGATTCGGCGTACTCTGGTCCTGAGCGCAGAAGGGTGCCTCGGCGGGAAGCCGACCGCCGTGCAGGAGGCGCACTGCAGCCCCACTGACGCCTCCGCAGGTCGGGAGTCTTCGAGGTCTGTGATACTTCAATGGTCCGTGGAGCGAAAGGGCCCCCGGATGAACGCTGAGCGAGAAGGCGTGCCCGTGCTTGAGCTGCCAACGCGTCGGTCGGTAGTGGTCGAGGACAGGGGTGTGCTCTGGGCGGGTCAACTGCATTTCGATATAGGCGATCTGAGCACGCAGCATCGAAACGCCGGTTATCAAGAACGCAAGACCTTGGCCGCGAATCGGGCGCTACGATACACCGCGCCCTGCACTTTATGGCCCCAAGGCAGCCGTTCGCGCCCCTACGCGGTCTCATGTACGAACCCCTGGGCCGGTTCGCGCTAAACGACCTGGCGCTGATTGGCATGGCCAACCTTCATCGTCCGGAGCGGACATGGTGCCCGCATCAGCGACCTGGCCGCTCATTTGCCATGCCTATGCCATGCCTAGGTAAGGCTGATGTCTTCCGGTGGCATGCTAGGCCGTCTTGGCCTTCATACTGTTAACGACCTGAAGGAAAGCTGGCCTGGCTCGACCTGACGCAAGCATACTTTTGTCTGATGGAGAATGCAGCGCGTCAGCGCTCGGCGACTCGTGATTGTCTCCTGCAGGCTAACCTACCTCTAACAAGCAAGCCCTGAAGAATGCCGCGGTCTGCGGCCAGCTGAGGATTTTTGCAGTCACGTTTGCTGGATTTGCGCTGCGGTCGACGCCGCTGACGACGTTGAAGCCTTCGGTAAAGCCGTGCTCGGCTTCCGGATAGATGTGGATGACAGTTGGCTCAGATCGCGATTCAAGGGCGTCCCGCAATGTGTGGAACGTATCGTGATGCGTTACGTGATCGCGACCAGGGTAGAGGATCTGGACCGGACACCTTATCTCCCGAGCGGCGGCAACGGCGTCAAGGTGCCTGGGCGGTGGCGGGCTATCGATCGACGGGTGGTAGGCGACGCAGGCTTTCAGCCGCGCCTCGGCTGCGCACAAGGTCAAGGCCATGCGGCCGCCAAGGCAGAAGCCGATGACACCCACGTTCTCGAGGCCGAGCTGCTCGTGCATGTAGCCCACCCAGCGGAGCTGCTCGAGCTGCGCCGGCCTGTCGTCGAGCTGGTTGCGGCCGATCGGCCACCGCTCTTCGACGGGCAGATTGGCGTCGAAGGCGGAGAATGGGTCCCAGGCTAGCGCCGTTAGGCCAGCATCGTTCAGCCAACCACAGACCGACTCGAGGTGCTCCTCAATGCCCTGGATGGTTGGCAGGACAAGCACGCCGCCTCTGCTTTGCTGCTCCGGCTGAGCGACGTAAGCCCGCAGACCATCGACCGTGATGGTCGCCTTTTTGTGCGCCATGTCGGGCGAGTATACTGGCTGGCGCGTCTATCCGAGCCAGCGGGGCAAGTGGCCCAAGATGCCGAGCGAAACGTCAGCAAGGAGCTAGATAGCAATGGCCGTTGTCAAGGACCGAGAAGAAACGCTGCGCAGCTTCTATGAGGACGTTCGCAGCAAAGCGCTGGAACCCTTGTGGGTGATCAGCGCCAACGTCAACACGGTTGAGCCGACTCGGGAAGTGCAGCCATGGATTTGGCGCTGGCGCGACGTTCGCCCGCGCATGATCCAGGCTGGCGAGCTGATGGGCGTCGGACACGAGGGCGCCGACCGTCGCGTTCTGACGATGAAGAACCCCAGCAATACGCGCGAGCTTGGCACGAGTCGAACGCTCGTGTCGGCTGTGCAGATGGTGTACCCCGGAGAAGAGGCGCCCACACACAGGCACACTATGGCGGCGCTGCGTTTCATCATCGAGGGTGAAGGTGCCAAGACCATCGTCAACGGCGAGCCACTCACGATGGAGCCCGGCGATTTCCTGTTGACTCCTTCCTGGACATGGCACGGCCACATCCACCAGGGTGCAGGACCGATGCTCTGGCTGGACGTGCTCGACGTTCCTTTCGTACGAGGTCTGGACCTTGGCTTCTACGAAGAATATTCGGATCCACCGCGGGTGCAACCGGCTGACCGACCCATTGACGATAATCTTCGCCGCTACGGCGCCGGCTCTCTTCTGCCGCCACCGAAGGCAGCACGATCAACGCCTCGCTGCATCTGCTGCGGCCGGGCCAGTCCGGCAACGCGCATCGCCACACGAGCACGACCATTTATTACGTGGCAGAGGGTCGCGGCAGCAGCATCTTGGAGGGGAAACGCTTCGACTGGGAGTTTGGAGACACGTTCGTTGTGCCGAACTGGTGTTGGCACGAGCACACCGCGGTAGACGGCGACGCCGTGCTGTTCGCCGCCGACGACAGCCCCATGCTGAAAGCCGTCGATCTTCTGCGTGAGCAGTCCTTCCCTGATAACGACGGTCACCAGGTCGTGACGGGAACCTGTGGCGTCTGAGCGTTTTGTCATTCTGAGCGTCGAGCGAAGAATCCACTAACCGCCGGCGGATAAGCACCGATCCTTCGCCGGCGGCTCAGGATGACAGGGCAATAGCAATCGCGGGATATGAAGTCCGTGGTGCTTACGCTGGTTGCTTCTGCAGGATCCTGACAATCTGGGTTAACGTCTGGCGCATGTCCTCGAGGTTGTTTTCCTGGAAGAACCGCACGTCCGATACGAGGAACTTCACCCCTTGGGACCTGTACTTCTCGACCAGCTCGCCGGTCTTCGATCCGGGAAGGAGATGTGAGTCGACGAAGTCGGCGTTGAAGATGATGTCTTGGGCATCCCGGCCGAGCAAGTAGTCCACCCACAGTTTGGCCGCGTTGGGATGGACGGCGTTCTTTGGAACCGTGACGTAGACCTCGCTCAAGATCGCGGCGTCCGAGGGAACAACAAACCCCAGGGTTCCGCCTTTCGATTGGGCGCGCAGAGCGTTGCCCTGATTACAGTCGAGCGCGAAGGCATCGAATTCGCCGTCTAGGAGCTTTGACTCTGCATCAGGGCAGCGGATAAGTCCCGCGATCTGGCCGGAGAACTTCTGGGCGTAGTCCAGGGTTGCCTGCTTACCCCACATCGCTGGCGTGGATAAGCGGTCGAAAGACGAAGCGTACGGCGTGGACGCGATGCGCCCCCGGTATTGAGGTTTGAGGAGGTCTTGCATGCTCTTGGGAACGGCATCCCCGGACAGCTTCCTTGAGTTGTACGTGATTCCGGCGATGTAGGTCTGGACCACGACGCCCACACCATTGGGCGCGACCGAGTCAGCTTTGATGTTCGAAGCCCAGCTCGTCCAGTTCTTGTTGAACAAAGCACCGGCTTGAATCAGCGGCACCATGGAGCTGTCGCTCATGTTCAGCACGTCACTGGTCGCCACATGCTGGGTCTGGTATTCCTGGGCCACTTTGGCCCCCATCTCCTGGAAGTTCGGTCCGGGGGTGAACTGCACGTTGACGTTCAAGCCATAGCGCTTGTTGAAGCCGGCGGCGATCTTTGGAATGTCTCGGCTGCCGCCGAGCGCGCCCTCGCCCCAGACGAGAGTGAGCGCTGCTTCCTTTCGAGCGCCGTCGACCAACGATTGCAGCGTGTCTTGCCCCGATACTCCAGCTGAAGAGCCAGGGGACGCCGCGGGAGATGAGCCACTGACCTGCGTCCCCGAACCTTGGGCAGCCGAGCCGCCACAGCCGGCAAGAAGGGCGCCAACCAGAAGTGACAGGGCTCGGGCTCGTTTCGGGTTCATCACACGCCTGCCGTAGCCGTCAGTTCGGGCGGCTTGGTCCATGTCTTCAACGGCCGGCCGTCAGCCAGCGCTCGAAGCTCCCGTAACCATATCTTGCGCAGCAAGATCAGCATGACGTCCGATCGACCGAGGCGTTCACCGTCTCGGTCGGCTATGGCGCCCTGGCCAACCTGCGCGACGTAATCCTGGATGCCCACCAAGTCGGGACGCCCTTTGAAATCGTCGACGTGCGTCTCGCCGTTCATCACTGCCTCGCTGATGGCGGCCAGCTCGTCATCGGTCGCCGGTGCGGCCTCGCGCTCCGCCAGATAGCGACGGTAGCGCTCTGCGGGCTCGCCGGACACGTGGGACAGGTTGACGTTAAAGCTGCCGTGCTGCTCGTCGTCAATCGGTACACGCCAGGCGAGGGCGTCCAGCCAGCCGGCGTCGGGAAACTCCGAGACGATCTTGATGTGCAGCACGTTAGGCATGCCGAACTGGTTCACCCGGACGATGCCATTCGGCCTTAGGCCGTGCATCGTGATTCCCCAGGCGCTTTCCTCTCCCGAAATCTGAGGCAGATTGATGAGCCCGTTGTCGGTAAACACACCTGTGCGGTGGACAAACGCCGTGTGTACCGGATCGAGCGCGTTTTCGACGTTGTTGAAGAAGTTACAGGCTCGCCCATACGTGGTGACGTTGACCACTCCCGGTTGCTCGAATTCGGGATAGCGCGGCAGTGGCGGTGCGTCGCCTTCCCCGAGATAGGCAAAGATGAGGCCCAGGTATTCCTCCGTGGGATAGCTCCGAATGCGCACCTTGGCGGCGAAGTCGGCGTCCTCTGCCGGTTGCTCCACGCACTGCCCCGAGCCGTCGTACTTCCAACCATGGTAGAAGCAGCGGATGCAATCGCCCTCAACCCAGCCGGTCGACAGCTGGGTACCACGATGTGCGCAGCGGAAAGCGACGACGTGCGGCGTGCCAGTCTCTCCGCGGTAGAGAGTGAAATCCTCATTCATCACCCTGACGGGCACGGCGTGCCCGTCTTTCAGCTGCCGGCTTAGAAACACCGGCTGCCAGAAGCTGCGCATGTATCGTCCGGCAAGTGTCCCCGGACCGGTGTGGACGATATCGTCGAGCCTGACCTCGGCAAAGACGCCGCTCCCGTTGTCATGTCTGGTCAGCTGCGTCACCTCCTCACCAATTCAAGTTCGAATGGTATTCCGAACATGCGCTGAATGATGCACTTTCACAAGAGGAATGTGTTTCCTTCGGAACGACACTTGTTTGGAGGATTGGATCTCGATTAGAGTCTCGACTAAGTTAGGAGCCGATATGACCCCAACCACAGAACAAACCGAGCAACTGCCGCGCATGGAGCGCCTCAATGCCTACTCGCAGTACCAGCAAGGCGAGGGCGTGCCCGTGTATCGCGGCTTTGCCATCGAAGACCTGCGCACGCTCGAACTAGCGCCCTGGCCGAGGAAAGGCGCACGAGGCGCCTTCATCAACCTCGAAGGCACTGGCGGCACGAACGATGCCTCTGTGCTGGAGCTCCCTCCGCGCGGCCAGACGAACGTCCAACGCCACATCTACGAGGAAATGGTGTACGTCCTCGAGGGCAATGGATCCACATCGGTGTGGTACGACGAAAACCGCAAAGTGACCTTCGAGTGGGGGAAGGGCAGCCTTTTCGCCATTCCTCTCAATGCCAAGTACCAGCATTTCAATGGCAGTGGCAGCCTGCCGGCTCGCTATCTGGCAGTCAGCGACGCCCCGACCATCATCAGCCTGTTTCACAACCTGAAGTTCGTGTTCGATAACCCATTCGTGTTCGACGACCGCTTCGGTGGCGAGGACAACTACTTCAGCGGTGAAGCCAAGGTATATCAGGGGCGCGTGCTGGAGACGAACTTCGTGCCCGATGCGAATAACATGGAGCTTTTCAGCTGGGCGGAGCGCGGCGCCGGCGGCAGGATCACCCTCTTCGAGCTGGCCCATAACAGCATGGCCGCGCATATTTCGGAGTTTCCTGTCGGCACGTACAAGAAGGCCCACCGGCATGGCCCGGGCGCGCACGTGATCATCCTGAGCGGTCAGGGTTACTCACTGCTGTGGCCCGAGGGTGCGGACGTCAAAGAAGTCCCGTGGCGTCCAGGCACCATGGTCGTTCCGCCTGAGAACTGGTTCCACCAGCATTTCAACAGCGGCGCGCAGCCGACACGCTACCTGGCTCTACGGTGGGGCAGCAAGCGTTACGACACTGGCGGAGCGTTCAGCAGCGACACCATGAAGGCCGACGTAAGCGTCAAGCAAGGCGGCCTGCAAATTGAGTACGACGACGAGGACCAGAACATCCACCGCATCTTCGAAGATCACCTGCGGAAGGCGGGCGCGACGTGTCGCATGAAGTCCATGATTCCGTGGTGCACTGCATCTGACGCCGCCTGAAAACTTGCCCCAAAGCCGCCGCATCTGAAATGATTCCCGGTGCTATGGCAACGACGCGAACCATCCGCCTACGGGTGAACGGCGTTGATCACGAGGCCACCATCGACGTCCGCAAGACGCTGGTGGACTTTCTGCGCGACGAATGCGATCTGACGGGTACGCACGTGGGCTGCGAGCACGGCGTGTGCGGCGCCTGCACCATCCTGATGAATGGCGAGGCCGTGCGGTCGTGCATCATGCTGGCCGTACAGGCCGAGGGCGCGGAGCTCATGACAGTGGAGGGTTTGGCCAGCCCGGAAGGCGAACTGCACCCCATCCAGCAGGCCTATCGAGACGAGCACGGGCTTCAATGCGGCTTCTGCACGCCCGGTTTCCTGATGAGCACCTATGAGCTGCTGCAGAAAAACCCCAGTCCGACGGTTGAGGACATCAAAGACTGGCTCTCGGGCAACCTGTGCCGTTGTACGGGTTACCAGGACATCATTGAGTCGGTGCAGTTGGCGGCAGCCCGGTTGAGGGGCGAGAACCCCACGCCGACCTGCCAGCTCGAAGCCCAGCCGGCGGTTCAGGCGTAAACGGCTTCCGGCATGTCGCACTGGATGCCGTTTCGCGCTAGTGCTTCCTCGTAAGCCTCCCGGATTGCCGGATCCTCGTCCTCATACTCGATCAGTGTTCCGCCCTTGCGAATGCTGATGGCGGTGCCGGCCTCACTGCGCTTGGCCGCCAAGTGGAAACCAACCGGATGCTGGTGGCTCCCGAACCGCAGCGCCAGCTGACGCGCCGGCTCACGGCCGGTGTTGAAATGCTGATGGAACCAGCCCTGCGGAGGGCTGTACACGCTACCTAAACCCCAGCCGACCTTCACCACCTGGTCACCGTGGCCCGACTCGTACGGCCTTGGTCCCAGCTCGTTCGGCCACATAAGCACGTAGCCCTCCGAACGCAGGCCAAGCAGGATCGCTCCGGCGGCGTGGTAATGGGCCTTGTGGTACCTGCCCGCCGGCCACTCGGCGATGTGCCCGATCAGGCTGTTGCCGGATATCTCGAAGCCGGTAATCTGGCCGCCTGCCGACTTGTATTCAGCTGCATCCAGCTTCACCGCGGAAACGTCGGCGATGAAATTGGTTTCCCAGGTGGTGGTTCCCCAGCTCGATAGAGTCCGCTTGTCACCTTCGGCGAAGTAATTGGCTTCGCCGTTAAAGCGGTTCGAGAACTGGTAGGGCGACTCGAACACGAACTCGGGATCCCGATACAGATCGAACACTAATGGGGCATCGGTCAGGGCAAGGAGCAGCGCTGGCTCGGAGCTGCCGTTGTACAGCTGATGCCAGGCGTTGAGGGGCGGTGAGAAAAGACTGCCGTCCTGCCATTCGAACGATTGCTTGGACTCGCCCTCCTGCCAGACCTGCGTAGACCCTCGGCCGCGAAGCACGTAGATGACCTCTTGATAGAGGTGACGCTCCGGCTTCAGGAAGCCGCCAGCTGGGATCTCAGCCACGTACATGCCGGTGACGCCTTGCATCCCTTCCAGCTGAATGTAGGCGCCTTTGCCGCCGGTTCGCTGCCACTCACCTCGCGGAATCTGAGTGACGTCAGCGATGCCGTAGCCTTCGCTTACCGGGATGTCCTCTCGGTCGAGCCAGAGTTCGTAACCGGTTTTGGCTTCAGACAGTCTTCCCATTCCGCGCTCCTGACCTTTTAGCGAATCTCGAACGGAAGGCAGCATATCATCCTAGATCGTGACGGCTGGGGTGGTGACCCTATGAAGTTCTCTCTCAACCTGTACGTAGATGGCCAGGCGGAGGAGCTCGTCGGCTTTGTCAAGTCTGCCGAAGCGGCTGGTTTCGACCGCGTCTGGACCCAGGAAGGGGACCGGTCAGCGTTGACCAGCGCCAGCTTGCTGGCCCCGCACTGCAGCCGGATTAACCTGGCTACCGGCGTAGCCCATGCCTTTAGCCGGCCGCCGTTCGAGACAGCGCGCTGCGCGGTTGACATCAGCCGCTACGCCAAAGGCCGATTTGCCCTTGGATTGGGCACCGGCACTCGCGCAACGATCGAGCGCCAGTACGGCCTCCCCTTCGAGCGGCCGGTGGCCAGGTTGCGCGAGTATGTGCGATTTACGCGGGAGCTGATGGAGGCCCTCGCGCAAGGGGGACGCGTTGATCTCGAAGGCGAGTTCTACCGCGCTGCCTACGACGGACAGCACGAGGCGGCTGCTCCCGATCTGCCACCGCTCCCGCCCATCCACCTCGGCGTACTCGGCCCTCAGATGTCTGCCGTGGCCGGCCAAGTGGCTGACGGCCTGCTGGCGGGAGTGATGGGATCGCCTGCCTGGGTTCGAGATGTGGTGTGGCCGGCCGTCCGGCGCGGGCAGCAGGCAGCGGGTCGATCCACCTCGGCCTTCGAGATGACCGGAACCCTGGTGTGTGCCATCTCCGCAAATCGAAAGCAGGCGCGCCATGACACAGCCCGCTTCCTGGCCTGGTATGCGACCCGGGAGTCCAATTGGCCGATGTTCGAGTGGCATGGCTTCGGCGATGCCGTACACCGCTTGAAGGGCATGTCGGTCGATGAGGCTGCGGGACTCGTGCCCGACGAGATCATTGATTGCTTTGCGGCTGCCGGCACTGCCGATGAGGTGAGACGGGCCATACGCCGCTTCGACGGCATTGCCGAGGGACTCCGCGTCCTCCCGCCGCCCCATATTCTGGGGCCAGCCGAGATGGACGTCTATCAGCGGGCCATCCTGGAGGTCTTCGGGCGCTAAGTCGCTCGGTTAGGCTCGTAGGCGGTGGCGCGCTTGGCCGCCTCCACGATCCGTGATATCCCCGGGACGACCACCGGTTCCAGTGCGGGACTGAACGGGATCGGGACGTCGGCCGTAGCCACCCGCTCGATGGGCGCCTTCAGCTGACGGAAAGCCCGGTGTCCGATGCGCGCGGCGATCTCGGCTCCCACCCCACAGCTCAGGTGGGTCTCGTCGGCCACGACCAACCGGCCCGTTTTGCCGACCGACTGCAGGATCAAGTCCTCGTCCAACGGAACGAGCGTGCGAGGATCGATAACCTCGGCATCGATCCCGTCGCGGCTCAGCTCTTCCGCGGCTGCGAGCGCTTGGCCCACCAGCCAGGACGTGGCCACGATTGTCACATCGGTGCCTGTCCGCCGCACGCGGCCCTTGCCGAACGGTAGGTTGCTGCCCTCGTCGGATTCGGGACCGGTCGTCGGATAAAGGTGCCGGCCGTCCAGCATGACGACTGGATTCGGATCCGCCACGGCCGCCGGCCACAGCCCGCGGACGTCGGACGGGCTGGCGGGCATCGCGATGCGCAGGCCAGGAGTGTTCCACAGCATCGCCTGCAGCGAATGGGAATGTTGCGCTCCGCCTGCTCCGCGCGCGCCGCCCGCCGCGTGCAGCACGATCGGCACCTCGACCTGTCCGCCGGACATGTAGCGGAAGTGCGGCGCCTCATTGATGACCTGCTCCCAGGCGTTGAGCATGAAGCTGCCAATGCCGAAGGTCACAATGGGACGCATGCCAGCCAGCGCCGCGCCGAGGGCCGCCCCCGCTACGGCCAGCTCAGAGACGGGCGACGGGAGCAATCGGTCGGGGCCGAAGACGTCGCTCAGACGAGGTCCTTCCGCGGGGCTGTCGAACTGGCCGAGTACCACTACCCGGTCGTCGG
>WNFB01002690.1_pt1 | contig 15501 bp, 15 predicted proteins | sample 5400501 | NCBI WGS metagenome assembly WNFB01 (sample SAMN13153341, study PRJNA577476) | soil metagenome | isolation source: 200 cm saprolite under Douglas fir tree site 2 hole 1 | place: USA:California | collected 2015-04-18
GGACGCGAAGATCGCCGCAATCGAGCAGGAGCTCGAATCACATGTGCAGCGACAAGAGCAAAACGAAGGCAACCTCAACCAGGAGATTCAGCAGAAGCTCGAGAGAATTGGAGAGCTGGAGGGCGAAGTCGAATCGAGCCACGCCCAATTGGAAGATCGCGAGCGGGAGCTGGAGGAGGAACGCTCGGCGCATTCCAAGCTCCGCAACGAGGCCGCCGAGCAGATCGAGTCGCTGACGGCCGAGCTTTCAGCATCGAAACAGGAGCTGGGCGCGCGGCTGGCGGATGCGACGCAGCTCGGTTCCCAGCTGGCGCAGGCCGACGACGTTCGGACCGCGCTTCAGGAGAAGATCGACGCCCTCACCCAGGAGACTCGGCGACGCGAGGAGTTCTTGCAAAACGATCTGGCGACTCGGACGATCGAGCTGGCGGATCTGCAGCAAAAGCTCACCACCCTCTCGCAGGAGAAGCAGCGCCAAACCGATTCCCTGGCCCGAGACGCCGCCGCAAAGGGCGAGCAGCTCAAGCAGTGGGAGGCCAAATTCCGGGCACTGGAGGATGACGCGCGCAAGCGGCTTGAAGACCATTCCCGCCGGGGCGAGACGGTGAACAAGGAACTGGCGGCGGCTCGTGCCGAGGTGACCGATCTGCGCAAGAAGGTCCAGGCCGCGAGCGAAGGGCGCGCCCAGGCGCTTGCGGAGCGAGACAAGCTGCGCGAGACGATAAACGTCCAGGCCAAACAATCCCAGGCGCAACTCGCGCAGGCCGTGCAGCAAATCGAGCGCAACAAAGCGGAGCACCAGCGGCTGTCCGAGCAGCTCTCACAGGCCGAAGCGAAAATCGGCAAGCTGAGCCATGAACAGAACTCGCGGGTCGCCGAGAGCGACTCGCGGCAGAAGGACTTCCAAAACCAGCTCGCCGCCCGCGCCCGGAAGATTCAGGAGCTCGAAGCAGCGGTGGAGAATCTCGTGGCCGTCAAGACTCGGTTGGAAAAGGACGGCAACGTGAAGGCCACCGTTGCTGAGGGCAAGGCCAAAGAGCTGGGCGCAAAGTTCGCCGCCGCCCTCAAGGAGCGAAAGGAACTGGAAGCGCGGCACGCCAAAGAGCTGGAAGATCAAGCCAGCAAGCACAGGGTCGAGCTCGAGCGTCGGGAGCAGGTGAAGGCCCAGGAGGTCGTCCGACTCCAGCAGGCGGTCCAGGAGAAGAGCAAGGCTTTGAAGGTGGTGGAGCTGGAGCTGACGCGCTACAGGACCAAGCCCGCGGCCGGTGCCACCAAGGGTGCTGCGCCGGCCTCCGGTGCACCCCGCGTCCCTCCGGCGAGCTCAGCTCCCAGGCCAGCTGCAGCGACCGCCAAACCAGCCATCCCCGCGAAGGAAAAATCTAGCGTCCTTCCGCCGGGCGATGACCAAGAGGATTGGGAGATCCTGGTCGATAAGTTGGACAAGTGAAATCGGCGCGCGCCGCAATGGGATCGCTTCGGCTCCCGCTACGGTTCTACAGTTCGCTCTGAACGGATGTGAAGGGCAAGAACATCGAAGTTGACGCCGTCCTAGGAACTCGCGATCCCGTATTCCCCGATTGGCCAGGCAAAGCAGCATGCGGCTGGCCAGTAGCCGATGAGTCCGATAAGGCGTGTTTGCGGACACATCCCCGGGTTGCTCTAAGTTCCGCAAGTCGTCGCCATCGAGCGGCGGGCAACGCCTGAGTACCGCTTCTCAGCACGTCACGTCGTTGTTGGTATTGAACGGCGTTCCGGCGGGCGCCGCGGTGTCGGTGTTTCCGCACGAGCCGTTAACGCTGGCGTCCTTGGAGCTGATGAACCAGGTATCAATTGTCGCATCGGTATCGATGTTGCCCGTCGCTTGCCCTTGGAAGTTGCAAAGCGGGCAGACGTTACCGGCGGTGACGCCCGGGTTACCCGGGTCGGCCTGGCCGTTCTGCGCGTAAGCGATGCCGCCGAGCCCGGCCGCTGCAGGGTTGGTCGCGGCGCCTTGGAACTTAAAGGTGTCCACCGTGATGTTGCTGTCGGTGGTCGCCGTTGTTCCCGACAACGTGCTGCGGTCCTGCCAGGTTCCGCCGCCAGCCCAATAGGCATACCGGTTGCCCCGCTCCGGGCCGAAGCCGATGTCGTTGATGGTCTCGAGGTATTTGTCCTTTTCCTGGAAGTATGAGCGCTGTGCAGTGAACAGGGACTTGAGATTTGCCTTCGCCTCACCCTGCTTCGAGCGAGCTTGAAACTTGATGAAATTGGGAATCGCGATTGCGGCAAGGATGCCGATGATCGCAACGACAATCATCAGCTCAATCAGCGTGAACCCAGTCCGTTTCGTAGCTGCCTTCACCATCGGTGTGCCTCCCACGTCTGGGCGAACCAACCCGCCGGAGGGGTGCAAGAAGCACTCCCAGTCCGAATCACTGGTTTACTGGCGGATCTTGAACCCGGATCCCGGCGAACCTGACAATTTTGTGACCCATCCCAAACATAAAATGGCATGTAGGCGAGAGTCGCCTCTGCGCAGTCAACTCCCCTGGGCAAACCACGGCGCAGACTTGCACCGGGTTGGGCCGTCAGATGCACTCGGGAACAATTCACTTGCACTCCGCACTAATTCGATTCTGTCTTGAGAGCTCGGACCCGCTGTCGAAGAAAGTTTGATCGTGATCAAACGACGGTGATCTCGCGCTGAGTTATCGCCTTGTCCCGTTGACCGCCGCGCCTACTCGAGCGTCCTATGTCGCTTTTGCGATCATACCGGTTTTCCGGCTTTTGAGATTAGATCGGCCTTCTCAGGTTTTGGACCTTTGATTACCTGGAAGCGCGCCACTTGAAAAAGACTGCCAAGAAGGTGAAACCGATGACAGTTGAAGCCCACCTCAACAAACTACCTACTCATCTCCATTGGTTGGTGCCGATTATCCAGAGCGCGATCGCGTCTGGTCGTGAAACCGCTACACGTGCCGAAGTGCTTAAGCTGCTGAAGGCGGAAGCCGCTATGGCAACTGACCCACTTGATAAGAAGCGGCTCCAGTCGTTGATTGCGCTACTGGAGAAGGACGACCACATCCCAGGCAGCAGCGCCAAGCCTGAAGGCGAGTCGCTCTAGATTTCTACCCACCGGGCCCTTTGCAGCGCATCGCCGGCCAGGCGCGCCCAGAGCACCGTCGCGTAACGAGAGCCCGGCTCCGCGGGTAGACCCAGTTTTGCGAGATCATTCGAATGCCGGGCGCCCTTCACCACCACGCTTCGTCGCGCCACGCGGGCCGCCATCCCAAGCGTCGAGAGGGTGAGGGGGGAGTGGTCCGCAAATCGCCGCAGGATCTCGAAAGAAGGCGATGATCGTCGGGGCCGCTCGAACATCGGATCGAACAGCACATGGTCAAAGCTCCCATCCGGCTGGGAGAGGAGAAAGGACTCGGCGTCGATGTGCAAGGGCTCGACCCGACAGGACCGGCACCCGGGATCGTACTGCTCGAGCCCCTGGGAGACGAGCGCATAGAGCGCGAGGCTCTTCTCCAAGCCAACTACTCTGCCGGTTGTTCCGACCGCCCTGGCCGCGACCAAAGCATCCGCACCCAATCCCAACGTGCAATCGAGCACGGTTTCTCCGGGCTGAAAGCCGGCGATCCGGACCAGGAGATCTTCTTGGATTCCCGCATCCAGCCGCTTCACCCGAAGGCGAGCCATCCCCGGCGTAAATCGCAGCGCTCCCTCGCGATCCCAGAGCGCAAGGCCCTCTCTCCCAAAAACAAGAAGAGCTTGGGCCTCGCGCCCAAGCAGCGGAGCTAACGACGCTTTGCGCCTTCGCTCGATAAACGGGAGTCGCCACCTTTCCGCCGCTTGGCGCGCCCGTGCGGTCAGCTCGGCCGAGGCTTTGCCGCTGGTCGTCACCGCCAGTGCCATGGGGCATCGAGTACCCAACCCGGCAAGCCAATTCAACCGGTGCGTTGAGCCCGCTCAGGAGCGCGCAGCTGACTGGCGGACAGGGTACGGTTTCGCCCCTGCCGTTTGGCCTGATACAGCGCTTGGTCCGCCAAATCGATCAGCTCCTGCTTCTCGTTGGCATCCAACGGGAAGGTTGCCACACCTGCAGACACCGTCACCTTGATCGGGCCAAGCTCGGTGGAGAATGGATTCGAGCTGACGCACTCGCGGATCCGCTCGGCGATGACCTGGGCTCCATTGCTGTCGGTTTCCGGCATCACGATTGCGAACTCCTCGCCTCCGTATCGCGCAACGATATCGGTGTCCCTGCCCTTCTGTCGAAGCAGCTGCGCCACTCCCTTGAGCACCAGATCTCCCGCGGGATGGCCGTAGGTGTCATTGACCGACTTGAAGTGGTCGACATCGATCAGGACCAACGAGCAGCGCCGGCCGTAGCGTCTGGCCTGCGCGAGCGCCTCGTCCGCCTTGGCTTGAAACGCGCGGTGGTTGAGCAAGCCGGTCAGCCCATCGGTGATCGCCATCTGTTCCATCTGGTCGAAGAACTGCGCGCGCAAGACCGCCTCAGCGGCCTGAATCGCGATCACCTCGATCATCCGCAAAGACTCCTGGTCCATCGCCGTTTTGCTTCGAGCGCCCACGACCAGCGTCCCCAAGCTCCGGTTGGCGGCGTTGAGCGGAAAAATCCTCAGCGCCGCCAGCCCGCGGATCCGAATGTCTTCGTCGAAGATGATCTGGCGATCCATTGCCTGCAGCTCTCGGCCGGGCAAAGGAGTGCCGTAGCGAACCACATTGGCCACCAGCCCGTTGTTGTCCGCGAAGGTGCGGCCCTCCAAAGCGCGGTAGCGGCCCGCGGCTCCGGCGGTGCGCACCACCCGATGGATTCGTTTGCCGTTCTCCTCCGACACCAGGGTTAATGCGCAGAAGTCCAGCTCGGCCAATCGCCCGACGCTCTCGATCACTGCGAGGAACACCTGCTCTGGGTTTCCGGCCCGATTCATCTCCTCGATCGCGCGGAAGAAGCGATCCTTCTCGTCGCGCGCCCGCCGGATGTAGCCCATCACCCGCTCGACCTCCATCGACCGCCAAACTTCAGATGCGATCGCGGCCAGCAGCCGCTCGTCGTTCTCGGTGAAGGCCTGTGCTTCCACCCGATCTGCCAGCAATACCCCGCGAGCGGCGCCGCTTCCTTCGAGGATCGGTACCGCGAGCAAGGAGCAGATCCGTCGCGCGTTGGATTCATAGTGCGTCAGGCCCTTCAAGCTTTTGGGGCTGCTCATCCGGACCGGCACCTTTCGCCGCACCACGCCGCCGAGAATTCCTTCTCCCGCGGGGAACCGATCGCGGTGGACGGCGTCCGAGGAGGATCGGCACTCGTAGAGCTTGAAAAATCGATCGTCCGCGCTGAGCAAAAAGGCCGCGCAGGTGTGGGTCTGAAGCGCGATTTCCGCGATCTCCAACGCCGCCCCCATCGCTCCCTCGATCTCTTTCACCGAGGCCATCAGCCATTTTTCTCGGCCCTCGAGGTCAGGATGACTGTCTTCGCTTCCGCTGCTCACCAGACGAAAAGTGCGCGCCCGTTCTTCGACCTCCGCGATTCGGCGCTTCACCGCTTGCTGTTCCGCGCGGCGCGACGCCAAAAGCCGTGCGGTCAGGACCAAGTGGTAGAGCACCGCAAACAAGATCAGGAAAGCAGCGTGCGGAACCAGCGTCCCCAAAGCCGGACCTTCCAGCACCATCGTGGTCACCACGTCGAAGACGAGGGCAACGCCGACCAAGCTGAGGCCAGCGGCTCGGCGAAGAAAGCTCACCACGAACGCCATCAGCAAGTAGACGATCGGGAAAAGAGCCGGTCCGCCGATCGACACGACGGTATAGCCAGCGGCGATCAGACTGCTTCCAAACTCCAGATCGTCGCGCAGGAGACGTGGGGCGCCGCTGGCGGTCCGCCGAAAATAGCGGACCGCGGAGCTGCAAATTCCAAGCAGGAGCAAGCCCAGAATCGCCACCTCCCACCAGCCCAGCCGCTCCAGTCCGCTGAACCCTCCGCGAACCAGGTGAGAGAAGACCAGCAAAACAGCCAGAATTGGAAGGATGCGTCCAAAGCTCGAGGCTCTTTGGCGCATTCGCTACTCCAAATTGAAGACGATCTCGCCCGGCTTGATCAGACCCAACTCTTCCCGCGCGGCGCGCTCAATCGCATCCGGGTCCTCGCGAAGCGCGCGAATTTCCTCTGCCATTCTTCGGTTTTCTTCGACCAAGCGAGCCTTGCGGTCCGCCATCTGGCCCATCTCCCGCCGAAGCTGCAGATAGCGGCGAAATCCACGGGCGTCGGCGACGGAGCGCAACGTCAGGGCCAACGCCGCGGCGAGTGCCACCCAAAGGATTTTTCCACGCGCCCTCACGCGAGCACCGTACCAGCGCGATGGGCTCGAGCAAGAAATGCACTCCCCAGAGAGTGGCGGGTAGACGCACCGGGTCTGCCCCTACCTCACAGGTTTATCCGACCCCCATCTCCGCAGTCGGACCGCGGCATTTTCGCAACGACTTCCCAGCGCCCGCACGTCCCCCGAAGGGAACCCAAGGCGGCACACGGGGTGCACGCCCTCAGGTTGCACGAGCAAAAACATCCCTTGGCCTATGGCACTTGCGTGCAGTAAGAGCGGAGCAGCGAACTTGGACGTCCAAGCCGATAGCAGGACTGAGCTGTTTCGCATCCGCTCCGCGCGCCGTGGGGATGCGGAAGCCATCGGCGGCCTACTTCAGGAGCTGGGGTACGCAGAAGGAGCCGATGCGGCTACCGTCCATTGGGTGATCAGCCATCCGGAGATGGAAATCTTCGTCGCGGCAGACTCGCGAGACCGAGCGATCGGAATGGTGAGCCTGTCGCATCGTCCCCAGCTGCGCATGCGCGGACGAATCGCGACGATCGACGAGCTGGTGGTCAGCCGAACGTGGCGCGGACGCGGCGTAGGGTGCGAGTTGCTCAAACGCGCAGTGGCCCGCGCCAAGGTGCTCTCGGTGCGCCGAGTCGAGTTGGTGACTCACGTGGGCAAGTCGGACGTCCCCCGTCGCTTTTACGAGGCCAACGGGCTCTCGGAAGCCGACGCGATGGTCCTCCGATTGTCGGAAGTCGATTTCAACGCCGACTAGATTTGGCGGGCGCCGCCAGCAGCCGCGCCAGCCGCTCGCGATCCTCGGGCTGGAGGTTGCTGAAACGAACTCCGATCGCGCCTCGGCGTTCCCAAGCCACGACGCCCGACAATTGGTACTCGGCGCCCGCCACCTTGAGGGCGAGTTTGAGCTCGGTGCCGATCGCGTACTTGTTGCGGGTGAGCAAGCATAGGCCGCCGACGGAGAAATTCAGCGAATAAGCTCGAAACGCGAGCGCTGCCTGAGAGGCTTCCTGGAAGCGCACCTCGATCCGAGCCGGGGCCCGCACCTCCCGGCGTCGTTCGCGGGCAGCGGACCCGGCAGTTTTCGAGGAGCCATTCCTCATCTGATCTCCCTTATAGCCTGTTCGCGATTGATTGATGCGAGAGGCGCCCCTTCTTAGTTTTGTGACGGCGCCCGCCGTGACCGAATCGACGCAGATCTACTCCGTTGGCCATTCCACCCGATCGGAAGCGGATTTCCTGGCGCTTCTCCGATCGTTTCAAATCGTCCAGCTCGCCGACATCCGGACGCTTCCTGGCTCCAACCGCCATCCCCAGTTCAACAGCCAAAACCTGGAAGCGGTGCTCCCCAAGCTCGGAATTGGGTACGCGCACCTGCCCAAGCTCGGTGGGTTGCGGCGAGGCCTGGGTCCGCATTCGCCCAATCGAGGTTGGCGCAACGCCAACTTTCGCGGCTACGCCGATCACATGTTGACCGCGGAATTCGAGGAAGGACTGGCAGAGCTGCTTGGGCTGCCGCGCCCTTTGGCAATGATGTGCGCGGAAGCAGTCCCCTGGCGATGCCACCGCTCGCTCGTCGCCGACGCGCTCCTGGTTCGAGGAATCGTCGTCTCCCACATCATCGGCGTCTCTCGGGCGTCGCCCCATCAGCTCACTTCCTTCGCGAAAGTGGATGGAGCCCGGTTGACTTACCCCGCCGAGAAGGAACCTGGACCGAAAGAACCGTAGGCCCGCGCCAAGCTCAGCGCTTGGCGGTCACCAGCGTTCGGTAGGCCTTGAGGTGCCGAAGCGCATCCACCGGCCGCCCGCATTGCTCGTACAGCCGGGCGAGGTTGAAATGGGCATCCGGAAAGCGCGGATCCGCCTCGATCGCTCGCTGATACGCGTCGACTGCCTCTTGAACTTTGCCCTGATCCTCGAGCACCGTTCCGAGATTGAAGGCCGCTGTCTCGTCCTTGCAATGACTGTCGAGCGCCTTGCGATAGTGCGCCTCGGCCTCCTCGAGCTCCCCCGCTTCGTGAAGCAGTCGGCCCAAATTAATGTTCGCGTGGGGGTGATTCGGATCCAGGGCCAGGGCCTTGCGGTACGCCTCGATGGCGCGAGCGCGAAGGGACAATTCTGTTTCGCAACCGACTTCATACCAACCATCCGCGTCGAGCTGGCTGGTTGACTTGCGAACCAGAGGCCTCAAGGGAGCAACGGTGGCGCTCGCTTCGCTACGGCCGCGCTCCGCCTGTCGCGTGCGCAGGGAGGACACCCGCCTGGCTCTCGGGTTGGCGAAATCGAACATCGTTTGACCGGTCTCGGGGTGCCATTGGGAGGCTTCGTCCCGCGCGACCACCCCCTTGCCGCCGGCGGAAAGGGTCAGTGCGCAGATTGGCCGCTCGCCGTCGAGTTGCTCGGTGAGACTGCGCAGCGCGCGCCGGATTCGCTGAGCAGGAATGCGGGCGTCGGTGAGGCCCTTGGCGGAGCGCAAGAAAACCAGGTCCTGAAACGAGAAGCGGTACTCGCCATGCTTTCCGCGTTGAGGATTGAGCAGACCCTGATCCACCAACGTGCGCACCCGGCGAAGCGGCACGTTGAGCATCGCTGAAATCTCTTTGGCCGTGTAGGGATTCGCCCCGGGGTCGGGCGCCTTCTTGTCCGTCTCAGAGGAAGAGCCCACGGAACACGTCCATAACACGGGTCACTGACAGGACGGGGCGTCTAAGCCTTGGAACTCTTTGCCTTCTTTTGCGCTTCGCCAGCAGCGCGGGGGGCGCGTTTGGGTGGCTTTCGCGATTCCCCGGTGGCCTGTGCGGACTTGGATGCGGCCGCTTTCGCCGGCTGTGCAAGGCTGGCTTTGAGTGCCTCCATCAGGTCGATAATCTGAGCCCGCGGAGCCTCGGGAGCGGCCATCGTCACCGCCTGCCCCTCCGACTTCTGGCGGATGATCTCCAAAAGCCGATTTCGGAATTCGTCCTGGTAATTTTCGGGATGAAACTCGTCGGTCGCGAGCTGACTGACAAATTGCATTGCCAGCTTGAGCTCGGCCTCTTTGAGCTCAGCCTCCGGGATCGGCACTTCGGACTGGGGACGCACTTCGTCCGCGTAGCGAAGCTGCTCCATCACCAGGCCATTTCCCATTGGCCGAACCATCACGAGCGATTGACGGCCGCGGGCCGAATACCGGGCCACCGCGACCTGTCCGGCCTGGCGCATCGCTTCACCCAGCAGTCGGTACGCCCTCTCCCCGCCCTTCTCCGGGCCCAGGTAGTAAGAGCCTTCGAAGTAGATCGGGTCCACCTTTTCGGCAGGAACGAACTCGGTAATCTCGATCGCCTTGGTCGACTGTTCTTCGATCGCCTTGAGTTCCTCTTCGGTGAAGATCACGTACTGATCTTTGGAGAACTCGTAACCCTTCACCATCTCTTCGCGCGGCACGATTTCATTGTCCGTCGGACAAATGTATTGTTGTTTCAGCCGTGAGTTGCACTTGCGATGAAGCAAGTTGAATGAGATGCCAGAGCCTGGTTGCGCGGTGGAATAGAGCTTCACCGGGATCGAGACCAGGCCAAATGAAATATTGCCGCTGGAAATTGCGCGCGCACTCATAGAATTTTGAACTTATCATTCAATGACCCGTGGTCCAGTTCCAGTCAAGGCGGATCGAGCACCGGGCGGTGGGCTGCGGGTGCTCAAATTCGGGGGAAATACACTCGATGATCCGATGGCCCTCGCTCGGGCCGCGGGCGAGGTGCGTAAGGTAGCTCCCGCCGTCGTTGTGGTCTCCGCAAGCCGCGCCAGCACCGATCTGCTCCTCGGCGCCGCCCGATTGGCCCTCGACGGACAGGTGGGCGACGCGCGAAAGATGGCCCGCGCCTTTGGCGAGCATTGGATGTCGCGAATCCGCGAGGGGATTCCATCCTCGTCGGAGGCCGGGCGACTGAGCGCGCGGGTGGATGAGCAGGTCCAACGCGCGTTGGCGGTCTGCGAAGGGGTGCGAACCTTGCGCGAGCTCAGCGAGAGAACCATCAACACGCTGCGGGCGATCGCGCAGCGGACCGCGGCGGAGTTTTTGGCCGCCCTGGTGGGACAACACCCGGTGCGCACGGAAGTCGTCGAGCCCACCAGCGTGCTTTTCGCGGAGCGACGACACGACACCCTCTGGCCGGATTTTGCTAAGTGCGCGCGGGGGGCAACAAGCGTCATCGGCCCTCGGCTTGCGGAACAAGTAACCGTGGTCGTCCCGGGCGGGATCGCCGGCGGCACGGATACGGATGGTGACGCGGTAAGCCTGGATCCGGGGGGCTCCGATTTCTCGGCCACGATTCTCGCTCGCAGCCTGAAGGCTGCTTCCGTGACGCTGTTCAAGGACTTCGATGGCCTACCGACTGCGGATCCGGCGCTCGTCCCCAACGCGCGGATCATCCCCGAGCTGCACTACCGGGAAGCTTCAGAGCTCGGCTACTACGGCGGGAAGTGGCTGCACCCCAGAACGCTGATTCCGCTGGTCGAGCCGCAGATTCCTCTGTTTGTGCGCAACGTGCGTTCCGACAGCCCGGGCACCCGGATCGCGGGGGACGTCGAGGCCGGCTCGTATCCGATCAAGGCGCTCACCGCTTTCGTTGGACAGGCAATGCTCGCAGTCGAGGGAAACGGCATGCTCGGGGTGCCGGGCATTGCGGCCCGCACCTTCGCCGCACTCTCCCAGGCAGGTCACTCCGTCTCGATGATCAGCCAGGCTTCGAGCGAGTCGTCGATCTGCCTCGTCGTTCCCGAGCTGGAAGCGGAGCACGCCAGGGCCGCCTTGCAGGAAGCCTTTGCGACGGAGCTGGAGCAGCGGCTGATCGATGGGATTCGGCTGCAAAAGAAGCTGGCGGTCGTCGCGGTGGTCGGTCTGGGGATGCGGGGACGACCGGGAATCGCGGCCCGCACCTTCGGCGCTCTGAGCAAGAATCGAATCAACGTGCTGGCGATCGCCCAAGGCTCGTCCGAGCTGAACATCACCGTCGCGCTGAACGAAGATGACGCACCGGCCGCGGTGGGCGCGCTCCATCAGGAATATCGACTGGACCGGTTGCGCCCGCTCGGGGAGAGCGAGGGGCGCGAGTGCAATTTGGTGCTGCTGGGTTTTGGCCAAATTGGCCGGGCGCTCGCGGATCAGATGTCGAAGCAGTCCAAGTACTTCACGGAGCAGCTGGCCTTGAACATCAAGCCGGTCGCGATTCTCGATCGAGCGGGCATCCAGCTCAACGAGCGAGGCTATGGACCCGAAGCACTTCAAAAGCTGATCCGGGCGAAGGCGTCGCGAAAGAAGCAAAGCCGACCCTCAAAGGCGTGGACGCCCAAGCACTCGCTCGAGGTGCTGCGCAAGCAGGTTTGGCCATTACCATTGCATCGGCCGGTGTTGATCGACCTCACCGCTGAGGAGACCGCGCCGCTGCTTCTCGAGGCGCTGGAGCACGGATTCCACGTGGTGACCGCGAACAAGAAGCCGCTGGCGATCGCCCAGGCGGACTTCGATCGGATGATGGAGCTGGCACGCGAGCGCGGCTTGTCCGTCCGTTACGAGGCCACGGTGGGCGCCGGGCTTCCCGTATTGGACACGTTGAGCAAACTTCGCGAGGCAGGCGATCCGGTGCGTACCATCCAAGGGTGCCTTTCAGGAACGTTGGGCTACCTGATGACCCAACTGGAGGAAGGCGTTCCGTTTTCGAAGGCGGTCTCGACCGCGTGCTCGCTGGGCTACACCGAGCCCGATCCGCGCGAGGATCTCTCCGGTATGGATGTCGCGCGCAAGGCGCTGATCCTCGCGCGTACGCTCGGCCACCGACTCGAGATGGCCGAGATTGACGTTAAGCCGCTGTTCCCGAAACGGCTCTCGAGCTCGAATCCCCAGCAGTTCATCAAGAGTTTGAAGGCCCTCGATCCCGAATATTCAGAGCAGCAGCAAAAGGCTCGAAAAGAGAACAAGGTGCTCCGCTACGTCGCCCAGATTTCCGCCGACGGCGTCGAGGTGGGGATGAGGGCGGTGGAAGCCAGCTCTCCCTTGGCCCGTCTGCACGGCACCGACAACGAGGTGGTGATCCACACCGAGCGGTATTCGAAGCGCCCGTTGGTGGTGACCGGGCCGGGCGCCGGGGCGGACGTGACCGCCGCGGGTGTGCTCAACGACATCATCGCGATCGCCAGCCACTCCGAGCTCACCGGCTCTCGCCGATCCAAGGCGCAAACCATTCGCTGAAGGTAGGCGCTGCCTACTCAGAAGGCTTACTCGCCGCCCGTCGTGGTGTGCAGAATCATTCCATTATCGCCCACCGCTGTCCCCGTGTTGGCATCCACTAAGGAGACTGCCCGGAGCGTAGTCGTGGTCCCGCTGGATTGCGTAGTCCACGACAGGCCGCCGTCCGTGCTGCGCCGAATGATTCCGTAGAAGCCCACCACCGTCGCCGTCCCGTCGTAGATGAACGAGACCCCGAAGAGAGGGCCGCCAAGTTGGTGGAAAACCCACGTCTGCCCGCCGTTCGTGGTGTGATAAATGCTTACGAAGCCCACCGCAATCCCCCTGTTGGCATCCACGAACGAGACCCCGTAGTGATCGTCGCAGAACCTTCCGCCGGTTTGTCGCATCCAAGTTCTCCCGCCGTCTGTCGTGCGCAGAATCTGTTCCACTAAGCAATGCGAATCGGCCGCGCCCACGGCCGTCCCCGTGTTGGCGTCCACCAACGAGACCCCATTGAGAGGGGGAGCATTTTGGCCGTAGCTGACGCGCGTCCACGTTTGCCCACCGTCCGTGGTGCGTAGAATTGTTGCATTGTAGCCAACCGCCACCCCCGTGTTGGCACTCCCGAAGGAGACTCCGTTCAGAGACTCACTGCTGGACTGAAGCGTCCAGGTGTCCCCGCCGTCCGTGGTGTGGAGGATGGTTCCAGCTCCGACCACCCATCCCGTGTTGGCGTCCAAAAACGAGACCCCGCGGAGAGTAGCGAGGGTTCCGCTGGATTGAGGCGTCCAGCTCTCCCCGCCGTCCGTGGTGTGGAGGACGGTTCCAGCTCCGCCCACCACCCATCCCGTGTTCACGTCTACAAACGAGACCCCGTAGAGATTTTGGCTCGTACCGCTGGTTTGTTGCCTCCAGGGTTCCCTACCGGCTTGTCGCGTCCAGTTTCCCCCGCCGTCCAGGGTGCCCAGAATCGTTCCAAGGATGCCCACCGCCCATCCCGTGTTCGCATCCAAGAAGGAGACTCCGAAGAGATGATAGGTGGTTCCGCTGGTCTGTTGTGTCCAAGTTTCCCCGCCGTCCAGGGTGCGCAGGACGGTTCCAGAGAAGCCCACCGCCGTCCCCGTGTTTGCATCCACGAAGGAAACCGCCCTCAGAGGTTGATACGTTGAGCTGGTCTGTTGCGCCCAGGTCTCTCCGCCGTCCGTGGTGCGCAGAATGGTTCCGGCGTGGCCCACCGCTGTCCCCGTGTCGGCGTCCACAAAGGAGACCCCGTACAGATCATTGGGGGTCCCGCTGGCCTGTTGCCTCCAGGTTTCTCCGCCGTCTGTGGTGCGAAGAATCACCCCTTGGAACCCCACCGCCGTCCCCCTGTCGGCCGTCCACAAAGGAGACCTCGTTGAGCCCAATCGTGGTCCCGCTGGCTTGGGCCACCCACGTTTCCCCGCCGTCTGTCGTGTGCAGAATGGTGCCAAAGTTGCCCACCGCCGTCCCGGTATTGGCGTCCACGAAGGAGAGCCCGTAGAGATCATTGGGGGTCCCGCTGGCTTGGGCCGCCCAAGTTTCCCCGCCGTCCGTAGTGCGCAGGATGGTTCCCAAGAAGCCCACCGCCGTACCGGTGTTGGCGTCTACGAAGGCGACCCCGCGAAGATCATTGGTGGTCCCGCTGGTCTGGACCATCCAGGTTCCCCCGCCGTCTATGGTGCGAACGATAGTGCCAGCGTTACCGACCGCGACGACGGTCGTCGGGTCTAGGACAGCCGCAGCCCAAAAAGTGTCCGCTGTCGGCAGCGACGGGTTCTGTGAAAACGAGCCCGACTGCGCCAATGAACTTGTTCGCGCACCTGCGATGCTGAACAGAACAATCGCTCGAAGAAGGACTTTCATGGTCGCCCCCTCAACCGCGCTTATTCGTGGCACGTAGGTTGCCCAGAGGGAAGCACAACTTGGCCAATCTTCGTCTAGTACACGAAAGCCTTTTCAGGGTGGGCTCTTGGCCCGGAGCTCGGTCAGTTTTGCTCGCTGCGAGTCGGTCAGCAGATTCCGGATCCGGATCAACATCCCCAGATGGGTTCGCTTCACATCTCGTTCCAGATTCATCAGCCGATCCGCCTGCGATAGCGCCTTGGCCTCGTCGATCTTCGGCACTTCCAATGCCTTGGCCAGCTGCTCCATTGCCGCTTGCATTTGCCATTGCAACTGAAGAACGTGCGATTGCGTCTTTTCAATTTCCTTCAAGATCGCCGTCCGCTGAGCCTCCTCGACTCCCAGCTCCTCCTGGTGGCCCATGATCAGATCGGGGGGGAACAGCTTCGAGCCGATCGGATCCGCGCCGGAAGGCGGTTGCCCCGATTGCGCACGCGTGGGTCTCGTAGGCTGCGTCGGCTCCTCCGCGCGGCTCGCACCGCTGATCAGCCCCAGCGCGACCGTCAAGACCAAGGATTGAGTACTCATGGCAAACTCCTATCTGCGTTGAAGGTTGGAACAGTGTTCAGCAGCTCTGAGCCCGGGGTCTGGAGTAGAAAGTCGAGCGGAGCATTCCACTCCAAGCTTGGGATCTGCTGCGAGGCCGGTGTCGAGATCACTTGAGGGCGAGTAGTCCAGACGAGCAGCAGCGCAACCGCCGCAAGCACCGGAACTGCCACCCACAGCGGCTGGCGCCTCTGATCGACTGCGCGGGCCGCCTCCCACATTCGGCGAAATGCTGGCGCGCGATCGGCTCGGTGTGCTTCGTCGAGTAACGCGCGAAGCCTTCTTTCCTGATCCTGCTCGTTCACTCGATCTCCTCCTCGCCGAGCTGCTCGAGAATCCGCCGTTTGCCTCGATCGTAGTGAACGCGAGCGCTTCCGATGGACACGCCCATGACTTCGGCGGACTGCTCGATCGTCATGCCCTGATAAAAAACCAATTCCAGCACTTCGCGCTGCCTGCGCGCCAATCGCCTGAGCGCATCGACAATCCGCG
>WNFB01002691.1_pt1 | contig 15501 bp, 9 predicted proteins | sample 5400501 | NCBI WGS metagenome assembly WNFB01 (sample SAMN13153341, study PRJNA577476) | soil metagenome | isolation source: 200 cm saprolite under Douglas fir tree site 2 hole 1 | place: USA:California | collected 2015-04-18
TCGCTGTGATGCCCAGCACTCTCATTAGATGGGTTATCGTCCCAGCCTGAGGGTTCCCCTGGTTAGCTTGCCCCAAAGCTTTAACGCCCATGTCCCGCTGCGTACCGCCGTTGATATTCATCATGTTCGATCCGCCCTCGCTACCCGGCTCACTGGTTCTGCTTCGCCGTTCGCTTAATCTTTCTCGGGCTCATCCTTCAACCTGCCTAACATCTCGTAAACTCGTACCAGGGCATGCCTGAGCATCTGTTCGCCAGCTCCAACTTCCAGATAGGTATTTGAATCCGCAGCACCATAACCGCCTTCGGCTGCCGCATCGATCGTCGGCAAGTAATCGAAATAGCCGTTGGTGTAGCCCAGGAAAAAAACGTCGGGGACCGGACAACGATCTCGCCAGTTGATTTGAAAATTCACGAAGGGTTCGCCGGGCATCCCGACGAAGGCGATCCGTTTGCCGAGCAGCAGAGTAATCACATGCAGCTCGAGATGATCCGGGGGCGGGTCGTGTACAAGCGTACCGGCATGATCTTCAAAGATCCGAGGACCGAACGTCTTCAGCAATGAGTCCCTGAGAGTTGTTGCGTCCCACCGCAAAGGGAAATTTATGACGTCATCGGTGAAGTCAATCGTGGCCGGTGAAGATGCTTCGGTTCGAATCGTCCTGGCGATTCGGGCAGCCTCCTCGCCAAGTCGCCTGCCGGTCCAATCTCGCTTCGCGGTGGCATCCTCCCGCAGAGGCGTAGTGGCGTAATAGGGATTGATGTCGCCGTCGCCTCCCTGCAGGAAGAAACAAATCGGCGAGCCTTCGAGGGCTGCCTCAACCGTGCTTGCCATGACGGCTACAAAATCAGCGGAATATTTGGTGTTGTCGGCGCCTAGAACCACAGGGTGGCAGGCGTAGTTCACCAGTATCGCCAACGGCTTCCCGCCAGCGTCATCAACTCGCAAAACCGAAACCCTCGGGTCGAGAGGAGACGTCGGTTCCATTCCCGGGTTGCTCCACAACATTGTGACTCGCCCGTCCGAGCCGACTACACGCCGGTTGTAGCCGATGTAGACGGAGCCGTAACCGGTGCCCAGGTGTGCTTCGACCAAACGGCCGCTCGCTTCGTGGACTGTGGCGGCGATTTTGTTGAGTATCTCGATTTCCCACGCAGGCGCTTGGCCGGATGGATATTCGTCAAGAAGATTAGGTCCAGAATGGGTGTGGGATGCATTGACGATGAGGAAAGAAATACCGCTAGATGCCGCGATCGCTTTCCGCAGCCACTCAATGCCGGCTGCGTTGAACGTTCTTCCCAGATCCAGCGTCACCAGCGCCAGCCGTTTTTCGCTGACCTCCAAAATCAGCACCCGCGCGTAAAGCGGATCCAACACTCCGGTCGAAACTTTTCCCTCTTTGATCCGGTCAAGGAACCCGTACATCGGAAGTCCGATCGGCGGTGTGATATCAACCTTGGCCACCGCTGCTTTTAAAGTGGCAGCGCTGCACGGAGCGTTACATAGCAGAAACAGAAAGAGGAAACAGCAGGCGAGGGTCGGCACTTTCCGAGACAGAGCGGAACGCCGCCACAAACCTCCCGCATAAGCATGACTGGGATAAGGCCATGCAGCGAAATTACCCGACTGCTTGCTCATTGCTTCACGTCCTCGGGAGTCTTCCTCATCCGGCCTAGCATGTCGTAGGTTGACATCACTGCGTCGTCAACCATGCGGTCTCCCGCGCCAACCTCCACCCACGTGGCAGGATTTGCCGCCCCATAGCCACCCAAAGTGGCGCTTCGAATGGTAGGAAAGTACCCGTAATATCCGTTTGCGTAACCAAGAAAGAAGGCGTCCGGCACCGGGCATCGCTCACGCCAGCTGATTTGATACTCCACAAATGCTTCGCCCGGCATGGTCATAATCGCGATGCGTTTGTTGATCAGCACAGTCGTGATCGAGAGTTCCAGTTCCCCTTCCGCTGGCGGAGGAAAGGTTTGAAATACCGACGGACCAAATACCGCTACCATGGCGTCGCGCCACTTTTGTGGATCCCACCGCGAGTGGAATTTCAATTTGTGTTCCACGAACTGCAGCGCTGCCTCCGGATCAGCCTTCGTCTGTACGTTTTTTGCTATCCCTGCCGCCTCACGCCCGAGCCGTTCGCCTGTCCAGTCGCGCATTCGGATCGCATTTTGTTGCAGCGGTGTAACCGCGTAATAGGGATTGATATCGCCTGGGGCGCCTTGCAGGAAAAAACAGAGCAGTTTATTGCCCAATGCTGCCTCTACGGTCTTGATCATCACGCCAGGATAGTCAGCGGAGTATTGAAGGTTATCGCTTCCAAAAACCACTGGATGACAAGAGTAGTTGACCAGGATGGCCAGCGGAGTTCCATCCGCCTGGTCGATACGCAGCACCGAGACCATCGGGTCCACGGGAGAGGTCGGTATCCGGGTAAGGTTCCGCTCAAACCAGTTCACAGTTCCGTCGGTGTTCACGTGAAGGCGGTTATGGCCGATATCGGCCGCCCCATAACCGGTACCGATGCGCACGTCAACCAAATGCGAGCATGCCAGTTGGATGGCGTGGCCGATTTTGTCTATAGCGGCCAGTTCCCATGCGGGCGTGCCGTTCGGATAACGATCCATGACTACCGGCCCGGAGTGCGTATGGGACGCGGTTACGATAAGCGACGAAAAACATTTCGGAGTAACGTCCTGCAAACGAGCCAGTGATGCCGGTCCGAACGGTCGCCCCAGATCGAGCGTTACCAATGCCAGGACGTTTTTGCCCTCACCCAGCACAAGAACGCGGGCGTACAACGGATCGAGGGTTCCAGTTGCCGGCCCCTTTCGATCGCTATAACCCCACATTTCGATACCGGGCGGCGGAGTGATCTCCACTTTGGCCGCGGCGCCTCGCAGTGTGGCGGCCCCGGCCGCGCTCTGTGCGGCAAGCACTAAAAGCACGAAAGTGATGACGCCGTTGGTGGCGTGCGATATCGTCCGAGTTTGTCGCTTGCGCAGCGTTCTCATCGCGAGTGATCTGCCATAAAAATGAGCGTGGACCGTCATTCAATACTGAACAAAACCGGTTGCATAGCGGAACGCCTCTACGTAGTGGCCATCTTTTTTCGGCTGCTCTCGCCGCATCTCGTCTTTGGCTCTGGCGAGATCGGCAGGTTGCCAGTCGGATCGGTACTTGTTCACTGCCGGCTCGAATTGGCTTACTTGTTTTGCGGCCGCATCGAACTTGAGGTCGGCCAGGGAATCGATGTTCACGTAGTAATTGGCTTCCTGCGGCGAGGGATAGAAGAAGTACATTTCTGGAACCTTGTACGGCTGTAAACCCAGTTGCAAACGCTGATTGGGAAAATAGAGCCAGAATTCGGCCGCGCGCACGGCATCGATAGTATTAAAGGCCGCCATGCGATGGTCGGTTTTGTGCCATCGCTCATACGACTCGCCAGGGTCCACACTAAGCAACACATCTGGACGAACGCGCCGGATGATGGCGGTCGCCTCCTCAACCAGCTTCGGTTGTGGCGCATATTCCAGCATGCCGTCGTCATAGCCCATCCACGAAATGTTTTCCCTAGGAGTGCCGAGCAAACCTTCCGATACTTCTTCCTCGGCCTTTCTGATCTGCGCCAGGTGCTGCGATGTCATGTCGGGATCGTACGATCCCTTGTCGTCATTCGTATAAATGACGATATACAGCTTGTTCAGATTTCGATTAAGTAAAGCGATCGTGCCTCCGGCCCCGAAGACATCATCGTCCGGATGAGGCGTAAAGAGCAGGATCGTCTTGCCGTGCAGATTCTCCAGGCGAGTCTGCTGCGCTTGTGACGCCAAGGCCGCCAACGTGAATATCATGAGGGTCAGTATCTTCATTATGGTTCTGCTCCTTGGTTACACTGCTCGCGAAATAGACGCCTCAAGCTCTGTGGCTAGCTCGCCGCCCGGGCCGAGTTTGAGCGTGTGTCCCTGCTCGATCGCGCGCGGCAACATGGGAAATAAAGAAGAATGCGGTTCGAGGGCCAGGTTGTAAGTGCTGCCATACCAGGGATAGCCGAACGCGCCGCGTGTAACCTGCCAATACCACAGATAGGGAAAAACCTTGCTCTGCCACGAAAGATGGAAGCTCAAGCCCGAGCGCGGATTCTTGATGGAATATCGTCCTTCCCCGAAGCCGCGCAGAAACGCGAGGTCGTGCGCCTTGGTTTCCGGGGCCGGCATCTGCGACAAATCCACGACTGCTCCGTTCCTGCCTTTTAAACGAGGCCATTTGCCTTCCTGTTCTATCAGGCGGGAGGTGGGCGGTGTCTCCGACCCAAGGACCACAACTTCGCAAGTCGGAAGTTCGATTCGGCATCCTTCTTCCAGAAAAGGCCAGCCGAAGGCGGGATGATGAGCCCACATGAATTCCACGGCCTCGTCGCCGATGTTGCGCACTTTCTCGCGAATCTGCAGCGCCGGTTTACCCTGCTCGAGGATCATGGTGCGATCCAAATGAAAAGGCGTGCGGGTCGTGTCCACTGAAAAAGTCACCGCGATTCGCTCAGGAGTATCTTCGTTGATCTGGTACGACCAGGGGAGCAATGCCACTTCTCCGTGCTGGCCGAACTGCGCTCCCTTCAGTTCGGCGGGAAAGTCGCCTGCCACGGGAAACAATTCCTGCCAGCCGCCTTCGTAAAAATCGGAAAAGGATCCCTCGCGCAGATTGATCGTAGGCAGTACCGCAGGCTGCGAGCGCAATCCCAGCGGCGTACGCAGGAGAAATTCTGTATCTGAGGGCTTGTGAAGGAATTCGTAGATGTCGGCTCCTTTGTCCGCAGCCACGGAGATGCGAATGACCTGGTTTTCGAGCACAACGCAGCGCAGCCCGCGAAACGCGCACTCGGTGATACGGCAGCCGTAGTTTCGCTCGCGGGTATACGGAACATAGCGCTGGCGTTCGTGCAGTTCCATGCCGGTGCTAGGCGGTTTCCCGAACTGCGACCGGCGCGGCGGCGAGCTCGCCTGCATGGTCGTGGATTTTCTTCACAGCAGTGGCAATCTCGTGCATGTCTTCCTCGTCTCCCAGCAATGCCGGTTGCGGGATCCACACTGTCTCCCAAGCGGCCCGATGCGTGTGAGGGAATTTTCCTTTTAAGAAGGCGTGCGTTTCCTCTGCCTGCCTGCCCGTAAGTTTCTTGCGATATTCGCCGCTCTTGAATACGTCGAGATCGTGCAGCGGAGGATAGCTCGCCTGGTTGGGGATGCCCTCGGCATTCATGGCGGCAATGAATCGCTCCGTGCTAATGCCTCCAAAAGCGTCACGATCGACGTGGAAGATATAAGCGTATTGTCCGTTGCGAGTGCAGCCGGCGTCCAATTTCTGCGGCGTCATGCCTTCAATCTCTCCCAACAATCGATCGAGCAGGCGTGCGTTCTTGTGCCGGTGCGCAGTCTGCTTATCCAGGCGCGTGAGTTGCACGTTGAGCACAGCGCCTTGCCACTCGCTGAGCCGGTAATTGGAACCATAGATAAAGTGGCTGTAGAACCATTCGCCGGGCATGCGGCCGCAATCGTGAACGGAGCGGGCTAGGCGTTCGACTTCATCGTCGTTGGTAATGATCATGCCGCCTTCCCCCGCAGTGATCAGCTTGCTCGATTGAAAACTGAAGGTCCCAGCTTTTCCGAAAGTACCGATTCGCCGTCCGCGCCATTCGCTCCCGTGCGCGTGCGAACTGTCTTCTACTAGAGCAAGATTGTGTTCACGCGCAATTTTGCTCAGGCGGTCGAGATCTGCAGGATGCCCGCCCATGTGCACGGCAATGATCGCTTTGGTGCGTGGGGTAATCGCCGCTTCCACCAGATCGGGGTCAATGCAGTAGGTATCTGGCCGAACGTCCACCATTACCGGGAGAGCGCCCGCAAAGAGCACGGCGCTGGCGGTGGCGATGAAGGTGAAATCGGGAACGATGACCTCGTCCCCCGGCCCGATGTTCAGCGCGGCCATGATAACTTCAATCGCGGCCGTACCGTTCGTCACGGCCACGCCGTGCCGCGCGCCGTGAAAGGCCGCGAAGGCACGCTCGAACTCCAGCGTTTTGGTTCCCGGAGTTCGCCACCACACGCGGCTTTCCAAGACGTCCATGAGCGCGCGACGTTCTTTGTCGTCGTACATCGGCCATTCGGGGAACGCCTTGTTCTTCGCCTTCCGACCTCCCAATAACGCCAGTTCCAACATAACACCTCCTCATCGGCAATGCTTAAAGGGCCCGCTTGACGGCGCAACGATCAGTAGAAAATCCGTCACCGGCTGCTACTCTCGACGGCGTTGCGCAGTCTCTTCGACAACTTCTCGATACGTTTGAGCCTCTCGTTCAAATTGCTGGAGACCAAACCGCGGCTCATCGCCTCGAAGTCCGCAGATATGGCCTGCGACAGTTGCGCCAGCTCGTCCGCATCTCTTTTGAGCTCTCGCGGGTCAGGCACATTGTTCGGATGAGTCGTGCTGCGCTGTTCTGGCAGATCGGCCCACGCTTTTCTTTCGTGGCTGCTGCGCACAGGACCTTGATACTGCGTCCACGCGACCGAACAGACCAGGCAAAACGCGAGTAGAGCGCTTGAGGGCCGAAGTGTCTTCATAATCAGACTCCAATGACGGTCCACATTGTAAACCCGCGTGCCTGAATTCCTGCGATCCGGCGTCGTTCATGGTTCTGCTTGACTTGCGGGTACGCGGGGGAGTATTAAGGCGGTTCAACGGTTCACCTCAGACTGCTGCGCGGCAAGGGGGCACCCATGCAGGCAGTATCCGCTAGCAATCGTGCTTTGAAGCTGGCTTTCGCCTTCTTCGTAATTACCTGTACCTCTGCGTTATTCGGCCAAGTTGACCGCGGCAGTATTGTGGGCACGGTCAGCGATCCCAGCGCCGCGAATGTGCAAGGCGCGAAGGTAACAGTCAGAAATTTGGCCACCGATCAATCGGTTGAGGTCACAACCGATACGGCCGGCGCATATGCTGCCAACCTCTTGCGCCCAGGCACGTATTCTGTGACGGTGGAACGGCAAGGATTCAAGAAAGCTGTGAACTCGAGCGTGGAAGTGGGTGTCAACCAGGTCGTGCGTGTGGATCTCAATCTACAGGTTGGCGCCGCGACCGAAGTGGTCGAAGTGACCGGAACCGCCCCCCTGCTCCAAACCGAGAGCTCCTCACTCGGAACAATAGAAACCGAGAAACGAATCTCCGACCTCCCGCTAAACGGTCGCAATTTCATTCAGCTTGCCTATTTGGGACCAGGTGCCAATGGCGGCCCGGCTGGGTCCAACGTTTCCGGCGGAGTTTTCGAGAACGAGAGGGCCAACGAAGCGCTCTCGGTCAATGGGCTCCGCGTCTCGAACAACAACTTCCTGCTGAACGGTGTGGACAACAATGAATTCGGCCTCGGCGGTGTCGTGGTGCTTCCGCCACCGGACGCAATTCAAGAATTCCGTACCGAAGAAAACTCCATGAGCGCGGAATTTGGCCGCGGTGGGGCTGCGGTGAACGTGGTGGTAAAATCCGGCACAAATCAGCTTCACGGCGGGCTGTTTGAATTTATCCGCAACGACGTACTGGACGCGAGAAACTATTTCGCCTCCCCGCCACCTTCGCCGAAGCCTGCCTTTAAGAGAAATCAGTTTGGTGGATTTCTTGGAGGACCCATCAAGAAAGACAAGACATTCATCTTCGGCGACTACCAGGCAACCAGGATTCGTGAGGCTTTGAGCTACGTTTCCACCGTGCCTACAGCCGATGAGCGCACCGGCAATTTCGGCGACCGACTGACACAAACTGACTTTTTCTCGCCTTGCGGTCCGGCCGGCACGAATCCCACATTCGACGTTGGCACTATTTTCGATCCGTACAGCACTCATAGTTTCGTATGTCCCGATGGCAGCACGGTTCTGCTCCGCGATGCTTTCCCGAGCAACATAATTCCCTCCGGAATGCTCAATGCGACGGGCCTGAACGTTGCCAACTTGTACCCGCTGCCCACCACTACCGACCTCGTCAATAACTACTTCTCAAGCCCGAATCGTGTGAATGATCAGGATTCGCTCGACGTACGCCTGGATCATCGCTTCCGTGAACGGGATCAGATCTTTGCGGGTTACAGCTTCGATGACATTCGCAGTTTCAGGCCAGGGCCCCTGGGAGACCTGGGCGGCGCAGACTGTTGCCCAAGTCGCGACAAGACGCGATCGCAGCACATCAGCCTCGGGTGGACTCACACTTTTTCGGGGCGCTTACTCAATGACGCGCATGGAGGATTCTTCCGGTATGCAGTGAATGCTCTACCGCTGCTTTTCGGTAAGAACCTGTCGGAGCAAGTCGGAATTCCGTTCGCCAATCGCGGCGACGTGAACTCGTCCGGATTGTCATTCGTCGACATCGCCAGCTTCACCCCGGTAGGCGACTCGCTATGGACCCCCGAACACGCTATCGAAAACATTTATCAAGTGGCGGACACGGTCACCTGGGTTCGTAACAAGCACTCTTTCAAATTCGGTGCTGACTTCCGCCGCCAGCAGCGCAACTTCTTTCAGCTCACGGCCTCTCGGGGGAACTTCGCCTTTCCAGGCGGTTATACCGCCGACATAACCACCTCTACGGGCGGCAATGGACTAGCCGACCTGTTGCTGGGAATACCGATTTCGTCAGCACAAGATTTTCTTACAGGAATGTATCCGACGCGCTATTGGGACCTGGCGGAGTTCGCGCAGGACGACTTCCACGTTTTGCCCAACCTCACTTTGAACATTGGCTTGCGCTATGAGGTGACCTCGCCCGCCAATGGCCGCGTGGGCAACTTCGATCTGGAACGCGCCGTGGTGGTGAATTCGTACGGACCGAATGCGGTGCCCCATGCCGGGGTGAAGTTTGACAAGAGCGACTGGGCCCCACGCATCGGTCTGGCCTGGTCTCCGCAGAAGGAAACGGTGGTCCACAGCGCCTTGGGCATCTTCTACTCGAGTGAAGGCAACATCTTCGACGACCTGGGCCTAAACCCGCCGCAACTGGCATTTTCATCCCGGTTCTTCAACGTGGGCCAGATCCCTGCACCCAGTCAATTGATATCTGCCGGTTTTTCGCCGACGATTCCTTTTGCTGATCCCAGTCACCCGACGGGAGTAGTGCGCACAACCGGTCCTATTCGCCGCATGCCACGGATTATCGAGTGGAACCTGGGAATTCAGCACGAGTTCTCGCAAAACTGGATGGCGCAAATCGGGTACGTCGGCACGCGCGCTTACCACTTGTGGAATCACGAGGTCAGCGATTTGAACCAGCCCTTTCAGCCGTTGGACTCTAACTTCTCCGATTCCACCGGCAATCTGGGCCGTCCTTACTTCAATGTCTTGCCGGACCTGAGCAATGTCTTGCCACTGGACTTTCCGCAGCTACAGATGTTCTACAACTCGCTTCAGGCATCGGTGAACAGACGTTTTTCGAAGGGCTTTAACCTGCTGGTGTCGTACACGCTGGCCCACAACCTGGGAAATGCGGATGGCAACGTGGGCGCGGCTATTCAGGACGCGCACCATCCGGAACGGGAGTTCGGCTCTGTGTTGCCTGATCTCCGACACCGTTTCGTGGTGAGCTATATCTACGAAATACCGGTTGGCCGGGGCCGCCCCTTCCTCAGCAGCTTAGGTGGTATTGCCGACGGAATTATTGGAGGATGGCAGATTGGCGGCATTACCAGCGCGCAGAGCGGGGAGGCATTCACGGCGGGACTGTCCGGCGACCTCAGCAACACCGGAAGCGGGAGCTACCGGGCGGATCAGATTGGGAATCCCTACGATTTCTCCATCGGACAGGCTGAGCAGGCTAGTCTGGGCTGTCCGGGTCGCCAATCGCTGACGTGTTGGTACAACCAGACGGTATTTGTCATACCGGCTCTCGCTCCCGGGCAACAGATCGCGCACGTATTCGGTAACTCACGCATCGGGAACCTGCGAGGGCCGAAGCTGGTCAATGTGGATTTCGTGTTGCAGAAACGTTTCAAGATACGTGAAACGCAGCAGATCGAGTTCCGCTCCGAGTTCTTCAACCTGCTGAATCATCCTAATTTTGGATTGCCGGGCAATACCGTGGATGAATCCGGCGGCGCCAGCATCACCAGCACCGCTACCGATAACCGGCAAATTGAGTTCGCCTTGAAATATGTGTTCTAGCGCGAGCGTAGAAGCTCTATCGAGCCGGAATCGCCACCCGGGCAATATTCGAATACGCCGATTCACCCGCGTCATTGTACGCGCGTACTCGATAGGCAACTTGACTGCCTTTCGCCACAACAGAATCAGTGTATTCGGTGGCGAGATTTTCCAGCTTTGCAACTCGTTCCCAGCGGGAAGCGCCCCCGGCCATGCTTTCCATCCGGCGCTCCAGTATTGAGCCTTTGGGATCCCCGCCGTGCACCTGCCAGGTCAGTTTCGCAGAGTTCCCACTCATCGTGACCGCCAGCGAACTCGGCGCTTCGGGGAGCACGGGCCAATCAAAATAGCTTTCGTCGGTGATGGCCATGACACTGTCTTTCAGCGGCAGGGTCTGCAAAGTATCCCTTGTCCCATTCTTCCATTCGACAGGTTTGATCTCTCCCGAGACAACGTCAACCAACACGGGATGGCTTATTCCTGTGTTCTTCAATGCAAGGTCCGCGTAGAGGGGCGGGAACACATTTCCTGGGAGACTGTGGGCGGCGAGCCAGTAGGCCACGATGGCCTTTCCAGAACGCGAGTGAAAGCCGAAGCTCATAAATGGGACTCCAGCCTGTCTTCTCAGGGCCGGCAAGTCTGGTGAACTGATTTCAATTGTGGGATCGAACTTCGTGTCTGAAAAAAGTGCATTCGTATTCTGAAGCGCATGGAACACGGGTCGTGGCGTAAAGTCCGTGTCGTGAAGAGTCATCCCGTGAATCAACCCGAAGTCGTCGTACTCGTTTCCGTCGCTTCCTGCGGCCAGCAGCCAGACAAATGTCTTCACGCCTGCCGCGAGGTTGTAGACCAGTCCGCGTGGAACGTACTTAGCCTGAACCGATTCGTCCGATCCCTTCCAGGAAGGAATTGAATTAAATTCGTCATCAAAAAACTGAACGTCGGATCGAATTCCCAGATAAGTGCGAACTAGTTCACGCAACAGCTTCGGCGACTCCGTCAAATAAGCGCCGTAGTCCATCGCTTCCGGATTCAGATTCTGACCATAGCCGGGATAAGTGTGGTAGGCGTAGACGTCAATCTCAGATGCGCACTGGCATGTGTCCAACGCTCGCTTGGTGAAATCTCGTGATGGGTCAGCCTGACCGCCGTAGATCACTTTGGCGCTGCGATCGGTGTCGTGGACGACTTGCACGAAGGAGTTCAGCAGCTTCCCGTAGTCCTCCGCATTGGGCACCGGATTCCAATAATTGATGTCCTGCTCGTTCCACAGCGCCCAGTAATGAATGCGATCGTGAAAGTGCTCCACCATCCATTTCACATAGCGGTTGAATGCAGCAATTTGTTGGGGAGTTTTAGGAGGCCAAAAAACGGAATAAAGACTCCTGTCTGCATTATGAAATGAACCTGGTTCGGGGGTAATGGCATCCGGCATTTTGCCCGCCGCGGCTGTGTACATTGGATTGCCATAGAGCAGCTGCACCTGAATGTCGACGCCGTTATCCACCAGAGAATCCACCTGGTCTTCGAGTTCCTGCGAACTGGAAAGCACGCCGCGTTTCTGCTCGATCCAATCCCAACTGGTGCGGTCGGAGCTGTTCTCGTATTGCCCGATACGAATCCACTTGAAGCCGGCGTCAAACATACGAGTCCACCACCATCGGTTCCACGGCAAATATGGTTCACGGGGCAAGTCCGAGTTGATTCCGAAGCCGTCCTGAATTTGAGAGGAGCGCTTGGGAGGAACGTGATCGGGAAGCTTCCGGCTGTCGTCGGCGGTTAACTGACTGGGAAAGCCTATGCAAATCGTAGCCCAAAGAACGGCGGGCAGCTGCCACTTCAATGACATTCTGATCATTTCTATGTAGCTCCTTTCGTCGGCGAGGCATTTCACAAAGGCGGCTTCTTTTCTGTCACTACCGGCTCCGAAGCGCCGTGCGCAAGGACGAATTGGCGGATAGCGCTGCGGGTTTGCGCCAATTGCTCGCGGTGATGGCGAGACAACTGACCATATAGGTCCAACTCCTGATTAGCACGCTCCAGCTGATTCTGGTTTCGATAAGTCTGCGCCAATCTGTAGTGTGCCGTTTCCGAGTCCGGATCCAGCCGAATCGCTTCGAGGAAGCTGGCGACGGCCTGTTTGTTCAGGTTGCGTTGAGCATAGAGAGTAGCTAATTCGAGGTGGGCCGCCGCCAGTTTTGGGTCCAAATGAACGGCTCTCTCAAGCAGCGCTTGTGCGAGTTGGAAGTTTTCTTCTTGTTCCGAAACCACGCTGCGTCGAAAAACTGCAGCGCCGTAACAAAAGAGAGCCTGAGCACTTCCTGGAAACCGTTCTGCTATTAATTTCAGCCTCGGCTGTATCTTCTCCCATTCAGCCGTCAGTACGAACGCGGGCAACGCATTCCAGGCGAGAAATGCATCCGGGGAGGACGGATTCATTTCCAGGGCGTTTAAAAATGCATCGGCTGCGTCGCCGTATCGGCGCAGGGCAAATTGGGCTAGTCCTATCCCCACGTATTGGCGCGCAGACTTGGGAAACTTATGCGTTCCTATGCGGAACACTTCGATCGCAGGCTCAAAGGTGAGATGAACAAGATACTCCGCGCCGAGATCGAAATAATATTCTTCATTGCCGGGATCGAGGTCCACAGCTCGCTGGTAGTTTCGGGCTGCTTCCACGTAGCGCCCAGTCTCTTCTTGAACGGATGCCAGCAGGCTATAGAGCTCGGCCGTGGGCTGACGTCCTAGTGTCTGTTCGATCAGTTCAGAAGCCGCCTGCTGGCTGCCCGCCTGCTTATACGCCAGAGCGAGGTTATAGGCGGCCGCGTAATTCGCGGGTTCCAGACGCAAGGTATTTTGAAAATATGATATCGCTTCGGAGTAATCGCCACTGGAAGCAAATAGCGCGCCGAGCGTGAAGTTCTGTTCCGCGGATAGCCCCGGCGGCGCAGGAGGAATTTGCGCACCATTCTTATCCCGCGCCGCGAGAGTGGTTCGCACAAGCGAAAGATATATCTCGAAAGGTTGCCCGCTCAGCTCGTATGCACGACGGTAGTCGCGGCTGGCGGATGATCGATCTCCCAGTTGCTCAGCAATTCCCGCCTGAAGTGCATAAAATTTCGCCGCGATCGTCCTGTCGTGAGGAGGACTGAGCCTTCCGAGTACGCGCTGAGCCTGGGCCGGGCGTTTCGTTTCTTGCAGCGCTCGAGCGAGTTCGTAGCCGGCTTGAAAGTCTCCGGAGTGAATGGACCAGGCGTTTTCCAGATATGCCAGTGCTTCCGCATTGCGATTCAGTTTAGCGGTCACCAGGCCGCGCAGGTTGTTCAATGATGGATCATCAGGCGACGCTGACAACGCAGTGTCTATTTCTGCAAGTGCTTCGACAGACTCTCCCTGTTGCAACAGCGCGAAAGCTTTGTCGTAGGCACTAGGCGGCGCCTTGTTTCCCTGGCGGCCTGACTGAGCACACGGAACCGGGGCGGTTGTAAGAACAATGACGATCGTCACGATAGCGCGACCAAAGAAGTTCAAAACTTCTCCTGCGAAACAATGCCTTTCCCCTCTTGGACCACAAGCAAGCGGTTAGCAGGCACGTGCTCCAGGACCTCCTGAGTGCCGCCCAGCCATTGAATGGTCACGCGGCTGGCTTCCTGGATATGACCCAGGCCGAAGTGTAGTCGCAGATCGCTCTGCGAGCAGAAGCTTCCGCCACTGCGTACTTCACGAATCTGCTGCCGGCCGTTGGACTCAACTATCGCTCTCGACCCGATGGCCGCGCGATTCGCACGCGTCCCCACGAGCTTTATGAGCAACCATGAATTCGGCGAAGGCGACTGGTTGCGAAGCAAGGTAGGATAGCCGTTCAAGTTATTAACCGCTATGTCGATCTGTCCGGTATGAAAAATGTCGCCGAAAGCAGCCCCGCGACTGCAACGGGGAAGAAGTAACCCGGGTCCAGCATGCTCTGAGATGTCCTGAAAACGGCCGTTTCCCAGATTACGATACAAAATCATTTGCCCGTCCTCTTCTTTGGGCTGGGCACGGGCTGGGTTGAGACTGGGAGGATAAATCGGACCGCTCACGATCAGAATGTCAGGGTGACCGTCGTTATCAAAATCGAAGAATGCAGTTCCCCACTTGACCGACGAGGTCCGTCCGCTTAGGCCGGCTGGAAACGTGCGATCTCTGAAGAAACCCTTGCCTTTGTTGTGGTATAGAGACGTGGTCTGATCCGAGAAGTTCGTTTTTATGATGTCCAGCAGACCATCGCCATCGTAATCGCCGGCATCAACACCCATTCCACCTTGCGTGCTGCCGTTTTCATCCACGGCCACCCCGGCGAGCAATCCAGTTTCGGTGAACGTTCCGTCGCGATTGTTCTTGAAAAGCAGGCTCGGCGTCGAATCATTCGCGACGTAAATATCAGGCCAGCCGTCATTATCGAAGTCGGCGACACACGGCGTGAAGCCGTACGCCGGCGGTGGCCCTAAAATACCAGCCGCTTGCGAAACGTCTGTGAAAGTGTCATCACCATTGTTGTGATAGAGGATGTTCCTGGATCCTTGCAACCCTTTGGGCCCATACAATACCGGCGATTGCACGCCCACTAGAGATGGATCTGAGTCGTACAATACGAGGCCGGCTTCATGTGCCACATAGTTGCTGACGAACAGGTCGAGATGGCCGTCGCGGTCGTAATCAACAAAAGCAGCGCCGGAATTCCAGTGGTCCTTGGGAGAAAGTAAGCCGGATTCGCGTGTGACATCTGTGAACGTGCCATCTCCGTTGTTACGGTACAGAACGTTTTTGCCGTAATAGGTCACGAATAGATCCAGGAAGCCGTCATTGTTGTAGTCTCCGACGCACACTCCCTGGCCCCAACCTGAGCGCAACAGATTCGCCCTCGCAGTCACATCGGTAAATGTTCCATCACGATTGTTCCGGTAAAGGTGATTTGTAGGCTCTTCTCCTTTCGGGAAGTCCCGTAGCCCCCAGCCGTTGACGATAAAGATGTCCAGCCAGCCGTCATTGTCATAATCCCAGAGGGCAATGCCACCGCCGGTCGTCGAGAGAAGAAAATCCTTGCTGGCATGTCCTCCAATCACGGTCTTGGCGGTCAACCCTGCTTTGCTTGCCACATCGACATAGTTAGGGACGTAGGAGTCCTCCTTACCCGGCTTTGAGGTGGAGAGCAAGCGAAAGGGAGACAAAGAGAAAAGAGCCGTCTGGAAAAGGGCTCGGAGGCACCTTCGGCGGTTCACGCGGCAGATTGTAACATGTGGCTCGAGGTGACAGCTCGAAGGATATCGGTTTTCTCTCCACCCAG
>WNFB01004062.1_pt1 | contig 15500 bp, 10 predicted proteins | sample 5400501 | NCBI WGS metagenome assembly WNFB01 (sample SAMN13153341, study PRJNA577476) | soil metagenome | isolation source: 200 cm saprolite under Douglas fir tree site 2 hole 1 | place: USA:California | collected 2015-04-18
CGCCGCCGCCTTCTCGACCAGCGCGACCACGTCGCCCTGCCCGAGAATCCGTCCTGCCATCCGGGCGGGATCGAACGGCTCGAGCGCGTCGGTCTTCTCACCCACGCCGATGTACTTGATCGGCACGCCGGTCACACCGTGAATCGATAGCGCCGCACCGCCACGGGCGTCACCATCGAGCTTCGTCAGGATCACACCGGTGAGCCCGACACCCTCGTGGAAGCCGCGCGCGATTTTCACGGCGTCCTGGCCCGTCATCCCGTCCGCGACCAGCAGTACTTCTTTCGGCGGTACGGCGGCTTTCAGCGCGCGCAGCTCGTCCATCATCTCGGCATCGATTTGCAACCGGCCGGCCGTATCGACGATCACCGTCCGTGCCCGGGCCGATTCGGCTTCGCGCAGCGCATCCTGCACCAGCTTCACTACGTTTCCCGTGTCCCGCTTCCCGAGCACGGGGACGTGAATTTGCCGGCCGAGCTGCTCCAGCTGCTCCGCCGCTGCTGGCCGATAGATGTCGGCCGCCACCAGCGCCGGCGCCTTCTGCTCGAGCTTCAGCCGCCGAGCGAGCTTGGCCGCGGTGGTGGTCTTCCCCGATCCCTGTAACCCGACGAGGAGAATGACCGTCGGACCTACGGAGGCGAATTCGAGGCCGGCCTTCGTGCCGCCGAGCAGTGTCGCAATTTCGTCATGCACCAGCTTGACGACTTGCTGGCCGGGACTGACTGCCTTGACCTGCAGCGCGCCGACGGCCCGCTCGCGCACTCGCTCGACGAACCCGCGCGTGACCTCGAAACTCACGTCCGCCTCGAGCAGGTGGCGGCGGATTTCGCGCAGCGCGTCGGTCACGTCGCTTTCCGAGAGCACTCCGCGACCTCTGAGCCGGTTCAGTACCCCGGTCAGCTGCTCGGAAAGGGCCGTAAACATAAGCGTAGCAAGCTAAATGGCGAGTACCCTCAAACCAAGTGGGGGTCTTATCTTGGCTTCTATGCAGCCGACGACGCCTCAGAACACTTCGCCCTGGTCGCGGCCGGACGACGCGGAGCGGCAAGCTCGGCTCGACGCCATGAAGCGGCGCGCCACGGGCTTGCTGGCGATCGCGCTGCTCGTGTTCGTCGCCGCCAGCGTGTACGAAGCGCAGTTCCCCTGGCTCGGCTATGTCCGCGCGACCGCCGAGGCGTCCCTGGTAGGCGGACTGGCGGATTGGTTTGCGGTGACGGCGCTGTTTCGGCACCCGCTGGGCCTGCCGATTCCCCACACCGCCATCGTGGCCACACGCAAAGAGCGGATCGGGCAGATCCTGGGCAACTTCGTGCAGAATCACTTCCTCTCGCGGGAGGTGATCGCCACGAACCTGCGGCGCGTGCATCCCGCGGAACGGGGGGCCCAGTGGCTCGCCGATCGCGAGCACGCGCGCCAGATCTCGCGTCAATTCGCGAGCGGGCTGGTGAAAACGCTCGACGGATTGCCCCCCAACGAGCTTCAGGATCTCGTAAGTCAGGTCGTCCGGAACCGCGTGCGGACATTTCGCGTGGCGCCGGCGCTCGGCAAGACGCTCGCGCTGGCGCTCGGCGACAACCGGCAGGAAGAGCTGCTGAACGCGACCGTGAGACTCGCGGCGGAGGCGGTCAGAAACAACCGCGATCTGATCCGCGAGCGCGTGCGCGCCGAGACGCCGTGGTGGGTGCCTCCCGTCCTCGATGACAAGATCTATCAGAAAATCATCGAGGCGGTCGAGCGGCTGTTGCATGACATGGTCATGGATCCGGCGCATCCGCTGCGTACCGCGTTCGATGACGCGATTCGGGACTTCATCGAGCGGCTGCAGCACTCGCCGGAAGTGATCGCGCGTGCGGAGGCATTGAAAGAAGAGTGGCTCATGGGCACGCAGACGGACGAGCTGGCGCGCAAGCTGTGGGAGGGAGTCCGGCAGGCGGTGAGGAAGTATGCGACCGGTACCGACGGTGGTGCGGAGAAGGGGCCCAGCCCGCTCGACAGCGGCTTGAGCGAATTTGGCATCGCCTTGCTATCGAATCCCACACTTCTCGCCGAAATCGATGATCTCTTGATCGATGTCACGGCGGGTGTCGTCGAAAAGTATCGGCACGAGATCGGCGACCTGATTGCCAAGACCGTGGCGAGTTGGGATCCTGAAGCGACGTCGCGTCGCTTCGAGCTGGCGGTGGGGCGAGATCTGCAGTTCGTCCGAATCAACGGCACGCTTGTCGGCGGGCTCGTCGGTCTGCTGATCTATACGATTACTCGCCTCCTCCACTGAGGCGCACTGCCGGCAGCGCGCGCCACCCTTTCCAATCGCTGGGCGCATCGACAAGGCGGACAACCGGCTGGCCCTGGATCGTAAGCTGTTTTATCTCAGAGCGTCGGGCCGTCCGACCGTCCGACCGTCGTTTCTGCCACGCGCGCTGCAGTCCCCCCGCAAAACGAGCGGCGGCCGCGCCGTCGTCCCAAACGCTGTACCAGATGAGCGCATCGCTTTTCGGACCGCGCACCTGGTAGCGGTCCCCATCCCATCCCGTCGCGAGAGTCGCCGCTTCGATTTCATCGCCCAGCAGCTGCTGAAACAGCAGCCGAGTCTCGTGGGCATCGAATCGAGCACGGAACGATTGACGTACTTGTGTCGGAACCAGACGTTGAAATCCGCGCCGCCGAGATAGGGAAATATCAGCCCCTCGCGCACCCACAGCGGTGCGTGCGCGAATTGTTTCATCTGCGCCTGTTGCGCCGCCATCGCGGCGCGCTGCTGCCAGAACCAGCCGAGCGGAAGCGTGTCGGGTCGCTGCTCCGGCATGAGCACCGGGATTTGTGCGAGGGTGGCTTGCCCCTCGAGCACCGCCTGCGCCGCGGAGCGCCGGTCGTTGGCATGCCGCTGTGTGATGATGGAGTCGAGTTTGACGTATTGATCCTGCAATGCATGCACCAGCTCATGCGAGACCACGATGCGCAGCTGATACGGCTCGATATCAGCGGGGATGTACAGGGCATTGGAATCGGGGTCATAGTAACCCGCGATCTGCTCCGTGAGCACGTTGATCATCGTCGGCCGCAGCTGCAGCGTATCGGGAATCAGACCGAAGAGCCGCAACGCCGACTGGAGTCCGGCGAGCTCAGCGGGGGGCATGTCCTCGTCAATCTTGTGAATGAGGTAGTCGCGCACCTGATCGCGGGTGCGGCGCAGCACCAGCGGTTCTCTCTTGAAGCGAAGCCCAGTGGTCTGGGCGACCATGGGCATCATGTGGTGCACAACGTCTTTCAGCTCCGCCTCGCCCTGCACCGCCTGCGCACGCTCGCGGCACCCCATGCTCAGCACGACCACAAGGGCAGCACCGATTCGGATCAGGCGGTCCACTCGATCCCTTTCCCCACCGCGACCCCGACGACGCGCGCGACCTCCTTGCCCGTGACGACCAGTCCCTGGCGCTCGAGCTCGGCGCGCAGACGGCGGTCGAGATCGACGCGCTGCTCTTCTAAGGACGGCCGGACGGCCTGACGGCCGGACGGTCTGTCCTCTTTCTCTTCTGCGGCCGTCTCGGCCGTCCGGCCGACGGGCCGACCTCCGAGCAACTGCTCTATCTCTTCCCCGAATCTCTGCAGCACCGTTGCCAGGTCGGGCATCGGCTCTTCGGGCGATGTCCCTTCTTCTTCCGTCAACCCACGGCGAATCATTGCCTCGACCTTCTTGCGGTCGCGAATCAGCTTGTCGAGCTCCGGAGACACATGCGCGGTCGCCTGCGCGTGCGCACAGGCCTCGTCGAGCACGTCAATCGCCTTGTCGGGCCGCGCGCGATCGGGTACGAAGCGGTCGGTCAGGACGATCGCCGCCTTGAGCGCGTCGTCCGCGATCGCCACGGCATGATGGCGTTCGAGCCGCGGCCGGCGGGCAACCAGGACCTCCCACGTCTGTATCGCGTCCAGCTCTTCGATGGTGACCGGCTGGAAGCGTCGCTCGAGCGCGGGATCGGTCCGGATCCACTTGCTGTACTCCTCGCCGGTCGTCGCGCCGATCACGCGAATATCCCCGCGGACCAGTGCGGGCTTCAGCATGTTGGCAGCGTCCATCGCCGCGCCCATCGCCGTGCCCTGCCCGATGAGGTTGTGCAGCTCGTCGACGAAGAGGATGAGATTCCGGTCGGCCTGCAGGGCCTGCACGAGGCGACGCATACGGTCTTCGTACTGGCCTCGGAACGACGTGCCCGCGAGCATCGAGACGTGGTCCAGACCCAGGAGGCGGGCATCCTTGAGGGCGGGCGGCACGTCGCCGGCCGCAATGCGTTGCGCCAGGCCTTCCACGATCGCGGTCTTGCCGACGCCCGCCTTCCCGACGAGCGCTGCATTGTTCTTTCCTTGCCGCAGCAGGATATCCACGACGCGCGCGATCTCTGCGTCCCGACAGCGCACCGGCTCGAGATCGCCGCGGCGCGCCTGCGCCGTGATATCGATGCCGACGCGCTCCAGCACGTCGCCCGAATCGAAGAGTCCTTCGAACGGATTCCCCATCGCTCTCAATCGCCTTTGAGAAAGTGCCCGTACCAGGCAATGATCGCATCACCGAACACGAACGCCACGACCGCACCAACAGCGAGGAATACCCCGAACGGTACGAGTCGCTTCTTCTTGATCGACAGCGGGATGAAAATGAGAGAACCCAGCGCGGCGCCGGCGAACACGGTGAGCAGCACGCCACGCCACCCCACGAAGCTTCCGACCATCGCCATCATTTTTACATCGCCGCCGCCCATCGCCTCTTCTTTGAAGACCCACGTCCCCGCCATACCGACCAGCCACAGCAACACGAAGCCGACCGCGGCGCCGAGCAGCGCCTGCAGGAAACCATCGACGCCGCCGCCGAGCGCGAGCAGCAGGCCGATGACGAGCCCACCCCACGTGAACTCATCCGGGATGATGTAGTGGCGAGCGTCGGTGATGGCGATGCCGAGCAGCAGCGTGCCGAACAACGCCGCCGCGACGGCGTGCAGCGTCATGCCGTACGCCAGCAACGAGGCGCCGAACAGCACGCCGACCAGCGCCTCGATGAGGGGATACTGCTTGGAGATGGGATTGCGGCACCAGCGACATTCTCCGCGCAGCCACAGCCAGGAAAAGACGGGGATGTTGTCGCGCCACGCGATCGGTTGTTTGCAATGCGGACACGTCGAGCGCGGCCGCAGCAGCGACTGGTCGCGTGGCAGCCGCAGGATGCACACGTTGAGGAAGCTTCCGACGCAGAGGCCGAGCAGCACGGCGCCGGCGACGATGACGATGTCAGTGCCCACGCAGGACCTCGTACAGGAGGATACCCGCCGCCACGGCCACGTTGAGCGACTCGGCGCCGCGCGCCAGCGGAATCGCGACGCGCTGGGCCGCGATTGCGTTGAGCTGCGGGCGGATTCCCGCTCCTTCGTTGCCGACGATCACCGCAATGAGCTCCTGACGTAATGTTCTGGAATCGAGTGCGCGCGCGAGCGGCACGCCGTCCGCCGCGGCCGCCCACAACGTGATGTCGCGCTGGCGCGCCCACGCGATGAACGGCCCGTCGTCGAGCTGTACGACGGGGTGGCGGAACGTCGCCCCCATCGCCGCCCGCAATGCTTTCGGATTCATCGGGTCCGCGCTGCCGCGGAGCAACAGGCTTGCCCCGGCACCGAGCGCATGGGCGGTCCGAATCAGCGTGCCGACGTTGCCGGGATCCTGCACGCCGTCGACGACGAGCAGCGGCCCAGTGGCGATATCCTTCAGGTCCCACGCGCGCGGTTGCACGATCGCGAGGATTCCCTGCGGCGTGTCCGTGCCCGCGAGATCGCCGAATGTGCGCGATCCGACTTCTTCCACCGCGACCGCGTGGCTGGCGAGCTCGGCCGTGAGCGCCTGGCCTCGCGTGGTCCGCGCAAGCTCGGGAGAAACGAGCGCACCTTTGAACTCGAGGCCGGCGGCCAGCGCTTCTTCCACCAGCCGCACGCCTTCCACGACCGCCAGCCCGCGGCGTCCGCGCGCCTTGCGGCGTTGGAGATCGCGTACGGTCGACTGCAGATTACTGCGAATGCGTGTCCTCGTGCCGGTCACAGGTGCCCCTAAGATTGCGCCCGTCCTTGCTTTCGCCAAGACACGGCTCCGGAACTCATGAGAATCGCCCTCACAATCGCGGGTTCGGATTCGGGAGGCGCCGCCGGAATTCAGGCCGATCTCAAGACGTTCCATCAGTTCGGCGTCTTTGGAACCAGCGCGATCACGGCGGTCACTGCGCAGAACACCATCGGGGTCGCCGCCTGGCAGGCGCTGCCCGCCGCGCTCGTGGCGCAGCAGATCGACGCGGTGGCGGACGACCTGCGCCCAGCCGCGATCAAGAGCGGCATGTTGGGATCCCGCGAAATCGTCGACACGGTGGCGGAACGCATCGGCCGTCATCGTCTCACGACGTACGTGCTCGACCCCGTGATGGTGGCAACATCGGGCGACCGGCTGCTCGATCGCGATGCTGAGCGGCTGATCGCGCGACGGTTGGCGCCGCTGGCGCTCCTCGTGACCCCGAATTTGAACGAGGCGGAGATTCTCGTCGATGCGGAGGTGCGGACGCCGGATCAGATGGAGAAGGCGGGGCGCGCGCTCGTCGCGCTGGGCGCGCGCGCCGCGCTCGTGAAGGGCGGGCACCTCGCGAACGCGACGACGATCGTCGACGTCCTGGTGCACAACGGGGGGGGCTCAGCGCGCCGCTTCACGCACGCGCGCATCGACACGACGTCGACGCACGGGACCGGCTGCACGCTGTCGGCCGCGATCACCGCCGGCCTGGCGCTCGGCCGCTCGCTCGAGCAGGCGGTGGCCGACGGGCTCGATTTTGTGCATCGGGCGATCGCGGCGGCGCCCGGCCTGGGCAGCGAGAAGGGGCACGGGCCACTGAACCACTTCGTGCCCGCGCCGCCCAGACCGCCAACGGAAGGTCTTTAGTCTACGGATTCCACCAGTACGTAGCCTTGATCATGAAGATGTTCTCCGCCGGCGCGCGCAGCATGCTCCCCATCGATGAGCCGAACCTGAAGTTCCCGTTGTCGTCGGCGGCCGAGCGGCTCTGCGTCCACACGAAGAACAGCGTCGAACCCGGCATGTACTCCCAGCGGAGCACGGCGTTGCCGCGCAGCGACTTGAAGTTGAAGTCGGGCCTGCCGAACGAGAACGGCTGAGCCGGACCGGCCCCATCAGGATCCACGGTGTAGGACTTGGTCGAATCCGAGTAGGTGATCGTCGAGCCGTTGTCTCGCCCGTAGCGCGTGAACGTGGCGCTCCGGGGCCGGGCCAGCTCGTGGAAGTAATCGAAACGGGCTGCCGAGATCAGCGGCTGCGCATACAGCTGCAGCGACAATGTCGGACTGTACGTCCAGTTCAGGCGAATACCCGCCGACAGCTCGGTCTGATTGAGCCCGCCGAAGACGTAGTGGGTGCCGTAGGTGTTCGCCGCGGCTCCCGTGGTATCCGCGATTGCGCCGATGTACTGGAGCGGGTTGCTGGTCTTGTACAGGTTCGGCCCCACACTGACCAACACGTTCGGCGCGGGCCGGTACTGCGCGTTCACGTATACCGACCACTCGATGTCGGATGAGGAACGGAAGTAGGTGAAGGCGCCCGTGTTGAGCGTCAACGACTTGCGGCTATCGGATCCCAGGTCGACTCCGAATTGATACCCCGGTGGCAACAGCATCAGTGGCCCGCCGCGCGTGCGACGATTGTCCACCGTCCACGGATTGTACGCGACGTTCCAGTTGACCCAGTAGTAGTAATGGAACTGCACGTATCCGAAATTGAACCCACCCGACCAGTTGATGTTGCCGTCCCAGTCGTAGTTCCGGAACAGCGCGCCACCGGTCTCGGCATAGCGGAACAGCTTGCCGGGCTTGCTCCAGGTACGGCCGCCGCCGAGATGCATGTTGATGTAGCCCGTACGCGACAGGAAACCGAGATCGTTGACGTCGAAGCCGGGTGAGATGAGGCCAAAAGCGGAGTTCACGAAGATATTCCCGCGCTGCTTCGCGAGCGTGAATCGTGCCGCCATGCCGTTGAGCGAGGTGGCGTTGGTATCCACACTCACACTGGGTGCATCAGGCCGCTGGAAGTAGTGCACGGAATTGCGCTGCACCGCGGTGATCCGGGCCGGTGACCCCGCGATGCGCGAGGCGGCAAACCACGCCGTCGTTACCCACGTCTTCGCGGTGTCCAGGAAGATCCAGCCGTCGGCGCCCAACGTCGTGGAGTTGTTGTTGCGGACATCACGCAGCGCGGGATCATCGAATGCGCGACCGGCGAACGTGGTCAGGAATCCGAGCCCCTGCCGACCTTTGTCGAACTCCTTCTGCGCCCGGTACACCCCGTACGTCGCGAGCGGCTCGATTTCCTTACCCCAGCGCACACCGAGGCTGTCCTGCAGCGTCGCGCGCTCACGGGCCGTGACGGCAGTCAGGCCGCCCACGTTCCAGCTGCCGGCGACCTTGCCGGTGAGCTTGAGCGCACCAAGGATATGCGCGCCGTCAGGTCCGTCCACGTACCCTTTGTCCGGCGCCCCTGGTAGTCCCAGCGAACGCCCTATGCGCCGGCTGTAAAAGAAGCCCGGTCCGGACCAGTTGAATCCCCAGAAGTTGCTCTGGCCGCCGAACCCGAACCCGAAAATGGACGAGCCTTCGACAAAGAACGGCCGCTTCTCGTTGAAGAATGTCTCGCGGTCGCTCAGGTTCACTACCGCCGGGTCGACCTCGACCTGGCCGAAATCAGGGTTGACGGTGGCGTTGAGCGTCAGATTCGAGCCGAGGCCGATCTTCGCGTCGGCGCCAAACCCGGGATCGAACTTCGATCCGTCATTGAAGGGATTGCCGAAGGTGTGCGGCGTGAATGCGGCGCGGGTGGTCGCGTAGGGCATGATTTCCAGCCGGCGCGGCGGCTCGATGCGCTCGATGCCCACGAGATCCGGAAAACGCGACACGAAGCCCCGGCCATCCCGCGGCGTGTAGGCGATGTAGTCGAACTCGTTCTTGCGCGCGATGTCACGCCGGAAATTGATGCCCCAGACGTACTCGTTCTTGCGCACGAAGCGCAGCTGCGAATAGGGGATCCGCATCTCGGCTGTCCACCCGGTGGCGTCGCGGGTGACTTTGCCCTCCCACACGCCGTCCCAGGTGCCGTCGTCCCAGTCGTCGTTGAAGAGCGTGCCGTCATACAGCGTGCCAGCCGCGTTGATCCCGAAGTAGAAGCCGCTGCGCTTGTCGTGATAGGGGTCGATGTAGACCTGGAAGCGGTCGGAATTGCTGCCTTGATCGCGGCGCGCCAGTCGCGCGACGATCGAGTCGGGATGCGAGTCGTAGAGCCGGGCGCCGATGTAGAGCGCCGCGTCGTCATATGCGACGTAGACGACGGTGCTCTCGGTCGGCACTGCCCCTTGCGTGGGATCGCGCTGCGTGAAGCCGGTGAGCCGCTCGGCGGACTGCCACAGCGGCTCGCTCAAGAGCCCGTCGATCGTGACCGCCTGCCCGCCAGTCAAACGGATGGCGCGGACCTGCTGCGGCGCGGGAGGCGCCGGCGGCGGAGAGTCGACGGCAACGAGCGACGGAGGACTTCCCGCCAGAGCGAGGAGCAACTGGAGCGTCGTCGTCATAGGCGTCCGGGAGCTGAGGTGAACGGTGAACCCCGGTCGCGAACGCTGACGGCGAGCGCGCGGCGGTTGTCGGTTGGTATGACAGAGCGGGGAGGAAAAAGGTTGCAAAGAGACTACTTGAGGCGCTTAAGCACTCCTTTCAGCACGACGGACAGACGTCGCGCAACCTGCTCGCTCACGGCCAGCACCTCCTCGTGCGACAGCGCCTCTCCGGTGATGCCGGCCCCGGGGTTCGTTATAGAGGAAAACCCCAGGCATCGCACCCCGCGCGAGCGCGCGACCAGGACCTCGGGCACCGTCGACATCCCGACCGCATCGGCTCCGAGCCGCTCGAGCATGCGCACCTCGGCAGGTGTCTCGTACGAGGGACCGAGCAGGCCGACGTAGACGCCCTCTTCGAGGCGGACGCCGGCCTCGCGCGCGACCGTGCGGGCGAGCGCGCGGAGCTCACTGTCGTATGGCTCGTGCATGATCGGAAAGCGCTGCTCACCGGGCTCGGGTTGTCCGATCAGCGGGTTGCGCCACATGAGATTGATGTGGTCGGCGATCAGCATCAGGGTTCCACCGGGGAACGTCCGGCGTACCCCGCCAGCCGCATTCGTCACGATCAGAGTCTCGACGCCGAGCTCCGCAAATACGCGCGCCGGCAGGCCGGCGACCGCGGCCGGATGGCCTTCGTACAAATGAAAGCGACCGGCCTGCACGATGACCGGCACGCCCTCGAGCGTGCCGGCGACCAGCTCTCCCTTGTGGCCCGCGACGCCGGGCTCGGGGAAGCCAGGAATGGTGCGGTACGGAATACGAATCGGATCGGCGACTTCGTCGGCGAGAAAGCCGAGGCCCGAGCCGAGCACGATCGCGACTCGCGGTTTCGACTTGCCGAGGCGTTGGGCGACCGCCTCGGTGGCCTTCATCATAAGAGGATGCCCGCGAGCGTCGCCGAGAGGAAGTTGGCGAGCGTGCCGGCGATCATCGCGCGGAATCCGAGTCGCGCCAGATCGTGCTTGCGCTCGGGCGCGAGCGCGCCGATGCCGCCGATCTGAATCCCGACCGAGCTGAGATTCGCGAAGCCGCATAACGCAAAGGTCGCGATCGTGAACGACACCGGATCGAGGCTGCCCTTGAGCGGGCCCAGATGGGCGTAGGCGATGAATTCGTTGATCACCATGCGCTCGCCCAGCAGTCCTCCGACCGTGCCGCTGTCATGCCATGGCACACCCATGACCCAGGCGATGGGCCGGAAAATCCACCCCAGCACCGTCTGCAGCGTGGCCGGAAACCACGGCGCAAATCCGTGAATCCAACCGAACAGGCCATTCACTAATGCGATGAGCGCGATAAACGAGATGAGCATCGCGATCACGTTCAGCATGAGCTGCAGGCCTTCACCCGTACCGCGCGCCGCCGCGTCGAGCACGTTCACATCGGTGCGCGGGATGTCGACCTTCACGCCCCCCAGTGTTTCAGGGACCTCGGTCTCGGGCTCGAGAATCTTGGCCATCATGATCGTGCCGGGCGCTGTCATGATCACAGCGGTGAGCAGGTGCCGAGCCTCGATCCCAAACGCGATGTAGGCCGCCATGATCGAGCCGGAGACGTGCGCCATCCCAGCGGTCATCACCGTCATCAGCTCCGAGCGCGTCATGCGCGGCAGGAAGGGCCGGATGGTGAGCGGCGCCTCGGTCTGGCCCATGAAGATCGACGCCGCGACATTGAGGCTCTCCGCACCGCTCGCGCCCATGATCTTGTTCATCGCCACCGCGAACGCTTTGACGACGACCTGCATGATGCCGAGGTAGTACATGATCGCGAACAACGCGGAGACGAAGATGATCGCCGGCATGATCTGGAACGCGAACACCACGCCAATGCTCGAGTGCTGCTTGCCGATCTCCCCGAATACGAACTCCGAGCCCGCGTAGGAGAAGCTGAGGATCTTCGTCACCGTAGCGCCCAGCCAACCGAAGATCGTCTGACCGAGCGGGACGCGGAGCACGAAGATCGCGAACAGCAGCTGCAGCCCCACCCCCCACGCTACGACGCGCCAGCTGATCGCCCGGCGATTGCGCGAGAAGGCGACGCCGATGCCCAGGATCAGGATGAGCCCAAAGATTCCCGTGAGGCGCGAACCGAGGGAGCGCGGGGCGGGCGTCAGCGTGGTCTCAGGCGCCACCACCTGAGCTTTGGTGGTGTCCTGCGCGGGGGTCTGGACGGTCGCGCCGCGCAATGTGTTGAACACGAAGCGCGGCAGCGTAAACACGACGAGCGCACAGACGAACGTGACCGCGAAGGCAAAGACGACTCGGCGCCAGGACATCAAGGCTTTCCTCCTTGTTCGTCGAGTTCGCTCTGCACGCGGGATACCAGCGCGACTTTTTCGTACTCCGGGAGAAACGCGCTTTCGCAGGCGTTCAGGACCACACGCGCCAGATCGTCGGGCGAGAGACCCAGCACGGCGTGCGCCAGGAAATACTCATCGGTCAGGGTGATGCCGTCGGTCAGCGGGCCGTCGGTATTGAGTGTGACGACGACGCCCTGCTGGAAATAGCGCTTAAAGGGATGTTCCGCCACCGACGTCACCACATGGGTGTGCACGTTGCTGCTCAAACACATCTCGAGCGGGATCTTGCGCGCGACCACTTCCTCGAGCAGCGCCGGATCCTCGGCCAACCGCGTGCCATGCCCGATCCGCTGCGCGCCGACTTCGTGCAACGCCTGATGAATGGAGTGCGCTCCGTCGCCCTCACCGGCGTGACAGGTGCAGGCCATGCCGTGAGCCGCCGCGTACTCGAACGCGGCGCGGTGGTCCCGGGCAGGATGCCCGCGCTCAGCGCCGGCAAGATCGAACGCCGTTACTCCCGCGGCGCGATAATCCGCGGCGGCGCGCGCCAACTCCAACGACTCTGCCGGCGGCCGGGTGCGCATCGCGCAGACGATCAGACCCACGCGCGTCCCCGTCTCGGCGACGGCGCGGCGGATCCCGGCCAGTGGCGCCTCGATCGCCTGTCCCAGCGTCAGCGCGGGCCGATGCAGCAGCGGCGAGTAACGCACCTCCACGTACCGGACGTTCTCCGCCGCCTTATCGAGGACGAATTCATACGCGACGCGCTCCAGCGCCGCGGCAGACTGCAGAACCGAAAGGGTGATCTCGTACTTCTGGAGGTATTCCTCGAGGTTCTTGGCGTCGCGCACCAGCATCGCTTTCGCCAGCGCGTCCGGTGTGTCGGCCGGCAACCGGATGCCCTGCTCGCGCGCCAGCGCCAACATGGTGGCCGGCCGCAACGCACCGTCGAGATGCACGTGCAGCTCGGCCTTGGGCCAGCGCCGCAGCGCGTCTTTGGTCAGCCTGGGCTTGGCTTCCCGCTTCGCGGAGACGACGACGCGATAGACGGCCCCGGCCTCCCCCACCGCGTCACCGGCATCGATCGGACGGCCAGCGGCGTCGGTCACATAGGCGGCACTGTCGAGCAGCCGAGCCAGGCCGTCGTCCGCCTGTGCGACCGCGTCGCGCACTCGCGCGCCGCGGGGTACGTCGACCGCTTTGTCATTGACGAAAACCCGCATCAGTGGTCGGTCCGATGGAAGCGCGCGCTGTCGGGCGCCTCCACGGGAGCGCGCAGCACACCCAGATAGCGGGTCAGGGCGTCGATATCGACGACGTCGAGGTCTTCTTTCGGCGAGCCCACGAGCATGCGGAATCCGGAGCCACCCGTCGCCATGAAGTCACTGACGACCAGCGTGTAGGTACGGTCCTTATCGAGCCCTTTGCCGCTTTCGAATCGAATCCGGCTGACGCGTTTCCCGGGCGCTTGATGGCCGTCAAACCACACCTCGACGCCGGCGACGTGACAGTCCGGGAGATGATCCTGGCCCCCCCCGCCCCCCCCGCTCCCCCCCGACACGCACTGCTCCAGCGCGTCCTGCAGCACCGAGCCCTTGACCGTGAGCCGGAGCAACCGGTTTTGGAACGGCTGCACCTGATAGATCTGGCCCCACGTCACTGTGCCCTCGGGCAGATCGGCGCGGATGCCGCCGTTGTTCATGATCGCCACGTCGGCGCGGCCGGCGGCGCGCTGCGCGTCCGCAATGAGTCGACCGAGGCTGTACTCGTCACCGACCCGCTTCAAGGGGAATTTGAGCCGCGCGACCACTCGCTCCGTGACGTTGCGAAGCGCCTGTTGCTGGCGACCGAGGGCCTCCGTCAACGGCACATCGGCTCTGATCTGGTCGGCATAGGGGGTGATGAGCTGCACGCGCACTTCACGCCGGCCGCGCACGCGCACGAAGTCGACGACGCCGATCGAGCGGCTACTCGATTGTGCCTCGACTATCGGGATCCCGTGGACCACGGTGTTCACCCGAGTGTGTGTGTGACCCGCCACGATCAGATCGACGGAACCGGAATCGAGCTGGCGCGCCACATCGAGGATTTCCCCATGACACGCCCCGCCCGTGCCGGAATCACACACCGCCCCCACGTGCGCCACGACGATCACGAAGTCCGCGGCGGCCCGCGCCTCCGGCAGATAGCGCTTGATCGCCTGAGCGCCGTCACCGAACGCGAGGCCCTGGATGTTGCGCGACGCGGTGCTCGTCGGCGTCTCCGTCGTCGTCAGACCGATCACCGCGATCTTCACGCCGTTCTTCGTCACGAGCGTCCACGGTGTCGCCCAATCGGGCCGCGCGGTTCCCGCCGTGTTCGTGATGTTCGCCGAGAGGAACGGGTACTTCGCCTCGCTCATGCGCGCGCGCAGCGTGTCCACCGACCAGTCGAACTCATGATTGCCTATCGCCGCCGCGTCGATGCCGAGCGTGTTCATGGCGTCGATCGTCCCGCGCCCTAACGTGGCATTCGACAGCGCCGTTCCCTGCATTTCGTCGCCGGCGTCGAGCCGCAGCGACGTGCAGCCGCAGACGCGCGCGAGGCTGTCGAGCCACGACTTCAGCGCCGCCACGCCGCCAACCGGCCGTCCCTGCGACCAGTCCCACACGCGCGGCTCGAGCTGCCCATGGAGATCGCTCGTGGTGAGCACCCGCAGCAGCGTGCTGTCGGTGACGCTGACCGGCGCCGCCGCGGGCGCGAAGGCGGCGCGCGCCGCGGCGCGCGCGGAATCGGGGATGATCGCCCAGCTCGGCCGCAGATACGACGCTGCCTGGATTGTGTGGACGCGGCGGATTTCGTCCACCAACAGCTCGCGAATGTCTTCACCCTTGTCGTACACGACCCGCGCGCCCGCGACCATCGAGTAGCCGCCGCCGCCGGCCTGCCGATAGCTGTTGACCGCCATGGTGAAGCTGTCCGTCGGCTGCACGATGCGGCCTTCGTACGCGAGCCCCCGGATGCGCTGCCCGGCCGGTCGGGAGAGATCGACGTTGTAGACCACACCGCTCACGACGTCGTAGTTGTAGCCCGCCACGCTGTCGTTGATGATCGGCTGGCCCGGCTGGTAGGTGCGGAAGTACCGTGCAGAGTGCTCGAGGTACTCGCGCAGCTGTTGGCCCGAGATCCGCACGGCGCGGAGCGTATTTTCGTAGGGGTAGATTCCCGCAAAATCTCGCTGATGCACGTCGCCCTCGGCCAATCCGGGCTGGACGTCGAAGGCCGCGGCCGCCGACAACTGCGCCCCCGCGCGGCGGCGCTGCACCTCGTTGATGAAATCGAGCAGCGGTGTATCCTGCACGCGCGCGTACCGCGCATCGAACCCCGGACCCGCCGAGCCGAGCAGTGAGCCGGCCCAGAGGCGTGCCGCCTGGTGTGCGGCGTTGAGCCGCTGTGTGAACCGCGGCAGCTCGGGCACTGTGGTCAGGGGAATCAGATCGGCATGGATGCCCGTGACGTGCCATCTGCCCCCCG
>WNFB01002692.1_pt1 | contig 15499 bp, 13 predicted proteins | sample 5400501 | NCBI WGS metagenome assembly WNFB01 (sample SAMN13153341, study PRJNA577476) | soil metagenome | isolation source: 200 cm saprolite under Douglas fir tree site 2 hole 1 | place: USA:California | collected 2015-04-18
CGCTCGAGCGGGATCACGGCGGATATCGTATTGAGGTGCCCATCTACGAGTACCGCTGCGACGCCTGCGGCAAGCGGTCGTCGGCGCTGCTGCCGAGCTACGCGGCTCCCGACCCCAAATGCCCACACTGCGGAAAGCAGCGCCTGAAGCGGCTGGTCTCCACTTTCGCCACCGTCCGCTCCGAGGAGGGCGGCGGCGACGACTTCGGCGGCGGGGACGACCACGACCATGACCACGGCGGCGATGACTTCGGTGGGGACGACTTCGGCGGCGGAGACGACGACGACTTTTAGCTAGTGGCCTAGTCCGCGGCCAGCACCCGGTGGGCGGCGTCGATCAGCTGGCGCCGGTGGGAGTCGTCGCGGGCGAAGATCCGGAAGAGCGCCATCCGCACCGGCAGCCGCCGGAACAGCTCCAGCACGCCGCTGCGCTGGTAGGTGTCCTCCAGCGGGTCGTAGAAGAGGATGTCCATCGTCTCCGTCATCGGGTTGAAGGCCCGCGACTCCTGGGCCGCCACGTCGACCTCGAACTCGATCTTCCGCAGCTCCCGCGGGAGCCGCTCCCGGATCCCACCCGCGAACTGATCGCGCGTCATGGCCAGCACGCCGGAGGGGACGTCGTGCGCCTCCACGTAGCCGGAGTAGATGAGCTTCCACTTGAGACGGCGCGCCACGGTGTCGGCCCACGCCCGCCCCAGCTCCTGCCGCTCCGGACCCTCGGCGCCCTGGGCCCAGCGGTCCACCTCTGTCATCAGCCGCCACTCGGTAAGGGTCTTGAAAGCTTCCATCCGCTCCAGTGGGTTGCCGCCCAGGAGCAGGTCCATCGTGGGCCGGAAGATCTCCCGCAGCTGGAGGTCGATCCGGCGCACGGTGCGGTGAAAGTAGACCTGGTGGTAAAGGTAGAGCCGGGCGCTCAGGAACATGTAGAGCGCCTCCGCCCCGTGGCTGTGCAGTGTCAGCCCCTTCTCGCTGATGAACGAGTAGTGGAGGATCCGCTGGACGTCGACCGGGCCGGTCGAGACCCCGCAGATGTAGGAGTCGCGGGGCACGTAGTCCATGTTGTCGGCCGAGTAGGCGCCCACCAGCGCCGGCTTCAGGGCCGCCAGCCAGCCCGGAGGCTGAAAGCCCTCCAGTTCGGCGGCCGCGATCAGATAGGAGATCCAGCGCGGGTCCACGCGCTCGCCTGGCTCGAAGTCCGCCGCCGGCGAGGCGCCCAGGCCTGAGATCAGGGGCGACAGCTCCCCCGCGATCAGGTGGCGGCCGATGTCCTCGTGATCGATTCCCCAGCGGTCAAGGTAGTTGGCGTCGAAGAAGTGCCCGAAGGGGCCGTGGCCGGAGTCGTGCAGCAGCCCGGCCACACGCATGGTCTCCTCCACCAGGCCCAGCGAAGGAACCTCGGGGTGGACCCGCTTCAGCGTCGGGTACAGGTGCCGTCCCCACTCCCCGGCCAGGTGCATGGCGCCCAGCGAGTGCTGGAACCGCGAGTGCTCGGCGGTCGCGAACACCCACCACGCCGACTGGAGCTGATGGATGCGCCGCAGGCGCTGCAGCCAGGCGTGGTCGACCAGGTCCTGCTCCGCGCACTCGCCGGGCGCCCCGCCGGGGCCGCCCTTGGTTATGCGCAGGTACCGGTAGATGGGATCGCTGGAGAGGTTGAGCCGCGAGTACTCGGCGGCCGGGCCCGCCATGGGCGGATTATCGTCGGATCGTGGCCGCCGACGGTCTCCAGCGTGGCGTCGAGCTCTTCAACCGCGGCGAGTACTGGCACGCCCACGAGGCCTGGGAGCGGGCCTGGATCCCCGATCGCCGCGGTCCCGACCGCGGCTTCTACAAGGGCCTGATCCAGGTCGCCGCCGGCTGCCTGCACTATCGGCGCCGGAGCCGGCGCGGGGCCCTCAACAAGTGGGGCAGCGGGGCTGACTTCCTGCGGCCTTATCTTCCCGCCCACCAGGGCCTTGACCTGGCCGCCCTGGTGGCCCGGGTGGACGAGATGAAAGCGGCGCTGGCGGCGGGCGGCTGGCCGGAGCTGGACCTGCCCCGGATCGCTCAACTGTAGGGCGGAAAGCGCCGACCGGCTCCGCCCTCGATCAGGCCGCCATGGCCCAGCCGCAGCAGGTCTTCCGTCTCCGCGCGGCCGTAGGCGAAGACGAAGGGCAGGAGCAGGTCGAGCGAGGTGCTCTTGCCGAACCCGGCGCAGGAGGCCACCCCCACCACCGCCGCGCGCCCGAGCCGGCCCAGCCAGAGCATGCTGCCCGGGTGGGCGGGCGCGCCCAGGTGGAGCAGCTCGCCGCCCGCCTCCGGCAGCTGGTGGTACGCGGGGTCGAGGGGGTCGATGGCGGAGGCGCCCGCGAAGAGCACCAGGTCGGCGGCCCGCTCTCGCGCCTCCCGGTAGGCGGTGGCGACCGCGTCACCGGTGCGGGCGACCTCGCGCAGGGCCAGGACCTGGGCGCCGTACCAGCCCAGCTTGCGGGTCACCGCCTCGGCGAAGAGCTGGCGGGCGCGGGGCTTGAGGCGTTCGGTGACGACGAGCAGCGTCCGCAGGGGCTTGAACGGCAGCAGCTCCAGCAGCGGGCCCTCCTTCCGGATGGTCCCCAACGCGCCCTCCAGCAGCGCGCCGGGGACGGCGACCGGCGTCACCTTGCAGCCGGCCACCTCCTCGCCCGCCTCCACCGCCTGCCCGTCGACCAGCGTGAAGATCGAGATCGGGCCCAGCCGGTTCACCGCCTCCAGCGGCTGCGGCTTCACACGCAGCAGGCCGCGCACCCCGGCCTGGACCCGGACCTGGCTCTGCACCGGCTCCGAGACCCTGAGCCGCGGCCCGGCCAGCGCCGCCGCCAGCCGGCGCGCGGCTTCGTCCTCGTGCACGTCGCCCGGCTCCAGCACCGCCAGGTGGAGCTCAGATGCCCGCCGCACTCTCTCCAGGTGCGCCTCCGTGAGCACCGTGCCCTTGCGCAGCTCGGGTCCGAGGTCGTGGCAGAGGACGCGGCCAACGATGTCGGCCGCCCGGGCGGTACGCCCGTCGAGCCGGACGGCTTGCATCGAATCGGTAGCATAGGCGGCAGCGTGAGCGCGGCTTCGGGGCTCCGCGTGTACAGCACGCTCACCCGCCGCAAGGAAGCCTTCAAGCCCCTGCGGCCCGGCCAGGTGACGATCTACAGCTGCGGGCCCACCGTCTACCGGTACGTGCACATCGGCAACCTGCGCACGTTCATGTTCGCGGACCTGCTCTGCCGCGTCCTCGAGTACCACGGCCATCGGGTCAAGCAGGTGATGAACATCACCGACGTGGGCCACCTGACCGACGACAGCTTCGACCGAGGCGAGGACAAGATGCTGGTCTCCGCCCGGCTGGAGAAAAAGACTCCGGCGGAGATCGCCGAGTTCTATACGCAGGCTTTCGTCGGCGACATCGCGAAGGTCAACATTCGGCTCGCCGCCGCCTATCCGCGGGCCACGCAGTTCATCCCGCAGATGATCACCATCATCGAGAGGCTGATCGCGCGCGGGCACGCCTACGAAGCCGGCGGCACCGTCTACTACGACATCGCCAGCTTCCCCGCTTACGGCCGGCTCTCCCGCAACAGCACCCAGCAGCTGATCTCCGGCGTGCGCGGCGAGGTCGACCCGCGCAAGAGGCACCCGGGCGACTTCACCCTCTGGAAGGCAGCCGGCGAGAAGCGGCAGCAAGTCTGGGACAGCCCCTGGGGGCCGGGCTTCCCCGGCTGGCACATCGAGTGCTCCGCCATGTCCACCAGCCTGCTGGGCGACCGCTTCGACATTCACACCGGCGGCGCCGACAACGTCTTTCCCCACCACGAGGCCGAGATCGCGCAGTCTGAGGGGGCTCTCGGACACCCGGTCGTCGGCTACTGGATGCACGGCGAGCACCTGCTCCTTTCGGGGACGCGGATGGCCAAGTCGGCCGGCAACTTCTTCCGCATCACCGAGCTGGAAGACCAGGGCCACGACCCGCTCGCCTTCCGCTACCTGGCGCTGCAGGCGAAGTACCGGACCAAGCTGAACTTCAGCCAGGAGGGGCTGGCGGGCGGGGACCGGGCGCTGCGCGCGCTGCGGGAGAAGGTGGCCGAGTGGTCGGGGGGTCCGGACGGGCCCCGGGCCGACTTCGAGGCCCGCTTTCGGGCGGCCGTCGCGGACGACCTGGACCTGCCGGCGGCCATGGCGCTGGTGGCCGAGTTGTCGCGCTCGGACCTCAAGCCGGGCGCGCGGGCAGGTCTGTTACTGGATTGGGACCGCGTCCTCGCTCTGGACCTGGCGCGCCGGGCGCCGGCCGGGGAGCTGCCGCCTGGCGCGGGCGAGCTGCTCGCGCAGCGAGATCGGGCCCGGGCCGCCCGTGATTTCGCCGCCGCCGACCGCCTGCGCGCCGAGCTGGCCGGGCTGGGCGTGGTGGTGACCGACACCCCGCAGGGTCAGAGGTGGAAGGTGGCGGCTCGGCCGACGGCGTGACCAGCGGCGGCCAGGCGCCCTGAGCCCTAGGAGAGGGTGGCGCCAGGAGGAGCGCATCGGCTGATGCGTGACGACGCGGCGCCGGGACCCTCGACACCGGGATCGGTCCGCATGGGCGACGCAGGACCGGCGGCCGGCCGGGACCGCCACCTTCTTGGTGGCGGCTAGGACCTGAGGAAGGCTGGGGGCGTTCCCTGGCGCCGGCCCTCGGCCAGGTCCTCCCAGTTGGGGTAGCCCGTGCTGCGGAGGCCGGCCAGCTCCCGCTCCAGGTCGTACACGACCCGCCGGTGCTCGCAGCGGCCGTCGCTGACGACCAGGTAGCTGGCCCGCCAGTCGCCGTCCCAGGGCATGCCGGCGCTGCCCGTGTTGGCCACCGTGAGGCCGTCGAGCCGCCGGACGAAACCCCGATGGATGTGGCAATAGACCGCCAGCCCGGCGCCGAGCGGGCCGTAGATGTCGAGGAGGAGGCGTTCATCGGCGTCGGGCCGGATCCCTTTCCAGAGGTCACCGGGCACCGCGTGCACCAGCGCCAGCTCAGCCGATCTGCGCCACTCGAGCGGCAGCCGGCGCAGCCAGCCGACGCGGTCCTTCCCCAGCAACCGCGTGGTGGCGGCGATGGGGGCGCGAAAGTGCGGCCTGCCCTCCGGTTCCTTCCAGAGCGCCTCGTCGGTGTTGCCCAGAACGCCCGGCCAGCCCAGCTCGCGGACTCGGTCCAGCACCTCGGCGGGGTGAGGCCCGTTGAGGACCAGGTCGCCGCCATGGACGACCAGGTCCGGCTTGACCCGCTCCAGGTCGGCGATCACGGCCTCCAGCGCGGGCAGGTTGCCGTGCACGTCGGCGACCAGGGCGATCTTCACCGCCTCACCGGCTGGGCAGGCTTGACGTCGAACAGGCGTTCGATTAGCCTCAGCTCAGCCCGCCCATGCCCAGCGTCCCCGCACTCGACCTCTCCCGACTCCAGGGCGACATCACCCTCGACCACCTGCTGCCGGCAGCCGAGGCCACGTTCGCGCCCCTGCCGCCGGACGTGCCGGCCGAGCTGGCGGTTGCGCTGCAACGCCGCGGCATCGAGCGGCTCTACTCGCACCAGGCCCAGGCGCTGCGCGCGGCCCGCGCCGGCCGCCATCTGGTGGTGGTCACCCCGACCGCCAGCGGCAAGACCCTCTGTTACAACCTGCCCGTCCTCTGGCGCATCCTCGAGCGCCCCGAGAGCCGCGCGCTCTACCTCTTCCCGACCAAGGCGCTGGCGCAGGACCAGCTGGCGGAGCTGGGAGCCCTGAAGTCCGGCCTCCCGATCGACCTTCGGGTCGACACTTACGACGGCGACACGCCGCCGGGCCAGCGCACCGCCATCCGCGAAGCCGGGCACATCGTCCTCACCAACCCGGACATGCTGCACACGGGCATCCTGCCGCACCACACCCGCTGGCGGAAGCTCTTCTCCAGCCTCGAGTTCGTGGTCGTCGACGAGCTGCATACCTACCGCGGCCTCTTCGGGAGCCAGGTCGCCAACGTGCTGCGGCGGCTGCGCCGGGTGTGCGAGTTCTACGGCTCTCGGCCCCGCTTCATCTGCGCCTCCGCCACCATCGCCAACCCCCGCCAGTTGGCGGAGCGGCTGCTGGAGGAGGAGCAGGTCGAGCTGATCGATCGCAGCGGCGCCCCGCGGGGCGAGAAGCGCCTGGTCTTCTACAACCCGCCGCTGCTGAACCGAGAGCTGGGCGTCCGTCGCAGCTCGCTGCTGGAAGCTCGCCGCCTGGCGGCGCCCTGGATCCGGGGCGGCGTGCAGACGATCCTGTTCTGCCGCAGCCGGCTGCAGGTGGAGGTGATGCTCAGCTACCTGCGCCAGGAGCTGTCGCCCCGCCTGGACGCGAGCCGCCGGGTGCGCGGCTACCGGGCCGGTTACCTGCCGCTGCAACGGCGGGAGATCGAGGCCGGACTGCGCTCGGGCGAGGTGACGGGGGTGGTCAGCACCAACGCGCTCGAGCTCGGCATCGACATCGGCAGCCTGCAGGCGGCGGTGCTGGTCGGCTACCCGGGCACGATCGCCTCCACCTGGCAGCAGCTGGGCCGGGCCGGACGCCGGAGCGGTTCGATCGCCGTCTTCGTCGCCTCCAGCTCCCCGCTCGACCAGTTCATCGTCCGCCATCCCGAGTACTTCCTGGGCTCCGACCCCGAGGAGGGCCTGATCGACCCCGACAACCTGCTCCTGCTGGCCGGCCACCTGCAGGCGGGGCTCTTCGAGCTGCCCTTCGCCGAGGGCGAGCGCCTGGGCCGGGCCGAGGTCGAGCGCCTGCTGCAGCTCTTCGAAGAGGACGGCTCCGCCACCCACTCCGGCGGGCGCTGGTTCTGGAGCCGGGAGGCTTACCCGGCCGAGGGCATCTCGCTGCGCAGGATGGCCGCCGACAACGTCGTCATCGTGGACCAGTCCGGACCCCGGCCGGAGGTGATCGGGGAGATGGACCAGTTCTCGGCGCCCACGCTGCTGCACGAGGAGGCCGTCTACCTGCACGAGGGGGCCCAGTACCACGTCGACCGCCTGGACTGGGAGCAGAAGAAGGCCTACGTGCGCCCGGTCGAGGTCGACTACTACACCGACGCCCTGCTCTCCGCCTCGGTGCAGGTGCTGGACACCTTTGCTGGACCCGACGCGGAGCCCCTCCAGCGCTCCCACGGCGAGGTCAAGCTGACCGCCCTCGCCTCCATGTTCAAGAAGATCCGCTTCCACACCCACGAGAACATCGGCTCCGGACCCATCCACCTGCCCGAGCAGACGCTGCACACGACCGCCTACTGGGTCTGCGTGCCGCAGGGGGCGCGGCCGGGGAAGGGCGAGAAGTCCTGGAGGCGGGTCTCCAGGGCGTGGCGCACGCGCTGCGCCACGTGGCCAGCCTGCGCCTGATGTGCGATCCCCGAGACCTGGGCTCGGTGGCCGAGGTCCGCTCCGCCACCACCCGGCTGCCCACCGTCACCGTATACGAGTTCTACCCGGGCGGGGTCGGCTACGCCGCCCGGCTTTACGAGCTGCACGAGGAGCTGCTGCGGCAGGCGGCGGAGCTGGTGCGGGAATGCCCCTGCGCCGCCGGCTGCCCCTCCTGCGTCGGGCCGCTGCACCTCATCGAGGGGGCCAAGCAAGCGTGCTTGCGGCTGCTGGCGGGCCAGGACGGGCTGGCGGCGAGAGCGGCGGTGGGCGGGCGCGCCGAGGCCTAGAAGAGGGTGGCGCTAGGAGGAGCGCACCTGGTGGTGCGCGACGACGAAGCGCCGGGGCCCTCGACAACGGCAGTCGGCCCGCACGAGCGACGCCGATCCGTCGGTGGCTCGGCCTGGACCGCCAACGGCCTCAGGGAACGCCTTAACCGTCTAGGGGCTCCCCGGCCGCCGCCGCGCCGCGCTCACCCGGACCCGCCGCGCGGCTTCGAGCCGCTGCTCACGCCCTACGGGCTGGCCTGGCGGCGGCTGGACTTCCTGAACCAGCCGCCCACCTCGGCGGCCGCCGGCTTCGCCTACCTGGACACCGAGACCACCGGGCTGGCCGGCGGCACCGGCACCCTGGCCTGGGCGGCCGCCGTGGCCAGGGTGCAGCCGGGCGGGCTGGAACTCGCCCAGCTGATCCTGCTCGGCCCCGGCCAGGAGCCACCGATGCTGCACGCGCTGCAGGAGGAGATCCGTGACGCCCCCGGGCTCGCGACCTACAACGGGGCTTCCTTCGACCTGCCTCTGCTGCGCACCCGCTGGGTCCTGGCCCGGATGCCGGGCGACCTCGAGCACGGGCCCCACACCGACCTCCTGCGGCTGGCGCGCTCCCTCCTCCGCCCGCGGCTCCAGAGCTGCACGCTGCGCACGGTCGAGCTGCGCTACCTGGGCTTCGAGCGCGAGGAGGACCTGCCCGGCGCGCTGGCCCCCGAGGCCTACTTCCGCTTCCTGCGCTTCGGTGCCCGGGACCTGCTGGAGGCGGCCCTGGAGCACAACCGGCAGGACGTCCTCAGCCTCTACCACCTCCACCACCGGCTGCAGCGGCGGCTGCAGGGCAGGGAGCTGGACATGCGGGCCGCGGACTGGCTCGCGCTCGGCCGGCACCTCTGGCGGAGGGGACGCCGAGCCGACGCCTGGCGCGCCTTCCGCTGCTCGGCCGAGCTGCGGGAGGGCGAGGACTCCGAGAAAGCGGCCGAGCTGATCGCGCGCCGGTTGCGCCGGCTCCGCCGGCGGGCCCTACGCCGGGGCCGGGACCGCCACCTCCGCGACCGCGACCGCCGGGTCGCCCTCCTGGACCAGCGCCCGCAAGGCTTCCACCAGCTTGGGATCGAAGGCGTGCCCGGCTTCTGAGGCCAGGCTGTCGATGGCCTCCAGCGGGCTGCGCACCTGTCCGGAGCGGCCGGCCGTCCGCTCCTCGTAGGCGTCGGCAAGGGCGACGATGCGGGCCTCGACCGGGATCGCCTCGCCGGCCAGCCGGTCGGGGAAGCCGCCCCCGTCCCAGCGCTCGTGGTGGTGGCGGATGCCCTTCCTGACCTCGGCCGGGAAGGGCGCCCGGGCCACCACCTGCTCGCCCATCTCAGCGTGCTCGGGCGGCTCCTCGTCGCCCAGCGGTCGCGCCAGGGCCAGGTGGCCCACGTCGTGGAGGAGCGCTGCGTGCCGCAGCGCCTCCAGCTCGGCGACCGGGTAGCCGGCCCGCCGGCCGACCGCCTCGGCCACCGCCGCCACCCGGCTCGAGTGGCCGTGCCAGCGGTTCTCGCGGAGGTCGATGACGTGGGCCACCGCCAGCGCCACCTGGGGCCCGAACTCGACCAGCGTGTCGACGAGCGTCTCATCGGCCGACTGCAGGCGCCGGACCAGGCTGGCGAAAGTCCGGGCTCGGTCCTTGCCTTGCCGCTTGGCCAGGTAGAGCGCCTGGTCGGCTGCCATGACCAGCTCCTCCGCCGAGTGGGCGTCCTCGGGGTAGGAGGCCACCCCGATGCTGAAGGTCAGCTGGTGGTCGGGCACAGTCCCGATCTTCGCCGCATGGACGTTGGCCACCACGCGGTCGGCCAGCACCGCCGCCCCGTCCGGCCCCGCGTCCAGCAGCACCACGGACAGCTCGTCGCCCCCGTAGCGGGCGACCAGGTCGTGAGTCCTGACCGTCGAGCGTACGACCCGCGCGCCCGAGCGCAGAACCAGGTCCCCGTGCTGGTGGCCGACGGTGTCGTTGACCTGCTTGAAGTGGTCGAAGTCGATCAGCATCACCGAGACCGGCTGGCCCCGGCGGTTCGGCCTCGAAAAGGCGGCCCCCAGGCGACGCCGGAACTCGCGGTGGTTGAGCAGCCCGGTGAGGCCGTCGGTGGTCGCCTCCTGGGTGCTGCGCTGATAGTGGAGGGCGTTGGCCAGGGGGACCGCGGCGCTGCCGGCCAGGGCGTTGATCATGAACAGGTCCTCGTTGCTGAACGCCTTCCCGTCCGAGGTCAGGCTGAGGAGAGCCGTCACCCCGTCACCGGAGGCGACCGGGACGACCATGCCGGTGCGGTTGGCCACGAATGCGGCCTCGCCGGAGCGGGCGACCTGGCCGAGCAGGTCCTCGGCCAGCACGTCCGCCTCCTTGGAGTCGCCCTTATCGTCCTTCTTGTCCGCCTTCTCCTCCTTCTCCTCCTTCTTCTCTGCCGGCGGCGGAGCCAGCGAGGCGGTGGCGGCCTTCTGGAAGCCGTCCTCGAAGGCCAGCACCAGGTCACCCTGCTGGGCGGCGGTCATCCGGAGCGCCTGGTCGACGATGACCTGGAAGACGTCCTTGATGTCAAGGCTCGAGGCCATGCTGACGCTCATCTCACGCAGCGCGTCGGCCTGGGCGGCGCGGCTGATTGCGACCCGCCGCTCGCGCTCCAGCTCGCGGGTCATGAAGCCGGTCGCCAGCGCCACCACCAGGAAGAGGAAGACCTTGCCGATGGCGGACAGGCTGGCAGTGCTCTGGAAGTCGCTGGGCGTGGCCTCGCCGCCCACGAAGAGGTAGAGGAAGGCGATGGTGAGGGCGGCGCCGACGCTGGCCAGGGTGCCGAAGCGGACAGCGCTGGTGATGATGGCCAGGAAGAGGGCCAGGAAGTAGGGGCTAGAGAATCCCGCCGAGTAGTAGACGAGGAAGGCGCCGAAGATGATGTCCATCGCCATGGTGGCGAGGCTGAACTGCCGGCCCGGGCGGTAGCCGCGGGCCAGGAGCACCATGATTCCCAGGTTTGCAACCGACCAGACGGCCAGCAGCATGTTCACCAGCGGCCGCGCCCCCGCGGGCGTGGCCATGGTCAGGTTGTTGAGGGCCGCGAGCACGACCAGGAAGAGCCAGCGGAACAGCTCGGCCACCCGCTCGCCGACGCGGCGGCGGTCGGCGTCGAGGTTCTCGTCGATGGCGCGGGCCCGGACGTCCTGCCAGAGCAGGAGGCGTTCCTGGCTGGGAGGCTCCCTCCTCAGAGTGGCGGTAATTTAGCACCTCTCCGGGCCCCGCCCAGCCTCGCGCATCGATCACTCGCGCGTGCGCGCCCCGGCCGCCGTTCGCGGGCCCAGCCGGTCACCGAGTTCGCCCTAAAGTTGGACCGGTGAGGGTCGTCGTCACCGGAGCCGCCGGCTTCATCGGCTCGCACGTCGCCGACGCGCTGGTCGCGCGGGGCGACCAGGTGATCGCTCTGGACGACCTCTCCGGCGGCCGCCGCGAGAACGTCAACCGGGGGGCGGAGCTCGTCCAGCTCGACATCCGCGACCCCGCCGCGGCGCACCTGATCCGCGACCGGCGCCCGCAGGCGGTGGTCCACCATGCGGCGCAGATCAGCGTCAGCCGCTCGGTGCGAGAGCCGGCCTTCGACCACGACGTGAACGTCAGCGGCAGCCTGAACCTGCTGGAGGCCGCGCGCGAGACCGGCGCCCGGTTCGTCTTCGCCTCCACGGGAGGCGCGCTCTACGGCGACGCCGAGGTGCTGCCCACACCCGAGACCCATCCCGCCTGGCCGGTGTCGCCCTACGGCATCTCCAAGCTCGCGATCGAGCACTACCTGCACGGCTACCGGGCGCAGTACGGCCTTTCTTACGCCGCCCTTCGGTACGCGAACGTCTACGGGCCGCGCCAGGACGCGCACGGCGAGGCTGGCGTGGTCGCCATCTTCGCCCTCGCGCTCCTGGAAGGACGGCCGGCGACCATCCACGGCAGCGGGAACGACACCCGCGACTACATCCAGGTCGGCGACGTCGTCCGCGCCAACCTGCTGGCCCTGGACTCCGCCGAGTGCGGCCATTTCAACGTGGGGACCGGCGTGCAGACCAGCACCAACCGCGTGTTCGAGCTGGTGAGGGACGAGCTGCGTCCCGGCGCCGAGGCCCGCCACGGCCCGCCGCGCGCCGGTGACCTGCGAGCCTCGGCTCTGGACTGCTCGCTGATCGAGCGGGTCCTGGGCTGGCGGCCGGAGGTCGGCCTGGAGCCGGGGCTGCGAGAGACGGCGATCTGGTTTCGGGCTAGTCTCGAAGCCAGGCCGGCACGCTCTTGAGACGCCCGAGCGCGATGCTGCCGGGCTCCACGAAGATCAGCTCGGCGTTGACCAGCACCGCCAGGTAGTAGAGCCAACGCAGGCCGAAGTCCGGCGCCTCGAAGGCGACCACCAGCGCCAGGTTGAGGGCGAGCAGAAACCCGAGCACGGCAGCCTTGCGGCTGGCCAAGCCCAGGACCAGGAGCACGCCCACCACCGTCTCGCCGACCGCCTGGGCCAGGGCGAACCAGAACCAGTTGGGCGCCACCACCTGGGCCAGGAACTCGTGCAGGCCGGGGATGGGGTTGACGCCGGCCGCCCTCTGGATCAGGTCCTGCATCCAGCCGACGCCCCGCGGCGGCCATTTCTGGCTCGCGAAGTAGAGCCAGAAAGCCCCGACCCCGACCCGGAACAGCGTCCGCCAGAGGTCACTCACGCGCATTCGTCACCACCACCAGCAGGCCGAGGGTGGGGTCGGGAACGACGGCTACCGCGGCTGTCGCGCTGGCCCAGACGCCGGCCGGCCGGGAGCCGTCCAGCGGCACCACCCGGACCTGCCGCTCCCCGTGAGCGGCGATGAACACCCGGCCCGAGAAGGCGGCCAGGTCGGGGTCGCGGGGCGAGTCCAGCGTGCGCAGCGCGAGCGTGGCCTCGTCCATGGCCAGGACCGCGCCCTGGTCGCGGTCCTCGTCGCGGCCCTCGGCCGCGATCAGCAGCGCGCCCGGCGCCGCCGAGAGCCAGAAGGGGTGTAGCCCGGTCGGCAGCTCGACCCGGCGCCCGTCGCTGAGCCTGATCAGCGCGCCGCCGTCGTAGTCCGCGCTCCAGAGCCCGCTGGGCAGGCTGGCCAGGCCGAAGCCCCGGCCGCCTGGGCGGTGGTTGCCCGCCATGTCCCAGACGGTTCCGTCGGAGCAGCCGACCCAGACCGTGCCCCCGGCCAGCGCCAGCTGCCCGGGTCCCGACCCGACAGCATGCCGCCCTCGCACCTGGCCGCTGGTGGGATTGAGCTCGACCACCTGGTTGGAGCCATAGAGGCTGACCCAGAGCGAGCCGCCCGAGGCCAGGAGAGGGCCGGGCGCACCGCCCACCAGCGCCTGCCAGCGGGTGCGGAGGTCGGGCAGGTGCACGGCGTAGATGCTGCCGGCCGAGTTGTCGGACACGTAGGCTATCTGGCCGTCTTCCGAGATCGCCGCCGCCACCAGGTCGTGGCCGAGGCTCACACGGCCGCGGTCGGTACCGTCCTCCAGGGTCATCAGCATCAGGCCCGAGTCAGGAGCCGGCTGGGCGCCGCCGGCCCCGCAGGCTGCGGCCAGGGTCAGGGCCGCCAGAGCTAGCGCAGCACGCGCAGCACGGGATCGGTGGCCAGCTCGAAAGCCCTCGCCACAGGCTTCAGCCGCAGTCGGCGCAGCCGGTGCTGAACGGCGCCCTTCAGGATCGCGAGCCGCAGCTTGCGCTCCGAGAAATCGGAGTTGAAGAGCAGCCGGTTGTGCCGGATGTAGTGCCATTCGCCCTCCTGCCTGCGTTCCTTGACCTTGGAGTAGAACTTCGTCCCCGGCAAGGGGTAAGCGATGGTGTAGCTCACGTAGTCCAGGGGCAGCCGGGAGGAGAACCGGATCGTCTTCTCCAGGCTCTTCTGGGTCTCGCCCAGGTAGCCGACCATGAAGAAGCCGGCCGCCTTGATCCCGGCCTGCACGCAGGCGTCGACCGCAGCCCGCGACTGCTCGGGCGTGATCCCCTTCGACATCTGCTTGAGGACGCCCTCGTCGCCCGACTCGATCCCGAAGAAGATGCGCTTGCAGCCGGCCGCCTTCATCTGCCGGAAGAGCTCGAAGTCCACGTGGGTGACCCTGGACAGGCACTCCCAGGTCAGCGGAATGCGCGCCGCCTCGATCGCCTGGCAGAGCTCCATGGTCCGGTGGTAGTTGAGCGTGAAGAGGTCGTCCGACATCCAGACGTGGTCGTATCCGAGCTCGGCGATCTCGCGCATCTCGGCGATCACCGACTCCGCAGGCCTGGCCCGGAAGAGGTTGCCGAACACCGGCTTGTGGCAGAACTCGCAGCTGAACGGGCAGCCGCGGGTGCTCATGAGCGGCGTGGTGGCGTCCTGCCAGTGCCGGCGCCAGTAGTCGATGTAATCCCGGTTGGGCAGGTCCCCGCGGTAGGGCAGCGGAAGCGCCGCCATGTCCTTGAGGCGGGCCCGCGGCTCGGTGCGCAGGACCTCCCGGCCGCGCTTGAAGACCAGCCCCTTCACCTCCTCGAAGGCACGATCGCCGAGATGGGCGGCGATCTCGACGATCGTCTCCTCGCCCTCGCCCAGGGCGACCAGGTCGAAGCTGTCCAGGAAGGGCTCCGGCTCGCCCGACGGGTACGGCCCCCCGACCACCGTCAGGGCCTTTCCGCGCAGGTCCTCGGCCAGCGAGAAGGCCTCGTCCTGCATGGTGATCATGCAGTAGACGCCGACCACCGACGGCTTCAGGCGTTCGATCTCGGCCAGGATCTGGCTGCGCTCCAGGAAGGTGTGGTCGAGGTGGCGCACGCTCACGCCTGCGGCGCGCAGAGATGAGCTCAGGTACATCAGGCCGAGGGAGGGCATGATCCAGTGCCGGCCCTTGCGCGGGGCCCGCTGCGGGTAGACCAGGACGACGTCGGCTCGCTCCATGCTTGTCACCTCGCTTTCTGCACGGTGATCGTGTAGGCCTGGCCGTAGAAGCCGGGTCCGAACGAGTACTCGAGGCCGCTCCAGTCGAAGTCGGGTGGCTGCGCCTCGCGACCGGCGTAGAACCCGGCCGGGTTGGGCGGCCGCGGCAGCGACCACTCCAGGCCCAGCGACCGGCTCCGGAAGCGGGCCCAGTCGCCCTCCACCGGCGACCAGCGGCTGATGGCGGAGCCGAGGCGGGTCTCTGCCGCGTCGGCGTAGTCGTCGAAGGCGCTCGACTGCTCATTGAGCACGACCACCTCCTGCCAGCCGGCCTGGAGGTCGAGGGGTAGGACCTCGACCCGCACCAGGTCGCCGGCGACGTAGTAGGTGACCTGGATCCGGCCTCGGCTGGGCGCCTTCTGGAACAGGTAGCCGTGCGCGCGGTCCCCGCCGACCGTGTCCAGGTCGAAGACCTTCCGCCAGGCCGGGTACTGGGCGCTGACGTCGGCGACAGCCGCCGTCCCCGCGTAGACCCAGCCCTCCGGGTAGCGGACGATCGGCACTCCGAAGCCCATGCCTTCGCCGGACAAGGGCTGGCCGCCGCGCAGGAGGACTAAGCCCTTGGCGAGCGGGGCGGTCTTGCCCGCCGCCGGAGGCGGAACAACGCTCACCGCCGCCCCGACGGCCAGCTCAACTGTCCAGGTGGGAGGGCTGAGGCTGTAGGCGTACACGGTCTTGCCGCCTGGCGCCTGGTACGCCTGCTCGTCACCCAGCGGCCGGAAGGGCGGCTCCGGGCGGCCGGCGGCCAGGTCGGGGAAGACCTGGACCCCGCGGTAGTAGTCGATGTCCTCCAGCACCAGGCTGGTCACGCGCTCGGCCCGGAGCCAGGCCAGCGCCTCCTCACGCCCGCTCGGAAGCAGCCGCGAGCCCATGACGTC
>WNFB01002694.1_pt1 | contig 15492 bp, 17 predicted proteins | sample 5400501 | NCBI WGS metagenome assembly WNFB01 (sample SAMN13153341, study PRJNA577476) | soil metagenome | isolation source: 200 cm saprolite under Douglas fir tree site 2 hole 1 | place: USA:California | collected 2015-04-18
ATTGGGCGCGCTCCGATTCGTGATGGCTGAATGTCAGATCGCGACCACCGCCGTGGATGTCGATCTGCTCGCCCAGGTAATGCATGGACATCGCCGTGCATTCGATATGCCACCCGGGCCGCCCCGGCCCAAACCGCGACGGCCACGCCGGCTCGTCCGGCGCGGACCCACGCCACAACGGAAAGTCCAGCGCATCGCGCTTGGCGCCGGGCCCGGCCACGCCCAGCAAGTCCTCGTGCCTCAGCTTGCTGATCATGGACCGCCGCGTCCGGCGTGACAGCTCGCCGTAACCGCGGTATTTGCTGGCGTCGAAGTACAGCGCGTCCGTTTGGTACCCGTAGCCGGCATCATGCAGGCGCTCGGCCGCATGAAGGATCGGCTTGATCTCATCCGAAACTCGTGGCATGAAGTCGGGCTTTCTCCACCCGAGCGCCTCCATCTCGCGCAGGTGGATGGCGGTCTCACTATCTGCCAGATCTCTCCAGTTGACACCGTCACGCCGCGCGCGTTCGAACAGCGGGTCATCGACATCGGTGATGTTCTGGACGTAGCGGACGCGGACGCCGGACGCCTCGATGAATCGAATCAGGATGTCGTACGTGCAAAACGTAAATGCATGACCCATATGTCCCGCGTCGTAAGGGGTCACTCCGCACACGTAGAGCCGGACCGCCCGGCCGCCCTGACCCGGACTGGGCTTGACGCCCACTTTCCGCCGGCTCAGCGTGTCGTGTACGCGGAGCCGCGGCGTGGCGTCGGGCACCTGACCTCGAACCCGGAGACCGACGGCTAGTCGACCGAGTGCGAGAGAACCGACGCGTCGGCGCGGAGCGCTTCGGCCCTGTTGGTTGTCTCCCAAGGCACGCCAAGGTCGTCCCGCCCGAAATGGCCGTAGGCGGCGGTGGGCCGGTAGATCGGTCGCTTGAGGTCCATGTTCGCGATGATCGCCGCGGGCCTCAGGTCGAAATGCCGCCGTACCAGCTCGAGCAGCTCCCGCTCCGGCACGGAAGCAGTGCCAAACGTCTCCACGGCCACCGAGGTCGGATGAGCGCGTCCGATCGCGTAGGAGACCTGGACCTCGCAGCGCTCGACCAGGCCGGCCGCGACCAGGTTCTTGGCCACGTGCCTCGCCGCATACGCAGCTGAGCGGTCCACCTTGCTAGGGTCCTTGCCGCTGAACGCACCGCCGCCATGGCGGGCGACTCCTCCATAGGTGTCGACGATGATCTTGCGGCCCGTCAGGCCCGCATCCGCGGCCGGTCCGCCGACGATGAACTTCCCGCTCGGGTTGACCATGATCTTGGTGTTGGCATCGACCAGCATGCCCTCGAGGACCGGGTTGATGACCAGCTCGCGGACACCCTCGTCGATCTCTTTTTGGCTCGCGGCAGCAGCGTGATGTGTCGAGACGACCACCGCCTCGATCCGCTTGGGCTTCCCGTACTCGTACTCGACCGTGACCTGCGTCTTGCCATCCGGACGCAAAAACGGAAGCGAGCCGTCCTTGCGCGTCTCCGCGAGTCGCCGCGCCAAGCGGTGCGCGAGCGAGATCGTCAGCGGCATCAGCTCGGGGGTCTCGCGACACGCGAAGCCGATCATCATGCCCTGGTCGCCCGCCCCCTGCAGCTCGAACGGATCGTCCTCGAGCGTGCCCTCCCGCTCTTCCAGCGAATGGTTGACGCTCGCCGCGATGTCAGGCGACTGCTCCTTGAGGTAAACCTGGATGAGCGCATGGTCGGCGTCGAACCCGATTTCCTCACTGTTGTAGCCGATGCCGCGGATGGTGTCGCGAATCGTTCTCTGAATGTCCAGCTCGGCATGCGTCGTGACTTCGCCGATGACCACACACAGCCCTTTTGTGATCGCCGTCTCGCAGGCCACGCGAGCGTGCGCATCCTGGGTGAGCATTCCGTCGAGCACCGCGTCCGAGACCTGGTCGCACACCTTGTCCGGATGGCCTTCCGTGACCGACTCAGAGGTCAGGAGGAACGAGCGCGAAGCGCTGAAGGACGTTGCCACAACGACCGCCAATCATATCGGTCCAGGGTGAGCCGGTCGCGAGGCGCGGACGTTACATGTTCACAGCCGACGCGTTTGCAAAACATGACGAAGTGGTTGCTGATCGTGGTCGCGATTTTGGGAGCACAGGCGTGTGATCGCCCCTGGGAAGGCCCGAGTGTCCCCGATGGCTCGCGCTCGTTGAGCCTGACCCTGATCACCGCCCTTGGTCTGGAAGGGACAGGGCCTAACGTCATCGCGTCAACCTCGTTGGCGCAACTCCGGTCTCAGGTTATCTCCACGGCCCTCAATGGGCCTGTTCGCACCATGAACCCGCTTTGCCAGACGTACCCGGACCTCCGGGACCCATGCTGGAACCGCCAGGTCGATCGGCCGGGTCGCCTCTACCTGGCCGTGATCACGTTCGACCCTCCATGCAGAAACGCCGTCAGGGAAGCTTCGGCGATCTCCGGACACACGCTGTACTTCATTCGCTGGGTTGGCAATCCTCAGGAAGCCTGCTCACTTCCTCAGGGAGGTGCGAGGTGGCGTCTGTTCTCTGCGCCGCGAAGCGATCTCCCAAGCTCGGGAACCCTGACCGTTCGTCTGCAGCAGCAGGGTACAGCCCAGGGCCACATTGAAAGCCAGGCGAACCTGACCTAGCTCCCGTTGCGCTGTCGGCGATCCTCCGGGGCCTGTCCGAGCAGCTGTGCCTGCAGCGCGAAGATGTCGTCCAGGACCCGATCGATGCGCCGACCCTCGAGGCGATGGTCGGCGATGACGCCGGCCCGTTCGAGGTGCCGCCGCAGGGAAGTCCCCAGTGGCCCATCGACGCGCGTACGACCTCCAACCTGGGCTTCCTCGAGAAGCTGGAGGCAGCGGTCGAGCGCAAGCTGGCGAAGCCGGTGCTCCCGAACCGTCATAAGGGGGTCCTCATCTAGGTGCCCAGGACCTCTACCCGGCCGGCCGCGCTGACGCGAACCTTGACCTCGTTGAGGGCCGGAAGCGTGTAGGAAGAGCTGCTGGGTTTGCCCTCGGACGTGAACGACACCGGGTGGCAAGGACATTCGAGAAGGCTTGAGGCGCTTTCCCACCACAGCTCGCAAGGCAGGTGCGAGCACATCGAGGACACGGCGGTCACGGTCTCGCCGCGGCGAAAGACGAATGCGCCCACGGCGCCGGCCCTGACCAGTTTGCCCTGACCTTCGCTGAAATCCGCCAATGCGCCCACGTCTCTCCAACGGCCGTTCCTGGGCACGACCGGGCTCGATGCGGAGAGCGGCATCGGTGCTGGGGAGGATGCGAGCTCCCTCCCGACGATTCCGCCCGCCACCGCCGCCGCGGCGACGCCAAGTCCGGCTACGAGCGCCGCACGCCGACTCAGTCGCGGCTCGCCAGGCGCGGAATCGAGGATTTGCGCCAGGCGGCGCCGGAAAGCCGGGCTCATGCGCTGGGGGCCCGACCGGGCGGCCGCGAGCCGTGCAGCGGCGATGATCGCTTCCTCCTCCTCGGCATCACCCGCCCGCAGTCGCAGCCGGCGGCCGTGCAGCAGGTCGTCGACGATGCGCTCGATCCGGTTCTCGAGTTGCTCAGGCATCCGGATCAACCTTCGCCGCGGCGCGCAGGGCGCGCAGCTGCATGACCTTGACGGCGCCGACGGTCGAACGCATCTCGGCAGCCACTTCCTTGAGTGAGTACCCGTGTAGGAAACGCAGCTCGAGCACCCGGCGGTAGTTATCGCTGAGCCCGGCCAGGATTCGGCGCGCCCTCTCCGCAGACTCGTCGGACGGCGGCCCCTGGGGTACGGCCAGCGCGAGGTCCTCATGCAGCTCGGCCTGCGACAGCCCCAACCGGGTGCTCCAGAACGCACCCAGCACGGACCGCGCCGTGGCGAACAGGTAGCCTCGAATCGCGCTCGGAGGCGCGCCCTGGCGCAAGCGCGGGATGGCCTTCATCGCCACCTGCTGGGTAAGGTCTTCGGCGTCGGCGCGGTTGCCCACCCGGGCGTAGATGAAGGCGTACACAAGCTCCAGCTCGTCGAGCGCGATGTCGGTCGCGCGGGTCGCGTTAGGAAGCTCGACGACCTCGCCGGAGTCCTCCGATGACGCGGACTGATCACTTGGGCTCCGGGGATCCAGGGTCATGCAACTGCTACGCGAACAGGTTCCCGCAGAGCAGATAGGTGGCGTTCGAGCCTTGCATATCCGGTCCTGCATGCACCACCGCGTACCAGGTGCCGTTCGTCGGCGGATAGGTTGCGTTGAGCGTCGACCTGGTGTCGGAATTGCCCTGGCCGTCGGCCACCACCGGGTTCAGAGCCAGGAGGATGTTGCCCGGCTGCTGACAGCTGCCGACGTGGACGTGGGAGACGTGAACCGAATTGGGCTGCAGGCCGGTGATGACGATCTCGATCGTCACACTCCCCGGCAGGACGGTAACTGTGATCGCGCCCGTAGCGCTGGTCTTGATTCCATTGAGCTTGAAGTTGAGCACCCTGGGCGACGGCGACGAGCTCGGGCTGATCGCGGCGGGGCTTGGGGTGGGTGAGGCAGCCGCCGTGGCTCCCCCCGAGGCGCCGCAAGCCGAAATGGACGCCGCCAGCGCAACGAGCGCGACCCACCGGTTCATGCCTGCAGTCTCGCGTCAATTGTGCTCAAGGCTTTACCGGTGCAGGTTACTGGACGGACATCGGCGTTCAGCCTCGTAAGAGTGGTGTGGGGAGATTCAACTCCCCACACCGTTCGTGTTTCTTAAGCCTGCCGCCAGCCCGGACGGCCGGCCCGGCGCCAGAGCAGGTAGCCCAGCCCGAGAAGGATCAGGATCGGACCCACCGCGCCCAGGCCGGTGACCAGGTAATTGACCGTCGCGACGAAGTTGTGCGCAGCGTCGCTGAGCGCGGATGCGAAGCCCCAAGTGTCTGAAGGTGCCGCCGTCACAGGTGCGCCGGCCTCAGTGATCTGCACCGTGATGGTGCTGAACGCCACATTGTGCTCGATGTACTGGATCTGGCCTTTGAGCTGCTCGATCTGGCCCGTGATCGACCCGATCTGGTTCTGAACCTGGATGATTTGCTCGACGGTCTGGGCCTTCGCAAGCAGGGCGAGCATCGCGTCGCGCTGCGCCTCCTCGTTGGCGAGCCTCGAATGGAGGTCAACGTATTGCAGGCTGACATCGTTGCCGCTGATGTGCTCGGTCTGGACCTTGCCCATCTTCGACAGCGCGTCAATGGTCTCATCGAATTTGGTGGCGGGGACCATGAAGCTGATGACGCCCGTGCGGATCTGGTCGTTGGTGATGGGGTTGGCTTGGGCATCTGTCCCCGAGACGTAGCCCTGCTCGAGCTCGACCAACGAGCGCACCGAGGCGAGGCTGGTATCGAACGAGCCTGACTTCACGCTGATCGACAGCTGAGCCTGGCGAATGACCTGCGGACCCTGGACGCGCGGCACGACGTCACCGCCCGGGTTGGTGGTGGTGCCCGCGCCACCCGGGACCGGCGCTCCCTTGATGGGCGCCACGGGCCCAGAACCGCCGGAGCTGGTCGTGCCCTCGCGCGAAACGGGCGCGCCGCCCGAGCCTCCGCCTGAGCCTGCGCCGCATGCGGCGGCCGCCACGAGGATCCCGAAACAAAGCGCGATTACGACGAGGAACCGTTTCATGTGACCGCCTCCCGTGTTGATGAAGACCAAACGCCGCCCCGCGGTGTGGGTAACATCCGCACTCGTGCTCCAGGTCCGCAACCTCGCCATCGACGTCGCGGCGCGCCGGGTTTTGTCCGACGCGAGCTTCACCTTGGCCGTGGGCGACAAGGTCGGGCTAGTGGGCCGCAACGGGGCGGGCAAGACCAGCCTCCTCAAGGTGCTGGCGGGCGAGCACGACCCGGAGGCCGGCCTGGTGCTCCGGCGCGGCTCGCTCGGGTATGTGCCGCAGAACCCACGGCCCCGTGCCGAGGCGGCGCAGACGGCCCTCTTGCACATCCTCTCCGGCCGCGGACTCGACAAGGCGGCGGCTCGGCTGGAAGAGCTGCACCGCCAGCTCGAGTCGGACCACTCGGCCGCCATCCTCCAGCGGTTCTCGGATGCGGAGGAACGCTTCCGGCTTGACGGCGGCTACTCCGGCGAGTCCGAAGCCCGGCGCATCGCGACCGGTCTCGGCCTGAAGCCTGATCGCGTTGACCTCGCCCTCGGGGTGCTGTCGGGAGGAGAGCGGCGTCGCGTCGAGCTGGCGCGGGTCCTGTTCGCCGCCAACGACCTCATCCTCCTCGACGAGCCGACGAACCACCTTGATAGCGACGCCAAGGCGTGGCTGATGGATTTCCTTCGCGAAAACCGCGGCGCCGTGATCGTCGTCAGCCACGACCTCGTCCTTCTCGATGCGGCGATCACGCGCGTACTCCACCTGGACGCCGGCAGGCTGATCGAGTACCGCGGCACCTACTCGCAGTACCAGCAGGCTCGCGCGCTGGAGGAAAAGCGAATGACCTCGCTCGCCGGACGCCAGGAAGCCGAGATCAAGCGCCTGAGCGTCCTCGCCGAGGTCATGCGACGCCAGACTGCGAAGCGCGCACGGACCGCGAAGTCGATCTTCAAGCGCGTCGACCGCCTGAAGGCTCAGCAGGTGAGCGCTCCTCGTCGCGAGCGCAAGGTCAAGGTCCACTTTCCGGACCCACCGCACAGCGGCCGCGTTGCGCTCACGGCCGAGAAGCTGGCGAAGGGCTATGGCGGCCCGATGGTGTTCCGCGACGTCAGCTTCGAGGTTGAACGCGGGCAGCGCCTGCTTGTGATGGGGCTCAACGGCGCCGGCAAGACGAGCCTCCTGCGCATCCTCGCCTCCGAGACCCAGCCGACGTCGGGATCCTTCCGGTTGGGACACAACGCGTCGCTGGGCTACTACGCGCAGGAGCATGAGGGCATCCGCGCGGGCGTCACGGTCCTCGCCCACATGCGCGAGCAATCGGACGCTGAAGAGCGCGTCCTGCGAGCGCTGCTGGGCAGCTTCAGCCTCACCGGCGATATCGCACGCCAGGACGCGGGCACACTCTCCGGCGGCGAGAAGACGAAGCTCGCGCTGGCGCAGCTGGTGGCCGGTCGCCACAACCTGCTGCTCCTGGACGAGCCCACCAACAACCTCGACCCGCCATCGCGCACGGGAGTTGCGCTTGCGCTGGCGGAATGGCCCGGGACGATGATCATCGTCAGCCACGACCCAGAGTTCGTACAGGCGCTGCGGCCGGGTCGAGTCCTGTTCATGCCCGAGGGCCGGCTGGACTACTGGGAGGAAGACCTCCTGGACGTGGTCTCGCTCGCCTGACCCACAATTAGCGCGTGGGCACGACCAGAGCACGCGAGATCGTGATGCCCGACCTCGAGGGCGCGGAGGAGATCACCATCGGCGCCTGGAGCAAGAAGAAGGGCGATCACGTGGACGAGGGCGAGACCCTGCTCGAGGCCCTCACCGACAAGGTCAACGCCGAGATCCCTTCTCCGGTCAGCGGAGTGGTCGAGGAGCTGCTGCTGGGCGAGGGCGACCCGGTCAAGCCGGGCCAGCCGATCGCGAGGGTGAAACCGGACTAGGACTTGGCCGCGGTGAGGAGCTTGTCTTCCTCTTCACCAAGCTTGCGACCGAACCACCAGGCCAGGGCGAGCACGATCAAGACCCCGATCGCGATCGGGATCGCGAACGGACCGAGGGTGGCGGCGACGGTCTCGTAGTGCTGGCCCAGCTTGTACCCGGCGTAAGCGAGGGCGAAGTTCCACGGGATGGCGCCGGCGAGCGTCGCAAGCACGAACATCAGATAGCCGATCTTCGACACCCCCGCTGGAAACGAGATGTACGTGCGGACGATCGGGAGCAGTCGGCCGACGAACACGGCCCAGAGGCCAAACCGCTTGAAGAAACGCTCAGCCAGCTTCAGATGGCCGCGGCTCAAACCCAGCCATCGCCCGAACCGGCTGAGCACAACGCGCTCGCCGTAGCGGCGCGTGAGATAAAACGCGATCAGCGACCCGGCCAGGTTGGCGGCGCTCGCCACCAGGACGACCAGGACGAAATTCAGCTTGCCCTGAGAGGCCAGAGCGCCGCCGAGGGGCACGACGATCTCGCTGGAGATCGGGACGCCGGCGCTCTCCCCGGTCATGGTCACGAAGATGGCGAGAAGGCCCCACGTGCCCACCAGGCTGACGAGCGCCTGGGTCACGAGTCGCTCTTGGGAGGCTGGACGGCACGGAACGGCAGCGTCCGGACCTGCTGGTCGTCGATGAGAATCTCGAAGCGATAAAAGCCCGGCTTCGGGAGCGCCACGCCGGAAAGGTTGATCACGATGTTGGCCGCCAGATCCCATCCTTGCGGATGCTCGGCGTGAACGGTTCGCGGGGGCAGGTTGAGGACGACGGGCTGCTGCAGAACCGGGTTTCCGTCCTCATCGCTGCAGTGAACCTCCACCTTGTGCGGTCGCTCCGATTCGAGCCTGCTGGAGAGAACGCGCAGCACCATGGCGCCACCGAACGGGGCCGGGAACTGCTCGCGCCACAGCGTGTCGATGCCGGCGCCGAGGATGTAGACGAGCCCGTTGGGCGGACCCTCGGCTGCGTTGGCGAGCAGCGCCCAGTCGAGCCTCAACTCTGTGACTTGACGACGTCGCCGCCTTTGACAGGGAGGATCGTCAGCCCCGAGGCATCGATCGTCTCGGCGTCGCGTGGCACTTGCGTGCTCGAGCGCCTGCCGGCGTGCGTCACGTGCCCGTCCTCGATGAGGACTATCGCTTCGCGGGTGGTCTCGCTGGTCGCCGGGTCGAGGAGGGCGTCAGCGTGGACCGCGCGAATCACGGACCGATGTTAACGGCCCCTGTCGACGCAGCGCGACGCCGGGTTCAGGCCGTCAGAAACGTATCGAGCAGCGAGTTGAGATCCGGACGCTCGTTGAGTACTTGGCCCTTGACGCCGTCGCCAACTACGGAGCGAGTCAACCCGGCCGTGCGCAGTATGACCATATGCCCGTGCACGGTCGACTTCGCGAGCCCAAGGCGGTCCGCGATGTCGGTGAGGCTGGTGTTGTCAGGCCGCCCGCCGACCGCGATCACGCCAGCGATTCCGAGCAGAAGCAGCCCCAGGGCCAGCGCCCAGCGCAGGGCGACAGCGCCGAGCAGCCACGGGTAGTCTGGGCGAACATAGACCTGACCTCTAAGGTCGATCGCGGCGACGCGGCACGCGCTTTCGTACAGACTGCCGCCCGGCACAGCGCCCGGCAGGATTAATCCGAATCCCCCGACCGGTAGCTGGAGAGGTCGGGAAGCGCAGGATGGAACTCCGTCGGATCGACCGTCCAGCAAGTCGACAGAAGCGAGCCTCCATCACAGACGGCACCGGAACTGGCGATGTAGAGGTCGTGGCTGATCAGGGGCGCCTGTGCGCTCGCAAGCAAACCGATCGCATAGCAGGCCAGCCCCAGAGCAAGCAGCGCCCGAGGGCGCAGGAACAGGCGAACAGCTCGGGCCAGCCCCGCCTCGCCTCGTGCCTGCATCGGAGGCAGTATGGGTTGCCGTGGCCAGGTGAGCTGGCGAGAGATTGGTGGGCCGCAGTTGACTCGAACCACGGCCCACTGAAATGGCATTTGGGTGCCCGACCCATTGATGCATCAGCGAGCACTAGGGCGATGGCGCCGCCCAGCGTCACCGCTAGCAACACAGGCGTCGAATTGGGCCACGACGTCTGACAAGTGAATTACGCGATAGCTCCGCGTCTGATTTGAGCACTCACAAATCTGCCAAAGGAGTCCTTTGAGAACAGGCCACAGTACGCTGGTGGCTGGGGAGGAAGGATTCGAACCTTCAACCTTCTGATCCAGAGCAATGCGCGATATCGCTTATCGCGCTTTCCAATTGAGTTGTCGCGTCTGATAAGCGAATTGCGTAGTGGCTCCGCATCTGAGCCCGGGACGCAAATTTGGCGTGAAACCGGCGCGTAGCGCGTCTAATCACGCTCCATGTAGAGGCTCCTCGACCTCAACGCCGAACCTATTCGGTCTGCCGGCCATGCGCAGTAAAGCGGCTGGAGAACCCCGGCGTAGCCGGCGCTTCCCTTGAAGCCCAGTTCCTCGAGACGCCGGACAGATCGCTTGGCAATTAAGTCACGGCGTCGCCGGACGTAATGGGTCGGTCCGTCGTCAACGAAGTAGGTGCCGTGGCGAAGCATGTTGTAGATGGCGATCAGGAGCGCGTGGGGGCGACCGCCACGGCAGCTCGTTTGGGACCAAAACGAGCAGATGGAGTCGCACGCTATGTGACGTGCGGTCGCATGCGGTAGGCGCACACAAAGTCGCCGGCCATCTTGTGCTTGACGCGCTGGACCTCCGCATCAGGCATGGCCGCCCTCAGAAACGCGAGCTCGCTGGTGCACGCCGCTCCGTAGCGTCGCGCGACGTCGAGAATGGCGCAGTTGTGCTCAATGACCAACCAGGATCCATCCTCCGTGAGCACGCTCTCTGCGACGTAGCCATCCTCTTCTAAGATCCCGGTCAGCTCCCGGACGCGATTCGCAAATGAGAGTCCATGGAGTCGGGCTTCGGCTCTCTTGACCCGGTCATCCCTACGGCGTTCGAAGATCCTCTCGACGAGATCGGGAGCGTCCTCCTCGACGAAACCCAACACCTGGTTCGCGAGCTGCCCGTAACGCTTGGGCCACAGGGCCTCAGCTGCTGGCGTGAGGCAGTACTGTCGCCGCGGCCTCCCTGGACCCGGCCGCTCGTCTCGGTGAGCAACGAGGCCGTCCGCCTCCAGTGCCGCGATCTGCTGGCGAACAGCGCCAGCTGTCACGCCAATATCGCCGGCCAGCTGTTCGGCTGAGGCTTCGCCGGCTTGCTTGATGGCCGCGAGCACGGCTCTGCGGCCGGCGCTTACCGCATTCAGGCCGACGCCAGACCCGGCTGTCTCACTTGGTGCCAGCTCGGCCGGCTCGGAGGGGCGCCTCGGGGATGTCACGGCAGTATTAGATGGCTGTCGCCGAACTCATGCCACAGATAGCCCGCCCCGAGTGCTTCCCGATAAGACCTGCGCAACAGATCGCGTCCGGCGACCGCTTCCAGAATCCCCAGGTGTGACGCGCGGGGCTGATGCCACCCGGTCAAAACCCCCGTGACCATCCGCGGTGAGTAAGCCGCATCGATGACCAGGTCCGTCAGGCCGGCAGCCGGAAGAACGAGGCCCCGTGCGACAGCAGCGCTCTCAAGCGCCCGAACCACCGTGGTGCCGACCGCGATGACGCGGCCACCAAGACGATGGACGGCATTCACCCGCTGGGCAGCCTGCGCAGAGACCTGGAAGGGCTCGGCGTCCGGTGGCTCATGCGCTTCGAGAGAGGAAACGCCAGAGTGAAGCAGCACCGTCGCAAGGTCGACCCCACCGATAAAGATGCGTGTGACCAGATCTGTAGTGAAAGGTCGACCTGCCGAAGGCATCTCGGCGCTTCCCGGCTCCGCTGCGAAGATCGTCTGATACGACGTCAGCGGCCACCGCACACTGATGTGGCCATAGACGATCGGCCTTCCCCAAGCCGCGAGGTAGTCAGGGATGCCACCGGACACATGCATCTCGGCGACCCACAGCCGCACCGCTTCATGCCGGCGGCCCGGCAACACTGCTGAGCGAAGGATGGCCGAGCCGTGCTCCTGCAGCTTGATCTCCGTCCCGGCAGTTGCGTCGAGCCAGGGCTTGCTGCCCAGACCGGTCGCATCCGGATGCCGTAGCTCGACGATCCACCGGTGCTCGTCCAAGCGCCGCGACAGGTGCAACAGGGCCGGCTGTTCGTCAACCACGCCATCCAACGCGGCATTGACAGTCGACGAACGGTTGACGACGAGGAGGTCGCCGGGCTTGAGCACGTGCGGGAGGTCGGCAAACATCCTGTGCTCGATGGTTCCCAATGCGCGGGAAGAAACCATCATTCGCACGCCTTCTCGGCCTAGCCCACGTTCCTCCGGAGGGACGCTCGCCTCGAGCTCCGGCGGCACCTCAAAGTCCAGAGCGGGTGCCAGTGTGGCGACGTTCAAAGGCTCGCGGCTCCGAGTAAATCGGCCATGCGAACTCGACCGCTCGGACGTCGAGATTCAAACAATCCGATCATGTGAGGCACCACGGTCTCGGGATCGGGACGATCCGAGATGTCCTCCCCGGGATAGGCCGCCTGATGCATGTCCGTCCTCAGATCGCCGGGATCCACTGCCCACACATGAAGCGCCGGCTCTTCCGCCGCCAGCACGGCGGCCAGCTGGTCGACCGCAGCCTTGGCTGCACCGTAACCGCCCCATCCTGGATAGGCTTCGACGGCTGCATCGGAGCTCACGAGCACCACACGACCGCCATCGGTTGCCGCTCTTAGCATCGCGATCGTTTCCTGCACCAGTCCCAGGCTTGCGATGGGATAGACCTCGAACAGCGCCCGCAGCGCAGGCAGGGGAAATGCGGCCAGCGGCGGCAGTGGGCTTGGTCCAAGAGATCCTGCGTTGCTGACCAGGAGATCCAGGCCTCCAAGCGCGTAAGCCGCACCCGCAAGGGCCTTGCGATGCTCAGGATCAGTGACGTCTCCCGGTACAGTAACCACGTGAGAGCCCGGGGGAAGGAGATCCCAAATCTCCTTGCGGGCCTCGTTCAAGCCACCCTCATCCCGGGCGTCTATGACCAGTGACCAGCCGCGCCGGGCCAGACCACGCGCGAGGGATCGACCCAGTCCCCTCGATGCTCCGGTGACGATGGCTGTGCTCACGTCCCGTTCCTCCTGGCTTGGTTGAGCACTATAAAGACAGTAACACCTATCTTTATTCCGACGAAGCCGTCGTGTGTTCGCGTGGTTGGCGTTGTTGAGCGTCGACGCGTTTAGGCTGAGGCCTCCTGCGCACCTCCTTAGGGTTTGTGGCGGCGAATCGCGAAGCGTCGCCCCAAGTCGGCAAATCTACTTCGCGAACCCTGTTCAGCGGGTGTTGGCTGGGGAGGAAGGATTCGAACCTTCAACCTTCTGATCCAGAGCAATGCGCGATATCGCTTATCGCGCTTTCGAATTGGGCCACTGCGTCTGATAAGTGGATTGCGAGGTGGCGCCGCGTCTGAGCCCAGGGCGCAAATTTGGCGTGAAACCGGCGCGTAGCGCACTTAAGTCCACTCGTTACAAGGCCTGCGGAAACTCGAGTACCGGGTGGCCCTTGTTTGCTTACGCGCACGGAACTTCGGCGTGCAGGCGGGTGCCATGCGACTGTTTGCTCCGCACGTCGAGTCGACCGCCCACTGCTGCCACTCGGTCTGATAGCCCGACCAGGCCAGAGCCCCGAGACAGTTCCTCACCGCCCACGCCATCATCCGAGACTTCGACGACCGCCCACTCGGCCCCGCGACGCAGGTTTACCCAAATGCGCTGTGCTGTCGAATGCTTGACCGCATTGGTGATAGCCTCGGCCGCGACGAAATAAAGAACCGCCTCAAGTCTCGGTTCCAGCCGGTCAAAATCTCCGGTCACCGTCACCTCGACAGGGATGGGACATCGCTCAGCGAGAGTTCGGATCGCGGGCGCCAGGCCGGCCTGAACCAGAACGGTCGGATGAAGGCCATGGGCCAACCTCCGAAGCTCGTCCAGGGCCTGCCGCAGCGACTCAATGCTCCCGTCGAGCATGTGCGCTGTGTTTGGATCGGAGCGTTGGAGTGCCTCTGCCTTGGCCAGCTGAAGCGCGAGGAGAAGAGTCACGAGTCGCTGTTGAGCTCCGTCGTGAAGATCTCGCTCTAAGCGACTCCGCTCGCTGTCAGCGGCCTCGACCAGGCGCGCCCGCGACTGCCGCAGCTCGTCGAGCTGGGCACCCAACTGAACCTGAAGATCGGCGTTCTCGAGGGCCAGCCGCCTGGCGATCGCTCGCCAGTCCGCGCCGTGGCGAATCATGCGCCCGACGCGCCGGTGTTTGGCCGGAACCAGCCGGGAGACTGGCACCCTAGGCATCGAGGAATTCACTGCCTGGCTCGATGACCGGGATCGGTGGGCACTGGCTGCATGCCGACAATCGGACGAACGCGACCGATGAGCCTCCTGTGCACCACCATCTTCGTAATGACTGCTCCGTTCCACGGCTGGAGAGTTCGTGTGTGCCTGGATCGAGCTTTACGCGTGTACCTGCACGGGCGCGGGGACCACGCCCAGCTGCCGCATCAGGTCCAGCCGATCCCACTGCTCCCATTGCTCCGCGATCTTTCTCCCAGCCAGCCTGTAGATGCTGATGCCGGTGAACCGGACGTGCTTCCCCGTCGGCCGAATGCCAAGCAGCTCCCCCCGGTGCGTCCCCTCGACCGTCCAGCGCACCCCGACCTGGTCCTCCTCCGCGACCATCTGCTCGATCGTGGCGCGCATATCGGGGAAGGCGCCGAGATACATCGCCCATTTCTGCTTTGCTCCCTCCAACCCGGGCACCTGTCCAGGCAGGGCAGCGTGGTCGAGGTAGTCTGGCGCAAAGAACTCGTCCATCTGATCCAGCCGCTTTTGGTTGAAGAGCGCTTCAGCATGCGCGCGCAGGATCGCCTTGTTGTCTTCAGTGGAGACGGAGCGCTTCATGGGCTGAGCCGCTGCTAGTTGTGCTTCCAGGAGTTCCTTCGCGGTTTCCAGCTGTCCTTGCAGCTGCTTTTTCATGAGCCGTTCGAAGATCGGTTCACTCAGTTTGAAGAACCCGCCTAGCTCAGCTTCGACGGCGCAAACAAGCCTGGTCCCGCCATTTTCCGCCTGGTAGGAGTAGATCGCCTTCGACGAAAATGGTTGGTCGAGCTTCTCTACGACTCGCTTGTTCGACTCGTACTCGACCACCTCCACGGTCCCCTCGATCCTCCGACCTAGGATTCGGCCTCGAGTGCGGATATGAGTTCCCACTTTAATCGGGGTTTCGGACGCTGTTGCTTCCTCTAGGGTGGAGTTCCACTCGAGCATCCTGGTTGGATCGGTCAAGTAGTTGAACACTTCCGCCACCGGTCGATTGACATGCAGGCTGATCTCGGCTTTGACCATCCGGATTTCACTCCTCTAGTGCATTCGGTCCTACTCGGGCGTGCTAGCGCTTTTCCGACCATAGGCCGCCGGCGACCGGAGCACCATCGATCGTTCAGTTGATTTTTCCGAGTCAGTCGCGAAGCAGGTCGTGCTCCATTGCGAAGAGCGCCACGGCGGCCCGGCTGGTCACCCCCGTTTTCTCGTAGATGTGCACAACGTGGGTGTGCGCCGTCGATGCGGATATGTGCAGACCGGCGGCGATTTCTTTCTTGGTCTCCCCCCGCGCAAGCAGCCGCAGGACTTCGACCTCCCGATCGCTCAGCCCTGCCGGATATTGGCTCCGAGTGCGCGGCCGGGGCGCGCCCGCCGCTTCACAGACCGCCGCCACCGCATCACGATCCAGCCGGCCGGCCGCCACCATCCGCTGAAGTTCCGCGGCAGACTCCAGCGTAGTCATCGCCGGCCGATGCGGTCGCTCCTCGGTGAGCGCGTG
>WNFB01002695.1_pt1 | contig 15492 bp, 13 predicted proteins | sample 5400501 | NCBI WGS metagenome assembly WNFB01 (sample SAMN13153341, study PRJNA577476) | soil metagenome | isolation source: 200 cm saprolite under Douglas fir tree site 2 hole 1 | place: USA:California | collected 2015-04-18
CGAACGTGCCGACGAGATCGCGTGCTTTGAGAACCGCTTGCAGCATTGCGGAAGGACTGCCGGGATCCGCACGCAGATAGCCGTCACGCAGATCGCTCGCCGGGAAAAATGCAGTACCGCCGGTCAGATCAAGAACAATATCGCAGTTCGAGCGCGCATTGTGACGGGACGGCCCGAACTCCAAGGCGCCGCGCGAGGAAGGCATCGACTGAGCAAAATCATCGACTGTGACTTCGAACGCGCCGAGATGACCTTTTGCAGTCCTGACCTTGCCCTTCGCCACCGGAAAATCGTTGACACGCGGCGGCACGATGGCTGCGGGCGGTTCGATCAGAACCGTGACGTCGAGATGATCCTTGAGCAGTTTGCCGGCTTCGACAGCGGTCTCGTCGCGGCCGCAGATCAGGATGACGCCGCCGCTCTCCAATTTGACGAAAGGCGCATCTGGCGCCGGCTCGGCCGCCGCCGCAAGCAGCGCCGCCATTTTCGGCCCGGCCTGCGATCCCTCGCTGGACCATCCGGCGGTCTCGCGGATATTGGCAAACTGGACCGAACCCGCGCGTCCAGCTTGCGCGGCTATGTCGGAAAACAGCGCCGCCTCCTGGGTGCACGCGACCGTGACTGGCCCGTCTTGTGCCGCAATGGAGCGGAAACGATCGAGTTCGGCACCGCAGAGCTGGGTCGCAGTGATCGGTTCGCTATTGCAACCGCAACGGATCGCCTCGGTGCTGAGGGGTACCGTGCCGTCACACGAGCAGATCAAGATACGCCCCGAATCAGTCATCGCGCTCACAATCTCTTGTTGCTGGACTCGGCTCTTTCATCAGTGTTCCTGCAGATCCGCGCATCAGGTATCTTGCTCCGACAGGACACTAACGAACTGCCCGGCCGACATTCATTCTGCGGGCGTCGCCGCAGGCTCGTCGCGGTGATGTTCTTTCAGCCGTCGGGCGAGCCAGAGATCATGATGCTCTTTCGCCCAGTTGAGATCGACTTCGCCAGTTGCCATGGCCTCGAACGCACCCTCCATGCCGAGCGTACCGATATAGATGTGCGCCAGGATCAGGGCGATGAACAAGATGGCCACGACTGCATGTACGACCTGCGCGAGCTGCATCTCCGGAATGTCCGTCCCATAGAAGGGAAACAGCAGAAGGAAGCCCGATGCTGAGACTGCCACTCCGGCCACCAGCGAAAGCCAGAAGACAAGCTTCTCGCCGAGGTTAAAGCGTCCGGCAGGCGCATGCTTATTCCGGATAAAACCACCGCCCTGCTTGAGCCAGTCGATGTCCATCTTGGCCAGAAAATTGTCCTTGAAGAAGATGACCGAGATCAGGACGAGGCCAGCCACGAAGGAGAAGCTGGTGAAGTTGTGCACATACTTTGCAGCCTGAGCCACGTCAGAAAAGGTATCCGGACCGACGAGTGGCAAGAGCACGATCTTGCCGAATGTGATGTTCAGGCCGGTAAGGCCGAGAACAACGAAGGATATCGCCGTCAGCCAATGCGAAAAGCGTTCAAACGCCTTGAAGCGAAGGATTTTATGTCCGGAGCGCCCTGCCGCAATTCGGACTCGTCCTATGATCAAATAAGCCAGGCCCAAGAGCAGGATTGTACCGGCGATCACGACTGCGGCGCCCCAATGCAGCAGGACCTCGTGGAAATAATCCCATGTTCGCCCAGCCGGCTGCTCCAGCACGCTGGCCTTGAGGTCGGGAATGTCGATGCGTCCTTCGATGCGGGGAGCCTGCCTTAGCAGCGTTCCTTGATCGGTGACGCTTGCTGTCGGATTGGGGGCGCCGTCCGGGCCGAGCTTCTGGGCTTGTGCGGGAACGGCGGCAATGATCAGCAGCGCCACGCTGACAATGAAGAGACGAATGCCCTCAAAACGCGTCATGACAGTCAACCTTTCACCCGACACATCCTGGCCGGCGTCGGCCAAGCGACCTAGACCTTGATGTCCTCGCGATAGGCGGTCATCCACCCCCAGGCACCGGAGCCGTAGCCGCGCTTCAAGACGCGTTCCTTGTAGATTTGCGCTATGACGTCGCTATCGCCGGCGAGCAACGACTTGGTGGAGCACATCTCCGCACAAAGCGGCAGCTTGCCTTCGCCGAACCTGTTCGAGCCATATTTCGCAAACTCCTCGGCACTGCCGGCGGCTTCGGATCCTCCGCCACCAGCGCAGTAGGTGCATTTGTCCATCTTGCCGCGCGAACCAAAATTGCCAACCTTCGGATACTGCGGCGCGCCGAATGGGCAGGCGTAAAAGCAATAACCGCAACCGATGCACAGATCCTTGTTATGCAGCACGATGCCATCTTCAGTCGGATAGATGCAGGTGACCGGACAGACGGCAGCACATGGCGCATCGGTGCAGTGCATGCAGGCCATCGACACCGACCGCTCGCCGGGTTTTCCGTCATTGATGGTCACGACGCGGCGGCGATTGATGCCCCATGGCACCTCGTTCTCGTTCTTGCAGGCGGTGACGCAGGCGTTGCATTCGATGCAGCGGTCCGCGTCGCAAAGGAATTTCATGCGTGCCATCGTTTAAACCCTCTCACGCTGCCCTGATCTGGCAAAGCGTCGCCTTCGGTTCCTGCATGCCGGTCGCGGGATCATAGCCGTACGTCGTGAGCGTGTTCACGCTCTCGCCGAGCACGATCGGATCGGAGCCTTTCGGATATTTGGCGCGCAGATCGACACCCTCGTACCAGCCGGCGAAACTGTAAGGCATCCAGGCAACGCCTTTGCCTACCCGCTCGGTCACGAGGGCCTGCATGCGGGCTTTTGACTTACTTTCAGGTCCGGTCACCCAGACCCATCCGCCGTCCTTGATGCCGCGCTCGCTTGCGTCGGCCGGATTGATTTCGACATACATGTGCTGCTTCAGCTCCGCGAGCCACTTGTTGGATCGCGTCTCCTCACCGCCGCCTTCATATTCCACCAACCGGCCGGATGTCAGGATCAGTGGAAACTGCTTCGCGATGCCCCGGTCGACGGCGGACTTCTGTACAGTGAAGCCGATATTCGGCACACGGAACTGCCTGGCGTCGGGCAGCGTGGGATAGTCGGCGACGAGGTCCGGCCGCGGCGTATAGATCGGTTCGCGATGGACCGGAATCGGGTCGGGCAGATTCCATGCGATCATTCGCGCTTTGGCGTTGCCATAGGGCGAGCAGCCATGCTCGATCGCCACGCGCTGAATCCCGCCGGAAAGGTCCAACGCCCAGGACACGGCGTCGGGATTGGCCGAATTCACGCGCTGGATGATTTCCATTTCCTGCGGCGTGAGATCTTTGTCCCAGCCGAGCTTTTTGAGCACGCCTAGAGTGAACTCTGGATATCCGTCCTTGATTTCAGAGCCAACCGAATAGGAACCCTCCGCGAGAAGATTGTCGTGGTCCTCCCTTTCGACCTCCTGCCCGTTCTCCATCACCTTGCGCTTGACGACGCGCTCGACACCGAACCGGGCGCGGAAGGTGCCGCCGCCCTCCTTCACGGGAAGATTGGTGTTGTAAAGGATCGGCGTGCCCGGATGCTTGAACTCCGGCGTTCCCCAGCACGGCCACGGTAGGCCGTAATAGTCTCCGCCGACTTCCGGATCGTCCTTCGGCGCCCGCAAGGTGACCAGATCGAACTTGGCCTGGTTCTTCATGTGGGCCTTGAGCCGTTCAGGAGATTGTCCGCAATAACCGGTCGACCAGCCGCCGCGATTGATCTCGCGCAGAATATCCTCCGCCGACACCTTGCCACTCTCGACCTTGATGTTCTTGAACATCCGGTCGGCAAAGCCGAACTTGCGCGCGAACATGTACATCGTGTCGTAGTCGTTCTTGGATTCGAAGACCGGATCCACGATTTTCTCACCCCATTGCAGCGAGCGGTTCGACGCAGTGCGCGACCCATCCATCTCGAAGCTGGTGCAGGCCGGCAGAAGGTAAATGCCATCCTTGCGCTCCGAGAGCACCGACCATGCGGTCGGATACGGATCGCAGACCACTAGCAACTCGAGCTTCTCGATCCCTCGCTTGGCTTCCGGCATGCGCGTGATGGTATTGACGCCATGTCCCATGATGAACATCGCCTGCACCGTATCGGGCTGGCTGACCTGATCTTTAGGAAGCAGCGTCGCATCAAACCAGCGGGTGCTCGGAATGCCCGGCGTTTCCATCAGCGTCTTGCTCGGAAAGCGGGACTGCATCCACTCATAGTCCACTTCCCACACCCGACACCAATGTCGCCAGGCGTCTTCGGCAAGACCGTAATAGAGCGGCAATGTCGTCACATCGAGCCCGAGATCGGTGGCTCCCTGCACGTTGGTGTGGCCGCGAAATATATTTGCCCCGCCTCCGGCGTGTCCCACATTGCCGGTGGCGAGAAGCAGGATGCAGCTCGCACGAACGTTCGCTGTGCCGGTCGCGAACTGGGTCTGCCCCATCGCCCAGATCAGTGTTGCAGGCTTTTCCTTGGCAAAGACTTCAGCGATGTGCTTGACCTGCGCTTCCGGCAGACCCGTGACGCGCTCAACCTCGCGGGGGGTCCACTTTGCCACTTGCTTGCGGATTTCATCGACGCCGTAGACGCGCTGGTTGAGGAATTCCTTGTCCTCCCAACCGTTCTCGAAGATGTGCCAGAGCATCCCGTAAATCGTCGCAATATGAGTGCCGGGCCGCACGCGGACATATTCGGTCGCGTGAGCGGCGGTTCGCGTCATCCGCGGGTCGACCACGATCATGTTGGCGCGGTTGAGTTCCTTGCCTTCAAGGATATGCTGAAGCGAAACCGGATGCGCTTCCGCGGGATTGCCGCCCATCAGCATGATCGTCTTGGCGTTGCGGATATCGTTGTAGCTGTTCGTCATCGCGCCATAGCCCCACGTATTGGCTACGCCGGTGACCGTGGTGGAATGGCAGATACGCGCCTGATGATCGGAATTATTGGTTCCCCAGAAAGCCGCGAGCTTGCGGTTGAGGTAGGCGGCTTCGTTGGTGAACTTGGCCGACCCCAGCCAGTAAACCGAGTCCGGCCCGGACTTCGCGCGAATTTCCAGCAGCTTGTCGCCGATCTCGTCGACGGCCTGTTCCCACGAAAGACGGGTCCACTGGCCATTGACCAGTTTCATCGGGTAACGCAGGCGGCGTTGGTTCAACACGTCGTCGCGAACCGCCGCGCCCTTGCAGCAATGCGATCCGCGATTGATCGGGCTGTCATAGTCCGGCTCCTGGCCGATCCACACGCCATTCGCGACCTTGGCGATCACCGAGCAACCGACTGAGCAATGGGTGCAGACGTTCTTGCGGGTTGTAATCGTCGCGCCGGGCGGAGCCGGCGGACCGGCCTCCGCCTTGCGCACGCCGCCAAGAGGGAGGCTCCCGAGCGCCGCCAGCGCGCCGGCGGCGAGACCGGACTGTCTTAGAAATGCACGACGATCCGGTTCGTTTCTTGGCTCGCCTGTCTGCGCGCCAAAACGTCTGACGCGGGACCGATGCCGTTCCGACCTTTTGATCAGCACGGACGTCCTCCCTATCGGTTCGGATAGCTGTTGACCCGGTAGAAATTTCGAACCTCCGCCGACTTGGCCTGGTAGCGAGCCCGGCGTTTGTACGTCATGTCCACGGGTTTCGCAGAAGCCGGCTCTGGTAAGAGGGCGCTGGCGGCTGTCGCGCCAACTCCAGCAATCACAACACGAAGCAAATCGCGGCGGTGGATGGGATTATGCTGCATGAGAGCGCTCCCAGAACGTGCGCCACAACAGGGCCATCTGATTCTCCAAATTGAGGGATGGACGCATGGATTGCCCGTGTTGGGTACGGCCGGTAATTCTTAGATAGCGAGCAGGCGCGACGCTCTCCATTAAAAAACGATTTATAATCCCACCACGGCGAAAGCTACGAATCTCCGCTGCGTCGGTGTTATCCTTGTAACCGATGCCCGCAGCGCAACGGTCGACCTGGTGATTGGCTCCGGGAGCATACGTGGCGCCTTGCTCTCTACCCTGCGTTAGCGCCGCAAGAGAGGCACGGGCAATTGGACGTCGTGCTCCGGCGTGTCGAAACTGGCGCCGATCCCGCCTACGACCTGGCCGTCGATTACGATCGGAAGACCGATTCCAGGTGTCGAGTCGCCGCTCGACGCCTCATGCGAGTCAGCATGTTCGATCGAACTGACGTCCGTGACTGGGGGTGTCGGACGGATCGTCCCAATGAGAGGCGAACCGCAGCACTAGCACCGCAAAGGACAGAACCAAAATAGCTCCTGCTACTACGAGAAGGTCTTCCCCCGTCTTGTGTTCCGCCCCGCCAATCTCGATTAACACCCGACCCAGCGCTGTGATCGCAATATAGATCAGATAGCGGACCGGAAGTCTCGTTGTCTTAAAATAGATTCCGACCATTGCGCCGATTTCAAGATAGATAAACAAAAGCAGGATGTCCGAAAGTTCAGCCCGTCCCTTGGCAAACATTTCGCAGAACGCAGCAAGCGCTGACCAAACGGTTGTCGCGCCTATCGCGAAAAGCGCCAGGTAATGGAATCCATCGACGAGCAGTATCCCAACTCCGTCCGCAGCTGCTTTCATCGCGCTATGAAGGTGTGAGGCAGTGCGGGTCAAGCCGCTTTGTGCTTCCGGCATATCCAGCCTCCCTGCGAACTGCTTGACCAAGCGATTGGCGCTTCGGCTGGCGCGTCAGCGATGAGCGTCTTGTGTCCACTTTTCATGGCGCCGCAACTAAAGTTTCGCATGTTACCAACTAAGTCGTTTGAATGACGGTTGAACAAACTAAAATTGTTGTTAAGTTGCAGAAATGCTCGATGTCAGCTGAGCGCAAAAGCGCCGGACGAACAACGCCGATCTGTTCCGAAGAACAGCCGGGCGTTTTCGGCATGTCAAAAGAAACAATCGGTGGCGGCCAGCTGATCTGCGGATCGCCGGGTCTCAAGCTGCCAACCGCCGAACTGGTAGCCGCCCCGCTCCGGATCGTGGGCGCGCGCGAGCCGCCCCATTTTCTGCCGCCTCAATGCGCACGAATTTATTCTGAATTTCACACGGTCAGCCCGGCGAGATTCATCACCACTCTGAAAAGGCCCGCGACCACGCCCAGCGCCAGGACACTGGCCGCCCAGATCAGAACAAGCCAGCCGACCCTCTGAAGCCATGTCGGTGCGCCAGCGGATGGGTGCGCATTCATCAGTGATACCCCTCGCCGGCTCTCACCTTTCCGCGGAATACGTAATAGGACATTGCGGTGTAGGCGAGGATGAAGGGGATGACGAAAAGCGCACCGACCAGCGTGAAGCCCATGCTTTCCGGCGGCCCGGCGGCTTCCCTGATCGATATGGCCGGTGGAATGATGTTCGGCCACAGGCTGATCGCTAAACCAGTATAGCCCAGGAACAGCAGCAGGAGCGCGAGCAGGAACGGCGAAGCGTGCGTCTCGTTCCGAAGCACCTGCATCATGGCCCAAGTCGTCGCGACGACAAGCACGGGCACCGGCGAGAAGATGATGATGTTGGGAAATGAAAACCACCGTGTCGCGATGCTCGGATGCGTGAGCGGGGTCCACACGCTCACGATGACGATCGCCGCCACAAGGACGAGAGTCACGCGAGGCGCCAACGCTTTAAGTCGGTGTTGGAGTTCGCCTTCGGTCTTCATGATGAGCCAGGTGCAACCAAGCAGCGCATAGGCCACGATGAGGCCGACGCCTGTGAAGAGACTGAATGGACTCAGCCAGTCAAAACTGCCGCCGTCGTAGGAGGCCCCAGTCACCTTGAAGCCGTTGATGAAGGCGCCCAGCGCGACGCCTTGCGAGAACGTCGCGATGTAGGAGCCCCAGGCGAACGCCTTGTCCCAGAACGGCCTGTGCGTTTCGTCCGCCTTGAAGCGGAATTCGAAAGCGACGCCGCGCCAGATCAGGCCCGCCAACATAAAGAAGATTGGGATGTAGAGCGCGCTGAGCAGCACGGAATAAGCGAGCGGGAAGACTCCCATCAGCGTGGCTCCTCCCAGAACCAGCCAGGTCTCGTTGCCATCCCAGACCGGCGCGACCGTCTTCACCATGGTGTCGCGATCGCCCCGGTCGCGGATGAACGGGAAGAGGATGCCGATTCCGAGATCGAAACCGTCCATCACCACATACATCATCAGCCCGAAGCCGATGATCACGGCCCAGATGACGGGAAGATCGATGCCCATCGCCGCTATCTCCTCTTGCTGCCCCACCACTCGATCGCCGGATCGATGGGGTCGGGGATCGCGGATAGAGGACGTGTCGGACGTCCACTTTGTGGGCTCGGCTCGGGCGAATGCTCGCCATACGGCTGCGGGCCTTTCGCTACCAGCTTGAGCATGTAGCTGATCCCGGTTCCGAAGACGGCCACATACATGACGATGAACACGATCAGCGTTATCGAAAGTTCGAGCGCAGAGTGGTTCGATACCGCGTCCTTCGTCCGCATCACGCCATAGACCACCCAGGGCTGGCGCCCGATCTCCGTGGTCAGCCAGCCAGCCAAGATCGCGATCAGGCCGGCGGGGCCCATCAGCACCGCGAAACGCAGAAAGATCTTCGACTGATACAACTGATTGTGCCAGCGTGCCCATGCGCCCCAAAGTCCGAGCAGCAGCATAAGGAAGCCCAGCCCAGCCATGATTCGGAAGGTCCAGAAAACGATCGTCGAGTTCGGACGGTCCTCGGGCGCGAAGTCCTTCAGGCCACGGATCTGGCTGTTCCAGCTATGCGTGAGAACCAAGCTACCCAAATGAGGAACCTGCACCGCATAACGCGTCGTCTCGGCGTTCATATCGGGCAAGCCGAAGAGGATAAGCGGCACGCTCTCACCGCGTTGGTTCTCCCAATGTCCTTCGACCGCGGCGATTTTTGCAGGCTGATATTTAAGGTCCATGAGCCCGTGTTGGTCGCCGATGGCAATCTGTATAGGCGTAACAATAAGCACCATCCACATGGCCATCGATAACATCGTGCGCAGGGCCGACGTGTCGCGTCGTTTGAGCAGATGCCACGCCCCGGATGCCCCGACGAACAGCGCCACGGCGAGATAGGCCGCTACCGTCATGTGCGCGAGGCGGTACGGGAAGGAGGGATTGAAGATCACCTTCAGCCAATCGACGGGTACGACACGGCCATTGATTATTTCGAAGCCTTGCGGTGTCTGCATCCAGCTATTGGAGGCGAGAATCCAAAACGCCGAAACGAGCGTCCCGATCGCCACCATGATCGTGGCGAAGAAGTGCAGGCCCGGCCCGACCTTATTCCATCCGAACAGCATCACGCCCAGGAATCCGGCTTCGAGGAAGAAGGCGGTCAGCACCTCGTAGCTGAGCAGCGGCCCCGTGATGGTTCCTGCGAAGGCCGAATAATGGCTCCAGTTGGTGCCAAACTGGTAGGCCATGACGATGCCTGAAACGACGCCCATTGCGAAGTTGACGGCGAAGATGTGCGACCAGAAATGATAGAGGTCGCGATAGGTGGTGTCTTTCTTCCACAACCACAGGCCTTCCAGTGCCACGAGATAGCTCGCAAGGCCAATGGTGGTCGCCGGGAAGATGATGTGGGATGACATCGTGAATGCGAATTGGATCCGCGCGAGTTCGAGTGCGGTCAGGCCGAACATGAATCCTCTCTTTCAGTCCCCCCGGCAGTTGCAACTGGGGTCCGTGTTGCGTCGAAGATGAGCGGCGCTGATCGGACGGAGGCCGCGCTGACGATCGGTTTGCTCACGGAGCGCTTCTCTTCTTCCCCGGCGAACGCAGTCTGCGAATATGACCGGCCCCTCGCCGACCGCATTTGGATTGCGACCACGACCGCGGAGAGACCGGCGACGACCGCGGCGGAAAGCAGCGCGGCCACGAAGCCCATGGCATAGCCGCGGTGAGCAATCTCGTTGGCGACCGTCGGCGAGACTGGAGACATCAGCGCGACGGCCTTCGGCGCATCGCCGGCGGCGACGAGCTTGGCGAACTCCGTAGCGGCCTCGCAACGGCTCGCAATAGACGCGCAGATACTTGTCGTCAGAGCGGTTCGCGCAACGATCGCCATGATGGTGCTCAGCACCACAAAGCCCAAAAGGATACCGCTGAATCGCGACGTCGTGCTGATGCCGGAGGCCATGCCGGCTCGCTCGCGGGGCACCACACCCATGATCGCCTTCTGAGTGTCGCCATTCAGGAGGCCTCCACCGCTGCCGAGGATAATCATGCCGAGAATGAGGAGCGGCCACCAGCTGCCCGCCGCGCCCCAGGCTGTGACGAGGTTACCGAGACAGACAACGCTGAGCCCGAGCGCAAGGATTTGGTGGGACGCGAGATAGTGGCCGAGCCATTGTCCGATTTGCGGCAGGATCAGCATGGCGACCGCGAAGGGAAACATGGCCAAGCCGGCATCAAGCGGCGGCAGCCCGAGACCGTTCTGCAAGTAGAGCGGCAGGAGCTGTGCCATGACCTGCGCGGAGGCCGCATAAGCGAACATGGCAAGCACGGCGCCGATGAAGCGGCGCAACCGAAAGAGCGCGAGGTCGAGCATCGGCCGGGCCTGGTTGGTCTCAGCCGCCAGAAACCCGATGAATGCCGCGAAGCTGCCGGCAAAGCCCGCAAGGGCGGAGGTCGATAGCCAGCCCTGCGCTTGGCCGTGGATCAAACCCCAGGTCAGGCCGAACATGCAAGCCGCGAAGAGGATGATGCCCGCGGGGTCGATGCTGCGCGCCTCGTTGTCGCGCGACTCCTGGATGAGCGGAAGGACGGCGGTGCCCAAAAGCGCGCAGACCGGCACGTTGACATAGAAGGCCCAGCGCCAGCCGAGTGCGTAGGCGATGACGCCACCGATGATCGGCGCAAGCACCATTGTGAGGCCCATGATTCCGCCCCAGATCGCCCAGGCCCGTGCGCGCTCGGCCTCGTCGTGGAAAGCATGGCCAATGATCGCGAGCGCAGGCGCGAGCAGAAACGCGGCCCCTACTCCTTGGGCGCCGCGAGCCAGATAAAGTGCCGGCGCACTCGGCGCGGCCCCGCACAGCAGTGAAGCGAGGGCAAATAAGCCGATCCCGCCGAGAAACACCTTCCGCCTGCCGAAACGATCGGCGATCGAACCCGCGGCGAGCAGCAGTGCGGCGAAGCAGAGAACATAGGTGCTGACCACCCACTCGACATCGGCAAAGGAAGCACCCAGATCGCGCGCAATCGTCGGAAGGACGACGGCGACGACATTGGTGTCCAGCACGGTCATCGCGCATCCAGTCGAAGCAGTCAGGAGGACCGCCAGGGAAGCACCGGGTCTCAAGCCGCTTCCTCCCCGAGCGACCAGCCCAGTTGCGCGCGGACTGCCGCCAACGCATCGACCAGATGCTGCATGTCATCATCTGTGTGAAAGGGCGTGGGGGTAATGCGCAGTCTTTCCTGGCCGCGCGCCACGGTCGGGTAATTGATCGGCTGGAGATAGATACCGTGCTCCGTAAGCAGCAGTTCGCTCGTGCGCCGGCACTGATGTGCCTCACCGATGATCAGCGGCAGGATATGACTTGGCGTGTCGAGCAGGGGCATGCCGGCCGCCTGGAGCATCGCTTTCAGCCGCCGGACATTGCGCTCCTGCCGCGCGCGCTCCTCAGGATGAGCTCTGACGTGCTGCACAGCCGCGAGGGCCCCCGCAGCAAGATGCGGGCAGAGCGAGGTCGTGAAGATGAAGCTGTCCGCGAAGCTGCGGATGACGTCGATCAGCAGCGCGGGCCCGGCGACATAGCCGCCCATCACCCCGAAGGCCTTGGCGAGCGTAGCCTCGATGAGCGTCACACGATGAGACACGCCATCGCGCTCCGCGATGCCGCCGCCGCGCACGCCGTAGAGACCGACCGCGTGGACCTCGTCTAGATAGGTGATGGCGCCGTGCTTCTCGGCGACATCACAGATCGCCGCAATGGGCGCAATGTCGCCGTCCATGCTGTAGACGCTTTCGAACGCCACGATCTTCGGGCGCTCCGGCGCCACCGAATTCATCAGTTCATCGAGATGAGTAACGTCGTTGTGGCGGAAGATGAAGCGCTCCGCGCCGGACCGCCGAATGCCTTCAATCATCGAATTGTGATTGAGCGCGTCGGAAAAGATCGCGCAGCCTGGCATCAGCCGACCCAACGTGCTGAGGGCCGCGAGATTCGAAATCCAGCCTGAGGTGAAGATCAGCGCGCCTTCTTTGCTGTGCAGGTCCGTAAGCTCGGTCTCCAGTTGGACATGATGCCAATTGGTGCCGGAGATGTTTCTGGTGCCGCCAGTGCCCGCACCAGAGCGATCAATCGCCCGGTGCATGGCCGCCAGCACATCGGCGTGTTGGCCCATCCCCAGATAGTCGTTGCTGCACCACACGGTCACGCGACGGGTCTGGCCGTCAGGACCGTGCCACAAGGCTTTTGGGAATTCGCCCGCGATCCGCTCCAGTTCTATGAATGTCCGATATCGGCCGTCCAGTTTGGTGTCGGCAATGAGCGACTCAAATGTCACGCGAAAGTCCGCTTTACTGTCCATCGGATAAGGCCTGTCAGTTGTATCCTATGTTGCTGAAGTCGATGGAAACCATCAGCCGATCCGTAGTCGGCCGTGAAGCCGATCGCCAGCATCACGATCATGGGTTCGGCATTCCGTTGCGGCCACCTGAGGCGCTCGCAGCACAAATCCCTGTGCGCGAATGGTGCAGATCATCGGCCACTCGTCAGCCTGGTCGATCTTGCGACGCAGTCGCCCCATGTGAACGTCCACAAGATTGGACTGGGGGATGAACTTATAGTTCCAGACTTCCCTGAAAAGCATTGCTCTCGTCAGCACCTGGCCTTGGCGCCGCATCATGTATTCGACCAGAAGCAATTCACGCGGCCGGAGGTCGATCGTACGCTCACCGCGCCTGACGGTGCGCGTCAGAAGATCGAGCCGCAGCGGGCCGACGCTGAGGACCGTTTCCCGGCTGTCGGCGGGTGGCCGCAGAAGCTCTGCTAGTCTGGCAAGCAACTCGGCGATGGCGGCGACACTCGCCGGGTTCATATTCATCGGGAGCGCCTCTGTCCTTGGGAATCGAGACGAGGCCGAGCGGATATCGAGCACGTTGTTGCTGATCATCGAGTTCTCCTTCCTCCGGTTAACCCACGGCGAGATCTTCGGATGAAACCCTGGATTAGCCTGGGACCAGGCGCCGGAGTTTCGAGGTCTCGAATCCGTGCATTCCAAGTTGCCATTGCAGGCCGACGATCGCTCCTTTGGTCGGCTGCAATAATGCGAGTGCGCTCAGTGTAGTGACGGGCAGCCATATCAATAGCTGAAGCCACAACGCTGGCGCGTAGGCCGTCTCAACGGCTAGAATGGCGGGAACGATGACGTGGCCCACCGCGGCGATGACCAGGTAAGCCGGAAAATCATCGGCGCAGTGGTGATACAACTCCTCAGCGCACTTCGGACAATGGTCCGCGACCTTCAAGAAGCGCCCAAACAGAGTTCCTTGGCCGCAATGCGGACACCGCATCCGGAAGCCGCGCCACATAGCCTGTGCGAGTGAAACTGACTCTTGTGAGGCTCTCATTGCCAACCTCCTTGACAGCGTCCATGCAATATGCACAACGACACCTACAATCAAAGGGCAATGGTGGTAATTTGTATGGAGTGGATCCCTACAATCTCCGAGTGGCAAGGGCCGGCGTACCTGCGGATTGTAGACGCGTTGGCGGCCGACATCGCGAGCGGCCGTCTCCACCGTGGTCAACAGATGCCGACGCACCGAGCGCTCGCGGTAACACTCAAGCTCGATCTCACAACGGTCACGCGGGCTTATGGTGAGGCGCGGCGACGCGGGCTCCTTGATGCGCGGGTGGGGCGAGGCACGTTCGTCTCGGAAACTTCGGCGCGGGCGCCGGCGGATATCCCGTTTCAGATCAAAGTTGATCTCTCGATGAACGTCCCGCCGCAACCAATGGAGGCGAATCTCGACACGCGCATCGCGCAGGGCCTCAAATCCATCCAGGATCAATCGAGTTTCAGTGCTTACCTCAACTACCTGAGACCGGGTGGCAGCGACGAAGAACGGGAGGTGGCCGCCAAATGGCTTCGTACGCGGGTGCCAAACGCGAGCGCCGACCGCTTGATCATCTATCCCGGGAATCAAGCCATCTTGTTCAATGCGCTGCTGGCACTCACGGCGCAGGGTGACGTGGTGCTCACCGAAGCCTTCACTTTTCCTGGAATGAAAGCCGCCGCCGAAAAGCTTCGGGTCCGCCTTATCGGTGTTCCGATGGACGCCGAAGGAGTTCAGCCGGATGCACTGCGGCATGCATGCGAAGAGCACAACCCGAAAGCGGTTTATCTAACTCCCACGCAGCACAATCCGACGACGGCGACGCTGAGCCCCGAACGCCGAAAGGCTATTGCAGGGATCATTCGCAAAGCCGGGACGTTCCTGATCGAAGATGACGCATACGGTCTCCTGGAGCCGGCGGCCTCGCCAATCGCGAACCTCATTCCCGAGCGCACTTATCTAGCTGTCGGCTTGTCGAAATGCATCGCTCCCGCACTGAGAGTCTCCTATCTCCTGGTTCCCGACGCGGCTGCGGAATTGACGATGCGGAGCAACCTTCAAGCCACGACGCTGATGCCAGCCCCGCTGATGGTGGCACTTGTCACGCAGTGGCTTCGATCTGGTGTTGCAAACCAAATCATCCACGCGGTGCGCAACGAAGCGGCGGGCAGGCAGAAGCTGGCCGCGAAATTCTTGAAAGGACTGCCTTTCGCGACGCAGCCAAATAGTCATCATCTTTGGCTGTCCTTGCCCCGGCACTGGAACAGCAGGGGCTTTTTGTCTCATGTTGCCCGCCACGGGATGGCTCTGGTCGGCGAAGATACATTTGCGGTGGGTGATACGTCCTCTCATGCCGTTCGCGTCTCGCTCGGGGCGGCGCGCAATCGCGCCGAACTCGCCACGGCGCTGCAGTTTCTAGCCGCGGCGATGAGGTCGTCTGTCGCGTCTCTTCAGATCGTATAGTCTTGTGCGCACTGTCTATCTCGCGCCAAGGCGAAATCCAACCGACCGATTCAGCTGTCCTACAAGATCGGCGCGACGGCGCTCAGCATCGGGCCACGCCTGGCTTCACTGCTCGCCAGGCCGGACAGCAAACCGACGCCAAGATCCAGAGCGAGCCAGAAGCGCGTTCCGTCGTAACGCGCCGTTGAATACGGGCCAATCCACTAAGAGCAAACATTTTCCTCCCAGACGAGCAAGTCCGCTATGCGGCACTTAGCCGACGTCTGCAATTTACCGAACGTCCGCTTTTGCGGCAGCCAAAACCCGACCTTCCTCAAATGTAGCTTTTGACCCAGGCTGTGTGAAAACCCCAACGATGCTATGATTCCCTTGCTGAATCGCGGGGGGTTGATGAAGGGTTTCGTTCAAGGGGTGGATCGCCAGCAGACGACGCTGTTGCCGGAATGCCTCGATGATTGGGTCGGCG
>WNFB01002696.1_pt1 | contig 15492 bp, 24 predicted proteins | sample 5400501 | NCBI WGS metagenome assembly WNFB01 (sample SAMN13153341, study PRJNA577476) | soil metagenome | isolation source: 200 cm saprolite under Douglas fir tree site 2 hole 1 | place: USA:California | collected 2015-04-18
AACCGCTGGTGGATCGCCACGCACGTCGAGGACGTATCGCCGGACGAGTTGGAACGCCGTGCGGCGGAGCGGGCCAAGCAGGCGGCATAGGTGCTCCGGAACACGCGATTTCGTTCACGGGTTGGCGCCCGTCATTCGCTTGTGCCCTCGGTCCAATACACTCAGCCTGCTTGCGGGCCTCATAGCCATCTGCCAAGAGAGTCGAAGGAGGAGAACATGTGGAAACGTGCCCGCCTGGTGGCACTGGTGATCGCAGCCCTTCTGCTGGGAGATCGCGCGACAGCGCAACACACGTCCAGGAAAGAACAGTCCGCCAAACCGCTGGCTGGATACTCGGTGCTCGTTCTTGAGAAATTCAAAGTCGAGCCCACGGCGGTTCAGGCCGGGTTTGTCGAGGCGCAGGCGCCGGTCATGCAGGCTGAAATCATCTTGCAACTTCTCCAGAAGAAGATTTTCGACGAGGTCATTGACGGCAGCAGTCTGCCGCCAGCCCAGCCGGGTGCGCAACCCCCGCCAGAGGACGGCAAGCCGAAGTTGCTCTTGTTGGGAACCGTGACGGAGTTCGAACCGGGGAGCCGGGCCGAGCGCTACGTCGTTGGGTTCGGCGCCGGGGCTGCGAAGCTAAAGATGCACTTCGCGTTTCAAGATGCCGCTACGGGAAGGGAGGTATTGTTCACGGACCACCAGCACAAATTCTGGGCCGGAACCTTTGGCGGCAGCAAGAATACGGCGATGACCCGGACGGCGGAAGGAATGGTCAAGTCACTCGTTGACGACATCAAACACAATCGCTGAGTGCTTCGGCACGAACAGTGCCAGTGATCCTAAACGAAATGCCTGCTTGGAATCGCCTGTGCCGAAAGCGTCCTTAGATCGCGCTGACGAAAGTCTGTACCCGAGGGACGCTCGATGTCCAGAAACTACTCGGGCACTCGCGCATTTGCGACGACGCGGTTCTAACAGCAATTCTAACTGCGGAGTCTAGCCGGGGAGTATCATGTTGGCCTTCATCTATCGCTATGCCTCGCAGACGCGGAAATCCGACCTGGGGCCGGCCACAGTTGCATTCCGCACCCGCTGCCGCTACTGAGTTCGAAATGCAAGTTCGACAGTTGGGACTCACGAAGCAAACCTGTGCCGACTCAACGGAGTTACGCAGATGGTGCGAGCGCAACCGAAATCGATGCTACGTTCCGGAATGGCTGCTTGACGTGTGGGCAATCCCGGTGGATCCAAACTTCAGCTGGTGAACTCCGAGACCTTGGCGTCGCGCAAAGAACCGGTGATCTGCCGCAGCCGCTCTGCATGCGTCCCCAAACATCGTTTTGTCACGGCCCAGACGCATTAAAGCTGTCCAATCAAATCAGCGACTTACAACCATTGTTTCGGGCGCTGAGCGCACAAACTGACGCGCATCCGGTTATTTGGCTTCCGGGATCTTCGCGTAGGGGCTTCGGGTCCTACCCAACTCCGCTATCCGCTCTTCCACCACATCCACTAGCCGGGCATATGGATCGAAGCCCAACAGCCGCTCGGCGTCTGTGACGAAGTTGGAAAGCGCGTTGACATCGTAGAAGTATGCCTTCCCGTCGCGCTCGTTGATGAGATACTCGACCCCGCCCAGGTCAAGGTGGGCTGCGCGCGCGATGGCCAGCACCTGCTGGCGAATTTCCGCCGGGGGCTCGTAGCGCTCGATTTTCATGCGCCGCCTTTCCGGCTCGCCACCTGGGCAGTACTGCACCACGGGCTTCGGCGTCGCTCCGGGCGCATCGTCCTGGCAGATGTCCGCCGGGCACAGGTTGAAGCCTCCGCCCTGCGGCGGGAAAACTCGGATGGCGTATAGAACCTCGCCGTCCAGTACTTCCACACGCACGATGGCGCCCTCGCGCGCCGGCAGGTATTCCTGCACCAGCGCGGTGTGGTCTATGCCCAGGTCGATGGTGCTGGCCTGCACCGCGCCCGCCAGGTCCTCTCGCCGCGCGAAGTGCTGGATCTTAGCGCCGCTGCCGCCGATGTTTGGCTTGACGATCAGCGGAAATTGCAGACCGTCGGTGGTGTCCAACACCTGCGACGCGTGGTTAACCACGCGCGCCCGCGGATAGCGCAGTCCCAACCGCTCGAAGATCTCCAGCTGTGCGCACTTCGAGGTTTCCACCAGGTAGGCGTCGTAGCCGTTGATGACGTGCGCTCCCACATCCTGCAGATAGCGTAGCAACTCCCGGCAGAAGAAGATGCCCTGGCCATGGCCACGCAAATACGACGACGGGCTCATGCGGTTCAGCACCAGCGGATAAGGAAAGGAGCGCACCGCCGGGTCATAGCAGAGCTCGCCAGCGTAGAGTGGAACGTAGGCGATGCTGCGCCGCTCCAGTTCGGCGAACAGCGGCCGGAACCATTCGGGGTGCTCGTACAGGACTGCGAGAGAGGGAGCGCTCATGCAGGACCTCCAGAAAGAGAAGAGACTGAGCGATATGACCTACAGATGACCCGAAAGGCGGGAATGTTTCAGATTAGTTGTTGGATCCCGGCTCGTGTAGCAGCTTTGGGCGGCTTGGAAAAATCCGAAGGGATGTACGCGAAGCTGCGTGCTCTTCTTCTATGAGGGTCTCGATGTTCTAGCGGGCGCATGTTTCCGGCCAAAGGGGGAGCCCGGCACCTCATTGGAGCTGTGCTGAAAACCTGGCGGTACTCAGCGCTGCAATTTGGATTTTCCAGCCAGTGTGTGTTATGTGATTGGGTCGAAACCACAAAGGTAAGCCTAAGCCACCTTCCTGTCCCATTTCACTTCGGCCTACCTCGCCCTCTGAGAGGCTGCGATCCAGGGACAAAACCGCTGTTACCACAGTACATGTTCTTCGGTCATTTGATGTATTTGGTTACCCCTGATTACCCTGCGATACAGGGTCCAAAACCTGAAGAACGAAACGAAAGGAAGAAATTTTGTATGAGCAGTCTCCTCCTCCAACTCTGGCGCGATGACGCGGGTCAAGATATCGCGGAATACGCCGTCATGCTGGCCGTGATCCTAGTGATCGTGGTGGGCACAATTCGCTTGGTCGGCTCGAATGCGAACAATGTTTTTTCATCCGTGGCCAGCTCGGTTCAGTAGTTTGGCATCCAGCTCCGCAGCCTTGCCGAGGGTCCGGCGGTAGGCGAGAATCAAGCAGTTCTGCGCTCTCGGGCCTTCCCGTGGTCCGCTGAGGCGGGCTTCGGGTGCTGCGCTTGATGGAAGGACAAACAGGACGGGCAGAAGACAGCACAGCACAAGCCACACGTTTCCGCGTGGGAGTCGCATACCTCAATTCCACAGTCAGAACACTGCTTGCTGCTCGTTCGTGAGCAGGAGTAGCCGACCGCATCTGCCAGATTGCTTACTTCTACGATTTCACAGCAGCTCATTTCACACTCTCAAGAGCCAAATGATGCCGCTTGGTGGATCACTGCCGGTCCTTCAGCGAACGCACATGTCGCCATCCCACTAGATCTGCAGATAAAAGACCAAACGTCAAGCCGCCCCAAACTGCGAATGCAGTCGCCCGCACGACAATACCCAGCATGATCCACGCAACTGCAGTGATGATGAACGCGCCTACCATTCTTGTGAAGGTCTGCCATTTTGCAGGACTGGTTGCCATCACCACAATGGCAATGAGGAGAAAAATGCCCCCAAGAGGGTTTGCTGGCGCGGGTGTCGATTGCAACATCAAGTGGCATTCTCAATTTGTCAAAGTGTACACCCACTATGAATTGTTCGAGAAGCGGTGACGTGCGCATTGTCAGCGAGCTTGCGGCGCAGTATACTCGCGGGCCTCATGGATCGTAGCTCTGCACAATCAGATGGTTGAGCGTCCCGCGAATTGCTCGCGCGGGATCACGCCCGCGATGGCCGCGAATGTCACCGATCATGTATGGACGATTGAGGAATTGCTTAATGCGGGTGCCATACTATAATTCACGGTGATGGCGACACTTGAGGAAGAAATAAAAGCTGCCGAAGAAAAAATGCGCCAGGCGTACGCTGCGCTCATCGCGTACGTTAATAGGTCAGAGTCTGAGCCAACCGACATCAAACTGCACTGCCGCCTTGCTGATGACCTGACGCTGGCCAACGCTCATTATCTTACACTTGTCCGCAAGCAGCGGGCTTCAAGTTAAAAAGACCCATTACCCTTTCTTCGGTGGTGTCTTAAATGACGTGTTGCCGTAAAAACTTAGCGGTGTTTTGGTTGGGCTTTAAGACACTACCCTTTCTTCAGTCGAATTGACAGAAGCCGTCACTTGGCGGTAGGCTGCTCGACCACAGAGAGGCTGTGACCCAGCCAGTGATGTTTAACCTCCATTCTGTTTGCTCGCTTTGTCTACCGTCGTATAGCGGACGGCGTGCGTGCGTACTCTGCCTTTTGTGAATCCAGCCTTTTGTCGCCTCTTGCTTGTGACTCCAGAAATGGGGTCACGTTCGCCCGACCAGGCCGTCCCCCTCCAATTTCCCAGTGTTTTCAACTTCAGCTTCGCGTACTCTGCCTTGGCTTGCTTCAGGATGGGGATGTCGGGGGCGCTTTTCCCAGAGTGCGAGCCTTACGCACTGGCTGGTGCGGAGGCCAGTTGTCCCGACTGCTTTGCCGGAGCCAGCGCGATCAGGGCTACACCGATGATGACGAGCGCAGCCACGCCCAGCAGTTCCCCGCGTGGGATCAGATTGCGGAATGCCTGCACCGCCATAACGGCGGCGTGAGCAAAGCTCGACCATGCCGTGAAGGCGATCAGGCTACGGTTCGCGGAGGGGTTACGGGCTGCAAGCAGCAGGAAAATGCCGAGTGTAACATAAAGGCTAAGCATCATCGCCAACGCAGGCTCTTGCCGCAGAAACATCGTCAACGGATAAACGCCAGCCGAAAAGAGCAATCCCACCAACACCAACACAATCTTCAGCGCCCGTTCTCGACGCATGGTGCCCTCCTGCTAAATACTGCGAACGAACTCAGGGTGCAATGTTAGGGTTCAGATTGGCTTCGCTGAAAGCCATGCCGCCGCAATCAAACACACTGTAATCATGGTTGAGAAAACGATGGGGGTGGTGAAAGCGTATCTCCAGCTCAAAGCTGTGACCGCGACAAAGCAAATGGCGAGCGCCCACGCAATGCGGCGTATGCGTGCCAAAGTCTCTGCCGTAAGGCCGCCCAGTTGCCACGCTAATACCGCCGCGAACAAAAGAAACACGGAGAAAAAAAGCCCGAACGCGCTAAAGAAGTCCCAATAAGTCCGGCTAAACCCTTGCGCGTCAAAGTGAATTGACCGCATTGAGCCAAGAAGCGTGTCCACTCCCCATTCGGGATTGGTCTGGCGAAACCCAAGTGTATGTCCGATGGCAAAAAGCAGCAGAAGAACAGCGGCGATTCGATAAAGCACCGACGCTTTCATGTCTTGCCTCCAGAGATCACGGCGGCAGTGTACCACTGTGCCGCCCGCCGCGATTTCCGCCGATCCCGCGCCCGTCCCACGTTCACTTGGTAGTCAATGGAGCTAACTAGAGAGGCAGAGGCTCACTTTTGCCATCACCATCCACTGACCTGTCAACGACGGCGTCACGCCAACCGGGGGGTGAAAGCACAAACCAATTGTCAACTCAGGCTTTCCTGAGGGTGTTGACCGGGTTGTTTCAAAAGGGGTCTCCCGCAGCAGCCGCAAGCGAATGAATCCATTAGCCCAGAATTTCGGATTTTGATGGTCAGCCCGGTATACGTTTTGCGACATGTGTTAGCTGGGCTTCGAACCGTCTGATACCTATTCCAAGGAAGTCAGCAGGTAACCAAAACCGAGAAGCAATAGCATGGTTCCACCTAGTGCCTGTAGGGAAACAAGGGCTCTGGTGCGTGGGAGACACGGTGTGATGTCACCATAGCCCGTAGTGGTCTGAGTAATTACTGAAAGGTAAAGCGCGTCTTCAACGTGCAGCGGGCGGGTTGGAGTCGTGACCGCGTTAGCCGTGGTGCAAAACCCCTCTTCCCAGCTTGCAGCCCGATAAAGGATACCGAATGTGCCCACTAACAGTAAGTAGGCAAACACTAGACGAGGCAAGAACATCCGCAACTTCACAGCCCTCTCTTGGTCGTGGAGCTTTGCAGGTGGACGTGCAGCGAGAAGCCAGTAGATGCAGGCGAGCAACGCGGCGAGTGTGAGCTTAACGACATGTGATTGTCCATGTGCAAACTTGAACGAAACGGCCCACTGGACAATGGTGTAGAACCACCACCACACACTCCCGCTTAACACCACCAGTGACACGTATCCCGCCGTGACAGTTTCAGAAGTCTCAAAATCGAGCCAGATGAAACGCGCCAGTTGGCTGCTATAGATAGCCATTCCCACTACAGAGAAAACGAACGCTTCGTGAACCGAGGCCAACGTAGCACTTGGGAATAATCGTGCGAGAAGAACCAGCACAACATCGGCTGAAGCGAAAAAACCGAAAAGGAGAAGTGGGAAGTAAGCAGGTGCCTGAGGATGTTGTTTGCGGAGTCCATAGGTATGTCTGGCAAAGACGACTGCTGGCCACAAAAAGAGAGGCAACAGCAACCACCACTTTGGCAAGCCTTTCATGAGACGCAATAGAATCCAATCAGCCAGTGCAACCAAGACAACCGACAGGAACAAAGCCCTCCCAAGAAATGCCGTGCCGTAAATTTTGTTGAAAAGATTCATACCGTTAATGGCTACGGCGGAAGTCGCGTCAGTTTCCTGCCGAGGACAGGGCCGATGTACCTTGGAGAAAATCAGCCGAGGCCAACCAAAACCGCCACATCGAATGTCGAATAATACCTCTTCACGTCCTTCGCCCCGTACTTCTCCCGGAATTTCTCAACCACCGATGAGACCGCCTCGGCATCAGTCACAGGAGTGGCTCGGAACTCCGCCTCCACGCCTCGCGCTTCAATCCGAATCCATGGGTTGTGGAACACGTGCTTGTACCACTGCGTGTCCGAACCCTGTACTGGCAGGAGGTAGAGCCTCTCGCCTTCCAGCACGAACCAGACAGGAATCGAGATTGTCCGCCCGGACTTCCTCCCGATCACGCTGAGCTTGATTTGGCGATAGCGGGCGAGGCGTTGCTTGAGGTCATCCTTTGAACTCGGCACGCTGAACCTCCTGCTCCTTTTTGCTAGCTCTGCTGGGCTTCCTGCATCAACTCACCATGACTTTAACTCTATCTCTCCAACGCCACCTCGAACGCTCCGGTCTTATCGCGCATCACGCCAATGGCGGTGAGAACCCGCCCCAGCGCAATGAGCGGCCGATACTTCCAGTACTTCCGCCGAATCGCAGCCATGGCGCGTTCGTGCTCGGCGCGGTCGGCGAGGAATCGTGCGGTGCCGTCGAATATCTCGCCTCCAACGGCTAGTCGGATTCGCGGTGTTTTTTGTACATTACGAACCCATTGGCGATTCACGTTCGCGGTTCCGAGGTAGACCCTGTCGCCGTCCACGACGAACCAAATCGTGACATTGTAGGGCTTGCCCGACTTGCGACCGTAATGCGTTAGGGTCAAGGTCTGCTTACTTGCTACCGCCTTCAGCCGTGTAAGTGCGTTCGATTCCATAAGCTCTCGTTTGGGAGCGCCGCAACCGCGACGAGCCTGTGCTGAAGCCCGTATGATTCCCGGTGAGACCGGAGCCCTTCTAGCTACACATCCTTCAGCTGGTTCTCGTCCATCCCGAAGTAATGGCCCAGTTCATGGATGACCGTTAGGCGGATTTGTTCGCGGACTTCGGCCTCGCTGGTGCAGATCGCTTCAATATTCTTCTGATAAAGCACGATGTGATCGGGCCCCGTCGGTAGGTCAAAGATGCTCTTCTTGGTCGTGGGCACGCCGTGGAAGAAACCCAGAAGAAGCTGCCTTTGTTGCCCCGCCTGCGGTGATGGCTGATTCGGCGGCATATCCTCTACCAAAACAGTAACGTTACGGATGCGACTGCGAAATTCTTTGGGGAGCGAGTCGAGCGCCTCCTCAACTACCTTGACGAAATGTTCGCGCTTCATCCTTCACCCACTGACACAAATAAGGGCACGCTCACTCCGAGTAGCCGTCATCATCTTTGTCGTCATCATCGTCATCTTCTTTGCCGTCGCCTTCGTCTTCCTCTTCGTCTTCTTCCTCGTCTGGCTCTTGTCGAAGGAGGACATCGGCAGCTACCGAGCGGTCAGAGGGGTCTGCGTCGAGGTATTCTGGACGTATGCTGCTCATGCCCAATGGTACGCCTCGCATCCCTTGGCAACCGCATGGACAATGAGCATGATAGAGATACTTTTCTTCCTTCGTCATGTCACACTTCAAATTTCAGGTCCGCGCACGAATCGGGGTTCGTGACTTTGGTTCCAAATCCACCCGTTGGAACCCGCCATCCTGAGCTCCATCTGATCTCCGGCTTAGGAACAATTGTGCGGCTTTGGTAGAGTCGGACGCTGCTCACGAGTTTCTTCTGTGAGGATCGTGATCTGCTTCCATTTGCGATAGACATTGACGACTGCAAGCGTCCAGAAGGGAACCAAATCGACTCCGGGCACGAGTTCGGCAAGGAATGCTGGCAGAAATTCCCAGTGCCAGCCGAGCAGGCGAACTAACACGGCGGCGACCGCAAGATCGAGCACGTCATCAGCGGGTGCCAAAGCGCCTTCGGCAAATAAGGGAAAGAAAAAAATTTGAAGTGCATCGGCCGCCATGGCCAGAATCATGGCGGCTCGAAAACGCGAGCGTGGCGAGAGCGGAAGCAGGTCTTCAGTCATCGCACGGTTGCCTTCATATTCGCCTATTTTGACCGAATCCCCACACCAGTTGGGATTTTTGTCAACGCGGATATCTCAGTGCGCATACCAGTCGGAATGTGGCGACCAGCGGCCACACGATAGGCACTGCGTCGAAGTCCACTGGTGGAGGCATACCGGGCACACCCCTCCCGTGTCGAACGTGATCCACTCGTGGCCGCAGTGCAAGACCAAAGATCGTCTTTGCGGGGCGACCAACCGCAGAGCGGGCAACGAATGCGAGGCCCGGATGGGTCGTGGCTCTTCTCTTGATCGAGGTCGCGATCCAAAACGGCGGACGACGTGGCGGAGTCATCCGGGAGGGCACACATGTCCGATATTATGACCTAGTTCGTTTCGGAAATACCCGCAGAACGGGCTGGATGCAGATCAGGGCGAGTGCGGATTGCCTACTGGAAGCCAACCCAGCCTATTTGTGCTCAATGCGCCGGAACGTCAGGTTGATGCGCGGCTGCGTAACACCAAGTTCTTTTGGAACCTCGTGCTTGAAGTTCTTCTGCGTGTTGCCAGCCATGATGAGCAGGCTGCCGTGCGGCAATCTTTCGGAAAACGGCACGGTTCCATCCTTTCGCTTGAGCCGGAAAAGCCGTTCTGAACCCAGACTGACAGAAGCGATCACAGACCCCATCTCTGCTTCGGCGTCGGCATGGAGCCCAACGCTGTCATTTCCGTCCCGATACAGATTGCACAGCACTGCGTTGTAACCAGTTCTCGGCAAGGACAACTTGGCATAAGCCGCCACCGGGGTGGCTTCTTCGACGCGGGCTTTCAACGAGAGCAATTCCGGTATCCAAGGCAGCGGCTTGTACTCTCGTCGCGAATAGGTGTAGTGCGTTCCGGGATTGCCGTAATAAGCTTCGTCCCGAGGAACGGAGTGTCCGAACGAGGCCTTCCGCCGTTCCCAAGCGCACTTGCTCAGCAGCGTGTTGAACAGCAGGGTTGCTTCCTCGGGCGGCAGGAAGTGGTCGTCGTAGTAGATTTCCGCGCCGCGGATTGGGATCGAGTCCATCGCAAGAAGCTTCAGAACCTGCCTTCCGTAATCCATCTTCGCACTTCATCTGCGACTGAGAACTGCTGAGCAGGATTGTTCTCAAACCGACCACCCAGCGCGTAGCCATTCACTTCTAAGGGGATCGCCTCGTAGCTGCCGCCGTTCAGAAATCCGCGGACGTAAAGCTCGCTAAAGCCCGCAATGCCAAGTTGCCGATACTGCTCCACGTGGACGAGTTCGTGAAACAGCAATCCGGTTGAGAACGGCTCATGCGAAACGACGACATCGCAGAATGTGATCGCCGCCATCGTCGATTGGTCTGGCAGGTTCTTGAAACCAAGACTTCTCAGCATCGGGTAGAAATCCGGGTTGGGAACCCGCTGCCCTTGCAGCACGAGAAGGCGGGTACCGTCCAGAAGTTGCGGCGAGAAGAATCCGTCTATGGTAGCCCTCTGCTGTGCCGATAAAGGAACTGCGCGGGGCGCGTACTTGTCGCGCTGGGTTGAGATGTATTGGGCTACGAGGTTGGAAATTTGGACGATCTGTTCGGGAACAAGTCGCGGTGTTGCCATCCACTACAGCCTCCGATTCTGGAGAAGTGAGCTACACATCCTTTAGTCGGGTCTCATCCATCCCGAAATAGTGGCCCAGTTCATGCATGACCGTCAGGCGGATGATGCTGCGCGTGCCCAGGCGCTGGCCGATGACTTGGCCAAGCGTTTCCCGGAGATGTTTAAAGACCAAGGGCTCGTCCGACACCCGAGCCCCTTTCAGTTCACTTCTTCGGGCTGGGGTCATCTGCCGGGTTGATCGATCTCCATCTTCACGGTGAGAGGTTGTGAGAGTTTGAAGCTGAGGGTGGACTCGGCGGGCAGGACGATTTCCTTGTTTCCGGTGTAGGCTGCTCCTGCGGTTCCAGCGCCAGCTCCGACTGCTGCGCCAATCAGTGCGCCTTTGCCGCCGCCGGCTAGACCCCCGATGAGGGCCCCACCCCCGGCTCCGCCGCCGATCAGGGTGGCGGTACGTTTCCCTTTGCCCTTGAGGTAGCGGCTGACGGACCTTGTTTTCACGTCGTAGGCGGCGCCATTAACCGTTACCGACTCGAGGACGAGGCTGAGCACAGCGGCACCTTTGAAGCGGCCCTGTGGTACGGCTTCAACGACTTTGCCTAACGCCTCGGCCCCGGCGGGCACCACCACCTTGCCGTCTACTTCCACCGGCCTTGCAACAGTGGCGCTGAAGTGGTCGCCAGTCGCGCTCAGTTTCGAGCCCACCGCACTAGCCAGGCGCACGGTGACAACGGCACCTGCGGGGAGGGTGACTTGCTTACTGCCGAATATATGTGATGTAGCCGAAACATCTAGGTTCTCGCCTGCGGGTTTACTTGAACAGGCGACCGACGTCCAGATGAAGAGGAGTAAAGAATTAAAGAGTGCCAAGCGCCGATACACGGACACCTCCTGATGCGAAAATTGATCGTAGCTTGAGCCGTGCACTAGGTTGAAGGCCGAAGGTCCAAAGCGGATAACGAAAGTAACTGCGTTGCAAGGGCAGGTCTCTAGCGTGTGCATTCGCTTTCCCGGTTTTGCCATGGAATTAGCATCGGGTCTGGGGACACTGGGGCGAGGAGAACTTGAAGAGCACTGGGGAGGGCGCCAGCCGGGATACGCTTTCACATTTCTTTGGAGGCACAGGTGAGGATTGAGAAGATTTCGCAGGTCACGTTGAATGTCGCCAGCATGCGGGCTTCTGTGCGGTTCTATCGGGATGTGCTCGGGATGGAGCTCCTCTACGGCGGAGAAGATGCGGGATTCTCCTCGCTGCGCGTTAAAGACGTGCAATCTGCCATCCTCAACTTGGAAAAGGGTGACACGGTGACTGAGTGGGGGCGGCTGATCTTTTACGTGGCGGATGTCGATGCGTTCTGGACGTACCTTTGCGAAAAGGGATTTCGTCCGGAAAGGCCGCGAGACGCTTCCTGGGGCGAACGCTATTTCCATATGCCCGATGCGGATGGGCATGAGCTGTCGTTTGCTCAGCCATTGCAGCCTCCGGCAAGGGTGTAGTGTAGTGGCGGCGGGAGGGCGCGTCTACGGGAAGGAGAGTGGGATGGCGTATTACAAGAAAGTCCCCCGAAGTATCTGGTAAAGCTCCTCTTCTCTTTCCGCGGGGTGGACGAGGTGGAAGTGCCGGAGGATCGGATCGTCGCGAAGTGATGGCTTCCGTTTCTGGGGCCTTCGCAGGGAGCCTCGCACGTGCGCGGGAAAAACTGCAGACAACCAAGCCCGCGCCAAAAAGGTACCACCTTTCCCCGGCCCTACCCTGGGGTGATTTCTTGCCATCGTTTCTCAACCTCCAGCTCAATCGCTCCGGTCAGCTCGGCGATCCTCGGGGTAAAGTTGGTCCAGGAACTGCAGTAGGTCTTGTCGCCGGATCGAATAGAGCCTTGGAGCCGCCGTCTAGCAACGTGCGGGGGACAAAACGGATGTACAATATTTTCCGTTTTTGAGCCTCAAGAAGAAAATAAATCTTGGTTTATTATGCCGCGATTGTCTGGAGGGGTTCTATGAAACTGCCGTTTCTTGTTGTCGCTCTCACTCTGGCTGCGCTCGTCGCGGCACCGCCGTCGCGGGCTCAAAACGCCTTCACGCCGGATCAGGTAAAGTTCGGGCCCGCTCCACCGTTCTTGCCTCCGGGAGCACAGTTGGCCGTGCTGGAAGGCGACCCTATGGCGTCCGAAGCGACCGCAAAGCCCAAAGTTGCGGAAACACAAGCCGCCCCTCCGGGCGGCTTTGCTGTGTAAGAATCCACTTTCCCGCGCACAGGATTCGCAAAATTCGAGACCCAGATCTCACGAGAAACCCGTGACCCAGCCCCGCAAAATCCGCGTCCTTGATCTCACGCAGAATCCGCGACCTCGACACGCAGAATTCGAGACCCGATCCCGATTGAACCCGGCCGACTCGAGGTCTAGAATCTTGCCATCGCCCTTTTCCAATCGGAGGCAGTTATGCCCCACTACGAGTTCTTCTGTCACACCTGCAAGAAAACGTTCTCGAAGATTTTGACGATTGCTGCGCATGAGAAGGAAAAGATCACCTGCCCGCACTGCGGCAGTCACAAAGTAGAGCAGCGCTGGGCCGCCTTCTATGCTGTAACGTCGAAGAAGAGCGCTTGAAAGAATCCAATTCCTGACCAATTCTTCGCGCCGGCGGAGGTCACAATGCGCTTCGACAAGTTCTCCTTTGGCTCCCTCCAGATCGACGGCGACACTTACGCGCATGATGTCCTCATTGACCGCGGGGAGATCCGCAAACGCAAGAAAAAGCCGTCGAAGAAGTTCCGCGACGACTTTGGACACACGCCGCTGTCCGTTGAGGAGGAGATTCCCTGGAAATGCCGCCGCCTCGTGGTCGGTACCGGGGCTTACGGTAGATTGCCGGTGATGAAAGAAGTAGAGCGCGAGGCCGAGCGTCACAAGGTCAAATTGCTGGTGCTCCCGACGCTTAAAGCTATCGAGGTCTTGCAGCAAGACCCCGAAGACACCAATGCGATCCTCCACGTGACGTGTTGAGAAACGCGACGGACTTGATTGCCCCGAGGTTAGCCGCCTACACTCTGCAAGACATTGCTGAAGGGGGCCGCCGATGCAACTGGATATTTCCCCCGAAGAACGCGATCTACTCGTGGACATCCTCAGCGCCTACCATGCCACCGTATGCGCCCAAATGCTTCGCAGAGAAGGCTCCGCACAAAAAGACGATCTGAAGGAAGAGGCGGAACTTCTCGACCGCATCCTGAGGAGGCTCTCGGAAGCTAAGCCTCCGGGGAGTACAGTCCAGGCCGCGTGATGACCGAGCGCTCCGCCTGTTCTGAGAACGTCCTCGGCCCTTGACTCGGCCACGGCACGGGGAGCAGACTTCTAGTGCGTCCTGCATCAAGACACCTCCGCGCTCCCACCCAACGCAGGTCTCAGGACACAACCGAAGAGTTCGCAAGGAGGTCACTTATGAAAACGCTTCTTGTCACTACATTAGCGCTGTCCGTCATGCTCAGCATGACGGCGCTCGCACAGTATTCGCCCCAGGAGCCAGCAAAGAAAGATCAGACTGCCCAAGCCCCCCTGAAGAGCATCGAAGGCACGGTCAAGGCTGAAGGCGATAAGGTCACCTTTGTCGCCGACAAGGATCAGAAGTCCTGGGCCGTCGACAATCCCGAGGCGCTCAAGGGCCATGAAGGCCACCACGTCAGCGTGAAAGCCCATGTCGATGCTGCCAAAGGCTCCATTCACATCACGGAAGTCAAGATGCTGAAGGGCAAAGAAATGAAAAAGGAAGAGATGAAAAAGTAATTTCCAGCCCACTGTATCAGCCAGGGGCGGCGGCCCCGCCCCTTTTTTAGATTTCCCCTCCATGCCCCCGCAAAATCCGTCTCCATTTCTAATTGCGGGGCGTGACATGTCTCAATTGCCTCACTCCGATTTCTTTTCTGGTTTCTCCTCGGGTTTCTCAGGCTCGTTCATGGCAGACTTGAAATTGCGAATTGCCTCACCTAGACCCTTGCCCACGCTCGCCAATTTGCTCGGCCCGAAGATGAGCAACGCAATAAACAGAATAAGAAGGAGTTTCGGTATGCCTAAATGTGCAGCATGATTCGCCAGTCGGGATTTACTCGTGAAGAATTTTGTTCTGGCGTTCCCAAACCTCAGCCAGTTCGGGCACAAGAACCAGCCAAGCGCTAATCACTGCTTTTTGGTGATTTCGTCCACCGCGCCCTAGCAGCCTTCGCCGCCACCTTCTGGCGCTGCGCCTTGGTCATGGTCTTGAGCCGCCGTTTTCCGCCGATCCGATCCCCTTGGCGGACTATGGCCATGTAGTCAGAGACGTGAGGCGGAATTGTGGAGCTGCTACTGACCGTTGGCTCCAAGGTGTGCTCTGGCTCTGGCTTCTCATTTGTGGATCGGTCTACAATCCACTTGGCTAGCTGGTTTGGATCGCGGGGACGTTTGCCCTTGCCGATGGTCACTGGATGTAATTACCGTAGATGAACTGGCAACAACATTAGCAGCAACGCCAACGCCACAATAACGGCTAGCGTCAGCCAAATCCATCTAGCTTTCACAGCGTCCATAATGCCACAGGCGAGATGCTAAAGCGATCCCTGTGGAAAACCAAACTGACCCACTACCCAGCTGTTTGACAATGCTAGCGCACAAGCCTAGCATTGCTATTGAGCAAGCACCTCTTCTTACTCTTTCAGGTCCCCTGAACTAAGTCAGCCCATCTGAAGTTGTTTCCTCTTAGCATACCTCTGAAGGAGGAATTGCGTTATGACAGTATTGACCCGTTGGGATCCTTTCCGTGAGTTTTCCACCATGCAAGATCGCATGAACCGCATGAACCGTCTTTTCCGTGAGTCGTATAGCCCCGAAGGCCCGGAAGAGGCGTTGACAACCACCAGCTTCGCACCGCCAGTGGACATCTACGAGGATGAGCACAACATTACTCTGAAGCTTGAAGTCCCGGGCATCGACGAAAAAGACATTGATGTCCGCATCGAGAACAGTACCCTCACCGTCCACGGTGAGCGCAAGTTCGAGAAGGAAGAGAAGGAGGAGAACTTCCGTCGCGTCGAGCGGCAGTACGGAAGCTTCACCCGCTCGTTCACGCTGCCCAGTTCGGTGG
>WNFB01002697.1_pt1 | contig 15491 bp, 17 predicted proteins | sample 5400501 | NCBI WGS metagenome assembly WNFB01 (sample SAMN13153341, study PRJNA577476) | soil metagenome | isolation source: 200 cm saprolite under Douglas fir tree site 2 hole 1 | place: USA:California | collected 2015-04-18
CAGCCGGTAAGCTGCGCCGGATGTGGCTCATCTGCAGCCGGCGCTGCGGAGGTGGGCTCTTCCGGGCGGTCAGCGCCGAGGTCGACCTGGACGAGTCCGGCGAGTACCAGGGCCACCGGGTCGTGCAGCCCGCCTACCTTTGTCTCAACTGCGGAGCGCCGGCGGTCGACCTGGGCGAGGTCCCGGCCGCGATGGAGGCCGAGGCCGAGCTGGCGGCAGCGGTCGAGCCGGTCGACGTTCTCTGCCCGGTCTGCGAGACGCTGGTCCAGCTGGACCCCGAGCTGGAATGCCCGAACTGCGGCAGCCCGCTGGAACCGCCGCAGGCGGTCAGCCGCTGAGGGAGGCGGTCCCGGCCAGGATCCCGAGCATGTGACGGGCGGCGGCGGCGTCCCGGCGGCGGACGGCGGCGCGCAGCGCGCGGAGAGCGCGGGGGGTGTCCAGGTCGTCGGCGAGGGCGGCCCGGAACTCGGCCAGCAGGCGCCGGTCCCCACTCGCCCTCCGGCCCTGCGGGCCCCGCCCCGCCCCCGCCGCCGCCTCCAGCAGGGCGCGCAGGCGCTCCGCCAGGCGCGAGGCTGCCTGCAGCCCCTCCCAGCGGAACTCCCAGTCGCGCCGGTACCGATGCGAGGCCAGGTAGAGACGCACCGCGGCCGCGGACGCCCGCTCGAGCACCTCGCCGACCACCACCAGGTTGCCCAGCGACTTGCTCATCTTCCGGCCTGCGTACCGGACCAAGCCAGTGTGCAGCCACGCCCGGGCGAAGGGAACGCAGCCGGTTAAGGACTCCGACTGGGCCCGCTCCGACTCGTGGTGGGAGAAGGCCAGGTCCCGGCCCCCGCCATGCACATCCACCTGCTCGCCCAGATACCGGATCGCCATCGCCGAGCACTCGATGTGCCAACCCGGCCGCCCCGGCCCGAACCGCGACGGCCAGCTCGGCTCGTCGGGCGCCGAGGATCGCCAGAGCGGAAAGTCGAGCGGGTCGCGCTTGCCGTCGGGCCCGATCCGGCCCAGGAGCCCTTCTTCCCGCAGCTTGCGGACCATCGAGCGGTGCGTCCGGTGCGAGAGCCGCCCGTAGCCGGGATAGCGATCGGCGTCGAAGTAGAGGGCGTCCGTCTGGTAGGCGTAGCCATCCGCGGCCAGCTTTGCGACCGCGGCCAGGATGCCGGGGATCTCCAGGGACACACGCGGCATCACGTCCGGCGGCCGCCAGCCCAGCGTCTTCATGTCGCCCTCGAAGGACTCCACCTCGCGCGCCGCGAGCTCGTTCCAGCGCACCCCGTCCCGCCGCGCCCGCTCGAAGAGGGGGTCGTCGACGTCGGTCAGGTTCTGCACGTAGCGCACCCGCACCCCCTCCGACTCCAGCAGGCGGACCAGCACGTCGAACGCGCAGAACGTGAAGGCGTGGCCCATGTGCCCGGAGTCGTAAGGGGTGATGCCGCACACGTAGAGCCGCAGGAACGGCCGCCCGTCCTCGCTGGAGAGGGGCAGGGGGACCAGCCGGCCGCTGAGGGTGTCGCGGACGCGGATCCCGGCGCGGTCGGCCAACCGCCCAAGTGTAGGCGCGGGCCCCTGACCGGCTAGGAGCTGGCCGCCTCCACGGAGACCGCCACCGAAGCCTCGGCCCGCAGACTCTCGGCGGGCCGGGTGCTCTCCCACGCCGCGTCGAGGTCTTCGCGCCCGAAATGCCCGTAGGCCGCGGTCGGCAGGTAGATCGGCCGCCTGAGGTCGAGCCGGTCGATGATGGCCGCCGGCCGGAGGTCGAAGTGGCGACCGATCAGCTCCAGCAGCTCGGCCTCGGGCACCGTCGCGGTGCCGAACGCCTCCACCGCCACCGAGGTCGGCCGCGCCCGCCCGATGGCGTAGGACAGCTGGACCTCGCAGCGCTCCGCCAGGCCGGCCGCGACCAGGTTCTTGGCCACGTGGCGAGCCGCGTAGGCGGCCGAGCGGTCCACCTTCGAGGGGTCCTTGCCCGAAAAGGCGCCGCCGCCGTGGCGCGCCACACCTCCGTAGGTGTCGACGATGATCTTGCGCCCGGTCAGGCCGGCGTCGGCGGCGGGTCCGCCCAGCTCGAAGCGGCCGCTGGGGTTGACGTAGACCTGGGTCCGGCGGTCGACCAGCTCCTCCGGCAGCACGGGCTTGATGACCAGCTCGCGGACGCCCTCTTCGATCTCCCGGTTGCCGGCCTCCGGCCGGTGGTGGCAGGAGACGACCACCGCCTCCACCCGCTTTGGCCGCCCGTACTCGTACTCGACCGTGACCTGCGACTTGCCGTCCGGGCGCAGCCAGGGCAGCGAGCGGTCCTTCCTGCGCAGCGAAAGCTGGCGGCAGAGCCGGTGGGCGAGCGAGATGGTGAGCGGCATCAGCTCCGGGGTCTCCCGGCAGGCGAAGCCGATCATCATCCCCTGGTCGCCGGCGCCCTGCAGCTCGAAGGGATCCGAAACCTCCCCGCTGCGGCCCTCCAGTGAGCGGTTGACGCCGGCGGCGATGTCGGGCGACTGCTCCTTCAGATAGACGGAGATCAGCGCGTGGTCGGCGTCAAAGCCAATCGCCTCGTCGTCGTAGCCGATACCGCGGATGGTGTCCCGGATCACCTTCTGGATGTCGAGCTCGGCGTGGGTCGTGACCTCGCCGATGACCACGCACAGGCCCTTGGTGATGGCGGTCTCGCACGCCACTCGGGCCGCGGCGTCCTGGGCCAGCATGCCGTCCAGGATCGCGTCCGAAACCTGGTCGCAGACCTTGTCGGGGTGCCCCTCGGTCACCGACTCGGAGGTCAGCAGGAAAGAGGGTGAGCTGGAGAAGGTGTTCACGCCGGCGGCAATGATAGCGGCTGTCTGGGGTGCGGCCAGCGGGCCACTAAATGGCGGTCTCTTCGTCCTCGGTGCCCAGGAGCCGCTCCTGCAGCTCGAAGATGTCGTCCAGGACCCGGGCCGTGCGGCGGCCCTCGAGGCGGTGGTCGGGGACCAGGCCGGCCCGGCCGAGCAGGCGCCGCAGGCGCGCGCCCAGGCTCCCGTCAATCCGCTCCTGCCCCGCCGCCAGCGCCTCCTCCAGGAGGTGCAGGCAGCGATCGAGTGCCTTGAGCCGGGCCTTGGCCGCGACCACGGCCATCAGGTGCCCAGCACCTGCACCCGGCCGCCGACCACCCGGACCATGACCTGGCCCAGCGTCGGCAGCGGATAGGTCGTGGCGGTGGACGCCCCGCTGGGCCGGAAGGTGGCGCCGTGGCAGGGGCAGAGCAGGAGGCCCCGCTCCCCTTCCCAGGCCAGCTCACAGGGGAGGTGAGAGCAGATCGAGGAGACCGCGCTCACGACCTCGCCCTGCCGGAAGACGTAGGCGCCCACGGCTCCCGCCTGGACGCGCACCCCCTGGCCTTCCGGGAAGTCGGCCAGCGCGCCCAGATCGACCCAGCGGCCCGGCCGGGGCAGGATCTGCAGCGGCGGGCCGGGCTCCGGCCTGACCGGCGTGGCCGCCGTCGGCGGGGGGGTCTCCAGCAGGCGGCCCAGACCCAGCCCGCCCAGCGTCCCCAGAGCCGCGGCTGCGCCCGCCACCAGCGCCGTTCGGCGCGTCAGCCCGCCGTCGGGCCGGCCGCGCAGGCTCGCGCTCAGCCGCCGCCGGAAGGCGGGCGAGAGCCGGGGGTAGCGCTCGCGCGCCGCCGCCAGGCGTGCGGCGGCGAGGATGGCGCCCCGGTCGGCGGCGTCGGCCGACCCCACCTTGAGCCGGCGGCCGCGCAGCAGCCTGCCGACCAGCCGCTCCAGCCTATCCTCGGCCCCCTCAGGCATCCGGGCCCGTCCTGGCCGCCGCGCGCAGGGCGCGCAGCTGCATCACCTTCACCGCGCCGACCGTGCTGCCGATCTCCTTCGCCACCTCTTTGAGTGAGTAACCGCGCAGGAAGCGCAGCTCCAGCACCCGCCGGTAGTTGGCGGGCAGGGCCGCCAGCAGCGTCTCCACCCGCTCGGCCGCCTCCCCGGACGGCTCGGGGACCTCGACGTCGAGCGCGAGGTCCTCGTGCAGCTCCTCCTCCGGCAGGCCGAGCCGGATCCCCCAAAAGCCGGCCAGGACCGAGCGGGCGGTCGCGAACAGATAGGCGCGCACCGAGGGCGCCGAGGCCCCGGCCCGCAGCCGGGGGATCGCCTTCATGGCCACCTGCTGGGTCAGGTCCTCGGCGTCAGCGCGGTTCCCGACCCGGGCGAAGATGAACGCGTAGACCAGCTCCAGCTCCTCGAGGGCGATCTCGACCGCCGTGATCTGCCCGGCCGGAAGGGCGACCAGCTCACCCGAGGGCTCAGGGTCCTCACGCATTCCGAGGTCAGCGGTTCGCCAACTCGGCGCAGGCGATCGACTTGGCGTTGCCGCCCTGGAGGTCGGGGCCGGCGTGGGCGTTGGCGTACCAGCCGGTGTCGGGCACCACGTAGTCGGTCTGCACGGTGGCCGAGCCGACGCTGTTGCCGCTGCCGTCGGCCTGGACCACGGTCAGGGCGTAGGCAACCGTGCCCGGCTGGTTCGGGCAGTGTCCCTTGTGGATGTGCGAGATGTGGCCCGAGTTGGGGGCCAGGCCCTTCAGCTTCCAGGTCAGCGTGAAGCTGGCGCTGGCCTTCAGCACCTCGACCGTGCCGCCGACCCCGCTGGCGTTCTCCTGCTGGACCTGGAAGACCAGGGGCTTCGGGCTGGGGCTGGCCGCCGGGGAGGCGGTGCCGCCGCAGGCGGCCGCCACCAGGGCCAGGAACACCGGGACAGCTATCTGCTTCATGGGGCTCACCTCTCCTTCACGTCACTCTCTACCGGCCGGGGTTACCGCCGGCGCCGGTTTGTCCGGATCTGCGGGCGCACCGTCGAAGACGACCCGGCCGTCGCGCAGCCGCACCAGCCGGCGGGCGCGGGCGGCGACCTCGGGATCGTGGGTGACCAGGACGAAGGTCACCCCCCGCTCGCGGTTCAGCCGCAGCATGAGGTCGACCAGCTGCTGGCTGGTCTCGGTGTCGACCTCGCCGGTCGGCTCGTCGCCCAGCACCAGCGAGGGCTGGTTGACCAGCGCCCGCGCGATCGCCACCCGCTGCTGCTCACCTCCCGAGAGCTGGTCGGGCCGGTGGCGCAGGCGCGCGCCCAGGCCCACCTCCTCCAGCAGCTCCCGCGCACGGCTCCGGCCGTCGCCGTCCAGGCGCGCGTAGCGGAGCGGGAGCATGACGTTCTCGAGCGCGTTCAGCATGGGCAGCAGGTTGAACTCCTGGAAGACGAACCCCAGGCGGCGGCCGCGCAGGCGGGCCCGCTCACGGTCGGAGAGCCGGCCCGCGTCCTCGCCGCCGATGCGGACCTGCCCGGAGGTCGGCCGCAGGAGGAGGCCGGCGCAGTCCAGCAGCGTGGTCTTGCCTGACCCCGAACGGCCGACCACGGCCACGAACTCGCCCTCGTCGACCCGCAGGCTGATCCCGTCCACGGCCCGCACCACCTCAGCGCCCTGGCGGTAGTGCTTGACCAGGTCCACCAGCTCGACGGCGCCCATCGCCTTATTGGGAGCGGAGCGCGCGGACCGGGTCCAGCCGCGCCGCCCGCAGCGCCGGGATGACACCGGCCAGGGCTCCCAGCCCGACCGAGAAGAGGAGGGCAAACCCCACCAGCCGCGGCGAGACGACGAACAGAGACAGGTTCTGGGCCGCCAGCAGCGCGTCGATGGCGGCCGTCAGGACCAGGCCTAAGACCAGGCCGATCAAGCCTCCGATGATGCCGATCAGGGTCGCCTCCAGCAGGAACTCGCGAAGGATGTCGGTGGTCTGGGCGCCGACCGCCTTCTTGAGGCCGATCTCGCGCACCCGCTCGGTGACGGCCATGACCATGGTGTTCACCACCGCCAGGCCGCCGATCACCAGGGCCAGGATGGCGGAGCCGAGGGTGATGGCCGTGAAGAAGACGGAGGCGGCCCTGAACGCGCCCACCAGCTCGCTGGGCGGCAGCGCCCGGACCCCCGGCACCTCGCGGGAGATGCGGCGGGCCAGCTGGTCGAGGTCGATGCCGGGCCGCGCGTAGACCGCGATCCCGGTGGCCAGCTGGCTGGCGTCGACAGCGCCGCGGATGGCGGGAGGCAGGGCCTCCTGGAGCAGCATCTGGCCGTCCTCGAAGGTGACGTAGGCGAAGCTGTCGGGCGCGGTCAGGGTCTTGTCCAGGATGCCGACCACGGTGAACGGGTGGTCGACGAAGTCCGGCTGCGGCTGCTTGGGCCTGACCGGCAGGCGGAGGCTGTCGCCGACGTGGGAGTGAAACTCGTTGGCCAGGTCGGAGCCCAGGACGACCTCGCCGCGGGCGGCCTCCCGGCGGCCGTGGGCCACCTTCAGCTTGAACTTCTCGTAGCGCTCCACCCCGGCCGCGGCGGCGGTGATGATGTCGCCCGGCCCGAAGCTGATCGAGGTGTCCCCCGGCTTCGCGGGCAGGCCGATGGTGGGGAAGGCCGCCGCCACCCCGTCCACGCGCAGGATCTCGCTGGTCTTGTCGACCCGGATCAGGCCGGCGCCGAAGCTGTTGCCGGTGTCGCCGACCTCGATGTGGTCCGAGAAGAACTTCTCGCCGCCGTCCAGCAGCAGGTTGGTCTTCTCGGCCATGGCGCCCATGGTCGTCAGCGCCAGCACCCCGATCACGATGCCGCTGATGGTCAGGAAGTTGCGCAGCTTGCGCCGGAAGAGGTTGCGAAAAGTCTCCAAAGAGACCCTAGGCTACCTCAGAGATCCTAGCCTTACCTCAGGCCGGCTTCGGGCTCAGCCTCCCCCGGCGCCGCCACCACCAGGCCAGCCCGCCCGCCACCAGCAGGAGCAGGAAGGGCCCCGTCGCGCCCAGCGCGACCACCATCCAGTTGATGGTGTTCACGAAGCCGTGCAGCGCCTCGCTCAGGGCGGTCTTGAAGCCCCATTCGTCGGCCGGCTGCGGCTGCGCGGGGGGTACGTTCTCTCGCAGGGTCGCCGAGATGGTCGCGTAGGTGGTCGCGTGCTCCAGGTAGTTGAGCTGACCCTTCAGCTGCTCGATCTGCGAGGTGACCTGGCCCAGCTGCTGCTGGATGGCGATCATGTCGGCGATCGAGCGCGCCTGCCGCAGCAGAGCCAGGTAGGCGTCGCGCTGGGCCTCGGCGTTGCTCAGCCGGGCCTGGAGGTCGACGTACTGGGTGCTGACGTCCTGGGCGCTGATGTCGAGCGCGCGCAGCCGGCCCAGCTTGGCGACCTGGTCGATGGTGTCGTCGAACCTGCCCACCGGCACCTGGAAGGTGACGGTCCCGGTCCGGATGCGGTCGCTGTCGGCCTGGGCGCTGGTGCCGGAGACGTAGCCGCCCTGCAGGCGGACCAGCGCGCGCAGCTGGGAGAGGGCGGAGTCGAAGTCTCCCCGCTTCAGCTCGACCGTCATCTGCGCGGTCCGGATGACGCGCGGGCCCTCGGGCGCCACCTGGTCGGGCTGGGCCTGAACCGGCGCCGGCCTGGCCGGCTGGCCGGCAGCCGTTCCGCCCCGGCCGGAGTCCCGCTTGACGGCCGTCTGGCCGCCGCCGACGCCAACTCCACAGGCGACCACGAGCACCAGGACCAGGACCAGGCCGAACAGCATGCGCTTCATGGCTGACCAAACGCCGCTCGCGCCGCCGGGTAACCAGGCCCGGTGGCGCCGATTTCATGGAATTCCCGACCGGCGGGACTATCCTTGCCCCCTCGCGTCGGCGCGAGACCGATGGCAACCCTGGGCGAAGAAAGGAGGAATCGGCGCGGCCCGGCCGCGCGCGGCTGGCTGAGCCTGCTGCTGGCGGGCGCCTGCGCCCTGTCGCTGGTCGGCCTCTACCTGTTCGACGCGCTGACCCCGCCCAACGAGACCGTCGGCGTCCTGGCTATCTTCCCCGTCCTGGCCGCGGCCTGGCTGCTCTCGGGCTGGCTCACGATCGCGGTCGCCGCCCTCGCCGTGACCCTGCAGGTGATCCTCGGCACCACCCACGAGCTGACCTGGGTGACCGTCAGCGCCGACTCGGCCGCGGTGGTGCTGATCGCGGTCGTCGGGCGCCAGGCCTCCCTGACCGCGGCCGCGGTCAGGGCCAGCCGTGAGCACGAGCTCGAGCTCCTGCTGGAGACGGCTCGCGGGCTGAACGTCACCACCGAGCTGGAGGCCGCCCTAGACCGGGTGGTGGAGTCGGCGCTGACCCACGTCGGCCGGGGGGCGGAGACGCCGGCCCGGGCGGCCTTCTTCCAGCTCGACGGCGATGGCCTCGTGGTGATCACCGAGCGCGACCAGCTGGGATCTCGCCTGGCGGGCGCCCGCTATCCGCTGGGCGACGCCCTGCAGCGGGTCCTGGAGAGCGGCCGGGCGGCCAGCCTGCAGCCGCAGCAGCTCGCCTCCGAGCTGGGCCGCGCCTACGCGGCGGCCCGGGTGCGGGCGGTCGCTTTCGCGCCCGTGGTCGTGGAGGGCGCCGCCTTCGGCCTGGTCGCCACCGGGACCCGCGATCGGGGGGCCTTCTCGGCGGCCGAGCTCCGCCTCCTGGAGGGGATCGCCGACCTCGCCGGGCTTGCCATCGCCAACGCGCACAAGCTGGAGCGTGAGCGGGCGCGCGTCCGCATCTTCCAGACCCTGCACGACGTCGCGGTGGCGGTCGGCACCGCGCCCGGGCCGGAAGAGGTGGCCGAGGTCGTGGTCGAGAAGGGGCGCAGCCTGGTCGCCGCCGACGTGGCGCTGATCGCCTGGCCGGAGGGCGCCGCCGGGATGCTGCGCGTGGTGGCCGACAGCCCGGGTACCAGCGCGATCGGCTTCAAGCCGAAGGTCGGTGTGGTCGGCCGCGCGTTCTCCGCCAAGCGCGGGGTGGTGGACAGCGACCCGTCGCGGTGGGATCGCTCCGACCTGGCCATCCAGCCCGGCGGCCGCAGCCTGCTGGCGGTCCCGCTGCTGGCCAAGGACCGGGCCCTGGGCGTCCTGGCGGCGATGTCGGCGGAGCGCGACTTCAGCGGCGAGGACCTGCAGGCGGTCGCCCTGCTGGCGAGCCAGGTCGGCCCGCTCCTGGAGGACGCCCGCCTGCGCTCCGACCTGGCCGCCTCCGAGCGGCGCCTGCGCAGCCTCTACTCGGCGCTCGGCTGCGGCGTCCTCATCCAGGGTCCCAGCGGGGCCCTCGAGGAGGCGAACTGGGCCGCCGAGAAGATCCTGGGTCTGCCCGCTCGCGAGCTGACCCGCTGGCCGCCCTTCGGCGAAGGCTGGTCCCTGACCACCCCGGACGGGGCCGAGGTGCCCGTCCGGCTGCGGCCGCCCGAGTGCGTGATCAAGTACCGGCGGCCGGTCAGGGCCCTGGTGGCGCGGGCCGCGGGCCCGGCCGGCGAGCCGCGCTGGCTGCGGATCGACTCCAGCGGCATCGAGGAGGACGGGAACCTGCTGCGGGTCGTCACCACCTTCTTCGAGGTCACCGAGCCGATCCGGGACTAGGAGCTCCTAGGGCTTCAGGAAGTCGACCGGCTCTTCGCGCCCGTCCCAGACCACGCTGGTCCGGGCCGGCTCCGTGCGAGCCACCACCTTGCCGCCTCGCAGCACCAGCCGCCGGCGGGCCACCAGGCGCAGCGCGTCAAACTCGGTGGGGGCGTCGTAGACGACCAGGTCGGCCCGGCAGCCGGGCTCCAGGCCGTAGCCCTCCAGGCCGAGCGCCCGCGCCGGGTTGTGGGTGACCATCTCGACCAGGCGTCCCATCTCCTCCCGGCCGGACATATGCCCGAAGTGCACGAGCACGAACGCCGACTGGATGGGGTCGGCGTAACCGAGCGGGTACCAGGGGTCCATGACCGAGTCGTGGCCGATGCAGACGTTGACTCCGGCCCCCAGCAGCTCCTTGACGCGCGTGTGGCCCCGCCGGATCGGGTAGGCGTCGAAGCGGCCTTGGAGCACGGCGTTGTCGAGGGGGTTGGTGACCATATGCAGGCCCGCCCGGCGGACGTTGTTGATCAGCCGGTAGGCATAGGCGTTGTTGTAGGAGTGCATGGCGGTCGTGTGGCTGGCGGTGACGCGGCCGCCCAGCCCGAGCCGGATCGTCTCCGCCGCCATCAGCTCCAGGAAGCGGGACTGGTCGTCGTCGGTCTCGTCGCAGTGGATGTCAACCTGGAGCCCGTGCTCGGCCGCCAGCTCCATGGCGAAGCGCACCGAGCGCTCGCCGTACTCCCGCGTCAGCTCGAAGTGCGGGATCCCGCCGACGACGTCGACGCCCATGCCCACCGCCTTACGCATCAGCTCCTCGCCGCCGTCGAAGGAGTAGATGCCCTGCTGCGGGAAGGCCACCAGCTGCAGCGTCAGCTGGTCCCCCACCTCCTGGCGCAGCTCGGTCAGCGCGCGGACCGCCCTCAGCTCCGGGTCGCAGACGTCCACGTGGCTGCGCACGTGCTGGACGCCGTTGGCCAGCTGCCAGCGGAGCACGGTCCGGACGCGCCGCTTCACGTCCTCCACCGAGAGGTCCTTGACGCGCTCGGCCCAGATGGCGATGCCCTCGAAGAGCGACCCGCTCTGGTTGTGACGCGGCTCGCCCACGGTGAGCGCCGCGTCGAGGTGGATGTGGGGCTCGACCAGGGCCGGCGTCACCAGAGCTCCGCGGAGGTCGAGCACCTCCTTCGCCTCCGGCTCCGGGACCGCGATCCGGCCGTCCCTGATCCCGATTTCGCGCGGCTGCTCGGACCCTGGCAGGCGGGCGCCCTTCAGGAGGAGGTCGAGCACGGCGGGAGGCTACCAGAAGTGGGTTTGGACGGAGCTCCCGGCACTGCCTACACTTTCGGGTGGGACGGCGGGCTTTTCATGGGGGGAAGAGCCATGGCGACGGCTCAGGACGTAGAGAAGCATGTACCCATACGCGAGGGTGAGTACGGCGAGCGGGTAGCCACCGTGGAGCCGGGCGGGGTCGAGTTCATCGCCCTCCGCGAGCGCCACGGCCAGCCGATCGACCTCTTCTGGACCTGGCTCTCGCCCAACCTGGAGTTCGCGACCGTCTTCGTGGGCGTCATCGCCATCATCCTCTTCGGCCTCAACATGTGGGAGACCGCCACCGCCATCGTCATCGGGACCGCTTTAGGCTCCCTCACCCACGCCGTCCTCTCCGCCTGGGGTCCCAAGTTCGGAGTCCCGATGATGGTCGAGAGCCGGGGGGCGTTCGGCTTCCTGGGCAACATCCTGCCGGCGGGCCTGAACACCGTCACCGGCGCCTTCGGCTGGTTCATCGTGAACAGCGTCAGCGGCGCCTTCGCCCTCCAGGCCCTGGGCGCGTTGGTCAGCTGGACGGTGCCGTTCTGGCTGGCGTTCCTGGTCATCGTGGTGGCCCAGGTCGCCGTGGCCACGCTGGGACACAACCTGATCCACGTCTTCGAGCGCTGGGCCCTGCCCCTGCTCGGGATCGTCTTCGCCGTGGCCTGCCTCTTCATCTTCTTCAGGGGCAACTACGGCGTCGCCTTCAACCCGAAGGCCGTGCTCGGCTTCTCCGGCGAGCTGGGCGGCTGGCTGCTGCTCTTCACGGCCACCTTCGGCTACGCGGCCGGCTGGAACCCCTACGCCGCCGACTACACGCGCTACCTGCCCCCGACCACCAGCCGCTTCATGGTCGGCCTCTGGGCGGGCATGGGCGTCTTCGTCTCCTGCGTCGTGCTCGAGATGGCGGGCGCCGTACTGGCCACCGTGGCCGGGACCAAGTGGGGACTCAACGACATCCCGACCCAGCAGCTGCAGAGGGCGATGCCCGACCTGGTCTACTACCTGACCCTGCTCTGCATCGCGGTCGGCGCGGTGGCCGCCAACGCCATCAACATCTACAGCGGCACCATGTCGCTGGTCGCCCTCGGCATCCGCGAGATGGGGCTGACCCTCCGCCAGCGACGGGCCGTGATCGCGGTGCTGGCCGGGGTGATCGGCTACGCGGGCGGGCTGATCTTCCAGGCCGACGTCGCCCCCGGCGGCAAGTACGAGTTCTTCCTGCTCCTGATCAGCTACTGGATCGCCCCCTGGCTGGCGGTGGTCCTGGTCGACTACTGGATACGCAAGGGCGACTACGGCGACGAGAGCATCTTCTACGACACCAAGCACCAACGCTGGCAGGGCTTCGTGGCCATGGCCGTCGGGCTGGTGGTTTCCATCTGGTTCTTCTCCAACAACGCCCTCTACCTGGGCGTGGTGCCCAAGGCCAACGCCAACGTCGGCGACCTGACCTTCGTGGTCGGGTTCCTGCTGACCGCAGCCCTTTACTACGGGTTCAGCCGGCTGGCGCCCCAGCGGGCGGTGCCCAGCGCCGGAGCCAGGGCCGCCTAGGCAGGGTGGTGAAAAAGGGGCATCGGATGATCTGGCGTTCCTGGCGCGCCGAGGGGCCAGTCAGCGGGTGGTGGGCTAGGAGCGCATCTGACGATGCGTGACGACGACCGCCGGGGCCCGCTGGCGGCCATCTCGGCCACCAGGGCGCCAGAGGGCCGATGCCGCCTCCAGGCGGGCACCCCTTTTTCAGCAGCCTGCTAAGCCCCTGGGCGGAGTCCGCGGGCGTGGCGAGCTCGATAATGCCGCCGTGCGGCTGAACCACGTCCTGCTTTACGTAACCGACGTGCAGCAGGGACTGGAGTTCTACGAGGGCAAGCTCGGATTCAGGCGAGTCGAGGTCGGGCTGCCCGACTACGCGCGCGTGCGCGCGCCGGAGGGGGATGCCACCATCGGGCTGCACCGGGTCTCCTCCCAGCCGCGGCCGCCCTGGAACGAGGGCGTGCGTCTGTACCTGGAGCTGGACGACCTGGACGAGGTCTGCCGGGAGCTGGCGAAGCGAGAGGTCGAGTTCGAGCAGATGCCAGAGGACATGCCCTGGGGCTGGCGGCACGCCTACCTGCGGGACCCTGAGGGGCACCTGCTCAGCCTCTACCGGGCAGGCGAGCGAAGGCTCCAGGGCTCGACCTGAAACGGTGGGCTGCTAAGGCTCGAGCGTCGTCCGGATGCTCAGCAGGTGCTGCTCGAGGTGGCCGAGCACCACCCGCCGGATGAACTGCTCGACGGTGGGCACCATCTTGCTCGGCCGCTCGCGCTCGAGGTCGGCGTCGCTCAGCGAGCGGATGAGCGCGGCGGTCGCCCCGCCGCGCCGGCGCAGCCGGGCGACGGTGACCCGCTGGTCGGGCTCAGGCTCGGCCTCGGCCAGGGAGGCGTTGAAGTGCGCGGCGTCGCCCATCGGCACCGGCGGCAGCGGCCGCCCGGCGGCGGAAGCCTGCAGGTTCTCCTGCTGCCACTCGAACCACTCGACCACGTGGTGGACGACCCCGCCCACGGGCCGGTGCTCGTCCTCCCCCAGGCGGATCTCCGGGTGATTGCCGCAAATCGCCCGCCACTGGTCCGGCATCAGCCCGGCCGTATACTCGGCCAGACCCTGAACTGCCTTCTCGAGCTGGCTGGCCAGGGCGCCGCTTCTGCTCAGACCTTCAGGTTCGCGGGGTGGGCCCGGATGGCCTCGAACCATCGACCAGCCGATTATGAGTCGGCCGCTCTAACCAGCTGAGCTACGGGCCCCGGCCCAGAGTCTAGGCGGGAGCTATGGCCTCGACCTCGTTGCCGTCCGGGTTGTCGACGATGAATCTCCGATCTGTCATCAGGAACCTAAACGTCACCTCGGTGGCGATGGTGAATAACCCGGCGGCGGCACATTGTGTGCGTATGTGACCGAGGCCAGGACGCCCTTGGCGTCTCTGACGGCTCTCTGGTCAACCCCTCCATTCCCCCTGAGGCGAAGCTCGTAGTAGTCGTTGAAGTGGAACCAAATGACCATGTATCCGGCATTGGGTCCGCTTGTATACGAGATAAAGGCTCCAGGATCGCTTCCGATGCTGCACGGCTCTGGCGCGGCGGTCACCATTAGGGGATAGCCATCCACGTAAACGCCGCCTTGAGTCATTCGACCCAGGAAGGCGGTTGGGGTGAGGCTGGGATCGGCGGGCCATGGAGCGCTTACCAAGATGGTTGTGGGCGAGTACTGGTAAGTCGAGGGAGCCGTCAACAAGAAAGGCAATTCCGTGTTCGCAGTGTCCTGACGGGTCCATCCAGCCGGGACAGAAAAGGCGGTTTGGAACGTGTCGTGAACCGGCTCAGTCCGGGTACCGCCAGTTGCCGGATACGTGCAGTCGCCGGGTAGGAACGCGCCTGGACTGTTGGATGCAGCCGGCGCCGGCGAGATGGCTTCTGTGGGAGAGGCCGACGTTTCAGGCGAGACCCGCGAACCCTTGGTCGAGGCGCTTGCGCAAGCGACGAGCAGGACGACGCAGATGAAACCCAACGCCGCATGGCCGCGGAGATTTGTCGGCCGCTTCAGCAGCGCCACCGAAACTAAGCTGGGCGCCATGGTCGAAGTGGCCGAGGGTCTAATGGGCCGCTACCGCTGTCCAGAAGTCTCCTCGGCAGGTTCCGGAGATATACATTCCACTTCATTCCCGTCCGGGTCGTCCACGTAGAAGGTGCGCACGCCCTTCAGCACCGGGTGCACGCCCCCCCGCACTTCCATCCCCGCCTCCCGGCAGCGGCGCTCCAGCTCCGCGTAGCGGTCGCCGGCGACCGAAAAAGCCAGGTGGTGCAGCACTCGTTGCGGCTTCTCCCGGGGAAACCGGCCGGCCGGATCCGGGTGCGGCACCAGCACGATCATCTGCGGCACCTCGCCGGCGCCGGCGGACGCCCGCAGGAAGCGGTTCGGCAGCTCGGGCGGCGAGATCACCTCCAGGCCGAAGAGGTCGCGGTAGAAGCCCAGCGCCGCCTGGAGGTCGCGGACCCAGAGCACGATCTCGGCCAGCCCGGTCACCGGCCCGCTCACGCCGCCACCGCCTCCATCATCGCCTTCAGGTTGGCCTCCCCGGCCGCCGGCGGAACCGAGCAGCCTGGCGCCAGGAGGAGGCCGCGGCCGCCCGTCTCGCGCACCGCGGCCTGCACCTCGCGCTGGATGGAATCAGCCGGCCCGCGGAGCAGGGTCGTCCGCTGGCCGAGCCCTCCCATCACCGCCTTGCCGCTGATCCGACCGCCTTCGGCCAGCGAGGGGTTGCCGCGGTTGTGCACCGACCAGCTCACCGCCTGCACGGGGAGCTGGCGGGCGACGTCCAGGTAGATGCGCGACCCGCAGACGTGAAGGACGTTGAACCACGCTGCCTCCGGCAGCGCGGCCAGCACCTGGCGGTCCAGCGGCAGGGCCAGCTCGACGTACGCGTCACGCGGCATCCTCTCGGCCGAGGCATACCCGGAGATGGCGTAGAAGACGCCGTCCGCGCCCGCCTCCACCGAGCGGCGGGCGAAGTCCCCCAGCGTCTCGGCGATCCGGTCCAGGGCCGGCAGCACCAGGTCCGGGTGGGAGCGCAGCTCGCGCACGGCGCGCGCCGGCGACCTGCCGACCAGATAGCCGGCGACGGTCAGGGGTGAGAAGACGGTCTGGAGCAGCGGCACCCGGGGGCCCAGCCCGCGCCTGGTGAGGGCGATCCCCTCGACCTGATCCTCCAGCGCCCGGGGGTTGACCAGCCGGAGCCCGCGCCAGTCTTCCG
>WNFB01002699.1_pt1 | contig 15487 bp, 10 predicted proteins | sample 5400501 | NCBI WGS metagenome assembly WNFB01 (sample SAMN13153341, study PRJNA577476) | soil metagenome | isolation source: 200 cm saprolite under Douglas fir tree site 2 hole 1 | place: USA:California | collected 2015-04-18
GCCCACGAACCGCCGCTATGAGTCAGCGCGGGATTGTCCCTGATTGGGGCGTAAGGGGCAAGAGAAAAATAGGAGAAGCCATTCACCGCCGTGCACACACCATGCACAGTTTTTCCACAAGCACAAAGTTTGTGCAACTGTGCCCATGGATGCTGATAATACGACATTTGTGAATGTATTTTAACGCGCCGAGCAAACCGTGCACAGAACACGCGCAAGTTTGCCTGAGGAAAACCTGGCCTATTTCAGATTTTTTTTATCGGGCCGGTCGAATTCATAGATGCCCAGCGGGTCACTTCCGATGATCAAGCGGTCCTGCTCCACGAGAATGGTGTTGGCTTCGAGCCGCGCGCCTTGTGGAGTATAGATTTTGTAGGTCGCGCGCCGGTTTCCTTCCTTGTCGAAATGCAGCAGCGTGTTGTACAGCGCGATCCAGACTTCCCCATTTGTCCGGTCCACGCCCAGCGCGGTAAGAATGCGCTTGAACGATGGCTGTTCACCGCGTTGCTCTTGGCGCGCGATCTCCTTGCGCGCGGCCTGTGCCGCGGGCATGGCTTCAAGCGCGGTGTACTGAATGTCTTGTCCGGCGTAGCCCAGGCGGTCGTATTGCCGCACCGTCGGCTCCGGCAAGTAAGCAAAAGCATAGTAGAGATGCCCCTGAGCGTCGGTGGCAAGCTGCCCGATGTTCAGATAACGATTCAACTCCTCACGCTCCGCGAGGGGCTCGGGATCGCCGAACTCACGGACGTCCCTTCCGTTCTTGTCGAAAACGATCACCAGGTGCGGCTCCCGAAGCGTCCCCACGGCAACTTCGCCTTCGGGCAGAGCTGCAATGGAAATCGGATTCTTCACGGAAATCGACCGAAGCAGTGTGCCGTCGGGCGAAAAAACCTGGAGGAGATTGGCGCCGCGATCCGCCACATAAATCTTTCCGTCGGCAGCGCCGTCGCAGTCTTCGCCGAAAGTGATCAACGCACGGCCCGTCTTGGCACTGGCATCGGCCCCGGGAAGCTCGCCGATGGAGAGGACCTGTTTGCCCTGCGGGTCGAACACCTGTAAGCCCGGCGACGGCGAAGCCAGAATGTACAGCCGCCCATCCCCACCCCGCTTCACCGAACGCAGCCCGGGACCCACGCCCGGGAAAATCCGCTGCCTGGCGGTGAGGTCGCCCTCGTCCTGAGCAGCCGTACTCCCAGCGGAGCACGCCAGCAGACACATCACCGCAAGAACTTTCACGATTGGACCCACCCTCTTTCGCATGAATCTTCAGATTACTACGGACGCGCTATGGGTTGCCCCATGCGGCAGCCCCTTGCCGCAACAATTAGTCAATACAGAAGCGGAGGCGTTCGATGGAGCGGGCGCGGAGGCGGCCGGCGGCGTTGCGCGGGCCTTCGTCGTCGGTTTCGATCAAGACGCAATTCATCTGCAGGTCGCCGGAAGCAACCTCGAACCGCGCGGGCAGGCCATTGAGAAACTTCCCGATGATGCCGTTGCGATCCATTCCGATCACACCGCCGTGCGGCCCGGTCATTCCTACGTCCGTGATGTAGGCCGTGCCTTGCGGAAAAACACGTTCATCGGCGGTAGCCACATGCGTGTGCGTGCCGACGACCGTGGTGACGCGTCCATCGAGGTACCAGCCCATCGCAAGTTTTTCACTGGTAGCTTCCGCGTGCATGTCCACGAAGACAAAGGCGACATCTTCTGGAATTTTCGCCAGCTCGCTGTCGGCTTTCCGGAAAGGATCGTCGATAGGCGTAAGGAAAACGCGGCCTTGCAGGTTCAGCACGGCATACTTCACGCCATTCTTGGCCGTTCCGAGATAGAGCCCGGTACCCGGGTTGCCTTCGGGAAAATTAGCAGGCCGCAGCAGCCGCGGCTCGTGCGGCAGGAACTCCACAATCTCTTTGCGGTCCCAGCTGTGATTTCCGCCGGTAAGCACATCGATCCCCATCTTCAAAAGCTCTTCGGCCAGGCGTGGCGTGATCCCGAAGCCCGAGGCCGAGTTTTCGCCGTTGGCGATGACCAGATCAATCTGCCGCTGCGCGACGATGTCCGCGAGGCGATCGTGAACGATCTGGCGCCCCGGCGAGCCGACGATGTCTCCCACGAAAAGTACGCGCATGGACATTTTCACAAAGCAAAACACAAAAATGGAGCGGACCGCTTGGCCGTGGAGAGCTAGGCCGTGAACCTCTGAAATAGTAGGGCGCCACGAGCCAACCGTTAGGCTTTCCTGCCCCGCTCGCGCGTCTTCATCCTTGGCACTCGATGGGACTCGCCAGCGGGACAGGCCGTGCACACGGGCTGTCTATCCGCAGCACCTCAGAGATTCGTCATTGGTTCAAACAGCTTTCGCACCCGCACCTGCTTCGAAGAACCGCTCCATTCCCATTGTAGCCTCCGTGCCAAAGCTGAGTCCAACCGACGTGGCGCCCCGTCGCAAAAGGTTTAGCTCCACCGAAGGCAATCGCCGGAGGTAGAATCACTGCCAGCAATAGGGGGAAGCATCATGCGCCATCCACGTCGATTTATCTCAACCTTCGGGCTGCTCTTCATTTTTCTCGCTCTTCAAGCTACGGTTCTCCAAGCGGATACCTTGTCCGCCGCGCCGCCGGATCAGCTCGGCAAGGTAAATTTCCCTACGAGTTGCACCGCGGAAGTGCAACCCACGATCGAAAAGGGCGTCGCGCTCCTGCACTCCTTCCAATACAAGGAATCCGAGCAGACCTTTGCCGACGCGGCCAGCCGCGAACCAAAGTGCGCCATGGCCCACTGGGGCAAAGCGATGGCGCGGTTTCATCAACTCTGGGATTTTCCCGATGACAAAACCCTGAAAGAGGGCCGCAAAGACATCGAGACAGCGCAAAAGCTACGCTCGGCCAATCCGCGGGAACAGGGCTTCATTGACGCTGCCGCCGCTTTCTTTCAGAAAAAATCAAGAATGACCCATGCCGACCGCACCAAGGCTTACTCCACGGTGTTGGAACGGCTCTATCGGCAGAATCCCGGCGACGTCGAAATCGGCTCGTTCTATGCACTTTCGCTTGTCTCACTCGCCGACGAAGAAAGCGACACCACCGCGAACCTGCAGAAGGCCATCTCCGTCCTCGACCCGCTGCTTCAGCAGCATCCGGACCACCCGGGCGTCGCACACTACATGATTCACGCTACCGACCGTCCTGAATTCGCAGCCCAGGGCCTCGACGCTGCGCGCCGCCGTTACGCCGCCATCGCGCCGGACTCCGCACACGCCCTGCACATGCCCTCGCATATCTTCGTACGCCTCGGCTTGTGGCAGGATTCCATCACCTCGAATATTGCCGCAAACGCCTCCGGCGCTCATGCAGCGGAAATGCATCTAGCGGAATTCCACTACCAGACCCACGCCATGGACTTCCTGAGTTACTCCTATCTCCAGAGCGGCCAGGAAGCTAAAGCGCGCGAAGTCATCGAGCACACCAATCACGTCGTGGGAGCGAGTGATGAAGATAAGGCCGATCACCGCGCCTATCTTGCCGCGCGCACTGCCCTAGAATTGCACCGTTGGAAAGAAGCAGCCGTCCTGCCGGTTCCCGCGATCCGCAAAAACTGGAATGACACGACGTACTGGGCTCGCGCCATCGGAGCGGCGCGCAGCGGCGACGTAGCCGGCGCCGAAACGGACGTCAAGGAACTTACACAGCTCGTCGCCGACCGCGAGAAGCGCTCCAAGAAGAGCGGCTACAACGTCTCCACGGAAAAGGCCACCGATTTACGCGAAGCCGAAGCCTGGCTGGCCTTTGCCAAGGGAAGATCTGAAGAAGCTCTCGGGGAGTTGCGCGCCGCCGCCGAGCATCAAGACAGAAATGGCGGCGAATCTGTGGGCGTCCCCGCGCGCGAAATGCTCGCGGACATGCTCCTGGAACTCAAACGTCCGGCTGAAGCCATCACCGAATACAAAACGGTTCTGAAGAATTCTCCAAATCGCTTCGACGGTCTTCTCGGTGCCGCCCGCTCCGCACAAGCATCCGGCGACGCGGGTGGAGCGCAATCGTTCTACGCCAAACTTGCCCAAGTCTGTGGCGCGGGTGCCGATCGACCGGAGCTCGCCGAGGCGAAAACCTATCTCGCCCAGAATTAGAGCGTCACTCTTCGTTCCGCGCCGCAGGCCCAAGGCGAGTTTGCCGTGCCATAGCGACCGACTGCAGCCAGCTTACTGAATCTTGTTGTGCTGCGCGTTGCCGCCCCAGGCGTACCAGCCGTCGGCATCCTTGCTCCCCGTCTTCAGGCAAATCAGCCGGCCGTCGGAAGTCCCCGCATAGACGTTTCCTTTTGCCAAAACTGGTTGAAACGCAATCGGGGCCTTCAACGCGTACGAAAATCCGATGCTGCCATCGCTTTGCCTCACGGATACGAGATGGCCATCGGCGCCCGCGAGATAGAGATAGTCGCGGCCCACCGCCGGCGGCGAAAAGATCTGCCCGCCCGGAGCGCTGTGTGAACCGACCACTTCTGCCTGCCAGGACTGGCGCCCGTCCGAAGCCCGCACGGAGTTAATGTAATTCCCCTGAGCATTCAGGATTTGTCCTTTGCTAACTGCCGCGCGCGAACCCTGAAACGCCCAAGCGCCAGCCACGGAATTCACGCCGACCGCACCGTTGGCCTCTGCCAGCTTTGCGGAAGACGGAGCCGCGCTGAAGCCCACTGAAGAATCCAATGACGTCACCGCTTGCGCTGATAGAGCCACACCGCCTCCATTTCCCGCCTTGAGGTAGTCGGCCTTGCTCTTGGCGATCAACTCCTTGTCCCGCGCGTTCCCCTGCTTGGCGTCCACGCGCGCAAGACCTTCGATCGTTTCTTTTCCCGCTTGCGTCTTGCGCGTTTCGTAGAGCTGCCCATTGGCAATGACCGGCGCGCTGGTGGCCGCATTCGCCTTCACCCACACCACCGAGCCGTCCGCCGCATTCAAGGCGTACGAAGTGCCATTAAACGTCGTGAAATAAACCGTCCCGTCGGAGATCACCGGCGCGGTGATCACGTCGCCGGAAATTTCCTGCTCCCAGATGTGCCGGCCCGTGCTGAGTTCCGCCGCGAGCAGCCGATGGCTGCCGCCTGGCGACGCGGGCCGGGGATGAAACTCCACCGGTTTCGTGGGCCGCCCGGTGGCCGCCGGATGCGCCATAAACAGCACACCCTTATCAATCGCCGGCTGGCTCATCAGCGGATCGCCCAGCCATTCCTGCCAGATCACACGGCCCCTTCTTTCATCCACCACCACCAGCGTGCAGCTCTCCGTGTTGAAGGCCACCATTCCGTCGGCTACCACCGCCGCGGTTGGTCCGTCGTCGCCGGTCTGGATCTTCCAGATAATTCTTCCCGTCTCCGAATCCACCGCGTAGAACTCGTGCGAACCATACCCACCGCCGACGAAAAGCATCCCGTCAGCGTAGGCTGGCGTGGCGATAGGCCGCCCGCCGGGGAGCCGCAGCACCCAGCCGTTCTTTCCGTCGGGAGTGCCGAACGAAACGGCTTCCAGATCGCGGCTTGTCGCCGGCAGATTCACATTCATCGCCTTGCTCAAATCAATCCGCAGCGCAGCCGCCTTGGCAGGCATCTCGGACGCCTTGCTTGCCGCTGCTGTCGGGGCGGACTTCGCCTCCTGCCGCGAATCCGGTGTCAGCATGGCAGTAGCACCCAGAAGCAGGCTGATGCTGGTGCAAAGCGATAACGTCCAGGCAGTTGGGGAAGACATGGGAACCTCCACGGCGCAACGCGCTTATCATCGGCAGTTGCGCTTAGAGGTAGAACGCCCGGAACCCGAAACCTTGCAGAGGAACTCCCTTGTAACCAAAGCAGCAATCTGGCGAATGCGGAACTTGACCCAGCAACCATTCCGGCCTAAGCTTCGTCTTAGTAAGCACATGCAGGCCAAGACTCAACGCATCCGCATTTTGGCGTTGCTCCTCGGGGTTATCTTCCTGGGGGCGCAGTTCCACTTTTGCACCGACGTGACGGCCGGGCCGTCCGCCTCGCACATTTGCCCGATCTGCTCGACCGCGGGCTCGGTGGTCGCCACGCAGTCGCCCGTCATTGCCATTGTGCCGGTCTTGAACCGGCTGGAAGTCGCTCCTTTGGTCGTTTCGGTATCCTCAGCAGTTCCGCGCGCCACCTCTCCGCGCGCGCCTCCCGCCGTCTAGCCAACTGCCATTTCCCTGACCTGTCCCTGTCACGGTTGCTAGTTGTCCCTTTTTGCCGGGACTCGCGAGGAGTATCCACTTGAGAAAAGGATTTATATGGGCCCCGGCTCTGCTGGCCATGCCCGCCTTTGCGGCGGCGCAGCAGAACCCCGTGCCCACCGCAACTCCGCCTCCCAGGGCGGCGACAACGCAGCCCCCCGCTGCGCGAATTCCCATCGAGGAAGCGATTCGCCTGGCGTTGCAGCACAACCATGCCTTGCAGGCCGCGCGCACCACCATTCTGCAAAACCAAGCGCTCGAAACGACCGCTAATCTTCGCCCCAACCCGGTGCTCTCCTGGGACGCGCAGTTTCTTCCCATCTTCCAGCCCAGCAAATTTAGCGGCGACTACCTGGACAATCAGGCGCAATTCGACATGGGCTTGGGCTATACCTTCGAAATCGGCAAAAAGCGCCAACATCGCTTGCAGGCTGCGAAGGATGTAACCGCAGCAACGCGCTTCACCGTGGCCGATAACGAGCGCCAGCTCGTCTTCAATGTTTCGCAGCAGTTCGTCGCCGCACTTCTCGCCCAATCCACCATCGATTTCACCCAGCAGGACCTCGACAGTTTCCAGAAGACCGTGGACATCAGCGAAACGCGCTACAAAGCCGGCGACATGAGCGAGGGCGACCTGCTCAAAATCAAGCTGCAAATGCTGCAATTCCAGAACGATGTTTTTGCCGCCAAACTCGCCAAGGTGCAGGCGCTCGCAAGCCTGCGGCAATTCCTCGGCTATGAATCCGCTCCGGACAATTACGATGTCGAGGGTGAACTCGAATATCAGGCCGTGCACGCCGGCGTCGACGATCTGAAAGCGCTGGCGTTGCGCACCCGTCCCGACCTTCAGGCTGCGCAGCGAAACGTCACCGCCGCCCGCAGCGCCGAATTACTTGCCGAAGCCAATCGCAAGCGCGACCTCGGAGTCACCTTCAATTATTCGCACGTCGCCGCCACCAACACGGGCGCATTTTTCTTCAACCTCCAGCTGCCCGTCTTCGACCGCAACCAGGGCGAAATCGCGCGCACCCGCTACGTCATCACCCAGTCGCAGGAACTTGCCAGCGAAACCGCTCAACAGGTTCTTACCGATGTGCTCGACGCTTACCAGGCGCTTCGCACCAGTGAGCAAATCGTGCAGCTTTATCAGGGCGGCTACGTCGACCAGGCCAAAAAGTCCCGCGACATCAGCGAGTACGCCTACAAGCGGGGCGCCGCCAGCCTGCTCGATTACCTCGATTCCGAGCGCACCTATCGCGCCAATCAACTGGCTTATCGCCAGGCCCTCGCCACTTACATGACCGTTCTGGAACAAATGCGCCAAGCCGTCGGAACAAGGACTTTGCCATGAGAAAAATATTTTTGCCGGCTCTCGTCTTATCTCTTGCCGCGCTCGCCGCCGGGCTCGCGCTTACCGGCTGCGGCTCCGGCCCCACGGAATCCGAATCCAAGATGACCTCGTATTCCGCCTCTGAAACCAAAGCCGACACCGCCTCGCTTTTCACAGTCCCTCAGGACCAGATGTCTCACCTCCAGGTCGTAGCCGTGGAAAAAGCGAGGCTCCCGCGCCTGCTGCGCCTCACCGGCAACGTCACCTACAACGCCTTCAAGACCACCCCGGTGTTCAGCGCTATCGGCGGGCCCGTCCACGAAATTCTCGTTGCGCCGGGCCAGACCGTCCACGCGGGCCAGCCGCTCCTCACCGTGAATAGTCCGGACTATTCCGCCGCGCGCTCCGCCTTCATCAAGGCCCGCCAAGCGTCCGCACTCGCTGACAAAATCTACAATCGCGCGCAGGATCTCTTCGCCCATGGCGCCATCGCCGAGGCGGATCTCCAGCAGGCGGAATCCGCCCGTACCCAGGCGGAAGCAGACAAGCAATCCAGCGAAGATGCCTTGCGCGCCCTTGGCCTGAAAGATCCGGAAGCGGTGGTGAAAAATCCCCCCAAGCTGACTTCACAAATTCCCGTCATCGCTCCCGTTGGCGGCGAAGTCGTCGAGCGTCTCGTCGGACCCGGCCAACTGCTTATGGCAGGCGCAACACAAATCTTCACGATTTCCGACATGAGCACCGTCTGGGTTCTCGTCAACGTCTACCAGGGCGACTTGGCCTACGTGCACGCGGGCGATTCCGTGGACATCACCACCGATTCTTACCCCGAAGTCTTTCACGGAACCATTTCTTACATCGCCCCCGCGCTCGATCCCACCACCCGCACGCTGCAGGCGCGCATCGTCACCAACAACCCCGGGAAGAAACTGAAGAAAGACATGTACGTCGCCGCCACCGTGCAGGCAGGCGCGATTCGCGATGCTCTCACCGTTCCCGATGCCGCCGTTTTGCGCGACACGGAAAACCAGCCGTTTGTCTATGTTCAATCGGGTGCGAATCAATTCGCGCGCCGCCTCGTCAAGGTCGGCGACAGTCAAGCCGGCCGCACGCAAGTCACGGATGGCCTGAAGGAAAGCGAACGCGTCGTCGGTGACGGCAGCCTCTTCCTGCAATTCAAGAATTCCTTGCAGCGCTAACGAGAGACGCCGCCGGAAAACTCACGATGATTCATCGCATAGTCCAATTCGCCCTCCAGCAGCGCTTCCTGGTGATGATGGTCACCGTGCTTATCATCATCGCCGGTGCTATTTCCTTCCAGCGCATGCCCGTCGATGCCTATCCCGATCTTTCTCCGCCGATGGTCGAGCTCATCACCCAATGGCCCGGCCACGCCGCGGAAGAAGTCGAGCGCCTCACAACTTTGCCGCTCGAGCTGGCCATGAATGGCTCCCCGCATCTGAAAGTGATGCGTTCCATCTCTCTCTATGGGCTCTCCAGCGTCCGCCTGACCTTTGACGAAAGCGTTGATCCCTATTTCGCTCGCCAGGTGGTCTTCGAGCGCCTCGGCGACGCGCAACTCCCGCAGGGCGTCACGCCCAGCATGTCCCCTCTCTTCAGCCCCAGCGGCCTCGTCTACCGCTATGTAATCGAGAGCCCGGATCGCTCTCCTCAGGAGCTGCACACTTACGAGGACTGGATCATCGAGCGCGCTTATAAAAGCGTTCCCGGCGTTGCCGATGACTCCGGCTTCGGCGGCCCGACTATGCAGTATCAGGTCCTACTCGATCCCGCCAAGCTCTACAATTTTCATCTCCCGGTAGTCCAGGTTCTCAACGCCCTCAGCGCCAACAACGCCAACACCGGCGGCGGCTTCTACACGCAAGGCGGCCAGTTCTATTACGTTCGCGGTCTCGGCCTCGTCAAGTCCACCGAAGACATTGGCGATGTCGTCGTTGGCAGCAACAATGGCGTTCCGATTCGCGTCAAGGACATCGGCCGCGTTGAAATCGGACACGCCCCGCGCCTCGGTATCTTCGGTTTCCAGGACAAATCAAAAAATAACGACGATGCCGTCGAAGGCGTCATCCTCATGCGCCGCGGCGAACAGACCCAAAACGTCCTCCAAGGCGTCGAGAAAAAAACCGAGGAGCTCAACCGTCGCGTCCTTCCGCCCGACGTTAAGATCCGCCCTTATTACGACCGCAGCGATCTCGTCCGCGTAACCACAGACACCGTCGAATGGAACTTGATCCGCGGCATGGTTCTTGTTTTGATCGTCCTGATTTTCTTCCTTGTCAGCGTCCGCGCCGCCGTCATCACCGCGCTGACCATTCCGCTCGCTCTGCTCTTTGCCTTTATCTTCCTGAACGCTACGGGCGAAGCCGCCAACCTCCTCTCCATCGGCGCTATCGACTTCGGCATCATCATTGACGGCACCATCGTCATGGTCGAAAACATTTACCGTGAGCTGAGCGAGCGCCACGGCCAGGACTACAAACTCACCGACGTCATCCTCGCCGCTGCCCGCGACGTCGACCGCCCCATTTTCTATTCCGTCGCCGTCATCATCGCCGGCTACCTCCCCATCTACGCGCTCACCGGTCCCGCCGGAAAACTCTTCCATCCCATGGCGGACACCATGGCCTTCGCGCTTGTCGGCGCGCTCATTCTTACCCTTACCGTCGTCCCCGTAATGGCTTGGTACACCTTCAAGAGAGGTGTCGAGGAAAAGCGCAACCGCATCTTCAACTGGATCCGTGACTTTTACGCGAAGTGCCTCGATTGGTGTCTCGCTCATCCCAAGTTCACGCTCTTTACCAGCGCGGCGATCTTTGTTGCCAGCCTCCTCCTCGTCCCTCTGATTGGAGGAGAATTTCTCCCGCATCTCGACGAAGGCGCACTGTGGGTCCGCGCCACCATGCCGTACACCATCTCGCTCGAGGACGCCGCCAAATTTGCTCCCCAAATTCGCAACATCCTGAATCAGTACCCGCAGGTCACCGTCGTCGGCTCGGAGCTCGGCCGTCCCGATGACGGCACCGATCCCACCGGTTTCTTTAATTGTGAGTTCTACGTTGGATTGAAGCCTTATGGCGACAAGACCTGGAAGTCTGGCTCCATTCATTCGAAGGAGGAGCTTACGAAGGATCTTGAGAAAAAACTCGAAGCCTATCCCGGCGTGATTTTCAACTACACGCAACCGGCAGAAGATGCCGTCGACGAAGCGCTCACCGGACTCAAGTCCGCTCTTGCGGTCAAAATCTATGGCCCCGATTTGGACGTTTTGGAGAAAAAAGCCATCGAAATCCGAAACGCGCTGGACAAGACACCCGGCTTCAAAGAGCTCACCGTCGTCCGCGAGCTCGGCCAGCCCAGCCTGATCATCGACGCCGACCGCAGGAAAATCGCCCGCTACAGCATCAACGTCGCCGATGTCGAAGCCGTTGTCCAGGCGGGCGTCGGCGGCCAGTCCGCCACGCAAGTCATCCAGGGCGAAAAACTCTTTGACCTCATCGTTCGAATGGAGCCGCAATTTCGCTCCAGCGCCCGCCAGATCGGTGATCTTCTCGTGCCCGCGCCCGCCGGCCAGCAAATTCCTTTGTCCGAGCTCGCTACCATCAAGGAAAGCACCGGAGCTTCCTTCATCTATCGCGAGAACAATTCGCGCTACATCGGCATTCAATTTTCGGTCGAGGGCCGTGACCTTGAGAGCGTTGTGAAGTCTGGCCAGGAAGCCGTGCGGAAATCCGTTGCGTTGCCGGAGGGCTACTCTCTCGATTGGGGTGGCGAGTACAGCGAACTCCTGGAAACCAGGTCACAATTCATCATCATTGCCCCGCTCGCTGTCCTGCTCATCTTCCTCATTCTCTTCGCGCTCTACGACAACTTTAAATTTCCCGTCACCATCGCTATCGGTGCCGTCATGACTCAGCCGGTCGGCGCGCTCATCGCCTTAAAGCTCACGCACACGCCGTTCAGCGTTTCCAGCATCCTCGGCCTTCTCGCATTGCTGGGCGTCTCGGTCCAGACTGCGGTCATCCTCGTCAGCTATATCAATAAGCTTCGCCTCGAAGGCAAATCCATCCGTGAAGCCACGCGCGAAGCCTCGCTCCTCCGCCTTCGCCCCATCATGATGACCGCCCTCGTCGCCTGCCTCGGCCTTCTCCCCGCCGCCATGTCCACCGGCGTCGGCAGCGACACGCAGAAGCCTTTCGCCATCGTCGTTGTCGCCGGTCTCATCTCGCGCCTCTTGCTCGGCTTCTTCGTCAACCCAGTCCTCTACGAAATCGTCGCCCGTGACGGCGACGTCCTCCAGGTTTAGTTTGCAAATGTTTTCCAGCGGTATGTAGGGGCGGACTTCAGTCCGCCCTACTTATTCCTCTAGGGCGATTCGGCTATTTCTTCTCCGGCTGCGCCGTCGGCGGCAATATCCCATTCAACCGCAGATAAATCGCCTGGGTCGCATAGTGGTCGGTCCAACTGCCGCCCAGCGCGACCAGCGCGCCTCCCCGCGAGATCGGCCGGTTGCCGAACAGCATGAATTGCTCCCCCAGTTTCGAATCGTCCACGTTCGCCAGCGCCGCCGTGCAAAACGCGAAGGAATCCTTCAGCATCGCCACCAGCTTGTCCTTCGGATCCGTCTCCGCAATCTTCACGTCCGGCGCCGTTTGTCCCGAAATCTTCGAGCAGAAGGTATTGTTCGATTGCACGATGTGCATCGCCAGGTGCCCGAATGAATTCATCTCCGGCGAAGGCTTAAAGCCGTATTTCTCTGCTGGCATGGCTTCGGCCGCCGCCACCATGTTCTTCCCGTATCGCGCCACTCCCGCCTTCACAAACCCGCTCACGGGATTCGCTACCGGCGACATGTCCGGCGGCGCACTTGCCGCTGGTGTCGCCTGCTGCGCCGCCGCAACTCCTGCCCCCATCAACATCGCCACTGCCGTTACAAGCACCGCCACTGCCATCCATTGTGTGTGTATTTTCATCGCTTTCTTCCTCCTCCCGAGACTCGCTCGAAAGCATACCCTCGCCCCACCTCTCCGACAAGTGTCTCCGGTCGGCGCCGGTGTGAGTGTTTCTTCAATTCTGTAATTCTTTACGAAACATTTTTCTCTCCGCTCCGTCTCTACCTATAGCTATCTATGGGAGCGCCATGCTCAAACCCAAGAACGACCTCCTCCAGGGTACCCTGGCTTTGCTCGTCCTAAAAACCCTCGCACGCGAGCCCATGCACGGCTACGGCATAACCCTTCATATCCAGATGGTTTCAAAGGACTTCCTGCGCGTTGAGGAAGGCTCCCTGTATCCCGCTCTCCATCGCATGGAGCAGGAAGGTTGGGTAAGCGCTGAGTGGCGCAGCACGGAAAACAATCGCCGCGCCCGTTACTATCGCCTGACGTCCACCGGGCGAAAGCAGCTAGCAGAAGAAGAAAAGAACTGGGAGTGCCTCACCGAGGCTGTCGCCCAGGTTCTCCAATTCGTTTGAAAGGGAGGTGCACCGTGTCTTTGATTGCGCGCTTGCGAGGCATGTTGCGAAGGGAACGGTTGGATCAGGAGCTCGACGAAGAGCTGCGTTCCCACGTCGAGATGCGCACTGTGGACAACCTCGCTGCGGGCATGTCGCCCGAGGACGCGTACTTCGGCGCCCAAAAACGCTTCGGCAACACCACTCTCCTCAAGGAAGACACTCGCGCCGTGGACATCATCGGCTGGCTCGACGAATGCGCCCGCGATTTTCGCTATGCGCTCCGCATGCTACAACGCAGCCCCGGCTTCACCGCCGTCGCCGTGCTCACTCTCGCGCTCGGTATCGGCGCCAACACCGCGATTTTCAGCGTCGTTGACGCCATTCTTCTCCGTCCGCTGCCCTATCCGGAGCCAGAGCGGCTCGTGCGCATTTGGGAGTCTTCCCGCAAGCATGACAGTCCTCGCAACGTGGTTAACCCTCTCAATTTTCTCGACTGGCGCGACCACTCCCAATCCTTCGAATCCATGGCCGCCATTTCGGGCTCGATGACCAATCTTAGCTCCCATGGACAGCCCCATGCCGTTCAGGGCATGCAGGTCTCTCCGGATTTTTTCTCCATCCTGCGTGTCCCGCCGCTTCTGGGACGCACCTTCACCGCTGAGGATGGCATCGCCGGTCACGATCAGGTCGTCATCCTCAGCTACGAACTCTGGCAGCGGCAGTACGGTGCGGATCCGAAAATCATCGGCGCGAAGATAGACGTCGACGCCGTGCCTTACACCGTGATTGGTATAATGCCTCGCGGTTTTTCCTTTCCGAAGATCAAATCTGAAGTTTGGACTCCCTTGCCTCTCGCGCGCACCGAGGATTGGAAACATGGCCGCTATCTTACCGTTGTTGCGCGACTCAAGCCGGGCGTCTCGCTCGGCCAGGCTCAGCAGGACATGCTCCGCGTCGCCAACTTCACGGCCCAAGCCCGCCCCAGCTACAACAAGAACTGGAGCGCCAACGTCTTTCCCATGCTCGAAGATGCCACTCGAGGCGTTCGCCGCCCGCTCTGGGTCTTGCTCGCCTCCGTTGGTTTTCTTCTCCTCATTGCTTGCGCCAATGTCGCCAACCTTCTTCTCATGCGTGGAACCGGCCGTCTTCGCGAACTGGCCGTTCGCTCTGCGTTGGGCGCCGCGCGCTCCCGCATCGTCCGGCAACTATTCGTCGAAAGCCTGCTCCTCTCGCTCGCGGGCATGGCCGCGGGACTGCTCTTCGCTCATCTGGGACTGCGCAGTCTCCTTGCTCTCATTCCTCAGAACGCGCCGCTGCCTCGCAGCGAATCCATTGCGATCGACGCGCGGGTGCTGCTCTTCACCTTCCTTGCTTCTCTTTTCACCGCTGTCGTTTTCGGTCTCGTTCCCGCGCTGCGTCTCTCTCGCGTGGATCTCCAGAACGCCCTGAAACAAGGCTCGCTCCGGGGCGGCGTCGGCGGCCATCAGTCCCTCCGCCGCTGTTTCGTCGTCGCGGAGGTGGCCCTCGCGCTTCTGCTCTCCGTTGGCGCTGGTCTCATGCTTCGCAGCTTTGCCAGGCTCATCTCGGTCGATCCCGGTTTCAGTCCCGCGCATCTCCTCACCATGCACATCTGGACCTCTCCTTCGCGCTATCATGACGATCTCAAGCGCTCGCAATATGTTGAGCATATCCTTGGTGAAATCCGCAACACTCCCGGCATTCAGGCGGCCGGCTCTACCCACTTCTTGCCGCTCACGGAAAAGATCTCCGGCTCCTGTTTCTCTCCCGCGGACCAGCCCGCCCCCTCGCCTGCCGAATCGCCCTCCGCGCAATTCCTCATCATCAGCTCAGGCTACTTCCAGGCCATGGGCACTTCCATTCGAACCGGCCGCGACTTCGATGATCGCGACAGTTTTAACTCCCAGCCCGTCGCCATCGTGAACCACGCTTTCGTGCAGCGCTTCTACTCCGGGCAAAATGTTCTCGCCAAGCAGCTCCGCGTCTGCTGGACCATTGAGAAGCCTGTCGAGATCGTTGGCGTCGTCGCCGATGCCCGCCAGGCGCAATTGCAGGACGCTCCCGAACCCACCATCTTCCTCTCCAATTCGCAGGCGCCCATGTATTTCGCCACGCTCGTCGTCCGCGCTACTGGCGACCCGCGCCAGATCGCGCGTTCCACCGAAGCGGCTGTTCATCGCGTTGATCCCGACCAGGCCGTTTCTGACATTCAAAGCATGGAAACGGTATTCTCCGATTCGGTTTCCAGTCCTCGTTTTCAGGCAGTTTTATTGCTGGTATTCGCGGGTCTTGCCGTTGCTCTCGCGATGATCGGCGTCTACGGCATCGTTTCCTATTCCATCAGCCAGCGCACCAACGAAATTGGGATTCGTGTTGCTCTGGGCGCGCGCTCGGCGGATGTCCTTCGTTTGGTTCTTCGCGAAGCGCTCACTCTTGCTGCAATCG